>OLNQ01004503.1_pt1 | contig 10395 bp, 8 predicted proteins | sample 1672821 | NCBI WGS metagenome assembly OLNQ01 (sample SAMEA3136727, study PRJEB25190) | human gut metagenome | biome: human gut; feature: human-associated habitat; material: faeces | place: Austria | collected 2013
TTCGAGCTGCTCGCTTGCAATGTGAAAACCTTTCTCTTGGGGGATTTAAAGGGGGCCATTCTCTTTTGCGAAAGAGAATCCCCCCTTTGATCCGTGCAGCGCTGCACGCGCTGCTATCCCCTTCGCACCTGTGCGAAACCGATAGCTTCCTTTATATATAATAAAAGGTAACTATCCTGTTTTAGCACTTGCTGCCGACGAGTGCTAAAAATTAAGAGTTTGGTAACAAATATCAGGAATTTCCTGCTATACTTAGGTTCAAATACAATTCAGAGAGGGATGCTTTTATGGCTAAAAAACAGTTTAAAGCAGAATCGAAGCGTTTGCTCGATCTGATGATCAACTCGATTTACACGCACAAGGAGATCTTCCTGCGCGAGATCATTTCCAACGCCAGCGACGCCATCGACAAGCTCTGTTACGTCGCACTGACGGACGACAAGGTCGGCATGAACCGCAGCGATTTTGCCATCACGGTGTCGGTCGACAAGGAGAACCGCACGCTGACGGTCTCGGATAACGGCATCGGCATGAGCCGCGAAGAGCTTGAAAACAACCTCGGCGTCATCGCGTCGTCTGGCTCCTACAAGTTCCGCCAGGAGACCGAGGAAAAGGACAAGAAGGACGCCGATATCGACATCATCGGCCAGTTCGGCGTGGGCTTCTACTCCGCGTTCATGGTCGCCGACAGCATCACCGTCCGCACGAAGAAGTACGGTTCGGAGCAGGCCTATGAGTGGCAGTCCTCCGGCGCGGACGGCTACACGATCACTGAATGCGACAAGGAGACCGTCGGCACCGACGTCATCATGCACATCAAGCCTGACACGGACGAGGAGAAGTACAGCGAGTACTTGGAATCCTACCGCCTGCACGCGCTCGTGAAGAAGTACTCCGACTACATCCGCTACCCCATCCGCATGCTGCTGCCCGAGCAGAAGGTCAAAGAGGGCAGCGACCCGGAGAAGCCCGAGTACGAGACTGTCGAGGAGATGAAGACCGTCAACTCCATGGTGCCGCTCTGGCAGCGCAAGAAGAGCGACGTCACGGAAGAGGAGTACAACAAGTTCTACTCCGAGCTGACGCATGAATTCGACAAGCCCCAGCGCACGATCACCGTCTCGGCCGAGGGCAGCGTGACCTATAAGGCGCTGCTGTTCGTGCCGTCTTCGCGCCCGTTCAACTTCTACACCGAAGGCTATGAAAAGGGATTGCAGCTCTACTCTGCGGGCGTTCTCATCATGGACAAGTGCGACTCGCTGCTGCCCGACTATCTGCGCTTTGTGCGCGGCGTGGTCGACTCGCCGGACCTGAGCCTGAACATCTCCCGCGAGCTTTTACAGCACGACCGCCAGCTCAAGGTCATCGGCCAGAACCTCGAAAAGAAGGTCCGCGCCGACCTTGAAAAGTTCCTCAAGGAAGACCGCGAGGGCTACGAGAAATTCTACGAAAACTTCGGCCGTCAGATCGGTTACGGCATCGTGAGCGACGGCGGCGAGAGCCGCAAGGATTCGCTCAAGGACCTGATGATGTTCTACTCCTCCACGCAGAAGAAGCTCACGACGCTCAAGGAGTACGTCGAGCGCATGAAGGAAGGCCAGAAGTGCATCTACTACGCCGCGGGCGAGAGCATCGCCGCCGTGGACAAGCTGCCGCAGACCGAGCTTTTGAAGGACAAGGACTACGAGGTTCTGTACCTGACCGGCGAGACGGACGAGTTCGTTTTGCAGGCGCTGATGAACTACGACGAAAAGCCGTTCCGCTCCATCGTGGACGGCGACCTCGAGCTCGGTGACGAGGAAGAGCACAAGGACGACAGCGAGAGCGCCGAGCTCATGCAGTTCGTCAAGGAGACGCTCGGCGACAAGATCAAGGAGGCCAAGGTCTCGCACCGCCTGAAGACCCATCCCGTCTGCCTGACGGCGGGCGAGGGCTTCAGCTTCGAGATGGAGAAGTACTTCAAGAACTTCCAGATGCCCGAGCCCATCAAGGCCGAGCGCATCCTCGAGCTGAATGTCGATCATCCGGCGGTCAAGGCGATGGCCGCCGCGCTGGCAACGGACCGCGACAAGGCGGCGCTGTATGCCAAGATCCTCTACGATCAGGCAAACCTCATCGCGGGGCTGCCGCTCGAAGATCCCAGCGCGTACACCGACATGGTCGCGCAGCTGATGCAGTAAGTCAATATTGCTCAAAAAGGGCGCGGAGAATTCTCCGCGCCCTTTTTCACGTTTTTCATTCCTGCCGCCTATACTGGCATACAGGCGCTTTTCCGCCTGACAAACCGTAAAGGCGATGAACGGATATGCTTCGACCACTGATGCTGGCTCTGCTCGGCACGTCTTTCACGTTTCTGATGACGGCGCTGGGCGCCGCGACGGTGTTCTTTTTTGCGCGCAAGGTGTGCGAGCGCGCGCAGGGCGCGCTGCTGGGCTTTGCCGCGGGCGTGATGATGGCGGCGAGCGTGTGGAGCCTCATTCTGCCTGCCATCGAACAGACGGAGGCAGAGGGGCGTCTGCCGCCGTTTCTGCCCGCCGCGGCGGGCATCGTGCTCGGCGCGCTGACGCTCTTCCTGCTCGACGAGCTTGTGCGGCGGCGCGGCGGTGGAGAGGTGCACAGCGATTTTTTGCTCCTCTCGGCCATCACGCTGCACAACATCCCCGAGGGCATGGCCGTCGGCCTCGCGTTTGCGCTCGCGGCGGACGGGGAGAGCCTTGCCGGCGCGTTCGCGCTGGCGCTTGGCATCGGCGTGCAGAACTTTCCCGAGGGCGCGGCGGTGGCGCTGCCGGTGTACCAATCGGGCAAGTCGAAACGGCGCGCTTTCTGGACCGGCGTGCTCTCCGGCGCGGTGGAGCCGCTGTTCGGCGCGCTCGTCGTGCTCGCGGCGGCGGGAATCCATGCGCTGATGCCGTGGCTTCTGAGCTTTGCAGCGGGGGCGATGCTCTACGTCGTGGCGGAGGAGCTTCTTCCGCGCGCGGGCGGACGGCGGGGGACGTGCGGCTTCCTCTTAGGCTTCCTTCTGATGATGATACTGGACGTCGCGCTGGGGTAAGCGCGAAAAATCCGGCATAGAATGGCGCGAGGTGATCGACCATGCACATTCATGTTGTAAAGCGCGGCGACACGCTTTCTTCCATCGCCGCGATGCACGACGCCCGGCCCGCGTTCGTCGCGGCGGACAACGGCCTTGCGCTGAGTACGCCGCTTGTGATCGGCCAGGCGCTCGTCGTGCGGACGCCGAAGACACTGCACACCGTGCGCGCGGGGGAGACGCTTTCGTCCATCGCGCGGGACTATGATTTGAGCGTCAGGACGCTCCTGCGGCGGAACTTTTTCCTCCACGGACGCGAGCTTCTGCGCGAGGGCGACGTGCTTGCCATCGACTACGAAGACGAAGCGCCGCTCGGTACGCTCGGCGTGAACGCCTACGCCTACCCCTACATCGGAGGCGAGCTGCTCGACTCGGTCCTGCCGTACCTGACGTATCTGACGCCGTTCACCTACGGCATCACGCCCGCGGGAGTCCTTGCGCCGCTCGACGACGCGCGCCTGCTCGAACGAGCGGCGCGCTATGGCGCAAAATCGCTCATGCACCTCTCGACGCTGACGCCGGAGGGAAATTTTTCGAGCGAAAACGCCGCGGCGCTCCTGCAAAACGACCGTGCGCAGAGCGCGCTCCTTGCCGAGATTTTGCAGACGATGGCGAAAAAGGGATACTACGGCCTCGACGTCGACTTCGAGTACGTCCCGCCGGAGCTGCGCGAGGACTACGCCGCGTTCGTCTGCCGTCTGCGCGAGGCGCTGAACGCCGAGGGAAAGCCCGTCGTCGCCGCGCTCGCGCCGAAGACGAGCGCGCAGCAGCGCGGCCTATTGTACGAGGCGCACGACTACGCGCTGCTATCAAAAGCCGCGAACGCCGTGTTCCTGATGACCTACGAATGGGGCTATGTCTACGGCGAGCCGCAGGCCATCGCGCCGCTGCCGCAGGTGCGCGCGGTGCTCGATTACGCGCTCTCGGTCACGGCGGGGGAGAACATCTTCCTCGGCGCGCCGCTGTACGCCTACGACTGGCCGCTGCCTTACGAAAAAGGCCGCACGCGGGCCGAGACGTTCTCGTCGCAAGCGGCCGTCGCGCGGGCGCGGCTGGTGGGGGCGGAAATTGAGTTTGACGAAACCGCGCGCTCGCCCTGCTACCACTACTTCGACAAAATGCGGCGCGAACACGTCGTCTGGTTCGAGGACGCGCGCTCGCTGCGCGCGAAGATCGCCCTCGCGGCGGAAAAGGGCTTGCAGGGCATCGGCTTCTGGCAGGCGGGGCGGGAGCTCGCGCAGGCGTGGCCGCTGCTCGACGCGCTGCTGACGCTCGAAACCCTCTAAAAAATGCAAAAAACCGCCCAACGGGCGGAAAAGATTGACAAAATGCGGCAAAGACCGTAAAATAAAGGTAGGCGCTGTTGTAAACGGCGGTTAGCCACTCCCTTGCGAAAGGGGGTGATGCGGATGGGAAGAGGAAATGCTCTGCGTTTTCTTCTGTGTCTCGTCATTGTCCTCGTGGTAATGACCTACATAGCCCCAAAAGCGTGTTAACCGCCCGGCGGCCACCGAGCGGTTAACATAGTATTGTTTTAACCAGCTTTGAGGGCTAACCGTCATGACAACAGCGCCCTTTTCTATCTCCATTATACCCCGCTTTCATGCGTTGTCAAGGCGGAAAATTTTTCCTCCGTTGCACCGGTTCGTCCCAAAAACCGCTTTACAGCTTTATAGCTGTAAACGGTCCGCGCAAATGCGTGGGCTGCACAAAATGAGGAGGAAAAACATGTACAACAACACCTATGAACGACCCAGAACCCAGATCGAAAAATGCGAGCACTTGGCGCGGATGAAATTCGAAAACCCGATCGAAAAGGCGCAGCGCGAGCGCGACGAGCGCGTCTACCGCTTTTCGAGCATCGACGAGGCCATCGGCGTGCTGAGCGTCGTGCGCCGCGCGTGGTGAAAGGGGAGGACGCGATGGGAAAAACAGCCAATTACGGCCTGCCCAAGTGGGGAAAGTCGGACTTCATCAAGATGGATGACTTCAATGCGGCGTTCGGCAAGATCGACGAAACGCTCAAGGCCAACGCCGACGCGGTGGCGGCCAAGGCGGAGGCGGAGACCGTGACCGCCATTGCGCAGACGATTGCCAACAGCAAGATTTGCCGCGCGAAGTTCGGCACATACACCGGCACCGGTCTATCGGGCCAAAATCACCCGAACAGCGTCGAATGCGGCTTTTGCCCCGCGGTGCTGGTGCTGTTCCGCGCGGACGGCGGCCAGAAAACGACGGTCATACGCGGCGTGACCGCCTGCTCGTCCGGCATCGGCTCCATGAACAATTACTATACATGGGGTGACAGCGGCGTGAGCCGGGTATCGCAGACGTTAGACAGCGACTCTGGCGGATATATGGCATCCTCGCAGTTCAACAGCAGCGGGAAAGAATATTGCTGTCTTGTCCTCGGTTATGACGCGGACTGGATAAAGCAAAAAACAGCCCCGAGCCTTTCGGCTCGGGGCTGAAACTATTTTTGGGGTAGTTTTTTTCGTTCAATTACTGAACGTTGTTGACGTAGCCAGTGTAAACATTGGCGCCATCAGCAAAGGTGAAGTCATCAGCATTGCTGCCGGTGAGCTCAACAGTAGCAACGAACTTGTAGCTGTTACCAGCGATGAAGGGGGCGTTGGTATCAACGACCTTAACATTGTACTCGGTACCAGCCTCGTTCAGCTTATACCACTCGATGTTGACAGTCTTAACGGTAGCAGTGCTGCCCGAGGTGAGACCATCAGTGTACGTAACATCCCAGTTGGAGATGGTGATATCCTTGAAGGACTGGGAAGAGGCAGCGGTAACAGTGCCGTTGGGCTTAACAGCGCTGATCTCACGCAGTTCATCAGCGGTGGTAGCTCTGTCAACAATGTTGGCATGGAGGATAGAGCCGCTGTACTCGCCGGAACCGGAGATGTAAGCGAGGTAGATCACCTTATCACCGAGGTTGGTGAACTCGCTGTTGATCTTGGAGGCGAAGTCTGCGTTGCTGACAACGGAGTACTTGGCGTCGTTGTGCGTGTAGACATTGCCCTCAAAGGTATCGGAAGAGGAACCCTGAATGGTGAGGACCTTAACGTCGTTGCGGTTCATATAGGCGGCAGCGAGCGGGTAGGTGACACCGTTGACAGACGCAGCGCGAATCGGGTCGGTGGAAGTGTACACCCAAGCGCTCGTGTAATCCTTGTCGAGGTAGCCGTTGCTCAGAGCGACACTGTAAATGGTGTTGGCATTGCCGCGACCGGTGGCCGTGTCGATGATGGTGTTCACGTTGCTGTTGTTCCAGCCGACAGCATAGATGGCGATCTTCTCACCGTCGAGGTAGCCGGGGGTGGTCCAAACGCCGGTCTCGTTGTTGAAGGAAGCCTGCTCGCCAGCATAGAAGAACATGCTGGTGACCTTGGACTCGGTGGGATCAGCCTTGATGAAGACATACTTGGCGAAGTCGTCGCTCATGACGTAGTCGACCTCATCATTCTGATAACGGTCGATCTTGTCGAAGCCGGTAACAGACTTGAAGGTATACGGGCTGGCAGTGGTGTCATCACCGGAGCGGATCAGGTACACAGTGTTGGAGTTGGCAACAAGGCCGCTGGTGATCTGGGTGTCCTTGTAAATAGCCAGGTTCTCGCTGTGGAGATTCTTGTAAGCGGCGGCAGTGCCGGCACCACTGACCTCAACAGCCTTGACAGTGCCGTCAGTCTGAGTGCTGAACTGGAACATATCGTCGTTCAGGATCTGAGCGCCGGTCTTGTCGGCACGGGCGTTCTGATCGATATAGTCGTCGATGTAGAAGTAGCTCGTGGGCGCGGTGCTGTAGGTATCGCCGGACATGACCTTAAGGGCAGCGGTGTTGTGGGACAGTTTGCCGCCCTTAGCGATATACGTAGTGTTGCGGTTCTCGGCGGCAGCACCTTTGTAGATGAGGGTGCTGATGTCGAGAACGACGGTGGTGCCGTCCATGTAGGTCACGTTAGCAGTGGCAACGCCAGTGCTGTCAGCAGTGTTGCCGACCCACCAGATGGAGTTGATGACGCCGTAGCTGGTAGCGGCAGCGATCTCAACGTTACCGATGAGGTTGTTGTACTGATCGAAGAACCAGGTGTGGTTCTCGGTGGAGTTGCCAGCCTCATCGAGGATGAACTTGACAGCATCATCATAGACAGTGCCAGCAACATTGTGCTGCTCGTTGTTCCAGTAGATGATGCTCTGAGCGCCGTCAACAGAAGTGGCCTTGGAAACGATCTCGGCATACTTGTTGGTATTGTTGATGACCTTGCCGCTTGCAACAGCAGAGTTGTCAGCAGTGTAGGCATTCAGCAGGACGTAGTCGCCCTTGACGTAGCCGTAGTTGGCATCGCTGTCAGTGAGGGTCAGAGCGGTAGAAGCAACAGTGCCAGAGATGTTGGCATCATAGACCGCGAGGGTGATGGTGGCAGGAGTCTTGACGTGACCCTGAGCATCATAGGTGATGTCAGCAACGTAGGTGACCTTGGCGAGGAAGGTGTCGATCATGACGATAACGTCATCATCTTCTCGCGGCCGAACACCCGCCGAATCTCCCGCTTCCCCGTGGTTGCCGCCAAAATTTGCAAATCCTAAAATTGTTGCAGAAACAATAGAAAATAACCAAAATGCAGCAGAATAAAGGAAAAATCGTTCGATTCAGTGGATATCGCATCCCCTTAGCGACGCGGAAAAAGCCCGATGCGCAATGGCTCGCGGGCGCGGTTGGTAGCGGTTTGGTAGCGATTTGCCGGAAACGGGGGTTTGGCGGGGCGAAAAAAGCCTGATTTTGCAATGGTTTGCGGGCGCGAAGGGCCTGGTAGCGGTTTGGTAGCGGTCCGCAGCTACCATGATTTTTAGCACTCTAGACGCGCGAGTGCTAAAATTAAAAGTTTGTTCATCAAAAGATGTATTTTTGTTCACAGGGCGTGCCTATACTCATAATTGTTCCGAGGGGAACGAAAGAAAAGTAAACCACGCGGGCTGCAAAAGCGGCTCGCCCGAATAGATTTGGAGGCTTTGTATTATGTTTGAACTGAGACCTTTTGAACGCAGAAACAACCACGTTGCGGCTTATGATCCCTGGGATCAGATGGAGCGCGCATTCTTCGGTGACGGCTCGTGGGGCCGCGGGCTGAGCGAGTTTAAGACCGATATTCAGGACAAGGGCGACAGCTACCTGCTGGAAGCTGATCTGCCGGGCTTCAAGAAAGAGGACATCCACGTCGATGTGGACGGCGACACGATGACCATTCGCGCCGAGCGCCACAGCGAGCACGAGGATCAGGACAAGAAGGGTAATTACGTCCGCTGCGAGCGCAGCTACGGCAGCTACCAGCGCGCGTTCGACATCAGCGGCGTCGAGGTCGCGAATATCTCCGCGCAGTACAATGACGGCGTGCTCAAGCTGAACATGCCGAAGAAGAGCGCGGTGGTGAACGCGAAGCAGATCGAGATTCAGTAAAGAACTTCAAAAAAGAGGACGGCATTGCCGTCCTCTTTTTTGATGGAGTCTTGCTTGCGCTTCGCGCAAAGTGTAAATCGCCACGCACACGCCCCAGGGCGGCTTCTCTTGCCGCTTTGCGGCAATTCACCTTCTGTCGCGACAAAAAACGATCAGGATCATTGCGCGCCTGCGGGCGCGAAATTTTTTTGGGTTGTACGGGGTTGTGCAAAAAATATTGGCGAAAGTCCGCTCAGGTGAGCGGGCTTTCCTTTTTTTCGGCGGGCCGCGGCTGGAAAAGGGAAATTTCGCTCCCCGCGCGGCGGCGCGGACTACTGTTACTTGCCGCCTGACCGCTGCGCGGGTCATCAGAACACAAAAAGCGGCTTAGGCCGCTTTTTTCATATTTGTGCTTATATATTATATGTATGTGGTGGCGGATAATGGGGTTTTCTGCGGTTTTATGTCAAGCTGTAACAGAAGCGGCGGTTTGTTACAAGTGTGTTACAGATGGGGCGAAAGCGTTGACTTGAAATTTTGCTTGTGGTAAGGTGACAGTGCAGAAAGGGTGGGGAACGGTGCGTTCCCGACTTAGTTACGGGATCGGCATGCCACGGTAAGTAAGCCGAGAAACGCCGAAACTTGCTCCTTTCTGACAAACGAACCATCTTTAAGGGGATGCGATAGCAACTAAGATCGCGCGTTTTCCTGCAAAACGGTCAAAAATGCAAGAAAATCGAAATGTTTTGCAACTTTTTCGGTCAACTTTCATTTTCGCCCGCGAACAGCAAAATGCCCGCTTTTCGCTGCCGGAGCGCTCCAAGGGGATGGAAATTTATGAAAGGAGAGTAACATCTATGAAAAAGTTACTCGCAATGGTGCTGGCTCTGGTCATGACTCTGTCTCTGGCCGTCAGCGCCAACGCAGCCTTCAAGGATGACAAGAGCATCAGCGATGATTACGCTGAGTCTGTTGCCGTTCTGAATGGCATGGGTGTGTTCAAGGGTTATGAGGACGGTTCCTTCCAGCCCAAGGGCAACATCACCCGCGCTGAGGTGTCCGCGATCGTTTATCGCGTGTACACTCAGGACGTCAAGGATGCTAAGGCTTCCATGTACGCCACCTACAACAAGTTCAGCGACATGACCGGCGCCGGTTGGGCCGCTGGCTACATCGGCTACTGCGCCAACGCTGAGCTGGTCAAGGGCTACCCCAACGGTACCTTCCAGCCCTCCGGCAAGGTCACCGGTTACGAAGTCCTCGCCATGATCCTGCGTGCCATCGGCTACGACAAGAACGGTGAGTTCTCCGGTGCTGACTGGGCCCTGCATGTTGCGCAGACCGCGCAGCAGGCTCACGTTCTCGACAACGTCAAGGGCGTTGACCTCAACGCTCCTGCCACCCGTGAGCTCGTCGCGGAGCTGCTGTTCCGCGCCATCGCTGATGCCCCGATGGTCACCTACACCGCTGCGTTCGGTTATCAGACCGTGAGCTTCAGCGGCTCCAAGGCTGACAGCAAGCTCTTCAAGGACAACGAGACCCTCGGTCACAAGAATTTCAAGCTGACCCCGAAGGATGACAGCGATGATTGGGGCCGTCCGGCCACCACTTGGGAGTACAACGTCGGTGATAAGTCCACCACCGTTGTTGACAAGCCCGACGCTTCCTTCAATGTTGCCACTACTGAGTGCGACATCTGCGCTGCTCTCGGCATCAAGAAGTCCGCTGACGTTGTTGAAATCTACACCAACGGCGTGAAGAAGGGCACTGACACCCTGACCGCTACTGAGACCAAGGCTAAGCTCGGTGCTCAGGGCCAGCAGATCGAGTTCTACGAGAACAAGGACGGCGACTA
>OLNQ01004504.1_pt1 | contig 10393 bp, 8 predicted proteins | sample 1672821 | NCBI WGS metagenome assembly OLNQ01 (sample SAMEA3136727, study PRJEB25190) | human gut metagenome | biome: human gut; feature: human-associated habitat; material: faeces | place: Austria | collected 2013
CGGACATCGCCGCCGGGCAGCCGCTGTTCGGTGCCATAGTTTCGCGGCGGCCGGTGGCGGAACCCGGTCAGACGGTGATCGATGTACGGGTCACCGGCACGGTGGACGGCATCGCGGCCGGTGATGTCATGGATCTGGTATCCGGCACCCCTTGCGACGCTTCGGCTGGTACGACTTCATCGCGTGACGAATCCGCAGGCGGCCGGTCATGCGTTCTCGCGCGATCGGCCACGGCGATGGATGCCGCCCATGACGATGCGATGACCGGCGGCACGCTCATCACGTTCGCTTTGACTCCCGACGAAGCCATATCAATCATCAACGCACAGGAACTCGGTCCGATTATGGCCGTCACTGCGCAATAGCTGCGGTTGCTCAGCCGCAGCAGCCACCCCAGTCTCGCTGTTCGCGCGACTGGGGTGGTCACCACACTCAACGTTTGTCGTTGAAGATGGCCCAGTGGGGTGGCAGTTCGCCGAGGATGCGTTTGTCGTCGTCGGCCTCGCGCTGCTGCTCGGTGCGCATATCACCCGGTTCGAGTTTCACGCCGTCTGCATCGAAGCGCTCGGTTCCGTGGAACACGACGCGTTTGTGCTCGCGCCGCGTACGACGCGAGGCACTGTACGGCCTTGGCTCCGAAGCATCTGCGGCCACATGATCCCCGTCACCAGTAGTATCGCCGCTCATCGCACATCCCCGTAGATCTCGCCGATGCGCGACACGATCGCATCGACCTCCTTGTCCGGGTTGACGAATGCGCCGACACTCCACACGCTCATCACCGACCAGCCCAGCGACGCAAGGTCCTGCATCAGGCCGCGATGCCGTTCACGCGTGGACTGCACGCTCATGAACTGCGCGTCGTCGGTCAGCACGGCCAGCGCGAACGGCTTGTCGGGCAACCCGACGACCATCGGAATGTGCAGGCCGCGGTCGAACCCGTAGTCGACGGCGGCGTTCAGTCCGCGGGACCGCACGCGCTCCGCCAGATCATTGAACAGCACATTGTTCGACCGGGTGATGGTCACCGGACGCACCACGTGGTCGTCCAGCTGCTCCACCCAGCGCAGCATGGCATGCAGCAGCTGCGGTCCGGGCTGGTGAAGTCGCTCATCGTCCAGATCAGACTCGTCGAACGCCGAAACGATATCGAGATGGCGGTCGCACAGCGCCAGCGCATCCAGCAGCATGGCACGTCCGCCTTCGCCCTCCAGCACGCCGAACTGCTGCAGCAGACGCCCATGCACGGTCTTCGCGTAGCACAACGACAGAATCACGTCCGTCGACTGGGCCCCGGCGATCTCCGGCAGCGCGACGATGCGCACGTGGCACAGGAACTGCCCCATGGTCTTGTTCTTCGACGCCAGCGATTTCAGTTCCGCACCAAGTCGCGAACGGAATGCGTCAGTGAGCGTGACCACGGTCAGCGTGTAGCCGACCGGCACCACGTTGAAACTCGCCGCGCGTTCGGTGATGATGCGGACGACCTCATCGATCTCCTGCTGGCTGCTCTCGACCAATCCGGTGGCCATGACCGGTGTTCCGTTCGCCTCGACCTTGTGGAAGGCCACCCGGCCTTGCGACGGCTCGGTCGTGACGTCATAGCGCACCTCGCCATACCCCTGGGATTCCAGGAACGCGGCGAGCCTGGGCGCGCGCCGCACGGGGTGGGAGCGGACCTTCACGCTCGGCAGCAGCTCCATCAGCGCCTTCACGCTCGGCGAGGTCACGGTGGACCGGTGGGCCAGCACGGCCACTTGCTTCGCGCGGCAGACGATGGTCAGCAGCTGGATGGCCGGAATGTGCGCGGCCGCGTCGATGATTGCCACGTCGGCGAGGGTCGTCGGATCGGTGAGCGCGGCAAGCGTGGCCGGAGTCGCCACGATGATGGGCTTGGCCGCGGCCAGGATCTCGGGGTGGTCACGGCGTATCCGGCTGAGCGGGATGCGGGTCTTGCCGGCCAGCACCGTGTGCAGCTGGTTGGATTCCTGCGTGCGGGAGAACAGCATTTCACACAGGCGGCGCATGGATTCCTGCGCGACCATCGGACCGACCGAACGCACGTGTTCGGTGTCCACCTGCGCGAAACGATCCGCAGCGGACTGCAACGCCGACCCATCCTGATTGGAGATGATCGCGGACGCCCGCACGATGTTCTCGAACACCGTGGTCCACCATGCCAGCTGCAGTTCGGCATCCACCGATTCCACCGGCACACGGCGCGTGTGCAGGTCCTCGACCAGTTCGGTGAGCCCGGCCGTCTGGAATTCATGTTCGAGACGGCAGCGCTCCGGCAGTGTGTCCAGCGCGAGATGGTCGTCGAACAGCGCCTTCAGGCGTTCCTCGACGGCGACGAAATCCTGCGATTCCAGATCGCCGCCCTGCACGGTGGTGGACAGTACGGCGTCCAGCGCCGTCAGGTCGCGGGCCAGCTCCTCCTGCGTGGCGATGATGTCGTCGAGTTTGTTCGGCAGCACCGGCCACCCGCCGTGAGGCACGAACATGCGCCATTGCGCGGCCTGCTTGGCCACGACCTGCAGCGCATCGTGCAGGTTCTCGACCTGTGCGCCCACGCGCAGCAGGCTCTTGGCCTCCTTGATATGGCGGCGACGCTCCCAGAATCCGATAGTGGTGCCTTCGGCCTTGCGTTCGGCCTTGGACTTGCTCGACTCGATCATCGCGTCGATGTCGCGCTCGAAGATCTCCGGCTGGAACACGTCGAGCACGCGGCGCAGGTTCTTCAGCACCTGCACCTGACGGCCCCACCCCTGCGCGGTGTTCGGTATCGGGAACCCGCATGTCTGCACGGTGGACGACACCTGTTCACGGGTCAACGGCAGCAACTTGCGCAGCAGATCAACCACACGCTGGTAGACGGTCACAGCCTCGTCCTCGGACGTAATGGAGGCCTTGAACCAAGCGGTATCCTCCGGTCCGAGCGTGAATTCGCCGAGCTCGCCGGCACGCCTGAGCTTCGCCGCCCATTCGTCCAGATGACCGCCGATCTCACGCGCGGTCTCCTTGCGCAACCGCACTCGGGTGGCGGGATGCGCGGGCAACGTGGCGATTTCGGCGAGGTTCTGTATGGTCTGGTACGCGGACACGCCCCACTGCTTGTCGGTGCAGTGCAGGTCACCCAGGTACCGGGTGAGACGGGAACGCACGCCGACCAGCTCATCGGCGATCTGGTCGAACCGGGAGCTGGCGACGCCGGGCTGGAATCCGACCGCGGCGATCAGCTGATGGTCGATGCTGTCATTGCAGCGCTCGTCCGAGACGTCGAGCACTTGGCCGCTGAGCTCATTGGCGTTGATGGCCTGACGGAAACGACGCTTCTGATCGGCGATGCACGGCACGTACAGTACGCTGCGGCCGTTCATCACGCAGCGCGACGCGATGGCGGCGGCGTAATCGGCGGTGTCACGCCCGTTGACGACATCGACTCCGAGCGAATGCCCGGCTGCGACCATATCGGCCGCGTACCGCACGGCGTTGTCGACATCGCCGACTTCGAACTCGTTGTGCGGATCGGCGTCGAATGGGCTGAACGCAGGTGCGCCGGAGTCCTTGAGCGCTTCGGCGGCCTCCTTGCTGCCCGCGAGCGCGTCCAGCACCGTGTTGCCGGTCGCCCCCTCGGCCAGCGTATCGATAATGTGCTGGCTTTCGGCAAGAATCAGCGAGCCGGGCGACATGAAGCAGCCCAGGATAATCTGCCGCTCGATGGTGAAATCGGGGAACACCTTCTCCGCACGCTTGGTGATCGCCGCGAACACCGCGGACGTTTCGGGCGTGCCGCTCTCGTAGTTGGCGCCGTTGAACAGCTCCCGCTCGTCAAGTTCGACGTGCTGCTCGCGCATCACCGTCACGAACGCGGGGTTGAGCCGGACATGCCCGACGAACCGGATCACCGCCACATCGCCTTCATCCTGGGCGCTTTGCACGGATACCGGATACAGCAGCACCGGCATGGCACCGTCGTCCCATGTGGCGACTCCCACGGTGAGAGACAGTTCCGCGACGCCGCTGACGCGCAGTTTCGCGGCCTTCTCGTCAAGCACCCGCTCCAGTCGGCGGTTCGCCGCACGCAGCATGCCGTTGTCGCGAAACAGCAGATCCAGCGACGCGCGGCCTCCCGCGAACAGCTGGGCGATGCCGGAGGGATGCGCATGGGTCAAATCGAGCTTCGCCCCAAGCTGGTTGATGTCCTCCAACGGGGACGGCACCAATCCGGCGCGGTACTGCTCATGCCATTGACGCATGCGTTCCAGCGATTGGGGCGCCTGTTGCATGCTTTCGCTCATGACCCGACTCACTTCCCTACCGCTTTGCGGTAACTCTTGTAGCCCTCATTGTTCTCCAGCGCGGCGTCAATGTCCGCTTTGCCCTGATCTTCCAGCCAATTATAGAGGTCATCGTACAGCAATGGATTCATGGCAAGGAACGGCAGCAGCTCTTCGCAATTCGCGATGGCGAACTGCTCGGTGTAGTCTTCCGTGGTCTTCGCCTGGTCAGAGGTGTACCCGTTAACTTCGATTTTCGGTTCAGCGGCGGCAAGCCTGCCTTTCGACACGAGCTCGAACACCGATCCCGGCTCGAATGCGGGTCGGAACGAACCGGTCGAGTCCGCCTCGTCGTCGTTCGGCTGCGCGAACCGGCGGTGCTCTTCCGGAATCTCCCCGTGGGCGGTGTCCGTATCGGCTTTCACGACGCCGTCGCCTGCCACGGCGCCGGCGGTGACTTCCACACCGGCCGCGTTGGCTGCGACCTCGTTCACCGCCTGACGGATGTCATCGTGCGCCTCCTGATCGGATGACGCCTGCTGGAATCGGTCGTCGGACGGCTGTCCGTTCGCCAACTGATCCGCCTGCTCTGCGGGCGCGGTGGACTGCCCGGCCTCTTCGCTGTCCTCGGCGAGCGCGTCGGCGAACAGGTCGCGGGGCAACGCCACCGCCGGCTTAGCATCGGCACCGGCCACGTTCAACGGCATGGAATCGGGCTCGCTCGGCTCATCGTTGGTCTGCGATTGGGCCGCGGTCACTACAGAATCAGATACAGCGGAATCAGCCGGTACCGTATCCGCGGCGGACTCGGATGCCACGGTTCCAGAAGTCACGGTTTCAGGCGATGCCGTATCGGATGTCGCAGTCTCAGTGGATACGGCCGCGTCCGCGGCATCAACGGCACCCGCAGGCGCCGCATTCTCGGAGGACTCGGCGGCTTCCGGAACCTTGGCCTCGGCATCGCTCTCAGCAGCGTCGGCCTCAGCCGGCGACACGGTTTTGGCCAGCACCGCGGCCTCAACGGGCATGGCAGCATCCGACGAAACGGCAAGCTCCGAATCCGGCTCAGCGGCGCCGGCCGCGGAATCCGCCTCCAATCCATCCGCCGTGGTCGTCTTCTGCGGCGGGAACGTCTGCGATGCGGCGGCATTCAGCTCACCGACACGCTTGCGCACGGTGGCAGCGCTGATCGCGGCGGTAGGTTCCCCGGCACGCAGGTCAAGAATGTCATCCACCGACATGTCGGCCACATCCGGCTCCTGCTTGACGGTCTCCAAAGCGTATCCGAACAGGTCGGGCACGACGAACGTATCGCTCACCGGCTGCTCCACACGAATGAAATCGACGGGGACATCGCCGAATTGCAGGCGCATCGGTGAAGTCGGCAGCAGGAAATCGACGTTCGGCGGCAGACGCATGAGATCGCCATTGCCCCGCACCACATATGACCCGTTGGTCGAGCCCAGATCGCGCACGGTGCCGCCACCGTTCTGACTCACCGCGAAGGTCGCATGGCGTTTCGACATGGACCGCGTGCCGTCCGCTATCTCTAGGCGTTCGGTGCCGTCATCGGGCAACGGCCGCAACGGCTTGCGCCCGATTTCGATGCTGTCTCCCGGCTTCACGGTTTTCTGATCGATGCCATCGATTCTCACCGTCCACTGCTGTATCGTCCGCTGATCGCCAGTCACGTGCCGCCCTTCCTTTCACGCTCGTTCGCATACTATGTGCCATTGTGTCATGTCCCGCTGTGTTTTCAGGGATTGATGACCGATGAATTGACAACATTATCGCATTGATGCCGGTATTTCGGATTGTAGCGCACACCGGTGCGGAACGCCCATGTCAGGCCGTGTCAGGCGTTCACAGAAGCGGTCTCGGCTCCGGTGCGAGGACCGCCGCATACGCGCAGACCCTGCGGCCGCGTGTGCGACAGCAGGGTCTGTGCAAAGCTGCAATGCGCGGGTTTCACTCCCGCGATCATTACTTGAGCTCGACGGTGGCGCCAGCCTCTTCCAGCTGAGCCTTGGCCTTCTCGGCGTCTTCCTTCTTGGCCTTCTCCAGGATGGCCTTCGGAGCGCCATCAACCATGGCCTTGGCGTCAGCCAGACCAGCGTTGGTGATGGCCTTGACAGCCTTGATGACCTGGATCTTCTTGTCGCCGACGGCGGAGAGGATGACGTCGAACTCATCCTTCTCTTCCTCAGCCGGAGCAGCAGCGCCAGCAACAGCGGCAACAGCGGCAACCGGAGCGGCAGCCTCGACGTCGAACTTCTCCTCGAAGGCCTTCACGAACTCGGAGAGCTCGACCAGGGTCATCTCGCCGAAGGCTTCCAGCAGCTCATCGTTGGTGTACTTAGCCATTATGGCTTCCTTTCAATCTTGGCGGCGGACGAAGTGGTAGATCCGCTGCCTAATAAACCTTATTGTTTAAATTATCGAAGCGACTGATTCATGCCGTGAGGGCGTAAATCAGGCAGCCTTCTCCTGCTTTTCGCGCAGGGCGTCGATCGTGCGCACAGCCTTGGTAGGCAGAGCGTTGAACAGGTACGCGGCCTTGGCCATCGATGCCTTGATGTCGCCGGCGAATTCGGCAAGCAGCTGCGGGCGGGACTTGAGGTCTGCCAGCTTCTTGGCGCCCTCGGCATCGTAGACAGTGCCGTCAGCGGCGGCACCCTTGATGACAAGAGCCTTGTTGTCCTTGGCGAAGTCACGGATGACCTTCGCAGCCTCGATGAAGTCGCCCTTCACGAAGGTGATGGCGGTCGGGCCGGAGAGAATCTCGTCGAGACCCTCAATGCCCGCTTCCTTGGCGGCGATGCGTGCCAGCGTGTTCTTTGCCACGGTGTAGGAAGTATCGCGGCCTAGCTTTTCACGCAGATCGGAAATCTGCGGAACGGTAAGCCCGCGGTACTCGGTCAGGTAGACGGCGTCAGCGTTACGGAATTCTTCCGTAAGCTGAGCGACTACCGCTTCCTTTTCGGGCCTCTTCATGGCGTTCCTTCCTAAGTCGGCCGTTGACTTGGAGTTCGGAACTTTCGGCCGGGCAACAAAAAAGCCCTGCGCACAGGCAGAGCAATATAATCTCGCGAAGCGACCTTCGCCGGCCCTTGACGGGCTTATATCTCTCAACCTGCGCTGGCTTGGCGAACCAAACTTCGGAAATGCACTCGCGCGCACTTCAACCAACGGTCTGTGGTTTACGGATGATTAGATTACGGATGGTCAGCGACATTGCAGAATTCGGGCGTGTCGCGGGGCATTACAGCGTGGCGGCGTACTGGGCTACGGACGCGGTGACTTCCTTCAGATAGTCGAGCGAGCGACGCCAGTGGCCGGGCACCTCGATCGAATGGTTGGCATCCGGGTATTCGTGCACGTGCGGGGTGAGCGCGTTGGCGCGGGCTTGATCGTAGAACGGGTCGGCGGTGCCGGCGCAGATCAGCGGTGCCGGGCCGGAGTATCGGGAGCTGGCGGCGTGCGACTGGCCGGCCTGTTCCGCGCGGATGATCGCCCTTGCTTCGGCCACGCTCGGGGCCTCGGATTCGGCGACGATATCATCGCCGACAGCCGGCACCGGAATCACCCGGGCGGATGGATCGAAGTCGGCGTGATGCAGCACCGGGGTCAGCAGCACGAACGGCAGACCGTAGTGTGAGGCCACATGTGGGTAGGTCATCGTCGTCAGCGACTTGCCGATCAGCAACAGGCGAGGGCCGGACGGGGTGTCGGAATCACGGTTCGGCGAGCCAGCTGCGCCATCGGCCAGCACGGTAGCAGAATCATCGGCGGCAACGCCATCCCCGGAATCACCGGCTTTACCCGCGCCGGACTCGCGCGCGGCGGCCACCCAGCCGTCAATCGCCTGATTGAGGACCGGAATCACCGTGGACAGGTCGTCGGAAGCGTTGCGTACGTTCATGCGGTCGATTCGCCAGCCGGCCTCGACCAGAGCCTGGGCCGACCAGTAGAGCAGCGGACGGTCGCAGTTGTAGCCGGTGCCGGGCATCAGCAGTACGCGGCCGTACTCCTGACCGGGCTTGACGACATTCTTCTTCCAAGAGGTGATGCTGACTTCGACGGCCGGTTTCATCGCGCGCCTTCCTTCCACGGGTGTGTCCTGCGTGTCCCCTGAGTTGTTCCGAATTATTCTGGCAGTCAGTCTACTCCCGGACCCGTTCACGTTGCCTCCACAAGCTATAATCGGCCACGGTTCTGATTGGGTGCGCAGCGCCTGACGCGCGTTGGGCAGGCCGATCAGGGCGAGTCGCAATTCTCGCCGGGGCCAGCCGCAGCATTATGCACGCGGTGCGCAGCCCCGCATAAACCCAAGGAAGTAGAGAGTAAATGGAGAAGTTCTTCCATTTGAAGGAAAACGGCACGACCGTCTCGACTGAGATTCTGGCCGGCCTGACCACGTTCTTCGCGATGGCTTACATCATCGTCGTCAACCCGCAGATCCTGTCGCAGACGGGTATGCCGTGGGGCGGCGTGTTCCTGGCCACCATCATCGCGGCCATCATCGGCACCTTGGTCATGGGCCTGTTCGCCAACGTGCCGTACGCCCAGGCCGCCGGCATGGGCCTCAACGCGTTCTTCACCTACACCGTGTGCTTCGGCCTCGGCTTCAGCTGGCAGCAGACCATGTGCATGGTGTTCCTGTGCGGCCTGATCAACATCCTCATCACCGTCACCAAGATCCGCAAGATGATCATCCTGGCCATCCCGGAGTCCCTGCAACACGCCATCGGCGGCGGCATCGGCCTGTTCGTGGCCTACGTGGGCATGCTGAACGTCGGCCTGATCAAGTTCACTCCCGGCGATCCGAAGGCCGCCGCCAAGGGCGGTGCCGTTGCGGCTACCCCGGGTCTGGCCAACTTCAACGACAAGGTGCTGTGGGTCTTCCTGATCGGCCTCGTACTGGCCATTGTGTTCACCGTGATGAAGGTTAAGGGCGGCATGCTGCTGGCCATCGCCATCACCACCGTAATCGGCATCCCGTTCGGCGTGACCACCTGGTCCAACTCGCAGTCCATCAGCGAGACCTTCTCCCAGCTGCCGCAGACCTTCGGCGCGATCTTCTCCGCCGAGGGCTTCCCGGCACTGTTCTCTGATCCGACCAAGCTGCCGCTGGTCATCGTGACCATCTTCGCCTTCTCCATGTCCGATACGTTCGACACCCTGGGCACTTTCATCGGCACCGGCCGCCGCACCGGCATCTTCTCCGCCGAGGATGAGAAGGCTCTGGAGAACGGCCACGGCTTCTCCTCCAAGATGGACAAGGCCCTGTTCGCCGACTCCATCGCCACCTCCATCGGCGCCATCTGCGGCACCTCGAACACCACCACCTACGTCGAGTCTTCCGCCGGCATCGCCGCAGGCGGCCGAACCGGCCTGACCTCCGTGGTTGTGGCGATCTGCTTCGCCTTGTCCGCGTTCCTGGCCCCGGTCGTCTCCGCCGTGCCGTCCGCCGCAACCGCCGGCGTGCTGGTGATCGTCGGCTGCATGATGGCCGCTTCCCTGAAGGAAGTCAAGTGGGACGACATCGCCGAAGCCATTCCGGCGTTCTTCGCCGCCGTGTTCATGGCCTTCTCCTACTCCATCTCCTACGGCATCGCCGGAGGCTTCATCATGTACTGCATCGTGAAGACCTGCAAGGGCAAGGCCAAGGAGGTTCACCCGATCATCTGGACTGTGGCCGCGCTGTTCATTCTGGACTTCGTGTGCATGGCGATTCTGTAACGCTGATTGACAACGGATTAGCCTTTAAGGATTAATCCGCCGCCATACGGCATAAAGGCCGGGCTCTCACAAGGGCCCGGCCTTTGTTGTTGCCACAGTGATCAACGCCCATGAGTACCTTCGATGATCATCCGCCATTCTTGATGCATGGGAATAGTTGTCAACCGACAACTAAACGTACATGGCGGCAGCACGAGTGCCTTATTCAACATCGAAATATGCAGCGCGAAGAAGCCGAAAAACCAAAAAGGCTTCTATACCGAATGAAACGGTATAGAAGCCTTTTGGTTTGCGATCAAGCCCTTCTCACCCGAGAGAAGCTAGAGAACGATCAGTCCTCGAATGCCGAACCGTTAAGCGGGAAGCCCTAC
>OLNQ01004515.1_pt1 | contig 10371 bp, 5 predicted proteins | sample 1672821 | NCBI WGS metagenome assembly OLNQ01 (sample SAMEA3136727, study PRJEB25190) | human gut metagenome | biome: human gut; feature: human-associated habitat; material: faeces | place: Austria | collected 2013
AGTCGGCACTTGCACAACAGCTGGAACCGATCGTATTCCTGCACTATCCGCCGATTTTTAATCAGTCCTATAACTATGACATTTTAGAAGTGCTGCACCGGTATCAGATTCAGCGCTGTTACTATGGGCATATTCATGGAAAAGGGCATTATTATGCATTTCAAGGCATCTATGAAGAAACCCATTTGCGCATGATTTCTGGTGATTATTTACAATTTATGCCACTTCAAATCTTGTAATTTGTATCATTCGTAGAAGTGCAAAATGGGTCTAGCCAAAAAGCAAGGATTATGGTATAATGTTGAAGTATGTATAAGAGCTTGTATCGTTAGAACTTTGGAACCAATCAACCAACGTTCTATGGATGCGACTTCGGAACCGCACACGGAAGCAGTTTGTGCGGAACGGTCTTAGCATCAATTCCTATGTGCTTTTGCGTATAGAACCGGCGATGCCGGGAATAGAATAATGGAGGATATGAACATGAATTTAAAGTCGTCTACAAAATCGGATGTCAATACCACCGAACTGATTGTGGAAATTGATGCTCCTGCATTTGAAGCTGCAATCGAATCTGCTTATCAGCATCAGAAAAAGGATATTGCAATGCCTGGTTTCCGGAAGGGAAAGGTACCGAGAAAATTGGTAGAACGCACCTATGGCGAAAATGTATTTTATGAAGATGCCATCAATGCTGTTCTGAATGTAGAACTGCCGGCACTGCTGGTAGAATCTGCTTTGGACCTGGTGGATGCACCGAAGGTAGAAGTAACTGCTGTTGATAAGGAAAACGGCGTTACCTTGAAGATCGTTTGCGTAACCAAGCCGGAAATTCACATTGCAGACTACACAGGCATGAAAGCTGCTAAGAAGGTAAAGGAAGTTACCGATGAAGATGTGAACAAGCAGCTGGAAAATATGCAGAAGAGAAATGCAAGAATGATCTCTGTAGATGATCGTGCAGCTGAAATGGGCGATGAAGTAACACTGGATTTCGAAGGCTTCTTCGGCGATACTGCTTTTGACGGCGGTAAGGGTGAAGATTACCAGCTGAAACTGGGCAGCGGTCAGTTTATTCCTGGCTTTGAAGAACAGGTTGCTGGTCACAAGATTGGTGAAGATTTCGATGTAACCGTTACCTTCCCGGAAAATTACCAGATGGAAGACTATGCTGGCAAGGAAGCTGTCTTCAAGTGCAAGATTAAGGAAATTTCTACAGAAGAGCTGCCGGAGTTGGATGACGACTTCGCAAAGGATACTTCTGAATTCGATACATTGGACGAACTGAAGGCTGACATCAAGAAGAACCTGGAAGAACAGGCTGAACAGTCTGCTGATACTGCATTTGAAAATGCACTGGTTATGAATCTGATTGAAAAGGTACAGGATCCGATTCCGCACTGCATGTTTGAACAGCGTGCAGACAGCTTGATGGATCACTTTGCAAATCAGCTGAAGCAGCAGGGCGTTTCCATGGATCTGTACTTGCAGTATACAGGTATGGATGCAGATTCTCTGAAGGCAACTTACCTGGATCGTGCAGAAAATGAAGTAAAGCTGCGCCTGGCTCTGGAACAGATTGCAAAGCAGGAAAATCTGGAAGTATCCGATGAAGAAGTAGATGAAAGCTTGAAGGAACTGGCTGATGCAAATAACCTGACAGTAGAAGAAGTAAAGGTACGGATTCCGCTGGCAGATTATAAGATGGATCAGTTGGTTACCAAGGCAATGGATTTCGTAAAGGAACATGCCGTTGTTGATAACACAATCGAAGAAGAACAGCCGGCAGAAGAAGCTGCTGCTGAAACATCTGATGCAGAATAATAGCGCTATTTGACACGGTTGTAAAAACAAGTAAACAAACAGATTGGGCGAACAGAAACGTTCGCCCTCTGTAGTTTTATTGGAATGCACGAAAAGAGAAAGTTTCTGTCGAAAAAGCGATTGACGCTCTGGCAGAAGCGTTGCTTGTATGGAAAGGAAGATGGAATATGAGTAGTTTGGTGCCTTATGTAGTAGAACAAACCAGCCGTGGGGAACGTTCTTACGATATTTTTTCCCGTCTGCTGAATGACCGCATCATCGTTCTGAGCGAGGACGTCAACGACACCTCCGCCAGCCTGGTCGTGGCCCAGCTGCTGTATCTGGAAGGGCAGGACCCGGACAAGGACATCAGCCTGTATATCAACAGCCCCGGCGGCTCCATCAGCGCCGGCATGGCCATCCACGACACCATGCAGTATATCAAGTGCGATGTTTCCACCATCTGCATGGGCATGGCGGCATCCATGGGCGCATTCCTGCTGGCAAGCGGCACCAAGGGCAAGCGTTTTGCGCTGCCCAATGCCGAGATCATGATCCATCAGCCGCTGATCGCCGGCGGCCAGGGCGGCGGCCTCTCCGGCCAGACCACCGACATCAAGATCCACGCCGAGCACATGGTGTATATCCGCGACAAGATGAACCGCATGCTCAGTGAGTATACCGGCCAGCCGCTGGAGAAGCTCCAGATTCCCCCGGGCCCGATATTCTGCCCAGGGAACAAGGATACAGCTGTCGCCCCAGCAGGCGGTCGCCACTACCGGGGTCGAACAGCCATGGATCGGTACCACTGTGGGAATTCCACCGCCCCAGCTCTGCTCTAAACGCATATCCAGAAGCCACTTTTCCAAAAAGCGGCTCAGATTGAAGTTATAACACGCAGTATTGGCAAACACTGCCATGTCCCCCGTCCAGCCTTGCCGCTCATCGCGCTGAGGGCAATCTGTGGGGATGTCCACAAAATTGGAGCGTCCGCTCCACCGGATGTTGCTTTGCAGACGGTTGAGCCGTTCATCCGAACAGGAGAAGCTGCCGGTTTCCTCGTAGTCGGAGGACAGCGCCAACGCCCGCACGCGAAGCAGCTCCGGGTCTATGCCCTGAACCGCAATGTAGCGAAACCCCATATAAGTAAACCGGGGAGAATAGACCTGCTTTCCGTCTTTGCATATGTAGCGGAGTTCTGCTTTGGCCGTTCGCAGAGACGCTGTATACAGCTTGTCCCCGTCCAGCACCTCCGCATGACGGACGGTAATGACCTGTCCCCGCCGCCCTTCCAGCTCCAGCTCCACGACTCCGGCAAAATTCTGGCCGAAATCATAGATCGTTTCCCCATCGCCGTTTTCAAAATGGGAAACGGGATGCAAAATCTCCCGGCAGATAACGTGGCTGTTTTCCAGTGCGATCTCCGGGTGGAACGGAAGCCGCGTGGCATCCGCATGCTTCCAGCTGACTGCTTCCAGCCCAGCGGAGGCATCGTAGATTTCTCCGTCATACAGGCAAGCTTTCCGATAGTTGCCCTGAAGCGTTACCTCCCAACTGCTGTCGGTAACGATGCTTTCCGCTGTACCGTCGGTGTACTCTATAAATAACTCCAGCAGAAGTGCCTGCCGGGGGGCGGGGATCTTGTTTTTATTCTCGTATGTAAAACGCCCTACCGCCCATCCGCCCGCGACAACGGCGATAAGGGTATTGGAGCAGGCCAGCTGTTCCGTCACATCATAAAACTGGTATTGCAGATTCTTTTTGTAGCTGGTGAAACCGGGGGCGAAATAACTGTTTCCGACTTTTTCGCCATTCAGCTTCAACTCATAAATGCCGATGGCCGTGGCTGTGATGTACGCCCGCCGGATCGGCTTTTCAATGGGAAAGCACTTGCGGAAGGTCATTGGAACGGGAGACTGTTTTTTGCCGAAGCTGTAATCCTTATCCGTTATCCAAGATGCCTTCCAGGGAAGCTTCAGCCGTCCGGTTCGGAAGGAAGCCGCCGCAGCGGCTTCCTGTCCGTGGTTATCCCGTACCCGTATCTCCAGCAGATATTCCGTAAAGGGCTGCAAGGCAAGACCCTTTAACGGAAACCCGGTCTGGTCGTTTCCGCAGTCAAATGTTTGACCGCAGACGGTTACTGAGGCTTCTGCCAGGCTGGTTCCGGGAACATCACTTTCCAAAGCAAACGTCAGCTCCGGCTCCAAATGATCTGTTCTGTTGTCAGCTTTGCCGTCTATTTGAATATTCCGGATTTCCAGCATGACCGATCACCCCTTATTTTTTCTTTTTGGCAGCTTTCTTTGCCTGCTTCGCCAGATATTTGGCGTTTTCTGTGTCAAAGTCCAGCCCCTTTTTCGCGCAGCGGGCCTTTAGATCCTCGATTCTGTGTTCCTCGTGGATTCGTTCGGCCGCCTCATCCTCCAGCCGCTGCTGCTCATCGGGGGCGACCCACACTTCGCCCCGGGCCAGCACCGCCTGCTTTTTTCGATCCAGCAGCTCTGTGTTGATTTCCGGCAGATACTTCTCCACATCCACAAAGGGCAGCAGGATAACCACCGCAGCCGCCAAAATAATATCGAACAAATAGAAAGACATCGTCATAAACCGGATCACTTCTGCGCTGGGTGCTACGCCGACGGCGTCCACAAAGCCCAGCTTCAGGATTCCGGACTCAAAGCCGCCGGCAAAGGGTGCATAGATCAGCCACTGGATGGCAGTAATCACCGCAACACCCATCATGCCTTCCAGACGCAGATGGGATTTGTATTCGATGCTGTCAAAGGCATAGCACATGAGCGTTGCAAAAATGTACGCATTGGGGAGCCAGCCCACCTGCCGCAGAAAGCCCGCGATCAGAGCGAGCACCAGCTGATCCGGGAACATCCAGCCAAGAACGCTTCCAAACAATGCAATGGCATATCCGGCGACCGTCAGATTTTTGATGCCGAATTTTTTGGCCATGGGATAGATGATGAATGCGCCGATGCCGGTCATGGAGCCGGTAATCACCGTGTAAATAGTGTACATCAGGGGGTTTTCTGCGCCTCCCAGCAGGAACTTGATGTAAAAATACTGTACATTGCCGCCCTTGAAATTATCCACAATGCCGCCGATTGTGGTAAGAGTCAGCAAAATCACATAGTACTTGTTGCTGAAGAGCGCCTTCAGCTGCTGCTTCAGGGGAATATTTTCTTCGCCGGGCTTGCTCTGCTCTAGCGTCACATCCTCCGTGATGCGTTCACGGGTATAGAAGTATTCCAGCAGCAGCAGCGGAATGGCAATGGCCGACAGAATCAGCATCAGCTTCGGGTAGCCGGTGATATCCTTCTCCAGCCACATGGGAAGCGCCACCATGTTCAGCAGCATACCGATAATAATGCCGGAGATCAGTGTCCAGGACATTTTCCGGATATACTGAATAAACGCCTTCTCCCTGGGACTGCGGGACGTCAGGGAACAGATCGTGTCCCGAAACAGATAGAAATAGCTGGAACCGACCGTATGATAGCAGATCAGCAGGAAGAAGAAATAGTACCAGTAGTTCTCTCCCAGCGTCTTCCCGGGGAACAGGAAAATCAGGCTGCCGATGATTATGGAAATAAATCCAAAAATCAGATACCACGGACGCATACGACCCTGCCGGCACTGGGTATGCTGGATCAGCCAGCCGTTGAGAAGACCGGTGCCCATGGCAAGGATTTTTGCCACAGTCATAACGACTTCATATACGCCGCCCATCTTCATAATCATGGCAATATTGTCCACGCCATACATGGCGCCGGTCTGCTGGGTGAAAAACTTTTCAACCAGCGCCGCAATGGTATTGACCACAAAAATCAGTCCCAACGGGCCGATCAGGTGCCCCAACACCCATTCCTTTGTGGATACGGTCTGGGTGGTTGCCCGGCTGTCCATAAAGGGCTTGTCGAACAAGCCGCCGCTGAGAAGCGGCTTGTGTATTGTCTTTGTTTTCATTCATTCTACCTCCAAGTATATTGTTACCGGCTCCACACCGGCTGAGTTTATGGTTACGGCTGCTTTTCCGGGCTTGCTTCCGGCTTTCAGCACGGCCAGCGCCCGCCCGCGGTAAGCCCGGCAGTGGTTTTGCAGGAAACTCTCATCTGTTTTGTACAGGGCGCTGCCCATGCCGATCAGAGAAACCCCGCCATCGGCCAGCACTTCCACCGGCTGCTCTATCGTGGGAAGCAGCTTTCCGTCCCCATCCACAAATTCAATGGGCAGATAGCACAGATCCGTGCTGCCGGCGCGCAGCGTCCGCTTTTCCGGCACGGCGCACAGCCGTATTTCTCCTGTTCCGCCGGACAGGCTGTAGGAGGATAGCACCCTCCCGCCAGCGTCCAGCGCCTCCGCCGTCAGCGTCCCCGGCTGATATCGCGTGGTGAAGACTGCCTTGAAGTCTTTCAGCCCTTTCGTTCCGATTTCCTTCCCGTTCAGTAACAGCCGCACCGCATTCCCAGGCGCGTAGACTTCGATCGTCGCTTTTGTATCCGCGTAACCCGGCCAGTTCCAGCTGTCTATGGCATCCGTAAACTGCCAGGAGCCTTTTGTCGGAGACTCCTTTGCGTGATTCAGTGGATGCACGCCGATAAACGGTTCCTTCCGAAGTCCCCAGACCACTTGCAGATACGCCATCGCCGCCAGAGGCTTTCCGGTCATATCGATCATCCCCTGATTGGCGAGCAGCGGCAGCCCCTTGTAGCTTTCATAGGTCCAGCCCATGCAGGCTTCCCCCAGATAATCCCACGCTGACCAGACAAAATCTCCGATGAGCTGCGGATATTTTTTTACCCGCTCCCAGTTGTAGGGCAAATCCGCTGCCATGGTCTCCGCACCGACCATCATCCGATTCGGGTACTTCCGGGCATCCGGGTCGTATCGGGAGGAAGCGTAGTTCAGCCCCAGAATGTCCAGGCTTTCAGCAGCGCCCCGGCAGGCTTTGTCGCCCCGCTTCCCGGCGGCCATAAAGAACATCAGCTTTCCCAGCTTCTGCGTCATGGCGTTGAAAAAGGCTGATCCGGTCTTTTTTTCCCGATACCCCCGCTTTGGCGGAAGCGGTTCCGGTTTGTAATCTCCCTTGTCCTTGTATACACCCATGCCCATACTGGCATAAACGTTCAGCAGCACATTCACGCCTGCTGTGACAGGGCGCGTGTTATCCAGACTGTGGACAAATTCCGTCAGCCGTTTGCAGACCTCCACGCCTTTGGGGGTCGCAGTTTCCGATACCTCGTTGCCGATGGAATACATTATGACGCAGGGGTGGTTCCGTGAGGATTCCACCATGGCTGTTACGTCCGATCTCCAATCCGTCTCAAACCTCCGGGAATAATCGTGGTAGGTCTTGGGAATGTACCATCCGTCAAAGGCCTCGTTCATCACGTACATTCCTAGCCGGTCGCAGATCTCCAGCGTGGTTTGAGAGGCCGGGTTATGGGCCATGCGGACGGCGTTGAACCCGCTTTCTTTCAGAATCCGAATCCGCCGCTCCTCTGCATCCTGATATTCACAGGCACCAAGGACACCGTGGTCATGGTGGATGCAGCCGCCCCGGAGAAGTACTGGCTTGTCATTAACAGTCAGTCCGGTTTCTGCGCTCCAGGCGAGATTCCGGATCCCGTAGAAAATCGTTTGCTCATCCGTATCGGTTCTCACCAGAACGCGGTATAAATATGGGTTCTCCGCACTCCACAGCTTCGCATCCGGAATTTCCAAGACCCCCGGAGCGCCGGAAGCTACACAGGTATCACCGTCGTAAAATTCCACGGTCACATCGCAAGGCCGGGTCGTTGTTATCTCCGCTCGCACCCTTGCCGGGTGAATGTCCAAAGTTTCCAGATGCACGCCGGAAATATGATTTTTGTCTTGGATGCACATCGTTACCGGTCTATAGATGCCGGAACCGGAATACCAGCGGCAGTTCGGCTCCAGCGAATTGTCCACCGTAACGCGCAGCAGATTCTCTCCCGCCTGAACGGCATTGGAAATGTCCACGTCAAAGGCGGTATAACCGTAGTGGTGCGCGCCGACCGCAAGGCCGTTGAGATAGACTCTGCAATTTTGATAGACGCCTTCAAAATGCAGGACGATGGATTTCCCGACCGCCGCTTCTTCCAGAACAAATCGCTTCTCATACCGATATTTTCCGCCGGGGAAATATCCGGTATTGACTCCGTTCCGACAGATTCTGTCACGGGCTTCTTCCAGCATGGCGTCGTGCGGCAGATCCGTTTCCACTGGTATGCCGTCCTCTTTGCAAAAGAACCATCCTTTGTTCAAATCAATGGTCATGGACTTCGTCCTTTCTTTAAGCAATTCCACACAGAAATCCAGAGATAATTCGGGAAGTTTGTACTCATATTATACAAATTGCCCATTGCTTTGTATTGCATAATAGTCTATAATTTTATATATTTATCTACGGAGGCGAGTTTTATGAAAAACTATCAGAATTTCTGCGAGATTTTTTATGCTTCCCACTATCTTCCCATTGCCATGTATGAAGGGGAGCACTTTGTCTGCGCCTCCGGATTTTATGAAGAAGGAGACCCTTACCCATTTGTTTTTTCCAAGATGACAGGATACAAAAGCCCTTCTGTCTATGTTTCCTCCGATACGGGGTACTATGGACTCGTAACATGCGGCGATGGGCTGCACGCCTTTGTTCTGGGGCCGGCATACAGCACGCCGGTGACAGAAGAATTCATTCGTTCCTATATTCGGAAAAACATGCTTCCCATCAGCCGTTACGAGGAAGTTGCATCCTTTCTGCGCAGCATTCCCCAATACACCTATAATCACTTTCTGAATCTTTTGCTCTTTCTTCATTTTACCTTTACCGGCGAAAAACTGGATATCGGTCAGGCCTTTGGCATTACCGATACCCAGTTTCAGAAAGTGATCGCGCAGCGTCACTCCTGGCAAACCTATCAGGAGCGGGAAGAACGTCGGCAGCACGGCACCTATCAATTTGAACAGCAGATGCTGACGATGATCCAAAACGGTGACGCAGAAAAACTGGAACAGCTTTTTCTTGCCACGGCAAGTTCGCCTACGGTTCAGGAAGGAAAAGTGGCAGAAACTCCTCTGCGACAGGCAAAGAACATTTTCATCGGATGGGCTACCATGATTGGGAAGGCAGCTGCCATCCCCGGCGGCCTGGACATTGAGCAGACCTATCAGCTGATCGATACTTATATTCAGGAGTGCGAAAAAATGCAGTCTGAGGATGCCATCAAAAATCTGCAATACAATATGCCTATAGACTTTGCCCGCCGGGTCGCTCAGCAAAAGCTTCCCTCCAATATTTCACATGAAGTATACAACTGTATGCAGTTTATCAATTCCCATATCAATGAACCAATTCAGGCAGAAGATGTCGTTGCTTTTTCCGGAATGAGCCGGGCGTATCTGTTTCGGAAATTTCAGCAGGAGCTGGGAATGGGGATCGGCGCTTATATCGCGCAATGTCGCATACAGGAAGCAAAGTCTTTGCTTCGATTCACGGAAAAATCCCTTGGCGAGATCAGCAGCTATCTCTGCTTTTCCAGCCAAAGTCATTTTCAGACGCAATTCAAAAGGAACGTTGGGCAGACGCCGGTGCAGTACCGTAAGAATCTCCAAGAGCACAAAGCATGAAGCCTTAGGTGATTACCTCTGGCTGAAAGAATCAACACTTGGCAAGCAATGCCTGCGTTTACCCTTATATTCGCACAGCTTTCTGAGCATCTGCCCGATATCCTGTTTGATCTTTCCGTATATGATCTGTCTCCTGTATTTCGGTGCAAATACGATATGCTTCTGAGCATACATCGTTTGAAGAATTCAACTCCACCATAGTCACAAAAATTAAACACGACATTGCAGAGCGTTTTGGTATACCGAGTGAGACCGTGGATCTTTCAAAGTTTGTACATATGAGGACTACCCTTTCTATTCCAAAACACAGAGAAATTGTCGAGCAAGAAGTGGGCAATTTTCTCTATTCGCAGTATCCAAAGATTTCGATTGATTCGGTGAAGACAATATACCGATCAATGATCGAGTTGCTGACAAGCCGTCAAAGGTATGAGTTGCTAGACAAAAACAAGCCGATTGCAGTTGTCAGAGAGAAGAAGGGCGTTTCTAAAAATGACTTTTCACGAATAATTGAGACTGCAAGAACGCAGAACCGACGAATGCCATTATTGTTAGATCTATTGAGATAATCAAAGGATTAGAAGCAAGCCGCTGCTTTTTTATTCTGACATCCGACCTAGCACCTTATCTATTCAGAACAAAGACAGATGACAATAAGATGAGCCACTTGCTTTATGTGGCACTGACAAGATCGAAGGATCATCTGACAATCCTGATCTCTCAAAATGTGGAATCGACTTTCTCTAGAGATTTTGTACTTGCGTTCTTTGCACAGTACTCTGCTTCGGTACGGCAAATTCAATAAAAGTCTGCTTCCGAAAAGCCGTTGATAAAACAGAGAAAGATAGAATGGTATCTAAAAGGGTGCTGCTTGCCATCAAGCTGCACCAAAAAAGATGCCGCTGCGAA
>OLNQ01004519.1_pt1 | contig 10362 bp, 9 predicted proteins | sample 1672821 | NCBI WGS metagenome assembly OLNQ01 (sample SAMEA3136727, study PRJEB25190) | human gut metagenome | biome: human gut; feature: human-associated habitat; material: faeces | place: Austria | collected 2013
TCTGTACCGTTTTTCTTTTCATAAACCGATAAAATCACGACTTGCGAGAGGACTCTTATATCTGCCCTTCACAGCCTATAAAAGCACCACAAAATCTGCGACACTACACTAGTTAAACTCCGGTTACTCAATATATTCATAGTACACCGGCAGATATTTATCCACAATATCAAACGGGGCCGGTCCAATGGAAAGTACCGCCTGATGGAAGGATTTGTCATTGTAATTCTTGATATTTTTCAGGGAAGTTTCCTTCTTCAATTCCTCGAACTTCAAAAATCCAATGTAATATTTTAAATAATGCGTTGGTTCTTCCACGATCAGCTCAAAAATACTTTCAATCGCATCATCATTTGTGATTCCGTAATTATTCCAGAACTTTTTCGTGTCCTCCAAAGTCCAGCCTTCATAGTGGATACCGATATCGGTGGAGGCATAGAGGCTTAAGGTGGCATCCTGATTCAGCTCTAAAATGGTGGCAACATCGTCATCCAGACCTGCGTAATGATAAGACTGGAATTCCACATAAGTCGCCCAGCCCTCGACAAAACCGGAATAATTTAAAATCGAGCGCACCGGCTCAATCCCGGATTCATAAGTCATGACCGTCTGGTAAAGATGCCCCGGAAATCCCTCGTGTGCAAGCGTTGTAAAATAGGAAATATTTGTAGTGTCCGTTGTTTCATTAATATAAATAGAGTTATGCGAATAATCGTCAATCGGTGCGATCACGTAAAATGCCGGGGCAAGATAATCTGCCACGCAGTCGTCGATGTAATTGACGGTATAACTTGTTTCCGGCGGAGCAGGGAAATCATCCAGCATAACCTCTTTTAAATGATTTAATGTGGTTGCAGAATCCGTTGGTGTCAGAGTTGCTTCGGAGGCAAGCTCCCAAAGCTCCGGGTTCTCAGTAGTAAGGTCGGAGGATTCCTGCAATACTTTTACCCGTTCATTGGAAATCATATTTTCCAGGGTTTTGACACTTTCGGAAGTGCCGGTGTTGTAGGCGAGCAGATATTCATAATATTGTTTTCCCTCCGGGAAATAGCAAAGTCCGTTTTCATTGGTTCCGGAACCTAAAAGGTCTGTCAGTGCAGCGGCAAGATTTTCGTAGGCTGGAAAAATATGTTCGTGGAGTATTTTTTCGTTCTGCAGTCTGTAATGGTCTTTTTCAGACTGGGTCAGACCTGTGAGCTTATCAATTCTTGTATTAAAAGTTTCAATCAGGTAGTGATTGTCGGAATCCGCAATAAAAGCATTACACTGATCGATAATGTTCTGGCATGCAAAATCGGACATAAAAAGTCCCGCATCTGCCTTCTCCTTCTCAAAAGAAATGATCTGGTCAAAATATTCATCTGTTAAAGCGAGGAGTTTCAAGTAATCTTCCACATCTTTTTTGCTGTTGAAGGAGTATTCTTCGTACAGGATTGGAAGCTGTGCCTGAACACCGGTCGATGGGCGCAGCAGTTCATCATACAAATACATGTCAGCCATATCCAGCTGCAGTTTAAAATAGTTTTCCAATATATCATAAGTGAGCTGCTGGTTTAAGGTAAGTTCTGTGTAGGAAAAAGAGTTTAAACCCGACAGGTAATTTTCCAGTCTTGCGTTGCTGTCTGCCATGGCATCGATCGAGAGATCGCCTAAAGTGACAGGGTAATCGGTGATGCCATATTTTTCGGGATCCGAGATGGTAAAATGCAGATTGATCGTATTTTCCGTCACTTCCGTCTCAAAAATATCGTTTATGAACTGATCAAAGGCTTCAACGGTCTGGGGATTTTCTTCGGATATTTCCTGGCTGTATTCAATTGACTCAAAGTGCGCACAACCGGCAAAAAGTGAAATGGCGAGCACCACACACACGGCGGACGATGCGACTTTTTTCTTTGTAAAAATTTTAGAATATCTGTTTTGGTTCAACCTTGCATTACCTCACTTCATATGCTAGAATAAAAGCCTAATTCTATTATATCTAATTAACACATCATATGTAAAGGATTCTCTGAATATGTAGAGAGAGGATGTTCCCAATTAGAAAACAAAAATATAATAAAAAAAGATTCCCCATTGGTATTATTTTAATTATTTTTCTTCTAAACCTGTATTTTGGCTCAAAAATGAATATTTATGCCGCTTCAATACCATTTGAAGGGGAAGGAATTGCGTTTGATTCCGAAGGAAATCTGTGGATGGTCACACACGATAAAGCGGCAGTGACCGGAATCCGTTACACGACACTCGGCTGGACGATCAAGAGATATAACAGTCCGATCGCCGGAAACCAGAGCGTCCGGGTAAAATTAGAGACATATTGTCCGGATAAAGTCGATCCAAATAACCCGGAGTATTTATATGGATATTTTGTGATCCATAAGGAACGGATTTTCCAGAGCATCAACAGCGCGTATCCAGAGTGGGCACAGGAATTATATACGAATGGCGGCACGGTTTATCTGGACGGTATTATGACGGTCACACAAAATGGAGTAAAGCAGGGTTCCATGAGCGAAGGAGGTGCATTGTCCGGCGAGGTGTACACAACATACAGCGGAATTGCAGGAGCAAGAAACTGGAGGGATAAAGAGGGATTAAAAAGCCATTTCGACAAAAGTGTTTATTTCCCGGCAAATCCGGGGATGATCGAAGCACCGGTGGAGGGCGATGAAAACGTGGAGGTTGTCACAGTGACTTCTGGGATCAATATGGACAATCTGTCTTCCGTCAACCGCCTGTGGATTTCATCGGATGAGTTTAATGTGAGCCGTGCCATTCCGTCATCGGAGTGCGTGTCTATCGGCGGAAGCCTGCAAAAATATTATTATCAGGCAACTTATGAACATCATTACGGAACGAGGGCGGTTCCGGTCACAGCAAGTGTGACTTACACACTGACCTGGAATGATGGAAGAACGCATCGGGAACAGGTGACCGTCACGAAAAGTGTGGAAGTTCCAAGAGAGTATTCCTATTGGAAAATCCGCTCGATCGATCTGTGTTACCTGAAAAATGCAGAGGTACAAAACGCTGCATTGCCAGACGGAAAAATCCGGATGGAGAATTTGTACTATCCAAATGTCACAGTGCAAAAGAATACAGATTCCATGACGCTCCCGGAGACAGCCATTGCGGTGGATGGCGGTGTGATCGCTGGCGGTACAACCAGACCTGCACTCCCGGATAGCGATATTCTGCCGCTCGTAGATAATAAAATAGGTAAAATTATGGTAAAAAATGATATGTTTTCGGTAGATGGAGAAATATGGATGAATGGATCTGTCTGCGAGGAGAAAACACCGGAGCCAGTCACATTATCCGATGAGCGAAAACAGTCAGTGCAGAAAAATGAGGTTCAGATTCCCGGTGCAACAGCGAATCAGATATACGAATCCACTGGTACGGCAGAATATGCATCTTATTTTTCAGGCGGAATCGCAAATGATGCGACGGTACCTGACGTCAACCCGGTGGCAGTTCATACTCCGGTCGTCTGTGTTGGAATGTCGGGAGACGAGATTGCGTTTAATCAGCAGATCATTCCGACCAAATATAAAAGCCTGATCTTAGGGCGTACATTTACAGTGTCTGTTGGGACAGTGGGAACGCATCTTGGCGAAAAGGGCTACGGAACCAGGGATTATCGGAAATATGTGAAGGCAAGACAGGTGAGATTTCCATTTCCGGTCGTCTCGGACGGCAGGCAGATTGCGGCGGACAGCTGGATCACCATTCTGTCTGAGTCCGCTGAATTTCTACTCCCTGTGTCAGTGCCGGAAGGCGATTATAATATTTTTTACCGCTCAATTGCGATTAACGCGGAAAATAATACAACAGAACAGGAATATGCAAACACAGATAAAAACAACTACATAGCGACTGGAAGCGTCAGAGTGACAGTGATCGGACGGCTGTATGATTTTTGTGTGACAAATGTGATCGATTATCCAAGGTGGGAGCGCGTGTTCTGGAAAGAAGGGAAGACGGCTCGGACAGACACGGTTTATTTCAGTGGGACGAATGATCTGAACGGAATCAGACAGAGGGAGTCGGGCAGCCTGTATCTGGTGCCGCTTATCAGGGGAAGTCATCCCTATGACAGCAGCATTCATGCACCGGGGTTAGGATACCGCATGGAATTTTCCATTAAAACGATTGGGAGTATGTGGCATGCAGAGGATTCTGTTGAACTTGTTCCAACCTATTATTATATGGAGCGGGACGGCAGCAGTCTGCGTCAGGTAAACCTATACCGGAAAGACGATTTACAGGAGTTTTATCTTCCGGTGAGCCTGAAGGCAGAAGACCGGACAATCACGGCAGAAGGAATGCAGACGTGGCGTGGAAGTTATCAGATCCCTGCAGATGTATACATTGCCAATGCGGAAGTGGATATTGCTGATTATGTTGCACAAAAGAAAGGCAGGATCAGACAAAAAGATCCTGTATTTCTGCGGGATGGATATCTGATCGTGTATTTTTCCATTCAGACGGTCAAAGAAGGAAAACCGCATCTCGACTATGAAAACAGGCGAAATGTCAACAATGGATACTGTGATATGTGGAAAACAGAAGGATACCAGACAGTGCGTGTGGATTCTGAAGGACACGTCTTTTCATTTCAGGAGGGCATGGTGTTTGTGTTCGACCAGAAGAAAAATATGCACACGGATTACACAAGTGTCGGCACACATTAAAGATATTTTTTCAATGTCCCTGTCATAGGATTGTTATAAACAATAAGCAGGAAGTTGTGCATATATGAATTATTTATGGGCATTTATGATTTTATCCGGAGTCATATTTTCTGCGTTCCATGGGACGATTCCGGCGGTTACCGGGGCTGTGCTTGATTCTGCAAAAGAGGCAGTGACACTCTGCATCACGATGACCGGAGTGATGTCCTTCTGGATGGGACTGATGCGGATCGCAGAGAGAGGAGGAGTGATCGCCGGATTGTCAAGAAAGTTAAAACCTGTTTTAAGATTTCTTTTTCCGCAGATTCCACCGGGGCACATTGCAAATGAGCAGATCGCAGCCAATATGATCGCAAATATTTTCGGACTTGGCTGGGCGGCTACGCCAGCCGGACTGAAGGCAATGGAAAGCCTTGAAGAATTAGAGGAGAGCAGGCGAAAGGAGATGGAAGTGCAGAACGGTGCGGCAAAAAGAAAAAAAGATCACAGGACAAAACCAGCCCCGGTGCCGCGTGGTACTGCCAACGCAGAGATGTGTACGTTTCTGATCATGAATATCTCATCCCTGCAGTTGATCCCGGTCAATATTATTGCCTTCAGAAGCCAGTATGGGAGCGTGAACCCGGCGGAAATCATAGGTCCTGCAATACTGGCGACTGTTATTAGTACCATTACGGCTGTAATTTTCTGTAAATTTGCACAAAAACTTACAAACTAATTGAAAAAAGCGTACTACTTGGAGTATAATGAAATTAGTACATAAACGAGGTGTCACATATGAAAAATGCCATTTTAATTGTAGACGACAGCAGACTGAACCGGGAAACACTGGCTGACATTTTAAAAGATAAATATAACATTATCGAGGCAGAGGATGGCAGGAGCGGTCTGGAGGTTTTGGAGAAAAGAAAAGATGATATCGTTCTGGTAATTCTGGATATTGTTATGCCGGGCATGGACGGCTTTGCGTTTATGGAAGAAGCCAGAACGAGGGAATCCATCCGCAATATACCAATTGTCGTAGCAACGACAGAGAATGATTATCAAACGGAAAAAAGATGTCTCGAACTGGGCGTGTGGGATTTTATTCCAAAAGTTTTCCAGCCGGAGATCATCCGTTTCCGTGTGCTGAACACGATCAAACGGAGTATGGCACATTCGCTGGAACATGATGGTCTGACTGGATTGTATACGATACAGAAGTTCAGTCAATGTGTAAAAAGAAACCTGGAAAATAATCAGGATACAAAGTTTACATTTATACGTCTTGATATTGAACGTTTCAAAATGATCAACAATTTTTACGGAGTAGAAGCAGGAGACCGCCTTCTGGTCTATATTTCCGGTCTGATCGAAACATATTGGCAGGACGTGGAAAACTGCGTATTTGGAAGGATTGACGGGGATGTTTTTGGCATCTGTTTTCCAAAAGACGAGAAAAAACTCAATGGATTTATTCTATATATAAAACGGGAACTGAAAAAGTATAAGGCGGCTTACTATCTGGAAACAGCAATGGGAATCTACGACATTCTGGATAATAACCTTGATGTCCGGAACATTATTGCCCGTGCAACGCTCGCAGCAAAGCAGTGCAAAGGCCAGTACATGATCCATGAAGCGCGGTACACGGAAGAACTGCGTGCAAAGATCATCCGGGAACAGAATATTATCAATGAGATGGAGCATGCCCTTGAAACCGGGGAATTTGTCGTTTATTTTCAGCCAAAATATGAACTGGATCACTGCAGGCCATCGGGAGCGGAGGCACTGGTGCGCTGGAAGAAGGCGGACGGTACGATCGTTTCACCGGGGGACTTTATCCCTGTATTTGAAAGTAACGGATTTATTATCCGGCTTGATTACTATGTATGGGATCAGGTGTGCCAGTTTATTAAGAATAATCTGGCTCACAGAGGGGATTCCGAAGTGATCTCCGTGAATGTTTCCAGAGTGAATCTGTATAATCCGGATTTTCTGGAGTCGCTGGTCAATCTGGTCGAAAAATACAAAATTCCGCCAAAATACCTGAATCTGGAGCTGACAGAGAGCGCTTTCTCGGATGACGCCCGTATGATACAGAATGCAGTAGATTATCTGCACAAAGCAGGATTTACGATATTAATGGACGATTTTGGAAGCGGATATTCTTCCCTGAACGTTCTCAAAGATATTGATATTGATGTTTTAAAGATTGACATGCGTTTCCTATCCAAGGGATCATCAGAGGAACGGGGCGAGAAGATCCTTGAGGCTGTGATCAAAATGGCAAAATCGCTGGACATGCTTGTCATTGCTGAGGGTGTCGAGGAAGAAAAACAGGTGAAAATGTTGAAACGTCTCGGTTGTGATTACATTCAGGGATACTATTTTGCAAAGCCGATGCCGAAAAAAGACTATGTGAAGCTTCTGCAAAAGAGCCGATAGAAAAGGGTTTACATAAAATAAAGAATGTGCAGTCTTGCATATTCTTTATTTTTTTGCATAGAATTTAGAGAGAAGAGAGCTGATATAGGAATAGGATATGAAACTGCTCCTTTTTTTATCGGAAATAACCATTCCACTTCTGATTTTTTGTATTGTCGGATATGGACTTTTAAACAGACAGCCGGTGTATGAGGAATTTGTGGAAGGGGCAAAGGATGGCTTCTGGACGGTGATCAAAATCATGCCGACACTGATCGGACTGATGGTGGCAGTTGGCGTACTGCGCGCATCGGGGCTTTTGGACTGCATTGCGCAGGGGCTGGGTCAGATAACTGCAGAAATAGGATTTCCGGCTGAACTTTTTCCGGTTACTATCGTAAAAATGTTTTCTTCCTCGGCGGCGACCGGGCTGCTGCTCGATATATACAAAGAGTACGGTGCAGATTCCACGCTTGGAAAAATGGCATCTGTTATGATGAGCAGCACAGAAACCATTTTTTATACAATGTCGGTTTATTTTATGTCGGTAAAAGTAAAGAAAACCCGTTATACGCTTGCGGGTGCATTGCTGGCAACAGTGGCAGGTACGATCGCAAGTGTGGTGATCGTTTCCTATATGTAACAATGTCTGTGGAACTTAAGAAAGCCGCTTATGCTGGAAATGTCAGCGGCAAATTTGACAATTATGCGGAATGAGACTATAATTCATTTGTGCATGGAACGGAAATATACCGTTCATTCAGAAAAATATCGCGGGATGGAGCAGTCTGGAAGCTCGTCGGGCTCATAACCCGAAGGTCATAGGTTCAAATCCTATTCCCGCAACTCTTAAAAGGCTGTCACGTGTGTGGCAGTCTTTTTTGTGCGATCAACATAGAAAACTTTGTTAAAAAATAAAATAATGAATGGCAGAAACAAAGCCATGTGCTATACTAAAGATATTCATTCATACAGAAAGTTTAGCAGAAACCAAAGCAAAGAGGGGATCAGCATGAGCAGTATTGAGACATTTTTACAAATGGTAAAAGAATCTGATAATATCGTATTTTTTGGCGGAGCCGGTGTGTCTACCGAGAGCGGCATCCCGGATTTCCGGAGCGTGGATGGACTTTACAATCAGAAGTATGATTATTCACCGGAAACGATCCTGAGTCATTCTTTTTATGTAAACCATACGGAAGAGTTCTATCGTTTTTACCGGGATAAAATGCTCTGTCTCACCGCAAAACCGAACACGACGCATTACAAATTGGCAGAACTGGAAAAAGCAGGAAAATTAAAAGCGGTCGTAACCCAGAATATAGATGGACTGCATCAGGCGGCCGGAAGCAAAAATGTTTTGGAACTACACGGCAGCGTTCACAGAAACTATTGCAGAAAATGTGGAAAGGAATTTGATGCGGAGTACATCTTAAATTCCAAAGGCGTGCCGGTATGTGACAGTTGTGGCGGACAGATCAAACCGGATGTTGTTTTGTATGAGGAAGGATTGAACCAGCAGACATTAGAGGATGCAGTCTACTATATCAGTCATGCGGACATGCTCATTATCGGCGGTACGTCACTGGCGGTTTACCCGGCAGCAGGACTGATCGATTATTACCGTGGAAATAAGCTGGTGCTCATCAATAAATCGACGACGCCGATGGACAGCTGTGCCGATCTGCTGATCCAGGCAGGACTGGGAGAGGTTTTCGGACAGATTGAGGTATAAGTTTGAAGGGAATGTTGGGAAACTTCCGGGCTTTTGACTGGAATTTCAGGCTGCATACACTGCAGATGAAATGATTACGCAGAAAAGTGGGATAAACAATACAGACAGAGGGTAGGAACAGATATGGAAAAATTAGAATATGAGGTAGGCGATATCGTCAGATTAAAAAAACAGCATCCGTGCGGCAGCAGTGAATGGGAGATTTTGCGTGTGGGAGCGGACTTCCGGTTAAAATGCACCGGCTGTGGACATCAGATTATGATCGCACGAAAGCTTGTAGAAAAAAATACAAAAGAAATTCGAAAAAAAGCTTGAAATCGCACGTAATCCGTGCTATAGTAGATGCTCGTGATATATTATTATTCCTTGCTCATTCACTGAAAGAATGGGCCAGAGACCAAAAGGAGGAAAATTCGCATGAATAAATATGAGTTAGCACTCGTTGTCAGTGCAAAGATCGAAGATGATGCGAGAACAGCTACAGTAGAGAAGGCAAAAGATTATATCGTACGTGCCGGCGGTACTGTAACAGAAGTTGAAGACTGGGGTAAGAAAAAATTAGCTTACGACATCCAGAAGATGAGCGAAGGTTATTACTACTTCATCCAGTTCGAAGCTGAAGCAACAGTTCCAGCTGCTGTTGAGCAGGATGTTCGTATTATGGACAATGTTCTTCGTTTCTTATGCGTTAGAAAAGACGAGGCATAGAGAGAATCAGCAGGTGTAATGACCGCTGGTCATAGAAGAGAGGAAATCGTGTATGAATAAAGTTATTCTTATGGGACGATTGACCAGAGACCCTGAAGTACGTTACTCACAGGGTGAACAGGCAACAGCAATCGCAAGATATACACTGGCAGTTGACCGCAGATTTAAGCGTGATGGAGATCAGACCGCGGACTTTATCGGGTGTGTGGCATTCGGTAAACTTGGTGAATTTGCAGAAAAGTATCTCCGTAAAGGAACAAAGGTTGTCGTAACCGGACGTATCCAGACAGGAAGCTATACGAACAAAGACGGTCAGAAAGTATATACAACAGATGTTGTTGTTGAAGAACAGGATTTTGCGGAGAGTAAGGCAGCTGCTTCCAGCTATACAGGTGGATATCAGCAGCAGGGAGGCTATCAGAGTGCTCCAGAGCCACAGGCTGCACCTGCACCGACAAACCGTCCAGCCCCAAGTGAGGCAGTGAGCGATGGATTCATGACAATTCCAGAGGGAATTGAAGAAGAACTGCCTTTTATTTAGAGTTAAGGAATTTAGGAGGTAATATCAATGGCATATAGCAAAGATCGTGGCGATGCTCCAATGAGAAGAAGAGGTGGCCGCAGAAGAAAAAAAGTTTGCATTTTCTGTGCAGACAAGAATGCAGTAATCGATTATAAAGATGTAAATAAATTAAAAAGATACGTATCTGAAAGAGGTAAGATCTTACCTAGAAGAATCACAGGAAACTGTGCAAAACATCAGCGTGCTCTTACAGTAGCAATCAAGAGAGCAAGACACGTATCCTTAATGCC
>OLNQ01004521.1_pt1 | contig 10359 bp, 7 predicted proteins | sample 1672821 | NCBI WGS metagenome assembly OLNQ01 (sample SAMEA3136727, study PRJEB25190) | human gut metagenome | biome: human gut; feature: human-associated habitat; material: faeces | place: Austria | collected 2013
AGCTGCCGGAGCGGTGCTTAAGCCGCAAGGCGGGAATTGTGCGGTGTTGCCTTAACACATAAAAACAAGGCACCGGGCCAATTACAGGTTCGGTGCCTTGTGGTATTTATGGTGTCAGGATGCCGATCAATCTGCCATCGGCTGATGGTCCGTGATGGTGTGCTCCTGCTGGTACTTGAGCGCAGCAGCGATAAAGCCCTTGAACAGGGGATGTGCGCGGTTGGGGCGGCTCTTGAATTCGGGGTGGAACTGTACGCCCACATGGAAATCACGGCCGGGCAGCTCAACAGCTTCCACCAGGCGGCCATCCGGGCTGGTACCGGAGATCACAAGGCCGTGGTTCTGCATCTCTGCACGGTAGTCGTTGTTGAACTCATAGCGGTGGCGGTGGCGTTCGTCAATTTCTTCTTTGCCATAGCACTCACGCAGCTTGGTGCCCTCGGCGGTAATACAGGGGTACTTGCCCAGGCGCATGGTGCCGCCCTTCGGGATGTTCCCCTGCTGGTCCGGCATCAGAGCAATAACATTGTGCTCGCCGTCCGGCGTAAACTCGCTGGAGTTGGCATCGGCATAGCCCAGCACATCGCGGGCATATTCCATAACCATAATCTGCATACCCAAGCAGATGCCAAAATACGGGATGTTCTGTTCCCGTGCATAGCGGGCGGCCTGGATCATGCCCTCAATGCCGCGGTCGCCAAAGCCGCCGGGCAGGATGATGCCATCCACACCGGAAAGCTCTTCAGCGCAGCGCTCCTGATCCAGCAGGTTTTCGCTGTCCACCCAGTGGATCTCCACTTTGGACTCATTCTCAAAGCCGGCGTGATACAGGGACTCCATTACACTCAGGTATGCGTCATGCAGCTTGACATATTTGCCAACCAGGGCAATGGTGCAGGTCTTGCTACGGGTGGCAATGCGGGAGATCAGCTCTTTCCACTCGGTCAGGTCGCTGGCCGGAGTTTCCAAGTGCAGCTGACGGCAAACAACGTTGGTCAGGCCGGCAGCTTCCAGCATCAGCGGGCACTCGTACAGGCTGGGCATGGTCAGGTTTTCAATCACGCAATCAGGGCGCACATTGCAGAACATGCTGATCTTGCGCTTGATATCGCTGCCAACGCGGCCATCGGCACGCAGCACGATGACGTTGGGGGCGATGCCCATGCCCTGCAGTTCTTTGCAGGAATGCTGGGCGGGCTTGGATTTATATTCGTCCGAGCCGGAAATATAGGGCACCAGAACCACATGGATGTAGCAGCAGTTTTCCATGCCCTGCTCAATGCCAACCTGGCGGATGGCCTCCAGGAAAGGCTGGCTCTCAATATCACCGGTGGTACCGCCGATTTCGGTGATGACAACATCGGCTTCGGTGCTTTTGGCAAGATTGTAGATATAGCTCTTGATTTCGTTGGTAATGTGGGGAATGATCTGCACCGTCTGGCCCAGATAAGCGCCCTGGCGTTCCTTGTTCAGCACGTTCCAATAGACCTTGCCCGTCGTCAGGTTCGAGTACTTGTTCAGGTTTTCATCAATAAAGCGCTCATAATGACCCAGATCCAGGTCGGTTTCGGTTCCGTCATCAGTCACGAACACCTCGCCGTGCTGTAGCGGGCTCATGGTGCCGGGATCCACGTTGATATAGGGATCCAGCTTTTGAGAAGCCACCTTCAGGCCGCGGGTTTTCAGCAAACGGCCCAGGCTGGCTGCTGTGATGCCCTTGCCCAAGCCGGAGACCACGCCGCCAGTAACAAAAACGTACTTTGTCGCCATATATACCATCCTCTCCACAACTACCACAAATAAATGGACGCTTTATTATACATCACTTTTATTTCCAAAAGCAAGAGTCTTTTTTCCTGTTTGGTGCAAATTCTCTTGCGCACCATCGTACAATCCCCTATAATAAATAAGATAGTATTTAAGGCAATACCGCATAATTCTAAATGCCGATACGGCGAGCGAGGTACGGCAGATGCTAAGCCAAAAGCGCAGATAATACTGGATGTCTTATCGAGCATTTTGGCAACGCAGATGCCGTGCCGCAGCCGCCGGAGCGGTGCTTGAGCCGTAAGGCGGGAATTGTGCGGTGCTGCCTTAAGATCATGTTGAGAAGGGAGCGTGCTTGTTTGCAAAAGCTCAAAAAAATTTTCAGCCGCCAGAACGGGTTGGTCCTGCTGCTGGTTCTGGTGGAATTTATGGTGTTGGCGCTGCGTTTTGTGGGGGATTTCCGCACAGGCGGCGTGATTGATATTACGCCGGACCTGATCATTCCCTACGCGGAGGAATGTACCAATGATGACCGCGGCGCCCGCGTGGAAAACTTTACCGGCCTGTTTGCCACCACCCGCTGGATCGACCTGCCGCGCGGCAGCTACCAGGTTTGCATCAACTATGTGAATGACGGCGAGGACGGCGAGGTCAGCTTTCTGGATGAGATCATGCCCACCGCACAGTACGATGCCGCCAAGCTGCCCGCTGAGCGCACCCGCACGGTGTTCAGCCTGTGGATGCCCTACGGCTGCGAAACCGCACAGCTGCAGTTTACCGCGGACTGCGGCAAAAACCAGGTCATCTACATTACCGGCGCACAGATCGTACCCACCCACGCGTGGGCATATGTGCGGCTGCTGACGGGGCTTGTGTTCTGCGCCGTACTGGACTGGGTGATCCTGTTGCTGACCCGCCGGGTCAAATTTCCCATCCATACCCTGCGCGGGCGGTATATCGCCATGGCGCTGGTGGGCATCGGCGTGTTTGCCTGCCTGCCGCTGGGGCTCGGCTACCTGACGTACGGGCACGACCTTTCCATCCACCTTTCCCGCATTGAGGGGCTGAAAGCCGGGCTGCTGGCCGGGCAGTTCCCCGTGCGCATGGACCCGGCCATCATCAACGAAAAAGGCTATCCGTTCAGCCTGATGTACTCCGATGTGTTCCTGTACCCGGCTGCGGTGCTGCGCATCCTGGGTTTCAGCCTGCAAACCAGCTACAAAGTTTACGTTGCATCCATCACAGCGGCCACCGTGGGCATTACGTTTTATGCCCTGCGCAAAATGTTCCGCAGCGATTGTGCCGCGCTGCTTGGCACCGCGTTGTACACCCTTTCGTTCTACCGGCTGACCAACGTGTTTGTGCGCGCTGCAGTGGGCGAATATACCGCCATGGCGTTCCTGCCGCTGGTCGTGTATGGCCTGTGGCGGATTTATCGCCAATCCCCTGCCGATGGCAAAAAGGCCGAGCCCTGGTGCTGGCTGCCCTTTGCCCTGGGCTTTACCGGCCTGCTGCAGAGCCATCTGCTGACAACCGAACTTGCGGTGTTCTTTACCGCCGTGTTCTGCCTGCTGTATTTCAAAAAGACCTTCACCCGCCCGGTGCTGCCCGCTCTGTGCAAAGCCGCCGGGGCCGCCATTGTGTGGAACCTGTGGTTTATGGTGCCGCTGCTGCAATACATGGTGCAGGGGGTGTGCCGCATCAGCGGCAAGTATGATGCCGCCTACCTGTACGACAGCTCCGTTTACCTGGGCCAGATGTTTTTGATGTTCGGCCAGAGCAGCGGCGTGGCGGAGAGCATCCAGAGCGGCATTGCGGGCGAAATGCCGCAGACGCTGGGCCTGGCACTGGCCGCGGGTGCATTCTTCTTCCTGCTGGCTGTGCTGGACCCCGCCGTGCGCAAAAGCCGCCGCGATGCCGCGCGCATTGGCAGCCTGACACTGGGCTTTGGCCTGCTGGCCGCCTGGTGCGCCAGCGACCTTTGCCCCTGGTACGCGCTGTTCCGTTGCGAACCATTGCAGGCGCTGAGCAAGACTCTGGGGAAGCTGCAGTTTGCCTGGCGGTTCTTCACCCCGGCCACCATGCTGCTGGTCGTGTGCGCCTGCTGTGCGGTGGTGCTGTACCGCAAAGTCCGGCCCGAAGCCGCCAAGGCAATGGCCGCCGCCCTGCTGGCGCTGACCATCATCCCCGCCGGGTACCTGATGTATGACAAATGCACCACCAGCGAAGCCGTTACCTACATGAGCCTTGCCGCGGTGGATGACCTGCCCGGTCAGGTGGGTGGCGGCGAATACCTGCCCACCGAGGACACCACCACCGATGACAGCGTCTGGGGCCGCCTGACCCCCGAAGCGGACGACGGCGTAGAGTTGACAGAGTACACCAAAAACGGCCTGACCATTCAGCTGGCGGCGCAGAACACCGGCGATACTGAAGCATCCATCCGGCTGCCGCTATTCTACTACCCCGGCTACCATATGACCGCTGCGGACGGAGCCGCACTGACCCACAAGAACGGTTACCTGACCGTTACCCTGGCTCCCGGCTGGCAGGGCAGCGTACAGGTGCGCTGGACTGGAATGTGGTTCTGGCGCGCGGCGGACTGCATCAGCCTGCTGGGCATTGCAGCCACTGTTGTGCTGTACCGCAAAAGCCAAAAGAACGCAGCACACATTTAACTGTCTAAACTATACCGGGCTTGTCGCCCCCAAGCGGGGTTGGCGGCCCGGTTTATTTTATTAGGGCAATACCGCATAATTCTAAGTGCCGATACGGCGAGCGAGGTGCGGCAGCTGCTAAGCCAAAAGCGCAGATAATACTGGATGTCTTATCGAGCATTTTGGCAACGCAGATGCCGTGCCGCAGCCGCCGGAGCGGTGCTTAAGCCGTAAGGCGGGAATTATGCGGTGTTGCCCTAGGCCGCATTGGGGGTTGGATGGCTCCATCCCCCAATACAAGCATTTTTCCCAAAACATCAAGACAAACGCCAATCCAGTTTGTCATTTCTGCCAGTTGCTTTTTTTGCGTTTGGCCCGTATAATAAGCACATAGACAGCAAGGGCGCTGCGAACACAAATCCTGTTCGCAGTGCCTTTTGTTTTATAAAAAGTCCGACTTATTTGCGTGATGATACCACAGAGGAAAAGGAGTTCGGTAAGTATGGCAGCAACCGTTATGGAACTGTACGGCAGCAAAGTCTTCAACGAGCACGAAATGCGTGAGCGTCTGCCCAGCTCGACCTACAAGAGCCTGAAGGCAACCATTGAAAAGGGTCAGGCCCTTGACCTGGAAGTAGCCAATGTTGTGGCCAGCGTGATGAAGCGCTGGGCAATTGAACAGGGCGCTACCCATTACACCCACTGGTTCCAGCCCCTGACCGGCATCACCAGTGAAAAGCACGATGGTTTTGTCAGCCCCCAGCCGGACGGCACCGCCATCATGGAGTTTTCCGGCAAGGAGCTCATCAAAGGCGAACCAGATGCTTCCTCCTTCCCTTCCGGCGGCCTGCGCGCCACCTGTGAAGCCCGCGGCTACACCGCATGGGACCCCACCAGCTATGCTTTTGTAAAAGATGACGTGCTGTGCATCCCCACTGCATTCTGCTCTTACACCGGCGAAGCACTGGATAAAAAGACCCCGCTGCTGCGTTCCATGCAGGCCATCAGCGACCAGGCCTGCAAGGTACTGCACCTGTTCGGCAAGGATGTTGAGCGCGTTGCCACCACCGTTGGCCCGGAGCAGGAGTACTTCCTGATCCGCAAAGAGGATTACAACAAGCGCCTGGACCTGGTTCTGACCGGCCGCACCCTGTTTGGCTCTGCACCGTCCAAGGGCCAGGAACTGGAAGAGCACTACTTTGGTGTGATCCGCCCCATTGTTTCCGACTTTATGAAGGATCTGGACACCGAGCTGTGGAAGCTGGGCATCCCCGCAAAGACCAAGCACAACGAAGTTGCCCCCTGCCAGCATGAGCTCGCCCCCATTTACGATACCACCAACGTTGCCATCGACCACAACCTTCTGACCATGGAAATGATGAAGAAGATTGCCGATAAGCACGGCCTGGTCTGCCTGCAGCACGAAAAGCCGTTCGAGGGCGTTAACGGTTCCGGCAAGCACAACAACTGGTCCCTCAGCACCAAGAGCGAAAACCTGCTGGATCCCGGCGATACCCCGATGGAAAACCTGCAGTTTATGGTCTTCCTGACCGCCGTTATCAAGGCAGTTGATGAATACGCTGACCTGCTGCGTACCTCTGTTGCCACCCCCGGCAATGACCACCGCCTGGGCGCTAACGAGGCACCCCCGGCCATCATCTCCATCTTTGTCGGCGAAGAACTGGAAGCTGTTATCGATGCTGTCTGCACCGACAGCCCCTATGCCGGCCCTGTTAAGATGAAGATGGACCTTGGCGTTGATGTTCTGCCCAAGTTCAGCAAGGACACCACCGACCGTAACCGTACTTCCCCGTTCGCCTTTACCGGCAACAAGTTCGAGTTCCGTATGCCCGGTTCCGCTGAGAACCTGAGCGATGCCAACACCATCCTGAACACTGCTGTTGCCAAAGAGCTGAAGCAGTTTGTTGCCGATGTGGAGGGCGCTGCTGACTTTGAGTGCGCTGCCGCCGCCTGGGTCAAGAAGACCCTGAACGACCACCGCCGTGTGATCTTCAACGGCAACGGTTATTCCGAAGCCTGGGAAGCTGAGGCTGCCCGCCGTGGCCTGCCCAACCGCAAGTGCACCCCCGATGCCATGGTCGCCCTGAAGGAAGAGAAGAACATCTCCCTGATGGAAGAGTTCGGCGTTCTGACCAAGACCGAAATGCTGAGCCGTTACGAAGTTGAGATGGAGCACTACTCCAAGATTATCAACATCGAAGCCCGCACCATGCTCAAGATCGCATCCAAGCAGCTGATTCCTGCCGCCACCAGCTATATGGGCGAAGTTGCCAGCACCGCCGCAGCCAAGATCGCTGCTGTGGAAGGCATCTCCACCAAGTCCGAAGCAAAGCTGTTGACTGCACTTTCCAAATACACTGACGAGATGTCTGATGCAACCGACGCTCTGAAGGCTGTGACCGATAAGGTCAGCGCCCTGGACGATGAGACCGCTAAGGCTCATGCTTTCCATGATGAGGTTCTGCCCGCCATGGATACCCTGCGCGCCGCCGCTGACGCTGCTGAAGAGCTTGTCGATGAGGATTACTGGCCGCTGCCGTGCTACAGCCGTATGCTGTTTTACACTGAGTAAGCAGTGACCCAAAAAGCCCCCGGCAGCAAGGGTTTGTGCTTTGCACAAAATGCCGGGCACGGCTTTTTAACACGCCATTCTCCTTTTCCTATTTCTTACACCAGCTCGAAAGGCCCGCCGCGAGGTGGGCCTTTCGAGTTTAGGTAGGAGTCAGTTGAAAGTTAGGAGTTTATTGGGTTCAATGCTGAATAAACTCCCGGCACTCGTTCCGCCCTATCGACCATACCGGAACTTTGCTCCATATGCTATAATGGGATTAACCAAAAGGCAACGGGCGCACATTGTGCGCCCTACGGAATTTCTAATTGCTCATTGCTAATTCCTAATTGCATCAACTCCTCACTCCTACCTCCTAACTACTCTCCCTTCTCTGCCAACTATGTAGCTCAAACATTGGAGGATTCCACCATGAAGCATACTGCACAGGATATCCTGAACTATGTCGAAGATAACGACGTAAAATTTGTACGTCTGGCGTTCTGCGATATTTTCGGCAATCAAAAAAACATCTCTGTCTTTGCCGGGGACCTTCCCTATGCCTTCGAGCAGGGTGTCTGCTTTGACGGCAGCTCCATTGCCGGGTTTATGAACACTGAGGAGAGCGACCTTGTGCTTTGGCCGGACCCGGACACAATGACCATTCTGCCCTGGCGCCCCACCGAGGGCCGTGTAATGCGCATGTACTGCGATATCACCCTACCCAATGGCCGCCCCTTTGCTGGCAACAGCCGCGGGTACCTGCAATCGGTGGTCAAGCGCTCCAAGGCCATGGGCCTGCGCTGCGATGTGGGCTGCGAATGTGAGTTCTATCTGTTCCAGACCGACGAGCACGGCAACCCCACCCGCATCCCGATGGACCACGGCGGCTACTTTGACATTGCCCCTCTGGACAAGGCCGAGAATATCCGCCGCGAGATCTGCTTTGCCATGGAGGATATGGGCCTGCGCCCCCAGCACAGCCACCACGAAAGCGGCTTTGGCCAGAACGAAGTGGACTTTATGTATTCCACCGCGCTCAAATCGGCCGATAACTTGAACACCTTCAAAAGCACCGTCAAAGCTATTGCGGACCGCAACGGCCTGTTTGCCAGCTTTATGCCCAAGCCCATGCAGGACCAGGCCGGCAGCGGCATGCATGTGAATGTTTCCATCCACCGGGACGGCAAAAACCTGTTCCAGGGCGACATTGCCCCCGACAGCGAGGCCGGACATTTTATTGCCGGTATCCTTGCCCACGCGCGGGAGCTGACCTGCTTCTGCAACCCGATTCCCAACTCTTACACACGGTTTGGCAGCTGCGAAGCCCCCAAGTATGTGAGCTGGAGCCGCCAGAACCGCAGCCAGCTGGTACGCCTGCCTTCCGCCACCGGCGAATTCTGCCGCCTGGAGCTGCGCAGCCCCGATCCCTCCTGCAACCCATATCTGGTCATTGGCCTGATTCTGGCCGCCGGGCTCGACGGCATTGAAAAAAAGATGCCGCTGCCCGCTCCGGTCAACCGCAATCTGTTCCACAAGAGCGCCGCCGAAGGGCTGGAAAGCCTGCCCGAAAGTCTGCGCGAAGCCATCACTATTGCCGCACAGAGTGACTTTATCGCCAAAGAGCTGCCTGTGCCGCTGATGAACAAATACTTTGAATACCAGACCCAGTTGTGCCATGGTTACGAAAGTGCCCCCGACCCCCAGGCATGGGAGCGTGAAAACTGCTTTTTGAAGATTTGATGTTTCCCAAAGCAGGGCAGATTTTGTAATTTAACAGATGGGCGGTGATGTGTTTGTGCCTTCAGCTTTGATTGCCTCTGCGGGGAACAACGCAAATGAATACCTGGCAAAGCATGTAGCGGAGCTGGGTTACCTGCGCCCCACCATTGTGGCCAGCGGCGGCGAAGCCCGCCGCCGCATGGGGGATATTGATTTCGAGGTCGTGATCATCAACACCCCCCTGCCGGACGAGTTTGGCCACGAACTTTCGACCTATGCGGTAGAAAAATCAAACGCCGGTGTCATTCTGCTTGCCAAGGCGGGCACCGCAGACCAGATTTCCGATAAATTGCAGCAGCACGGTGTGTTGGTGTTGGCAAAGCCCTTTACCGGGGTGCAGTTCCGCCAGGCCGTTCAGATGGCCGCCGCCTGCTGCCGCCGCCTGGATTATCTGCGGCAGGAAAACGACAAACTGCGGGATAAGATTGCCCAGATCCGGCTGGTGGACCGTGCCAAGTGCTATCTGATCGAGCACAAGGGCATGAGCGAAGCGGAAGCCCACCGCATGATTGAAAAGACCGCCATGGATACCCGCCGCGACCGTGCAGAGGTTGCCGCAGAGATCCTGGAAGAAGAGTAAAACCGCTGCGGAATTTCGCAGATTTTGCGGCAAAAATGCGGCAGGCGCAAAACCTGCCGCATTTTTTCAGCCTATTTTCAGCTGATTGTGGTATACTGTATCTATAAATTGAAGAAAGCCGAAGGAGATTTGCCGGTGAATATCCTGATTGTAGCGGACGAACCCCGCCTGGCCGATGCGCTGGGGGAGATCATGCGGGAACAGCACTACCTGGCCGATGTGGTATGTACCGGAACAGATGGGCTGGATTATGCCCAGAACGGCAGCGGAACCGGGCTGGGGCTGGCGATTGCACAAAGCATCTGCCAGGCACACCACGCCGCTATCCGGGCGGAATCCGGGCAGGATGGCACGACATTCCGGGTAGAAATCAGGAAAGAGCAAGGTGAACACCATGGAAATTGAACGCAAATGGATGGTGCAGGGCTGGCCCCAGGGGCTTCCCCTGCTGGAAACTTACCGCATGGACCAAGGGTACATCAGCGTGCGCCCCACAGTGCGCATCCGGCGCGAAGCATTGCAGGGCGGCCGCACCGCGCTGGTGCTCTGCTTTAAGGGCGCACCGGACAAAACCGGCCTGATGCGGGAAGAGATTGAAACCGAGATCACGCCGGAGCTGTTTGAAAAGCTGGAACGCCTGATCGGCAAACCGCTGATTGCCAAGGAGCGCCGCACCTATGCCCTGAAGAACGGCCTGAAGCTGGAAGTGAACGATGTGGACGCCGGGCTGCCCAGCCATTTTATGTATGCCGAAGTGGAATACCCCGATGAACCCACCGCACGCGCCTGGACCCCCGCCGACGATGCCCTGACCCATTATCTCTCCAATGAATGCACCGGCCAGCCGGGAGCAAGCATGGGAGAGTACTGGACCGAGACGAGAAAATAAGTTAGGAGTTAGGAGGGAGGAGTTATTGCGGCGGTTTTAGGTTTTGCAATTAACATTATAAAGGCAACACCGCACAATTCCCGCCTTACGGCTTAAGCACCGCTCCGGCAGCTGC
>OLNQ01004525.1_pt1 | contig 10355 bp, 8 predicted proteins | sample 1672821 | NCBI WGS metagenome assembly OLNQ01 (sample SAMEA3136727, study PRJEB25190) | human gut metagenome | biome: human gut; feature: human-associated habitat; material: faeces | place: Austria | collected 2013
GATTCGGATTCGGCGTCGGTTCCGGATTCGGTGTGGGTGTTGTCTCACTGTCCTTATAGGTTGCTTTAATCGTAGTTGGTGCTATTTTGGTTGTCACAGTAGTTGTCGCACTATTCTCATCAGCAATAACTGCGTCGCCATACATCTTCACCCACTTATCAAATACTTTTCCATCTGCAGCCGGATTTGCTGTAATCGTTACAACAGTACCCTCCACATACGTTCCATTACCTGTACCATTGATAATTTCCAAGATATAAACAGGCATATCTGCATCCGGAACTGTTACCACAAAGGCTGGACTTTCCTCATGATTTTTATCCCCTTTATATCTTACCTCGTAGGTTCCTGCTAAAAGTCCGGTAATCTCTGTGCCGGTGCAGGCTATATATGAGCTGTCCTCGGATTTACGGTATTCCATATTCACATTCACGCCTATAATCTTACCGTCACTGCCACCTGCGGTAGTAGGTTTTTCTCCCTCCAGACCAGTAGGAGCACTCTGTGACGCTTTTGTGATTTCCCAGTTAAAAGTCTTTTCATCTGCTGTTCCATTTTCCCATGTTTTGCCAGCAAACGGTTTTATAATCACCTCATAAGTACCTGCATCTGTTGCACTATTTGTTCCTCTAGCAACTGTATAATTTTCACCTAATTCAATACCAGTATGTTCTGTTGTATCATATGTAAAGGTTTTTGGTTCAGGATCCGGTACAGTAGGTAATTTTTCTTTGCATTTTAATACAACTCCAGCTACCGCATCCGTACCTATTTCGTAATTACTATTATCAGAGAAAAAACAGTCCACACTTGCAGCATTACTGGTAATTGTAACCGAAGAATCATCTGTTGGTGAATTATATGTAGTCACGCCTATTGTTTCTTTTCCTGTCAGAGAGTCTGTTTGCACCGTTGTGTCCCGACCAAGATATAGATTATTATCTCTGTTGTCTCCAACTTTATTTCCAGTAATCTCTACCTCACCACCCAAAGTTATTGCATATCCTCTTGCTACTAAAACACCGCCTCCATTTGAAATAGCCGTGTTATTGGTAATCTTAGCCGTACCACTCATTTTAAAAGGTTCTTGCGATGCATGCTGTACTCCTCCACCATTCTTTTCTGATTTATTACGAGTTATTTCACCTCCGGACATCTCAAATGTGCCATCCTCATTACATACCCCTCCACCATACTCTTTTGTTTCATTATCAGTTATTGCTCCTCCAGACATCTCAAATGTGCCACTTTTATAATATACTCCTCCACCACTAGATTGTGATTTATTCTTGGTTATTGTACCTCCGGACATAGTGAATGCATCTGCTTTGTTATACACTCCTCCACCTGACGCATTTGCTGCCGAACCGGCTGCTGTATTACCGGTTATTGTTCCTCCAGACATAGTGAATGTTCCACTTCCATTATATACTCCGCCACCGCTATATGTGGACTTGTTATTATAAATAGTTCCACCTGTCATGGCAACTTTCGTTCCTTGAATAAATACACCGGCACCGTACTTTGCTTCATTATCGCTGATTTCGCCGCCGTACATCTCAAAGTTGTACTTATACCCTCCAGAGTCAGAAACGTATACTCCTCCTCCAAGATCAGATGTTTTATTATTGCATATCATTCCATCGTACATCTCAAATAGGGACTGAGCATTAACACCACTACTGTTGTTACCGGAAATCTTTCCATTATACATGATAAAAAATCCAGCATTATAAACACCTTCACCGCTTACTCCTTTCGCATGAGTAATAGTTCCAACCGTTTTCTGACAATCCGTAAGGGCAAAACTAGTGTTTTCGTTTATTCTAATAACAGCATTCCCACCGAAGCTACCATCAATCGCTTCAGTATTGCGCGTAATACTGTGTCCATTCAGGCATAATTCTACGCCACTTGGGCAGTCCCATACACTGTTAATCGTTATATCCTTTGTCAGATAATACTCACCACTTTTCGTTATTTTGCTAAGATCGTCAATCCCTGTCCATGTCTGCGTCGTATGATGATTGGTATGACTTTCAGCCGAAAGTTCTCCTGTACCACATTCGCAATGTGTATGCGGAACATTCTCCTCACTCTGTTCTGCTGTCACGCCCGGCTCACTTTCCCCTTCAGCCTTCGCATGCACTGTTCCACCCGGTACTGTCGGTACAAGCCCTGCCACCATTCCGAATACCAGTAAACCGGAAAGTATTTTTGCAATTCCTTTGCTCATTCTCTTTTTTCTTATCATGTGTATTCTCCTCCTGCATTTGTTTGTTTTTTCACAATATGTCACTTTACCATTTTTTTCATTTTATCACAGCGTTCATCCAAAACCCGGATTTCGGCGTGAGTTGTAATTATATGGCGTGAATTGTAAGATGCAGGCTTGCTTTGGTTTTCCGAATTTTTTATAATGGATGTATCATAACTGTGAAACAAGGAGGACTGACACATGCTGCTTCAGATTTTAACTTATACACACCACTTAACGACGATGCTGTTTGGCATTTTTCTGTCCGCCTTTTTTCTCGGGGTAAAACAGAATAAGAAAAATGTCTGCATTCTTCTTGGCTGTGGAGCAGTATCCGGACTTTTCTTTCTGATCTGTAATACGGTATTCGGTTCGTTGTTCACGGAAGCCGTCTATCCGATTTTCGTGCATCTGCCGCTTTTTCTGCTGCTGGTGTTTTATTACCGTTTCCGCTGGCTGCCTTCCATAATCTCTATTATGACCGCCTATCTGTGCTGCCAGTTCAGCAACTGGGCAGGTATTTTTGCCTTATCCCTGAGCGGATTGGAATGGGTTTATTATCTGGTAAGGATTATCGTGACTGTTGCCGTTTTCGCTTTCTTAAGCCGGTATCTGTGCCAGACTACCGCACTGCTTTTTGCAAAATCTGACCGGGAACTGTATATCCTCGGGGCAATGCCATTTGTCTATTATGTGTTTGATTACTCTACCACAAAGTTCTCCATGCTTCTCTACTCCGGAAATAAGGTGGTCGTGGAATTTCTCGCATTTGCCATGTGTATTTCCTATGTCATTTTCCTGTTCGTCTATTTTCAGGAATATGAGTTGAAAAACAGCGCTGAACAATATGGTCAGCTTACCAATATGCAGTTGAACTCCCTGCACTCGGAGATCGAGCAGGTCCGCAGCAGCGAACACCGCATGAAGATCCTGCGGCACGACATGCGCCATCATCTTGCCGCCATCCAGACTTTTATCTCCCAGCAGGAACCGGAGCGCGCGCTTGATTATATTCAGGAGATCAATAAGCAATATGACGACACGGTCATTCATTCTTTCTGCAGAAATGAGCTGCTGAATTCGGTTCTTTCCATTTACCAGACACGGTTTGCGGAAAATCAGATCGTTTTTGACGTACAGATCCAGACTTCGCAGACACTCTGCTGCTCTGAGATGACTTTCTGTGCGATTCTTTCCAATCTTCTGGAAAATGCCATGCATGCGGTCACGAAGCTCCCTGAGGAAAAACGTATCGTGCATCTGAGCATTTTTGAAAAGGGAAACCACCTTCTGATCCTGCAGAAGAATCCGGCTTCAGAGACACCTGTTTTTTCAAACGGTATCCCGGTTACAACGGCAAAGAATCACGGTATCGGTGTCCAAAGCGTCATTTATTATGTTGAGAAGGAACATGGACAGTACCAGTTTTACATGGAAGGTGAGGACTTTGTAGTCCGCATTATTCTTTAAGCGAGGAAATTTATTATGGTAAAGATTGCGATTTGTGATGATGAAACTGAATTTTTGGATCTGCTTTCAGACAGTCTTGATTCCTGGTGCCGGGCGCATCAGCTGACACTGCAGCTCTACCGGTTCACAAACGGTGACGAACTGATCTCCGCACACAGGGCTTATGGCATGGATCTGATCCTGCTTGATATGATCATGCCCCTTTTGAGCGGCATGGATACCGCACGCGAACTGCGCCAGCATGACCCGCACGTTCCGATCATTTTTCTGACTTCCTCACCGGAATTTGCGCTGGAATCTTATGAAGTCCGCACTTTCTGGTATCTGTTGAAACCTCTTGACGAAGTGCGTTTCCATGCGGTCCTCGACAGCTGGTACGAAGTCCACAAGGCTTCCATGGCTCATTTCGCGGCAAGAACAGATTCCGGCTACCAGGCGATTTATTTTCAGGATGTCGAATATCTAGAAGCGCAAAATAAGAATGTGTTAGTCACATTGAAAGACGGCTCGGTGATCTCCATAAAAGAACCCTTTCACCAGTGTGAAACAATTTTCACAGTGGAAAAAGGGTTTTATAAATGCCACCGCAGCTATATTGCAGCGTTAAGCTGCGTGGAAAAGTTCGGTAAAACCTCTCTCTTCACAAAATCCGGCGCACAGATTCCGATCTCAAGAGACAATTACGCTAATTTTAAGGATGTTTATTTTTCCTATATGTTTCCGCAGGAATGATCCGGCTATTGGATCCCGAAGGACGCAAGCTTCATGTCCTCGTTGAACGCCAGTGTGTAATGCACCTCGATGTTTTCATATTCTGCGGTCACGTAAACGGCTGCGATATGCGCACCTCTCTGTATGATCTCCGCATCCTGCATTGTTTCAATGGAAACAAAATCTCCCCAGTCTTCCGAGATCCGCGCCTTGCCCTCGTCCATGCGCTCTTTGTTCATGATCTCCTGCATGTCCGGGACAACAAGGCTTTGCAGGCTGTCAAAATCCTCTGCATTTAAAAGCCCTATGATTTTTTCCGCCTGTGCCTTCACTTCCTCTTCGCTGAACACTTCACTCTCTGCCAGCGCTTTGTTCTGCGGCTGCATCCAGTAAGTTGCAACGGATGCTGCCACAAGGATCACTGCGACAATGATGATGTTGCGGATGCGCTTTTTCTTCTGCTCCGGTGTCAGCACTTTTTTTGTTTTTATCTTACTCATTTTTCTCTCTGCACTTTCTTTTTTCTGCATATTAGTCCCTGATCGCATCCAACGCATTCGAAATATCTGCGATCAGATCTTCCTTATCCTCTAAACCGAGACTTATCCGGATCAGCTCTGCCGGAACACCTGCCTCTTTCAGCTGTTCATCTGTCATCTGTCTGTGCGTGGAGGTCGCCGGATTCAGACAGCAGGTTCTTGCATCTGCCACATGTGTCTCGATCGCTCCAAGCTTTAAGTTCTGCATAAAAGCAGACGCAGCCTCCCTGCCGCCCTTTAATCCGAATGAAACGACACCGCATCCGCCGTGTGGCAGGTATTTTCTGGCACGTTCATAGTATTTGCTGGAAGGCAGACCCGGATAGTTCACATAGGCTACCTTTGGATGTTTTTCCAGAAATTCTGCAACTGCCTGTCCGTTTTCCACATGCTTAGGCATACGCACATGCAGTGACTCCAGTCCAAGGTTTAACAGGAATGCATTCTGTGGCGACTGGATGCATCCGAGATCGCGCATAAGCTGTGTTGTACATTTTGTGATGAATGCGCCCTCATTGCCAAATTTTTCTGCATAGGTCACGCCATGGTAGCTCTCATCCGGTGTACAAAGTCCCGGATATTTGTCTGCGTGTGCCATCCAGTCGAATTTTCCGCTGTCAACGATCGCACCGCCTACTGCCGCACCATGTCCATCCATATATTTGGTGGTGGAGTGTGTCACAATATCCGCACCCCACTCAAATGGCCTGCAGTTGACCGGAGTTGGAAATGTATTGTCTATGATAAGAGGTACGCCGTGCGCATGTGCTGTTTTTGCAAAGAGCTCAATATCTAATACTGTCAATGCCGGATTGGCGATCGTCTCGCCAAACATCAGTTTTGTGTTCGGGCGGAACGCAGCGTTTAACTCCTCCTCCGATGCGTCAGGAGACACGAAGGTTGCCGTGATCCCCATTTTGGCAAGCGTAACTGCAATGAGGTTGAAGGTTCCGCCGTAGATCGAGGATGATGCCACGATATGGTCTCCACTCTCACATATGTTGAATATGGCAAAAAAGTTCGCTGCCTGTCCGCTTGAGGTCAGCATTGCGGCTGTGCCGCCTTCCATTGCTGCGATCTTGGCTGCGACATGATCATTGGTCGGATTCTGCAGCCGTGTATAGAAATATCCGGATGCCTCAAGATCAAACAGTTTTCCCATGTCCTCACTGGTGCTGTATTTGAAAGTGGTAGACTGGATGATCGGAATCTGCCGCGGCTGTCCATTCTCCGGGGTATATCCTGCCTGTACACATTTTGTGCCTATTTTATAATCGTTCATTTCATTTTCCATGCCTTTCCGCAATCTGCCCTTCGTATCCGGCAGTCACATTATTATCAAACTGATCTGCGCCATGATCTCTGCTGCAGATCATCAGTATTATTACTGTAGCATTATAAGCGTCGTTTTTCAAGAATTGTTTTTCCAGTCTGCCCGGAAGTAAAACACTTGCAGAAGTATGCTATTTTCGATAGTATATAAGTATCAGATGTACGGATACAGGTTGAGTCAGAACAGGTAGTTGTCTGATCGATCCGGTAGATAAAAGGAGGCACCCTCATGACCGAACAGGAGATCAAGGATATTTTACAACAACAGAACCACTTTTTTTCCAGTGGCAAAACGATTCAGGCGGAATTCCGCCTGAAACAGTTAGAAAGTCTGAAGGAGGCTATGATCCGCCATGAAGCCGACCTCGCTGCGGCATTGAAGGAGGATCTTGGAAAGAGCCGTATGGAGAGCTATATGTGTGAGATCGGGCTGACGCTGTCCGAGCTTACCTGGATGCAGAAGCATCTCCGCAGCCTTATGCGCAGCAAACGTGTTTCCACCCCGGTCGCCCAATTTGCCGCAAAGAGCTTCCGCTCCCCTTCCCCTTACGGAACCGTGCTGATCATGAGCCCATGGAATTACCCGGTGTTACTGACGCTCGATCCGCTGATCGATGCCATAGCAGCCGGGAATACTGCGGTCGTAAAACCAAGCGCCTACGCTCCTTGCACGTTTGATGTCATGAAAACCATGATCGAAGAATGTTTTCCGGCACATTATGTTGCAGTGGTCGATGGCGGCCGCGCAGAAAATCAGGCATTGTTACAGCAGCGTTTTGACATGATCTTTTTCACCGGCGGAAAGACTGTCGGACGGGAGGTACTCCGCCATGCGGCTGAATATTTAACTCCTGTCACATTAGAGCTTGGCGGAAAGAGCCCATGTATCGTTGACTCCACCGCTAAGATCCGGCTTGCCGCAAAGCGTATTGTCTTCGGCAAGTATTTAAACTGCGGACAGACCTGTGTTGCGCCGGATTATATTCTCTGTGACAAACGCATCCGTGATGAGCTTATCACTGCGATTTTAGCTGAGATTGAAAAGCAGTTTGGGAAAGAACCTCTGAAAAATCCGAATTATGGAAAGATCATCAACGAAAAGCATTTTGAACGCATTCTCGGGCTGATCAATGGGGAAAAGCTTGTATACGGAGGACAGTCAGAGCCTGAATCGCTCCGCATTGCGCCTACCGTTCTCAATAATATTACGTGGGACGACGCTGTGATGGGCGAAGAGATCTTCGGTCCTCTGCTTCCGATCCTCACTTTCGACACATTAGACGAAGCGCTTGATACCGTGGAATCCCACCCTCATCCGCTTGCGCTTTATTTTTTCAGTGAGGACAAGGCTGCACAGAAGAAGGTCTTAGATACCTGCCGTTTTGGCGGCGGCTGTATCAATGACACGATCATTCATCTTGCAACGAGCGATATGCCATTCGGCGGTGTCGGTGAGAGCGGCATGGGCAGCTACCACGGCAGGGCTGGTTTTGAAACCTTCAGCCATTACCGCAGTATTGTCGATAAGAAAACGTGGATGGATCTGCCGATCCGGTATCAGAAATATACCGGATTGAAAGAAAAGATGATGCGGATGTTTTTGAAATAAGGGGGATTATACTCCCCTTTTATTTCCCTGTCTGCTGTGCTTTAGTTATTATATCTTTAATGTCCTCGACTCCTTCTATTCTGTTTATGCCAAAACATTTCTTACCGGCATCCTTTAGAGAAGCTCCAATATGATATCCTTCTTTACCATCTATAATCAGAAACCTATCATGAAAAGATGCTGTTTTTTTTACGGTAAGTGTTGGATACTGTGCATTAAAATTTGCTATATCCTGAGCCGATAACTTTGTATTAGGCAACGTGTATGTATAAACATTCACCCCTATATTCTTCTTAGCCAAAATGTTCAACGTAATAATATCAATATATCCGTCAATAAGAATTATCTCCTTTTGGGCATGAGTAATAATATTTGTGAGTAAACTGAAAGCATCAAATATCTGTCCGTCAAAAAAAATCTTCTGACATTCCTCTTCATGATTGGATATATATTCAAATATTTTTGTAAAATTTTCCTCCGCATCTTTTTGTAATTCCAGTTGTTTCAGTTCAACAGCATTAATCCTTTCAAACAAAAGAGCATTGCTTGAAATAAAATGCCGCATTTCGCGAAATGCACGCATTATAAAAATACTTTGTTTTTCTGCAATTTCACCACTTAACACTGTCGCCAACATATAAATTCCCTGTTCGGTAAAAACATGGGGTAAATATCTGCTTTTGGGATTTATATTTGCGGTCGGAAATTTCGACCGCAAATCGTATATATTAATTTTGATAGTTCAATATCCTGCTTCAGTAATGTTGTTTTCTCAACTATATTGGTAATTTCGTTCATCAAATTTCCTCTCTGGTTATTTTGAAGTTCCAAAACAAAACCTCAAATCCGAATCACAATATACAAATTCATTTTATATTTCTTCAAGACTTTGTATCTTCTTTAAAGCCTCCATATAAGCCATCAGACGCTTCTGCTGTTCTTCCTTAAGTCCATGATAATCTTGAACCAATTGAATATCATAAGGCGTAAAACAACTCTCACGACTTGTAACATTAATGTTTTCTTCATCCTCGATACCTTTTCCAGTAAGAAGTTGTTCTGGTGTTATCTGCAATACATTACAAATATCCATGATCTTATCCGCAGTAGGATTTGTCTTTCTTTTTTTCCATTCGCTGATGGTACTGGTCGCAATCCCAACCTGTTTTGCAAATTCAGCCTGTGTCATATTTCTGTCTTTCAATACTTTTAATATTCTCTCGCTGATCGTCATTTTATTTTCCTCTCGTTTTTATTCATATATATAAATTTCATATCTATGGATATATCTTATCACATTATATTCTTGTACTCAATATGAAAACAATTTTATATTTTCTCTTTTAGATAGAAAAAAGAACCGATTTCTCGATTCTTCTTTTCCAAACTCTATATTCACATTATACACTCCAATTTTTATACATAAAACTGTAATGCAAGTTCATTATAATGCAGTATGTCTTCCACTTCTGCAAGCCGTGTCCGGATTTTTTCTGACGCCGGCTGTTTTTCAAGATTCTCCTTGATGCCTGTGTATATGAGCTTTTCTTTTTCAAGGAAAGTTTTCAACACGGGATGGCGGTTTTGCAGGAGTAATCCACCATAAAGGTCTGAAAGTTTCAACACTTCCGAAGCTTTCTGTGCATTTTCACCCTGATACTGCACTTTCATCATCGGATAGAATTTTCCATCTTCCAACACCATGTCCTCTGCGAGAATGGCATATCCTTCTTCCCGTAAAAATTCACGGACATTCTCTATCTCGGACTGTGGCTGCAGGATGAGTTCTTTCGCAGACTGGCAGACTTTTTCCCCGTTTTTTAAGATATGCATGACCAGTCCGCCTCCCATGCCGGCGATGAGGACAGCTTCCACCTCGCCGGGTTTCAAAGCTGCCACACCGTCTGAGAGACGTGTCTGTATGTATGCCTGCAATCCATATAAAGCAATATGTTCTTTTGCCCGCTCTAACGGTCCTTCATTGATATCCATGGCAATTGCAGCTGGAATTTTCTTCTGCTGTAACAGATAGATTGGAATATATCCGTGATCTGTTCCAACATCTGCCAGTGTATATCCCTGTGTGACAAGAGCTGCGGCTGTCATTAAACGATTTGAAATCTTTACCATTTTACTCTAAGTAATCCTTTAATTTGCGGCTTCTGCTTGGATGACGAAGTTTGCGGAGCGCTTTTGCTTCGATCTGACGGATACGCTCACGTGTTACATTGAACTCTTTTCCAACTTCTTCCAGTGTTCTTGCACGGCCGTCCTCCAGACCAAAACGGAGTGTCAAAACTTTCTGCTCTCTCTCGGTCAGTGTTCCAAGTACTTCCTCCAACTGCTCTTTCAAAAGGGTAAATGCGGCTGCATCGGCCGGAACAGGCACATTATCATCCTGAATGAAGTCACCTAAGTGGCTGTCCTCCTCCTCACC
>OLNQ01004531.1_pt1 | contig 10340 bp, 9 predicted proteins | sample 1672821 | NCBI WGS metagenome assembly OLNQ01 (sample SAMEA3136727, study PRJEB25190) | human gut metagenome | biome: human gut; feature: human-associated habitat; material: faeces | place: Austria | collected 2013
TAGAATATATCAATTTTAACAGTTTTACAAGCGCGAAGGCGGCAATTATACTGTGGGCAGTGGGTGCGGACGGCAGGAAAAAGATTCCCTTTTTCCGCCGTGCGTGCTAAGATAGCGATACTGTGTTAAAAAGGATAGGGAGGATTGGGATGGCTGCGATCGTTTTATTCTGCCTTGCGCTGCTCGTGTGCATCGTGCTGGGGACGAATATCCTCTACGCGCTCCTGGCGGGGCTTGTGATCTTCACGCTGTACGGCAAAAAGCAGGGCTTTTCGTGGAAAGAACTCGGGAAGATGATCTGCTCGGGCGTGAAGACGTCGGCAAGCGTGCTGCTCGTCTTTCCGCTGATCGGCATTCTGACGGCGTTCTGGCGCGCGTGCGGCACGCTGCCGTTCATTATCTGCTGCGCCGTCGACCTCATCCGGCCGGAAATTCTGCTGCTGATGACGTTTTTGCTGAATTGCGGCGTCTCGATGCTGACAGGCACGGCGTTCGGCACGGCGGCGACGATGGGCACCATCTGCGTGAGCGTCGGCATTTCGATGGGCATGGACCCCGTGCTGCTCGGCGGCGCGATGCTTTCGGGCGTATACTTCGGCGACCGCTGCTCGCCGGTCTCGACGAGCGCGCTGCTCGTGAGCGAGCTGACGGAGACGTACATTTACGACAACATCAAGCGCATGCTCAAGACGGCGCTCGTGCCGTTTCTTCTGAGCTGCGGCGTCTATGCGGCGCTCGGCATGGTGAAAAGCGGCAGCGGCGCGGCGGGCGAGCTGTGGTCGCTCTACGGGCGCGAGATGACGCTTCACTGGGTCATGTGCCTGCCGGCGGTGCTCATTTTGATCCTGTCGGTCCTACGCGTGAACGTGAAAAAGGCGATGTCGGTCAGCATTCTGGTGGCGGTCGTGCTGTGCATTTTTCTGCGGCATCTGGACGCGGTGACGATCCTCAAGACCGCAATCTTAGGCTACACGGCGTCGGACGCCGAGGTCGGCGCGATGCTCAACGGCGGCGGCATCATTTCAATGGTGCGCGTGGCGCTGATCGTGATGATCTCGTCGGCGTATTCCGGCATTTTTCGCAAGACGGGGCTGCTCGACGGGCTGTGCGGGCGCGTGACGGCGCTGCGCGACAAAACGTCGCCCTATGCCTCGATGCTGCTGACGGCGGTTCTGGCGAGCCTTCTCGCCTGCAACCAGACGTTGACGATCATCCTGACACACCAGCTCTGCGCGCCGTCGCAGAAGGATAAAGAAGAATTTGCCATCAACCTTGAAAACAGCGCCGTCGTCGTCGCGCCGCTGATCCCGTGGTCGATCGCGGGGGCGACGCCGCTCTCGACCGTCGGCGCACCGATGACAGGCATGGCATTTGCGTGCTTTTTATACATCCTGCCGCTGTGCGAACTCGTGCGGCGGACAGCGCAGCAGCGCGCGGCGAAAAAAACCGCCGCGCAGAAATGAGAAAGGACTTTGTATGAACGGAAAGACGTTACTGGCGGAAGCCATCGAAATGAAAGACGAGATCGTCGAGAACCGGAGAGCGATCCACCGCGCGCCGGAGGTCGGCGCGCACCTGCCGCAGACGGTTCAATTTGTCGAAGAAAAGCTGCGATTGCTCGGCTATGAGCCGCGCGAGCTGGGCGGCGGCGTGGTCGCGGAGCTCACGGGCGAAGACATGGGGCGCTGTATCCTGCTGCGCGCCGACATGGACGCGCTCAAGGTGAAGGAGAAGACCGACCTGCCGTTCCGTTCGGAAAACGGCAGCATGCACGCCTGCGGACACGACATGCACGCAGCCATGCTGCTGGGCGCTGCAAGGCTGCTCAAGGCGCATCAAAGCGAGCTCAAGGGCACGGTGAAGCTCGTCTTCCAGCCCGACGAGGAAGGCTTCACGGGCGCGAAAGCGATGCTTAAGGCCGGTGTGCTGGAGGCACCGGAGCCGCAGGCGGCGATGGCGCTGCACGTGAACTCCGGGACGCCGTCGGGCCTGGTGCTCTGCGGCAAGGGAACGTTTATGGCGGGTTGCACGCTGTTTCGTATCACGGTCAAGGGTGTCGGCTGTCACGGGGCAATGCCGGAGACGGGCGTCGACCCAATCAACATTGCCGCGCACATCTACCTTGCGCTTCAGGAGATCACGGCGCGCGAGCTGCCCGCGAAGACGCCCGCCATCGTGACAATGGGCAAATTCAGCGCGGGCCACGCGCCGAATATCATCCCGCAGGAGGCCGTGATCGAGGGCACGATCCGCACGTTCGACCGCGACGTGACCGCGCTGATCTTGCGCCGCATCGGCGAGATCGCGGACGCGACGGCCAGGGCCTTCCGCGGCAGTGCGAGCGTCGAAGAGCTCGCGAGCGCGCCGCCGCTCAAAAACGACGAGGCGCTGACCGAGCAGATGGCACGCTGCGCCGAAATGCTGTTCGGCGAGAAGAGCGTCTACCGCCTGCGTGAGGGCGGGATGGGCTCGGAGGACTTTGCGTCCTACACCTACGAGCTGCCGTGCGCGTATCTGTTGCTCGGCGCGGGCACGGCGCAGGAGGACGCGCGCTACGGAAAGCCCATGCACAACGAGAGCGTCGTCTTCAACGAGAACATTTTACCGCGCGGGAGCGCACTGCTCGCCTATGGCGCGATGCAGTGGCTCGAAGACCGGCAATAAAAAAATCCGCTTACGAATTTCGTAAGCGGATTTTTTATAATCGGTTGTCGATGACTTAGCCGACGAGCGCCTCGGTATCCATGGCGATCATGAGCTCCTCGTTCGTGGGGATGAGGAGGACGGTGACCTTGGAGTCGGGCGCGGAGATGACGCGTTCTTCGCCGCGGACCTTGTTGGCGTCCTCGTCCATCTTGACGCCCATGAACTCGAGGCCGGAGGCGATGGCCATGCGCTGGGAAGCGCTGTTCTCGCCGACACCTGCGGTGAAGATGATGGCGTCCACGCCGCCCATCGCGGCGGCATACGCACCGATGAGCTTCTTCACGCCGTAGTTGAACATATCGACGGCAAGGCCGGCGCGCTCATTGCCCTGCTCGAAGGCCTCTTCGAGATCGCGGAAGTCGGAGCTGACGCCGCTGACGCCCATAACGCCGGACTTCTTGTTGAGGATTGTGAGCATCTCGGTGATGTCCATGCCGTACTTGTTCATCAGGTACTCGAGGATACCGGCGTCAATGTCGCCGGAGCGGGTACCCATGGGAAGACCGGCGAGCGGGGTGAAGCCCATGGAGGTGTCGACGCTCTTGCCGCCGTCGATCGCGGTGACGGAGGAGCCGTTGCCGAGGTGGCAGGAGATCAGCTTGAGCTGCTCGATGGGCTTGCCGAGCATATCGGCCGCGCGCTGGGAAACATACTTGTGAGAGGTGCCGTGGAAGCCGTAGCGGCGGACCTTGTCCTTCTCATAGTACTCATAGGGAAGAGCATAGGTGTAAGCCACGGGAGGCATGGTCTGGTGGAAGGCAGTGTCGAACACGGCGACCATGGGCACGCCGGGCATGAGCTCCTGGCAGGCCTTGATGCCGATGATGTTGGCGGGGTTGTGGAGCGGGGCGAGGGGAGTGCACTCCTCGATTGCCTGCATGACCTCGTCGGTGATGACGACGGACTTGGCAAACTTTTCGCCGCCGTGGACGACGCGGTGGCCGACAGCGTCGATCTCCTTCATGGAGCCGATGACGCCGTTCTTCTCGTCGACGAGCGCGTTCAGCACGGCCTGGATGGCCTCGTTGTGGGTGGGCATGGAGACGGAAGCGGCCTTGATGGCTTCCTTGCCGGGAAGCTGGGGCTTATAGGTGAACAGACCGTCGATGCCGATGCGCTCGCACAGACCCTTCGCCAGCAGCTCGCCCGTGGTGGGGTTGAGCAGCTGATACTTCAGGGAAGAAGAACCTGCGTTGATGACCAGAACATTCATAAGTATACTCCTTTTTCCGAGGGCGCTTGCATTGCGCCCGAATTTCCGATAAAATAAGAATCAAATTGATCGGATGTACAATTCAATACAGAATATATTATAACAACTTTTTTCGCAAAGACAAGTAAATTTAACAAAACGTAACTCTTTTGTAACCGCTTTGAGAGGACTTCCATGAGGGTATTTGGTATAATATGCGAATATAATCCCTTCCACCGCGGCCACAAGTGGCAAATTGATGAATTGCGCCGTCTGGCAGGCGAGGAAGAGTGCGCGGTCGTGTGCGCGATGAGCGGCGATTTTGTCCAGCGGGGCGATTTTGCCATTGAACGCGCGCATGCGCGCGCCGAGGCTGCCGTGCGCGGCGGGGCAGATTTAGTCCTTGAGCTGCCGCTGCCGTGGGCCATTTCGTCGGCGGAGGGCTTTGCCCGCGGCGGCGTGAGCATTTTGGCGGCGACGGGCGTGGTCGACACGCTGGCCTTTGGCAGCGAATGCGGTAACGCGGCGAAATTGCAGCGCGCGGCAAAGGCACTGCTGCGGGCGGATTTTCCCGACGCGCTGCGAGAGGAGCTTGCCAAGGGCCTGTCCTTTGCCGCGGCGAGGGAGAGCGCCGCGAGGGCGCTCATCGGCGAGGATGCCGCGGTGCTCCGGGAGCCGAACGATATCCTCGGCGTAGAATACTGCAAGGCGCTGCTGCAAAGCGGCAGTACCATCGCGCCGCTGGCAATATTGCGAAAGGTCGTCGGGCACAACGGGGGTGCGGCGAAGGGCTTCGCCTCGGCGAGCCACATCCGCGAGCTGCTCACGAACGGAGAGGACGCCTCCGCGTATCTGACGGCGGAGAGCGCCGCCATCTATGCGCGCGAATGCGCAGCGGGCCGCGCGCCGGTGACGATGCAGAATGCGGAGCGAGCGGTGCTTTCCCGGCTGCGCGCGATGTGCGAGGAGGACTTCGCCCGCTATGACAGCGGGAATGAAGGCCTTTATCGCCGGTTTTATGACGCAGCGCGGACGGCAGCGTCCGTCGACGAGCTGCTCTCCGCGGTGAAGACGAAGCGCTATGCCTATGCGCGGCTGCGGCGGATGCTGCTTGCGGCGTATCTGGACGTGACGGCGGCGGATGTGCCGCCGGAGGTCCCCTATCTGCGCGTGCTGGCGTGCAATGAGCGGGGACGAAAGCTGCTCAAAACGATCAAAAAAACGGGAAGCGCACCGGTGCTGACCAAGAGCGCCGATGTGCGCGCGTTGAGCGAGGAGGCGCAGAAGCTCTTCGCTCTGACGGCGCGCGCGGCGGATCAATACGTGCTCGCCTATCCCGAGCTGCGCGCGGCCAGAGGCAGCAGCGCGTGGACGGAGGGGCCTGTGATCGTTTGAGCAAGGAACCGAGACCTCGAAAGGAGAACAGAATGAAAAAATGGATGACGCTGCTGCTTTGCTGCGTGCTGGCGCTGAATTTGACCGCCTGCGGCGCAGGAGCGTCCGGCGGGCTGGAGGACAACGCGCCGCCGCAGGCGAGCGCGCTGCACTTTGAAGTCGCGACGCAAGTTTACGAAAACGAGTACAAGGCCGACGACGGCACGGTGCTTCTGGCGGAGCGCTACGAACTGCCGGTGCTCGAACTGCGCACGGAGGACGGCGAGCTCTACACGCTGGCGGAGAACGTGACGGCGAACGGCGGCACGGGCAACCCCGCGCAGTTCACGGCGCAGAACGCCTTCAACACAGAGATGAACAACGTGCTCGCGGGTCTTGAGTCCGAGGCGGCGCAGATGGCCACCGAGGCGAAGGAACTCTATGCGGAAAACGACACGTCGGTCTTTTTGGGCAGTTACTGGGCGAGCGAACTCAGTCTGACGCAGACCTATATGACCGACGGTAAGTTTCTGAGCGTCGCGGCAGAGAATTACACTTACTACGGCGGCGTACATCCGAATTTCGTCACCCGCGCGTGGAACTTTGACCTGACGACGGGCGAATTCCTGACGCTGGATGCACTCGCCTCGGAGGAGGGCGATTTGCAGGGAAACTCGCTGCAGGAGAGCATTTATTGGAATATCTACGAGCAGATCGCGCAAAAGGGCCTCAGCGAAGGATATTTTGACGATTATGACTCTTATTTGCAGGATTTCCCCACGCTCGCGACGCTGAACTTTACGGAAAACGGCCTGACGGTCACGTTTGACCAGTACGTCATCGCGCCGTATGCGGCGGGGCCGCAGGTGTTCTCGGTGCCGTACAGCGAATTCTACAACGCGCTCAGTGAGCACGCGAAGACGATTTTAGACGTCTCGCAGGAGCAGACCGTGACAGCGGATTTCAAGGCGGCGGCGACGCTGTGGTCGTGGTTTTATATGGACGATCCGCCGATGGATTACAATGTGACAGCCGAGGTCGACGGCAATCTTTATGATCTGGCGGACATCAAGGGCGTGGAAACGCTGGAGGGCCTCCGTGCGCTGCTGCTGCGGTATGTCACACCGGAACTTGCCGACGAATGGCTGGGCAGCACTGAGCAGCGTTACCGTGATATTGACGGCAGACTCTATGTCATGTCCGCAGGCCGCGGCGGCAACGAGAGCCTGGGCGGATACACGTGCACGGCTGCGCTCGACGGCGACAGCGGCGTGCTGACGCAGACGGTCACGCTGCTTGCGTGGGACGACACCGCGCAGGCGTGGGCGGATACCGGCAAAACGGAAGCCTACGAATATCCATTTACCCTCGTCGACGGCCACGCGGTGTTCTCAGCGTTCCCGTGCCCGTACTGAGAGAATAGGAGAGAGGGAGGAGAGTCCCATGGCGTAAAAAGTGCGGCTGCGCCGCAGAAGCGATCATAATAGGACCACTTTTACGGAGGATGAGAGAAATGAAGAGAGTAAAAATCTTTCTGCTGCTTTTTACCCTGTGCTGTGCACTGACCGCTTGCGGCACAAAGCCCGCGGACGACGTACCGCCGCCGGATGATGAGACGTCTGCGGTGGACATCGAATGGTTCAACACGGAATTTTTCAATGTGGGTAGTGGCGTGTGCATGACGAATATGCTGCTCAGCAGCTATTACGACACCGCCGCGGACATCGACCTCTATGAGCTCTTCTATAATGGCCCGACAGGAATACAGGAAGAGGTCACTGAGGCAGAACAGACAGCAATCGGCCCGGTGGCGTTTGAGCATTATCCCATCAAAACGCAGAGAACGGAAATGGACGCCTTTTTGCAGGAGTATTTGGGCGTGGCACTGGACGAGACGAACAAAAAGAATCTCGACCAGTTCATCTATCTCGAGGAGTACGACGCCTATTATCTGCTCCACGGCGATACGAATTTCCAGCGCTGCACGGTCACCTCGCTCGAGCAGAACGAGGACGGGACTATCACGCTCACCTATGAGAAGGAGAGCGGTGAAAAGGGGATCGTCACGCTGAAGGGCAGCAAAGGCAGCTACCAGTTTGTGTCGAACAAGGAAGCGTGAAGATAAAAGAAAAATGCTGGCTCATAAGAGCCAGCATTTTTTATATGTAGCTTACCGGAAGCGCTCGCGATGTGCGTGCATGATCTCAGCCAGCAGCACACCGTTGTCGGGCGGGGTGTAGGTGATGGCGTTCGCGCCTGCCGCGATGGTCTTGCGAATAGTCTCATCCTTCGGGCCGCCGGTGGCGATGATGGGGATCTCGGGATGGCGGGCGCGGAGCGCGGCGACGAGCTGCGGCGTTTCCGACGCGGCAGAGACGTTCAAAATGTCAACGCCTGCGGCAATACGCGCCTCAGTGTCCTGCGTGGCGGAGACGATGGTCGCCACGACCGGAATGTCGATGTGCGACTTGATGTCGCGCAGGATATCCGCCGAAACGGGCGCGTTGAGCACAACGCCGTAAGCGCCGCAGTGCTCAGCCTCCATCGCCTGGGCGACAGAGCGCGCGCCAGACGTGAAGCCGCCGCCGACGCCGCAGAACACGGGCATATCCGCCACGCTGATGACGGCGCGCACGATGCGCGGCTGCGGGGTAAAGGGATAAACGGCAATCACCGCATCGGCATTGACGCTTGCGATGGTGGCAACGTCAGTGGAAAAGACAAAGGACTTGATCGTTCTGCCGAAGATGCGGATGCCGCTGCACTCGTTGATGCACTCGGGTACCATCAGCATATGGTTGCGGAGCTTTCCGCTGTAACTCGGCGTGGGCGTAGGGGTAAAATCGCTCATAAAAACACCTTCCTTTCCGCAGGTAATAGATGACCGGTAAAATGTTATGCAGGGAAATTATTCGACATGAATGCTTGCACGCATGGCGAGGATCGTCTGCTCAATGAGCGTGTCAAGATCCCAGCCGAGCATTTCCGCGCCGCGCTCGATGACCTCGCGCGAGCAGCCGGCGGCAAACTTCTTGTCCTTGTACTTTTTCTTGACGGACTTGACCTCAAGATCGCTGACGCTCTTGCTCGGGCGCATGAGCGCGACCGCGCCGATCAGGCCTGTGAGCTCGTCGGTGGCAAAGAGGACCTTTTCCATCTCGTGCTGAGGCTCGGGAAGGCCGTCAAAGTGCAGGCCATAGCCGTGACTGGCGGTGGCGCGGATCAGACGCTCGTCGAGACCGTTTTCACGCATGATCTCCTGCGACTTGATGCAGTGCTCGTCGGGATACATCTCAAAATCAAGGTCGTGGAGAAGGCCGACGATCTCCCAGAAGTCCGCCTCGTCGCCGTAGCCGAGCTTTTCCGCGTACCAGCGCATCACGTCGGCGACGGTGTTGGCGTGCTTTAAGTGGAATTCACCCTTGTTGTACTGCGTGAGCAGCTCCCACGCCTGTTCTTTCGTATATGCCATAATGATTGCCTCTCTTTGCTTATGGCTGCTCGTCCGTAAAGTGGACGTGATTGAAAATGTGGTCAGAGCAGAAGCAGTGGTACCCTGCGCACTTGCTGCAATAGCGGAACTGCAGCTCAGGATTTGTCACGTCCGTGCGGCCGCACACGGCGCATTTGTGGCGGAAGCCCTGCGTCTGCTGCTGATACTGCTCCTGACGCTGCTGGGCGCGCACGGTGTTATGGAAGTGCGTGGCCTGCTTGCTCTGGTGGCGTTCAAGTCCCCAAAACCGTGTAAGCTCGGGCCAGAAGAAAATGACGAAATTCAAAAGCGCCACGATGGGCATGATGGAATAGTACCATCTGCCGGCGGCAATGTAGCGCACAATGTCGAAGAAGAAGTAGAATACGTCAATATACGCGAGCCACTTCATGCGGATGGGGAAGACGAAAAACAGCAGCACCTGCGCATCGGGATAGAGGAGCGCGAAGGCCATGAACATGGCAAAGTTGACATAATTTGCACCGTAGACGGGGATGCTGTAGCCCGTGATCAGGCTGACGATGCTCGCGCCGACGACGGTGAGCAGCATGCCGCTCAGGTAATACGTCGTAAACTTGGCTGTGCCCCACTGCCGCTCGAGCGTCGAGCCGATCCAGTAGTAGAAATAGCAGGTGATGAGAAGATAGAACGGACTCGTGCTCTCAGGGATGAGGACAAAGGTGACGAGCCGCCAGACCTGCCCATGGAGAAGACCCGAGAGCGTGTAGGAGAAGAAGCTCAGAAAGTTGCCGTTCGAGAAGTTGGACAAAAGCCCCAGCACCACGTTGCCGATGACAACATAGAGCATCAGGTTGGGGATGCCAAAATTCGGATGCAGGATACAAAAGCGGTCGATCGCCTGGTTGAGTTTTTTCAATGCGGGATACCTCGTTTCGATCAAATAACATTTGCAAACATTATTACACAGCGGCGGGGAAAAGTCATCAATAAAGTTTGAACAAATGACTATTCCTGAATGGAATGAAGAGCAAGAATGCGGAAAGAAACGAATTCTTTCCACATTCTTAACACTTGTTCACTTGAGATCGAGCTCGGGCGGAACGTCGATCTCCTCGCCGACGTATTTGCCGTTCTTTTTCCGCTGGCGCACGCATTCGGTCAAAAGATACTCGATTTGGCCGTTGACGGAGCGGAAATCGTCCTCTGCCCAGGCGGCGATGGCGGCGTAGAGCTTGGGGGACAGGCGCAGGGGCACCTGCTTTTTGGCGTTGTCGTTCATGGCAGCCTCCCAAAAAGTAGCGCGGCGCGCTTAATAGAGGCTTCCGGAGTTGACGACGGGCTGGGCATCGTGGTTGCCGCAGAGTACCACCAGCAGGTTCGAGACCATGGCCGCCTTGCGCTCCTCGTCGAGCTCGACCGTGCCCTTTTCCGCCAGACGCTCAAGCGCCATCTCGACCATGCCGACCGCGCCGTCAACGATCATCTTGCGCGCGTCGATGATGGCGCTGGCCTGCTGGCGCTGGAGCATGACGGCCGCAATCTCGGGCGCATAGGCGAGGTAGGTGATGCGCGCTTCGATGATCTCAAGGCCCGCGTCGGCGACCTTGGCCTGAA
>OLNQ01004535.1_pt1 | contig 10332 bp, 7 predicted proteins | sample 1672821 | NCBI WGS metagenome assembly OLNQ01 (sample SAMEA3136727, study PRJEB25190) | human gut metagenome | biome: human gut; feature: human-associated habitat; material: faeces | place: Austria | collected 2013
TCGTGGCCGGTGATGAAGGCGTTCTGCCGCCTGAACGACCGCATGCGCGCCAAGTTCGAGGCGTGGCGCGCAGCCAAGACCGCGAAGGCCGCGTAAGGGCTGCATAGCACAAGTAAAAGAAGCTCCGCCCCGCGTCGAAACGACGCAGGGCGGAGTTTTTTGTGTCTGGTCCTTTGTGGGGCAAGCGGTCGCGCGGTGCCTTCTCCCATGCGGGAGCAGTCGGACCGTGCATCGCCTTCTCCTTGAGGAGAAGGCTTAAAAAGCCGCACCCTTCTGCGGCTCAGGGGTCGCGCCGGAACGTCCCCTCCGCATATGCATACACCGTGCAGCCGAGCGCGGCGGCGTCGGCCGCGTCGTGCGTGGCGAGCACGAGGGTCTTGTCTTTCGCCGCGTCCGCGATCAGCGCGGTGACGCGCGCGCGCAGCGCCGCATCCAGCCCGCGAAACGGCTCGTCGAGCAGCAGCACCGGCGCGTCATACGCCAGTGCCCGCGCGATGGCCACGCGCTGCTGCATGCCGCCGGAGAGCGCCGCGGGGTACTGGTCGCGCGCATCCGCCAGCTCCAGCCGCTCGAGCCATATCAGCGCCTGCGGCATGGTCTGCGCCCGGTCGGAGAGCACGGCGTTGACGTTTTCCGCCGCCGTGCGCCATGGCAGCAGCCGCGGCTCCTGAAAGACGCAGGCCATGCGCCCGGGCTCCACGCGCACAGTGCCGGAGTCCGGAGCCTGCAGCCCGGCGAGTACGCGCAGCAGCGTCGTCTTGCCGCAGCCGGACGGGCCCATGAGCGCGATGTGCCCGCCGTCGGGCACGGTGAGGGTCACATCCCGCAGGACGGCGCGGCCGTCATACGTCACGGCGAGGTCACGCGTCTCGATCATGCGCCGCCTCCTTTCCCGCGCGGGGTGAGCGCGCGCAGCACCAGCCGCTCGAGCCCGACGCTGAGCAGGATGACGGCCAGCGTCCAGGCGAAGAGGTCGGTGGTCTGCAGATAGAGTTTCGATTCATAGATCATGCGGCCGATGGCGCTGTGCGGCACGGTGAGCACCTCGGCGGCGATGCCGGCCTTCCAACCGAAGCCGAGGCCGGAGCGCAGCGCGGCCAGAAAGTGCGGCCGCACGCCCGGCACATAGATCCGCCGCAGGACGCGCCCGCGCGGCCAGCCGTACACCCGCGCGAGCTCGAGCAGCGCGGGATCGGCCGAGCGGATGCCGGTGCAGACATTGCTCCACACGACGGGCAGCACCATGAGCAGCGCGATAAACACCGGCAGCCAGTCGCGCGCGATCCAGATGAGCGCGAGCACGACAAACGACGCCACCGGCGTGGACTTGACGACCGTCATGAGCGGGCACAGCAGCGCATCGGCTGTCTTTGACGCCGTGCAGGCGACGGCCGTCGCCACGCCGAGCATGACCGCCCCCAGCACGCCGAGCAGCACACGGCCGATGGACACGGCCGTGATGCGCCAGAATGCTCCGGTCGCGGCGAGCTCGCACAGTCTGCGCACGACGACCCACGGCGCGGGCAGCAGCAGCTCCCGGTGCACGAGCAGCGCCAGCGCCGCCCACACAGTAAGCCAGAACGCGAGCGTCAGCGCGCCGCGGGCAAAGCGCTTCATTTCAGGATGCAGTAGAAGCTCTCCGCCGGCACCTCGCCGCCGATGCTCTGCGGGGCGACGGTGCTCAGCGCGGTGAGGAACTCCGTCAGCGGCGCCTGCATGTCCGCGCCGGACACGAAGCAGACGTTGCAGTTCGGGATGGCCTTGGCGGCCACGGCGGCCTTGGCGAAGATGCCGGCCTCTTCGATCATCTGGCCGGCCTGGTCGGGCTCGGCCGTCAGGTACTCGATGGACGCCTGATACTCGGTCAGGAAGGCCTTCACCTCGTTCGGGTGAGCGTCTGCAAACGCTTTGCGCACGACGACGCAGCCCTGCACGAGGCTGCCGGCCGGGGCGACCTTGTCCCACTCGGCGGTCAGGTCGAGCGCGGCGGTGAGGTCCGGGTTGGCCGCGCGGGCGATGGTGACCATCGGCTCCGGCAGCACGGCGATGTGTACCTCGCCGGAGGCGAGCGCCGTGTTGAGCTCCGCCGGCTGGGCATAGGTGTTGTCGATGGTGATGTCCGTGCCGACGGTCAGACCATTTTTCTCGCACAGGTACTGGAAGATGAACGTCGGGTTCTGCACGGGGACATAGACGTTCTTGCCGCGCAGGTCGGCAAAGGACGTGACGGACTCCGTGCCGTCGGTCACGACGTAGAGCACGCCGCGCGTGTTGAGCGCGAGCACCTGCACGGCGCCGTCGGTCTTGTTGTAGAGCGCGGCGGCGGCGTTCGTCGGCAGGGCGGCGATGTCGGCCGTGCCGTTGACGAGCGCGGCGGTGGCGTTGCTCGGGTCGGTCTCGACGGTAAAGCTGTAATTGAGCGCGGCATTGCCGGCCTTGCTGTCGGCCATGAGCTTGGCCATGCCGAAGCCGGTCGTGCCATTGAGCGAGACGACGTTGACGGTCAGGTCCTTGTCGACGGCGGCGGTGTCGTCCTTCTGACCGCAGGCGGCGAGGGCGAGCACCATCAGGACGGCCAGCAGCAGAGCCGTGCATTTGCGCAGATGTTTCATAGCAGATCTCTCCTTTTCATGATTGCCGGCCGCAGGAAGAGACAAAAAATGCCATGCCCGGAAGGCATGGCGGTGCAGCAGTGCACGCACGCAGCCTTCCACCTCATGGGCGATTCGGTGTCAGATTCGGTGCGGGATCGGCGGCGGCCGGGCCGGAAGCACAGCTTGCGGCGCGGGCGCATAATTTGACTCAATTATGACATGGGAACGCAGACGTGTCAAGCATTTGCGGCGGTTTTTCCCAAAGATGCACAGTGGTTGAAAAGTGGAACATATTGTGAAAAATTCTCGCAGTTTGTCGTTATCAAAACGACGGGTCTGGGCATTGAAAAATTTTCATAGATATTGTATGATAGGGAGCAGGGAATCCTGCATCCGGCCGGAATAGGAGCCGGCCAGTGCAAATTTGTTGGAAAGGGAATCGAAATTATGGAACAAATCGATTACAAGTTCATCGACCAGGTCCTCGCAGATCACGCCTGCGACGCCTCGCAGATCATTGCGATCATGCAGGACGTGCAGGGGAAATACCGTTATCTGCCGAAAGACGCGCTGCGCTACATCGCGGACAAGGTGGGCATCAGCGAGTCGAAGATCTACGGCGTGGCGACGTTCTATGAGAACTTCTCACTCGATGTGAAGGGCAAGTACGTGCTCAAGGTCTGCCGCGGCACGGCGTGCCACGTGCGCAAGTCCGGCAACGTCCTGCAGGCCATCTATGACGCCACCGGCCTGAGCGAGAGCAAGCCGACCTCGGACGACGGCCTGTTCACCATCGAGATCGTGTCGTGCCTCGGCGCGTGCGGTCTGAGCCCTGTCGTCATGGTCAACGACACGGTGCATCCGGCCATGACCCCCGACAAGGCCGTGGATCTCATCGAGGAGCTGCGTGCAAAGGAGGGTGCGTAATGCGTCAGAGAATCGAATCCTTGGAGCAGTTCCGCGCCCTGCAGGCCGACTACATGGCCGCGCGCGACGCGGAAAAGCGCAAGATCCTTGTCTGCTGCGGCACGGGCTGTGTCGCCGGCGGCAACCTGAACGTGTATCATGAGCTCAAAAAGCGCATGGACGAGCTCGGCATCCCGTGCGAGGTGTCCCTGACCGAGCACCATGCCGACGCCATCGGCCTGAAAAAGTCCGGCTGCCACGGCTTTTGCGAGATGGGCCCGCTGGTCCGCATCGAGCCGGAGGGCTGGTTGTACACGAAGTGCCAGGTCAGCGACGTGGAGGAGATCATCCAGAAGACCATCCTCGGCGGCGAGTTCATCGAGCGCCTGGGCTATCACCAGAACGGCGAGCTGTATGAGCGCCAGGAAGACATCCCGTTTTACAAAAAGCAGACCCGCCGCGTGCTCGAGCACTGCGGCCATATCGACGCGGAATCCATCGAAGAGTACCTGTCCATCGGCGGCTACGGCGCGCTGGCCAAGGCCCTGTTCGAGATGCAGCCGGACGAGATCGTCCAGGCCGTGAGCGATTCCGGCCTGCGCGGCCGCGGCGGCGCCGGCTTCCCGACCGGGAAGAAATGGGCCCAGGTCGCAGCACATACCGAAGAGCCCGTCAAGTACATCGTCTGCAACGGCGACGAGGGCGACCCCGGCGCCTTCATGGACCGCTCCTGCATGGAGGGCGATCCGCACAAGGTCATCGAGGGCATGATCGTCGCGGGCGTGGCCACCGGCTCCACCGAGGGCTACATCTATGTCCGCGCCGAGTACCCCATGGCCGTGCACCGGCTCACCGTCGCCATCGAGCAGGCCAAGGAGCTTGGTCTGCTGGGAGACAACATCCTCGGCAGCGGCTTCAACTTCCACATGCACATCAACTGCGGCGCAGGCGCGTTCGTCTGCGGCGAGGGCTCGGCCATGACCGCGTCCATCGAGGGCAACCGCGGTATGCCGCGCACGAAGCCCCCGCGCTCCGTCGACAAGGGCCTGTACGGCAAGCCCACCTGCCTGAACAACGTTGAGACGTTTGCCAACGTCCCCGACATTATCAAAAAGGGCGCCGACTGGTTCAAATCCGTCGGCACCGAGGGCAGCTCCGGCACGAAGGCCTTCGCCCTCACCGGCAACGTCGTCAACACCGGCCTGATCGAGGTGCCCATGGGCACGACGATGCGCGAGGTCGTGTACGACATCGGCGGCGGCATCAAAAACGGCAAAGCGTTCAAGGCTGTGCAGATCGGCGGCCCGTCCGGCGGCTGCCTGACCGAGGCGCACATGGACCTGCCCATGGACTTTGACTCGCTCAAAAAGGCCGGCGCCATCATCGGCTCCGGCGGCCTCGTCGTCATGGACGAGGACACGTGCATGGTGTCCATCGCGCAGTTTTTCATGAACTTCATCTGCAACGAGTCGTGCGGCAAGTGCACCCCGTGCCGTGAGGGCACGACCCGTATGCTCGACATTCTCACCCGGATCACCAAGGGCAACGGCCGCCCCGGCGACATTGAGGAGCTGCGCTCCCTCGCCAAGATGATCCAGAACTCCTCCCTGTGCGGTCTCGGCAAGACGGCGCCGAACCCCGTGCTGTCCACGCTCGCGAACTTCGAGGACGAATACCGCGAGCACATCTTCGACAAGAAGTGCCGCACCGGCAGCTGCCGCAGCCTGACGACGTATGTCATCGACCCGGCCATCTGCAAGGGCTGCACGAAGTGCGCGCGCAACTGCCCGGCCGGCGCCATCACCGGCGAGCTGAAAAAGCCGCACCACATCGACACGGATAAATGCATCAAGTGCGGCACCTGCAAGAGCGGCTGCCCGTTCGGTGCGATCAAGGAGGCGTGAACCATGGCTGAAAAGAAAATGATCATCGACGGCGTGTCCTGCCCGTTCACGACCGAGCGCAACGTGCTCGAGGTCGCCCGCAACAACGGCATCGACATCCCCTCGCTTTGCTACTGTGAAAACCTGTCCATCTACGGCGGCTGCCGCCTGTGCCTCGTCGAGAACGACCGCGGCAAGATGGACGCGGCCTGCTCCATGCAGCCGCGCGACGGCATGGTCGTCAACACCCACACGAAACAGGTGCTCGACAGCCGCCGCACGACGCTGCAGCTGCTCATGAGCAGCCACCGGGCCGACTGCCTGACCTGCGACCAGAGCGGCCGCTGCAAGCTGCAGGAGTACGCCCGCCGCTACCATGTGGACGCGCACCGCTTCGAGCCCAACACCTACTGCACCGAGCCGATGGATCTCTCCTCGCCGAGCATCGTGCGCGACCCGAGCAAGTGCATCCTCTGCGGATTGTGCGTGCGCACCTGCGCCGAGATCCAGAACATCGGCGCGGTCGATTTCAGCGGCCGCGGCAAGAAGGCGCACATCTCCGCCGACTTCGGCAAGACGCTCAGGGACACCGACTGCGTCGGCTGCGGCCAGTGTGCCGCCGTGTGCCCGACCGGCGCGATCACCATCCGCAACGAGACCGAGAAATTCTGGTCCATGCTGCAGGATCAGACCCGCAAGGTCGTCGTGCAGTACGCGCCGAGCGTGCGCGTCGGCATGGCCGAGCGCTTCGGCATGCCCGCCAATGAGCCCTGCACCGGCAAGCTCGTCGCCGCGCTGCGCCGCCTCGGCGCCGACGTGGTGTACGACACGAACCTCACGGCCGACCTCACGATCATGGAGGAGTCGGCGGAGTTTCTCGAGAAGGTCAAGACCGGCGCGAAGCTGCCGATGTTCACCTCCTGCTGCCCCGGCTGGATCCAGCACGTCGAGAACCGCCACCCGCACCTCATGCCCCAGGTGAGCACCTGCGGCAGCCCGATGGCGATGTTCGGCTCGCTCATCCGCAAGCAGTTCGCGGGCGAGAACGTCTACTCCGTGGCCATCATGCCCTGCACCGGCAAGAAGTTCGAGGCTGCGCGCCCCGAGCTTGAGAAAGACGGCGAGCGGCTCATCGACCTCGTCATCACGACGAGCGAGCTGTGCGACATGATCGAGGAGGCCGGCATCGACTTTGCCCACCTTCCGGACGAGGAGCCCGACGCCCCGCTTGGCGACTACACCGGAGCCGGCGTCATCTTCGGCGTGACCGGCGGCGTGACCGAGGCCGTCATCCGCCGCGTGCTCGACGACGCCAGCCCCAACACCCTGCAGACCATTGCCGAGTGCGGCGTGCGCGGGCTCGAGGGCATCAAGGCGTTCACCGTCACGGCCGGTGACCTGACCATCCGCATCGCGGTGGCGAATGGCCTGGCCAATGCTGACAAGCTCATCGCCAAGGTCGAGTCCGGCGAGGAGCAGTTCGACTTCATCGAGGTCATGGCCTGCCCGAACGGCTGCATCGGCGGCGGCGGCCAGCCCCCCGCCTGCAACAAGCGCAAGGCCGAGCGCGCCGAGGCCATCTTCAAGGCCGACGAAGCCTGCGCCCTGCGCATCCCGCAGCAGAACCCCGACTTGAGCTATGTCTACGACAACCTGCTCCAGGGCCGCGCCCACGAGCTGCTGCACATCCACTACCCGGCCCACGGCCAGCACAGCTGAGCCGCCGGAAACCTCATCTGACCCGAAACGTGCATGGAAGAACACTTCCATGCACGTTTTTTCGCACCTCGCGCGGTCCGGATATGCACTGCCTCCAGTGGGTGGAAAGTCAAGCAGGTGCAGCAAGCGGGGCCGGCCAAGCCATTTTTTCGGCCGGCCGTTCAGAAGACCGGCAGCCCGTCCGGCCGTGCGCCGCATTTCCGACAGCGCCGCATCCCACACGGCGGGTTTCGTGCCGCGCCGCGCGCAGCGTGGCGGGCAGCGTCGAGATGATATGACATGTGTCGGAATATCGGTTTACATAACGCAAGGCGCGTTCGACACATTCTGCCTGTCGAATGCAGGCGATATTTCTCGATATACTTCGAAAAATTGTATCTTTCGACGGTTATTATCAGATTATGTCAACGGAAAACTAGAGCAATTCGCCAAAAATCACATTGTTCTCGCATTCCAGATATGGTAAAATATCCTCGCAAGACAGGGGAAACGAGCGATTCGGCAGAGAGCTGACCGCAAGCCTGAATTTTTGCGGAGGAGAAAGTTATGGAAACGAAAATCAGTGTTCTGCTCGCCGACCCCGGCGAACAGTACCGCGCGGCCTATTCCAAGGCCATCGGCCAGGAGACGGATATGGAACTGGTCGCCCAGACGGACAATGGGCTGCGCGCGGAAGAACTCATCACCAAATTCCAGCCAGACGTCGTGGTGCTCGACCTCGTGCTGCCGAATCTGGACGGCCTGTCCCTGCTGACGCATCTGCGGGCGAAAAATGCATCGTCCCGCGTGATCGTCACCTCCGCGATCTGTAACGATCAGGTGCTGATGGAATGTGCGGAGCTTGGCACGACGTACTTTATGCAAAAGCCGTTTGACCCGCCGCTGCTCGTGCAGCGCATCCGCCAGACGGCCCGGCCGCGCCAGCGCACCGGCGGCGCGGGCACGCAGCTTGCCGCGGCGGAGCCCGAGCCCTCGCTCGAGAGCGTCGTTACCGATGTCATCCACGAGATCGGCGTGCCCGCGCACATCAAGGGCTACCAGTACCTGCGCGAGGCCATTTTGCTGACCATCGATGACATGGACATCATCAACTCTGTGACCAAGGTGCTCTACCCCGAGGTCGCGCGCAAGTTCAACACGACGCCCTCGCGCGTGGAGCGCGCCATCCGGCACGCGATCGAGGTCGCGTGGGACCGCGGCGATATCGAGACGCTGCAGAAGTTTTTCGGCTACACGGTCTCGAACATCAAGGGCAAGCCGACGAACTCGGAGTTCATCGCCATGATCGCCGACTGCCTGAGCCTGCGGCAGAAGCAGGCGAGTGTGCGCTGAATGCGCAGCTGGAGAATAAGAGGATGCAGAAAGCCCCCGGACACAATGTCCGAGGGCTTTCTGTATGGATCTGACCCGTGGCGGGCCTTGCCCCCTCGGGCTCCCCCCGCGGCTCAGAGGCTTCGGAATGGCGCTGCCGCTCATGCACTGTGTGTGTCCGTCCTGCCCCCAAAGCCCGCTCCCAAAAGGGAAGGCTTGAAAAGTGCGCAGCGAACGCTACGTCAAAGCCCCCGGACAGATGTCCGGGGGCTTGCTGTGCGATGGGTGGGTAACTTTGGGGGATGCGCCCGCTCACCAGCTCGGGAGCAGGGCAATGAAATCGTCCAGATCATAGTAGCTGCCGCCCTGCGGGCTGAGATCCGGTGCGGCGGCGTAGGCGCTGCCCGGCGTGGCCGTGACGGCGAGAGAGGCCGAATCGACCTGCGTGCGCAGCGTAATCTGGCTCGGCGTGAGCGAGATATAGAGCGGCGACGCCGCGATGTTCGCCGTGATGTTCAGCGCCCCGTCGGCATAGCCGAACTCGGAGATCGCGCCGACGACGCTTGCAAACGACAGGTGCTCGAAGAAGTAGGTGTAGGCCTCAATGGCGTTCTGCACGGTCTGGCGGTCGATGCCCGGCGTGATGGTGAGCACGGCGTAGAGCGCCTGCTCGAGCGAATTCATGGACGCCTCAACATGGTGCCAGCCGAAGTCGATATAGACGCGGTCGTTCCAGAACGTGACGGTCAGGTCGCGGCCGAGGATCTGCGACACGGCGCGCGCCGCGACGGGCTTGCCGAGCGAGAGCACAAGGTCGGTATCGAGGCTGTAGCCATTGACGGACACGGTCGCGTCCATGCCCATGGCCTGCGCGCCGACATAGCGCTCGAGCACCGGGGCGAAGGGCTGCAGCTGCGAGAGAGTGACATAATCGCCGCTCGTGGGGGTGAGCGTGGTGGCGGAGCCGGACGTGCCGGTGATGGTCACGCGCACCGTCCAGCCCGCGGCCGTGACGGTCACGCTGTCGGCCGAGAGGGCGGCGGAGACAGGTGTGCCCGCGATGTTCAGCTGCGCGTGCAGCGCGTTATCCGACCACGCAAGATCCTGGATGCTGTCCACGGCGGACTGCGGCGTGAGCTCGTGGAAAAACTGCGCGTAGGCGTTGCCGGCGGCCGCGGCGTCGTTTGCCCCGGCGAGCCTGCCCGCCCAGGCGACGAGGTCCTTGATCTCGCTGCCCGTGCCGCTGACGTGGATGTTCCCGGCCGAGACGTACACCGTGCTGCCGATGTACTCGGCCGTGACGGTCACGCCGTCGACCGTGGTGGTGAGCGCGGCGTCATAGCCGCCGGAGGTTTTGGTCACGGTGGCCGTGCCCGTGAGGCTCAGCGGGCCGCTGAGGGCGACGTGGAACGTTGCAGTCTTGGCCGTGGCCGCGTCCATGAGCGGGCTCACGAGGCTCAGCGCGCCGGTGAGGTCCGTGTAGCCCTCGAGGGACTGCACCCGGAAGCCGCCGTAGTACGGCGTGGCGGTGACGTGCATGCGCGCGCCGCCGAAGTTGAGCGCCACGTCCGCGCGCGTCAGGCGCAGGGCGTCCGGATCCGTGAGCAGGACGGTGCCGGAGATCATCGGGTCGTTGAGCCGGATGGTCATGCCGGTGTCGGTCTCCTGCATGGCGACGTTTTTCGTCAGCGCGGTCATGCCGGCCGCGTCGAGCGAGATGTTCGGGATCTGCACGCCGAGGTAGCCCGCGACCGTGCGCGCCGCGTCGATCGTGTCGCTCGCGCGCAGGACGATCTTCTGGCTGCCGAAGGCGACGTACACGCGCTCGTTGCTGTAGGCCGCGAAGAGGTCCACGCCCGCGACATTGCCGCGCACCTGGAAGGCCGTCTGGTCGATGTCCACGTGCGCCGTCAGGCCGT
>OLNQ01004540.1_pt1 | contig 10321 bp, 9 predicted proteins | sample 1672821 | NCBI WGS metagenome assembly OLNQ01 (sample SAMEA3136727, study PRJEB25190) | human gut metagenome | biome: human gut; feature: human-associated habitat; material: faeces | place: Austria | collected 2013
TGCCCGACCGACACTCCGCTAAACAATAATTTAATATTCTTAATCAGCTATGTCGTAATAATACGATTAGCGGCAAAGCAATTTTCATCACTTTGTCCGCTAACCGCTAATCACTGATTAATCACGATACTCCTCGATTGTGTAAGCCTCGAAAAGGTCGCCCTCTTTAATATCGTTAAAACGCTCAAGACCGATACCGCACTCGTAGCCCTCGTTTACTTCCTTAACCGCATCTTTAAAACGCTGTAATGATGCGATTGTATCCTCGGCAATTACGATACCGTCACGAATAACTCTTACGCCTGCGTTCCTTACAATCTTACCACTCTTTACATAAGAACCGGAAATTGTACCTACGGACTTAATCTTAATTACATTTCTGCACTCTGCAGTGCCGAGAACTACCTCTCTTGTCTTAGGAGCGAGCATACCCTTCATAGCAGCCTCAATCTCCTCAATGCAATCGTAGATAATTCTGTAAAGACGCATATCAACACCTGCGCTTTCCGCATTTGCGGCAGCAACGCTGTCAGGACGAACATTAAAGCCTACTATAATTGCATTTGAAGCCTCGGCAAGCATTACATCGGACTCGTTGATTGCACCTACACCGCCGTGAATTACATTTACTCTTACCTCGTCATTAGAGAGTTTTTCGAGCGACTGCTTTACAGCCTCAACAGAACCCTGTACATCGGCTTTTACGATAATCTGTAATTCCTTAACCTCGCCTAACTTCATCTGGTCAAAGAGGTTGTCGAGTGTAACCTTTGTCTGTGCCTTGAACTGCTCCTCTTTCTGAGATGCCTTTCTCTGCTCAACAAGCTCTCTTGCAAGTTTTTCATCAGAAACAGCGTTGAATATATCACCGCCCTGCGGAACTTCTGCAAGACCTGTAATTTCAACAGGAACCGAAGGGCCTGCCTCTTTTACTCTCTCGCCCTTATCGTTTACCATTACTCTTACTCTGCCTACGCAAGTACCTGCAATTACGATGTCACCCTGATGAAGTGTACCGTTCTGTACAAGTACAGTAGCAATAGGACCTCTGCCCTTATCAAGACGAGCCTCAATAACAGTACCTTTTGCGGCTCTGTCAGGGTTAGCCTTAAGCTCTTTCATTTCTGCAATAAGTGTTACCATTTCGAGGAGGTCGTCAAGACCCTCTTTGGTTTTTGCAGATACAGGAATACAAGGTGTGTCGCCGCCCCACTCCTCAGGAACGAGCTCATACTCTGTGAGCTGCTGCTTAACATTCTCCGGATTTGCGCCGACCTTATCCATTTTATTGATAGCAACAATTACAGATACGCCTGCGGCTTTAGCATGGTTGATAGCCTCTACTGTCTGCGGCATAATACCGTCATCGGCAGCTACAACGAGGATAGCAATATCAGTAACCTGTGCGCCTCTTGCTCTCATAGTTGTGAAAGCCTCGTGACCCGGTGTGTCAAGGAAGGTGATAGGCTTGCCGTTGATTTCTACTCTGTAAGCACCGATATGCTGAGTGATACCGCCTGCCTCGCCTGCTGTAACATTTGCATGACGGATAGCGTCAAGGATTGAAGTTTTACCGTGGTCAACATGACCCATTACAACTACAACCGGCGCTCTCTCTACGAGATTTGTATCGTCATCTTCACTGTCGTCAATAATTCTTTCTTCGATTGTAACCACAACTTCTTTTTCAACCTTTGCGTGGAACTCCATTGCAATGAGTGACGCTGTATCAAAGTCGATTGTATCGGTAGCGGTTACCATTGTGCCCATAAGGAATGCCTTTTTAACAACCTCGGCAACTGTAGCCTTAAGTCTTAAAGCAAGCTCCTGAACAACGATTTCATCAGGAATTTGAATTGTCATCTGCTTTTGCTTACGCTCAAGCGCAATACGCTTCAAACGCTCCTGCTCTGTTTCTCTCTTGCCCTGTCTTCTGCCCTTCTGCTTTTGAGAACGGTTGGTAAACTTCTGCTTTTTAACAGTGTTGTCTGTACTTCTCATCTTTGAAGATGCGTTTGCAAGGTCATCGTACTTCTGGTTGTAACGCTCAACATCAACATTTACGGCACGGGTATCAATTACTCTGCGCTTACGGGTTGAAGTTTCTTCCTCGCTTGTAATTTCAACAGGCTTTGACTCTGCCTTTGGTTCAGCCTTTGGTTCAGCCTTTGTCTGCTTTGCAGGCTTATCCTGAACTTTATTCTGCTTTTTGCCCTCTGCCTTGTTGTCCTTATTGTCAGACTTGCGGTCATTCTTTCTGCCGTTCGGCTTGTTGTCTTTGCTGTCTTTATTATTAGCCTTTTTCTCGGCTTTACCCTCTGCCTTTGCAGGTTCTGCGGTTTTATTTCTTGACGCAAAAAACTTATCAAAATTTGCTACATTGTTTTTCTGTGTTACGGCGTCAAAAACAATATTGAGTTCGCTCTCCTCGAGAGTAGCCATAGCCTTTTTTGTAACACCGCAATTTTTCTCAAGAATATCTGAAATTTCTTTTACACTAACGCCTAAATCCTTGGCAACATCTCTTACTTTGTATTTTATCATATTATTCTCCTCTCTGTTCACCTTCAATAAGCATAGCAAGCTTATCTGCAAAACCTTTGTCCTCCACCGATAAAACTCCGCAAAGTTTGCCGAGTGAAAAACTTATTTCATCTTTGGTTCTGTTTACTTCAAGTACACGAACATTTTGCTTATGTGCCTGCAATAAAACAGGCTTTAAACTGTTTTGTGAAAAATCATTTGCATATAAAATCAGTTTTGCCTTGCTCTTTGCCATTGAGTCAATGCAGGGGTCAGCTCCGATTACAAGCTTTCCTGCACGGCGGCACAATCCGAGCAACGACAATATTCTGTCATTCATATCCGACTGCCTCCCTTAGCTGTCCGCTTTCAAGCTGTTTTCAAGCTGTTCATAAACTTCGTCGGGGATTTTGCAGGAAAACGCTCTTTCAAACCGTCTTGCCTTTCTCGCTTTTTCAAAACATTTTATGTCGTGGCAAATATACGCTCCTCTTCCCGACTTTTTACCCGTAAGGTCAAGACTTATCTCGCCCTTTGCGGTTACATTGCCGTTCTCGTCCTTGGTATCGGGAGCTTTTACTACTCTGATAAGCTCACGCTTTTCTTTCATTTCGCCACAACCTGTGCATTTTCTAAGCGGCTGTTTTTTCTGTGTCATAAAATCCCTCCCTGCATTTATATATTTATATTTTATATAAAATTATTCTTCGTTTGTATTCTCGTCAGCCTCAACATCAGCCTCGGCAGTTTTCTCGCCGTCAAGGTCGAGTGCCTCTGTATTCTCTTCCGCTGTATCGTCAAGCTCAAGTGTATCTTCTGCTGTTGTATCTTCGGCAACTTCGAGTTTTTCGTCCTCTTCATCTTCTCCGAAGAAACCGCTTTCGGGACGAATGTCAATCTTCCAGCCTGTAAGTCTTGCGGCAAGGCGGGCATTCTGACCCTTGTTGCCGATAGCAAGAGAAAGCTGACCGTCCGGAACAGTTACTCTGCAGTTTTTGTTCTCAAGGTCTGTAATTTCAACGCTCAATACCTTTGCAGGAGAAAGTGCGGCTGAAATGTACTTCTGCGGGTCATCGCTGTATTCGATAATATCAATCTTCTCACCGCCAAGCTCGTCAACAATGCTGTTTACACGAGCGCCCTTTGTACCGATACAAGCACCTACGGCGTCAATGTCGGGATTTTTGCTGACAACAGCCATTTTGGTTCTTGAACCTGCCTCACGGGAAACCGATTTGATTTCAACAACACCGTCGAAAATTTCAGGTACTTCCTGCTCAAAAAGTCTTTTAACAAGGTCTTGATGTGATCTTGAAATTATAGCACGAGGACCTTTTTCGCTTGTCTTTACATCAGCGATATAAACCTTGATGTGGTCACCCTCCTTGAGGTTATCGTGACCGATTTGCTCGCTCTTAGGGAGCATAGCCTCGCTCTTGCCTATTCTGATAACTGCCGCACCGCTCTTAGGGTCAATTCTTTCAACAGTAGCTGTAACGAGTTCGCCGAGCTTGCTCTTGAACTCTGAAAGCGTCTGACCCTTTTCGCCTGTACGGATACCCTGACGAATAGTATTTCTCGCAGCGCCGATTGCAATTCTGCCTAAGTCCTTAGGGTCGAGCGGAATAGCAACCTTATCGTCAATATTGATTGCTTTTCTCTTAAGGATCTTCTGTGCGTCCTCAAGCGAAATCTCGTAATCAGGATCAAAAACTTCTTCAACAACAGTTTTCTTAAGTCTTACATCAAAGACATTTTTGTCCGGAAGAATTTTGAAAACCACTTCGTCATTACCGCCGTAGTAATTTTTGCAGGCAACTTCAATACCTTTTTCGATGTTTTCAATCATATAGTCCATTGGAATGCCTTTTTCTTTTTCAAGCATTTCAAGAGCAGCAAAAAGTTCCTTAGTATTCATTTTTCTGATCATCCTTTTCTCTTATCTTAAAATTATTTTAATAAACTGAAGTTACATATCAAAGTCGTCAAGTTTAATCCAAGACGCATCTTTTTTATTGATAGTTATATGGTTCTCTCCGTCGTGGTCGGAGATTGTTACCTCGCCGTTATCGTAAGCGTCAAGCACACCGCCGAATTCTCTGCCTATGCCCTCGATAGGACGGAGCATTTTAACTTTGATGTCAGCGCCGATAAACTGCATAAAATGCTCGTCACGCACAAGCTCACGCTCAAGCCCCGGAGAGCATACCTCAAGGCAATATGCACTCTCAATAGGGTCAAGCTCGTCAAGCGGCTTGTCAATAGCACGGGATACATTCTCGCAATCGGTAATATCAATGCCGTCAGGCTTGTCGATATAAACTCTTAAAAACCAGTCGGCGCCCTCTTTAACATAGCGCACATCCCAAAGCGAAAGTCCGAAATCCTTAACAATAGGCTCGCAAAGCTCCCAAACCTTAGTCACGGTAAGACCGCCTTTTTTCTTTGCCATAAATACCTCCTTATGAGCGTTTGCAACAAAGCATAACGCAGTTGCAAATTATTTTCACCGTAAGCAACCGTAAAGCAATCAAGCACAGGTTAGTTTAATGTTGCAAGTTATAACCGACCGATTACAAGTGTATAAGCCGATACAATACAATAAACATACACCACTCAATAACACCGCAGTTGCAAACAGAAAGGAGTGGGCTTACTTCCCACTCCTTACTTTACAATACTTATTGTATTTAATTATAACACCATTAATATGAGATTGCAAGGGATTTTTGAAAATTCTTTTAAATAAAAAACGGTCTTTACTTAGACCGTTTCCTTTGGCAGGGGCAGAAGGACTTGAAGCGGAATGGGGATTTAATCAAATGTTATTTAATCACCCACACTGTTATATAGTTTTATATTCTGTTTTTCGATTGGAAATCAGATACCCCTGCATAACAGTTTAAATGATAATGTAAAATCATTTTGGTATAATTTTGGTAGAAAAATGGTAGAAGAATTGCCCGCTGAATTATTCTGAAACCGGAGTTTGAATTATGAGAGCTAAATATCATATTTACCTCACCGCCGAGGAACGCAGAGTTGTTATCAATAGTCTGATTGATTTGAGAAACAACCTTATTTCACAAGGAATGTACACCGATTTAGTTGATGAACTGCTTATTAGAATTTCAAAAGCCAAAGCTAAAAAGATTAAGATTAAGGGGGTTTGACAATGGAGATTACATATACAATGCAGGGCGACTATTTGCTGCCGAACTTAACACTGCCCGAACAGGATAGCCGTCCGATCGGCTTGTGGGGACAACAACACCTTCGCTATATAAAACGAAGTCGCCCGATTCTTTACACCAACCTGCTCACTAAATGCAAGCTGAACGAATATCTTGCCGATATTGATGAACGGGCGCAGAAGATGTACGACAAGCTTGTACAGGCTTTCGCAAAAGAGGAAGGCTGCACTGAGCAGTTAAAAGCTACCGATCAAATGCTATGGGTATGCAAGATGAACAATGTCACTCAAAGAGCGAGAGAAGTCGTCAATGCAGAAATAATCTATAACTAACACGAAGGCTGATGTGATCCCAAATGGGTTACACCAGCCTTTTATGCTATCAATTATATAGTTGTAGCAATTGAATATACATTTTGCAAACGAAAGATTTCCATTTTGAGAAAAAAGTTTCCAAAATTTTAAAAAAATTCCAAAAGCATACGTTTGATTTCCATTTTTGTGATTTGTTTCCAATTATAGCAAATCAATTTCCGATATCTTCTATTTCGTTGAATTTTTGGAAAGTCCGTGTTATGATATAGACACTTTACAAAGGAGTGATAAAAATGGCTAAGAGTAATATATACGGTGGCAAAGAGGAGCGTGAATTTTACGGGAGAAAACTTAAAGTTATCCGTGAAGAATCCAACATAACTCAGAAGGAAATGGCAGAAAAACTTAATTGTACTCCATCAGTTATCTCAAAATTAGAAAAAGGCGACGTAGTTGATATCGAGAGATATGCTGAACTGTATGCACTTTGTTTGAAATACTTGGACTTTGAGAAAAAGCCAGAACTTAATTCAAATAGCAAGAATTATAACAAAGCTCTTGCCAAGAAGTATAAAGAAGAGCTTGAACAGTTCTTTGATAATTATATTAACATTTCCACTTATGCTATTCCGGATACTAACGCCATTGAGAATAATCCGAGGATAATTGAAGAACTATTAGGCGGGGATAAACCTAAATACCATAAAGTATTTGTTCCCGATATCGTAATCACTGAACTGGAGTATAGAAAAAAATACCGCACTATGCTTCAGGAAAAGGAAATTGCCAAAGTAGTAAACTTAATCAGTGAGAACCCTCAAATTATCACAATCGAGACAGATAGGCGAATATTCGGGAATCACGATGATCGTATTATTGATGTTGCAAAAACTATAGTAAAAGACTACAACTGCAAGATTCACATCATCACAAACGATAAAGGCTTTAAGGCAAAACAAAAAATTAATTCCGATATTTCTATTATTAGGTTGTCTGAATTTATGCAGGGACGGTATAGCGTTCAGAATATGATGGGCTTATATCAAATTGACAGAGCAACCAGTAATTACGAAAAACAAAAAGGGGTAAATATGAGAGCATATTTACCAAACGGAAAAACATTAATCACTTCCACTCTTGCTAACAAAAAACTCTCAGATGAAGAGGCGATAGCCAAAATAAAATGGCTTTGTGAGAACGGCGCTGATATTAATCAGCGTGAGAGCTCAGGAAACTTTTTCCCACCTTTAACCATAGCAATACAACAAAAACGAAAAAAGCTTTTTGATTTCATTTTACAGGAATGTGGTGCGGATCCAAACGCTGGTAGTCGTAATCCATTTTCGTTAAAGATGGTTCGTCAGCAAAACGAAGGCAATATGCCGCTAATGGTAGCGGCTCGTAGCGGATTAGTGAGTTATGTTGAGACTCTTTGTGCTCATAAAGACATTATTTTGAACCAACAAGATAGTAATGGATTTACAGCTTTGATAAAAGTTGCGTTTAGACTAAAAGAGTTACAAGATGAATATGGCAGAGTAAAGGGTTATATGAAGTATAAGCAATGCTGTGAAATATTAATTGATCACGGTATTGATTATCGTATTATTGATGTTGATGGACATAGTGCTGGTTATTATTTCGATTATATTACCAAATATATTCAAAAAAAGTCGGAAAACAGTGATTAATCAGAATTTTTATTATACATTTTTAGGAGGTAATATTTATGACAATTCAGAACAGAGTAAATGAAATCCTTGACCAGATGACAGCATTCTCTAAAGAGAGCTACACTAAAGAAGAGTATCTTCCTGAGTTGTTGAAGCTCCAAAGTGAGATTGTACGCCTTACTTTTAATGACGAACACGCTGACGAAGCAAAGCTTCGCTTATGGGATGCAAGTGATCATCTCAAGATGATAAACACAGAGTGCGGTGGAGTTGCCGATCACGAGCTACACAAGTTTTTGAACTCAAGTAAAAAAATCAGTGGCGAAATCACAGCAGAGATCTCTGGTTTCAAGGGCGAACAAATAGTATTTAATGCTTTAGAGAGCCTAAGCTGTTATAACGCAATTCTTCGCAACGTCGAACTTGAATATGACGGCAAGCGCACAGAGATTGATGCGATTGTATTTACTCATCGTGCAGTATTCATTATTGAGATAAAAAACAGTAAAAAGAATATTTTTATTGATGAAGAAGGTGGTTTTTACCGAACAGGTCAATCAATGCATTATGATTGCAATATTGCTGATAAAATGTATGACCGATATACAATGCTTAAAAAAGCGCTTGATACAGCAGGGTTAGGATTTGTTAAGATTTTTAATATAGTTACATTTACTAATCCCCGAATCGACGTTGAAAACAAGTATTATCGTTTGAAGGTTTGTGGAAGCAACTACCTCCCGACATATATCGATAAATTCCAAAGTGACAATTGGTACTCGGATGAAAATATCGGAACAATGGTTACGGCTGTTGAAGATGCCAAGTGTAAGGAGCCGTTTCAAATGCCCGTAAATATGGACGACTTCAAGTTGAATTTCGCTACCTTGATGGCGACGCTTGAATGTTCCAAAGAAGAGAAAACTGCCGATGCCGAAATTGATGAAGTTCAGGCAAAGGAATCGCTTCAAGCAAAAAATGACGAGAACGAGACCGTTCATATCTTTCGTCCGTCAAAATTTAGAAGAGGAGTAGCTGCTGCTTCGGTTGGTATCGCAGTATTAAATATAGCTGCATTTGGAATCAACGCCTTGTTAAAAAGCACACGTTGAGAATCGGAAAGTGCCTGATTCTTATCATACATAACTTCAATACACGAAAGGATGGTCTTTATGAAAAACATTTATGCCACAAATGAATGGAAAGGTTACGGCAAACAAAATTACTACCACAACGAATACCGTGACGAGGGTGACGAAGTAGTAAAATACAAGTGCCATCGTCAGAAGTTCTTTGACGGTCACGAAAACAGTTGGGAAACCGATGAAAAGGCAGTGGATTCTTGGAAGAAGGACGATCCCGATATGCCTGACTGGTTGCACAACTATCTTTAATCTTGAAAACGCATAACTAATAACTAATGGAACGCAATCCGTAATCAGACGTAGACTTGGTTGCGGATTGCGGCAATCCAATTTAGGAGGTTGAGAAGTGATAAACAGAATATGTATATCAATCAATAACCGCTGTAATCTTGCCTGTCGTTATTGCCACTTTAGAGAGAAGGGCAAAATCGAATCCTCCGATATGAATGTCTTTGAAATTCTTGATAATGTTAAGGCGTATGCTACGAAGAAATTTAAAATTGGTTTTGTCGGCAACGGAGAAGGTTTTTTAGATTGGGAGCTTTTGAAAAGCTACATCAAATACATCGAAGACAATCCTTTCATCAGCGCATACACTATCACAAATGGCACGATTCGCCTTCCGGATGATGATATTCGATTTTTAGAAGATCATCATATTAATGTCGGATTTTCGATAGACGGAAACAAGGAACTACACGATTATTACCGTTGCAACTCTTTTGACAGCGCAGTTTCCAATGTGGAGTATTATAAAAGCATCACAGGTCATTATCCCACATTTAACGCCACTGTCGGCAAAGAAAGCCTTGAAAATGCCGATAAAATTATCGCATTCTTTTCAAAGTACGGTACAAGAGTAACTTTTTCACGTATGATAGGTAAATACGGAATCACATTGAAGCAGTATCGAGATTTTCTTGCATATGCAGAGAAATATATTCCTGTCAGACGCGGCGGAAAGGATTGCACAATGTACGGCGGTCAATGCGGCGCAGGCACAAATAACTATTTCTTTGCTAACGGTAAAGTATATTATTGCGGCAACTGTATTGATTTACCTCCCTTAGGCTCAAGCAGTATGACCTTTTGGGAGTTGGAAAAGATTAACTTACAGTTTGACCGAAATTATTGCTATAAGGAGACGCTATGAGGATTGGTTTATACGGAATGCCCACATCAGGCAAAACACATATTTTGGATCGGATTGACTTTATCGAGGTTCTTGTAGGCAGTAAGCTTCTCCGTGAATACGATCCTGATTTCGACAAACAGCCGGAGCATATTCGTGAGCAAGACCGAAAAGCAGTAGCCAATATTATGCTTTCTAAAAAAGACTTTATAATGGACGGGCACTATGCTTTTGGAGACACCATAGCTTTCACCGAAGAAGAAGGCAATATGTATGATGTCTACTTGTACTTATATATAGAGCCGGCGGTATTAAGAAATCGAATCAAAAACTCTCCCAA
>OLNQ01004543.1_pt1 | contig 10317 bp, 5 predicted proteins | sample 1672821 | NCBI WGS metagenome assembly OLNQ01 (sample SAMEA3136727, study PRJEB25190) | human gut metagenome | biome: human gut; feature: human-associated habitat; material: faeces | place: Austria | collected 2013
AGATTTGAGATTCTCCACGTGGATATTCGAGAAAGGAGGGTAATTAGAGATTAGAAGTTAGAAATTAGAGGGCAGGGGTGACACATGATATATAGTAACCTCATCTATTCCTCGCTTGTCGCTATGCGTAGCTCCCACCAATTATAATGCGTCAGCCCTGTTCCGTTGACGATTTTGGGGCTATTTAGTACCTTTGCAGACGAAAGCGTCCCCTAGTTAACGCTTTACAAAAAACTCTATCTATGGAAAATCTTTGGAATAGTATCCTAACGGACTTCTCACACTTCACGCTGTCGAGCTTCGTTGCGACGTTTATGATTCTCTTTGTCTCTATAGACATCATCGGAGCCATCCCGATCGCGCTCAGTCTCAAGGAGACGGGGAAAGTCTTTCACCCCGGTAAGGTGTCCATCATCTCGGCAATCATGTTCATCGCCTTCCTATTTATCGGCGAGCCCCTGCTGGGCTTCTTTGGCGTGGATGTCTCTTCCTTTGCGGTGGCAGGCTCGATCGTCCTCTTCGTGCTGGCCGTCGAGATGATATTTGGTATCCAGGTCTTTCAGGATGACGACCCATCTGGCAATGCGGACATTGTGCCGCTCGTCTTCCCGCTCTTCGCAGGAGCAGCCTCCTTTACGGCAATTCTGACGATGCGCTCCTCAGGCACGGCCATATCCACGCTATTTATCGCCATAATGCTCAACGTCCTCTGCATTTACCTGATGCTCCGGACGGTGTCGCTTCTAGAGCGCTGGCTAGGTAAGGGCGGAATCTACATCCTGCGCAAGTTCTTTGGCGTGATACTTCTCGCCATCTCGGTGAAGTTTTTCATGCAAAACTTGATGATTATTCTAGAACCGTTTTTCGCTAAGTAGCGACAAATAAATATAGAAATGCGTAGAGGCTCACCCTTAGGATGAGCCTCTACTTTTTATTCAGTCTACCTCTCAGTAGTCTGAGTTCCCCTATACTGAGACTATTGCATAAAGGCGAATCGCTGTGTTGCTACGGGATGAGCACCTTGACCGCCTCCATCGGAGTGGCTACGATGCAGACGCCTGCGGGGCAGGCTGCGCGTGGGATGTCACGTAGCCCCTCGGCATCGGTCACCGTCTGGAGCAGCAGTTGTCCCGAGAGGTCGTAGAGTACGACAGACTGGTGAGGTGCTGCGCTAATCTGCAGAGCATCTGCTGTGAGACGGACCTGCACAGCGGGCGTAGCTGTTGGTGCGATTGGGTGCGTGGAGGTGGGAATCTCGATGGGTGCTCCCGCATCTCCCTTGCTACCGTCGAGGTAGTCGCTCATCGTCCAGCCCTTAGCCTGTGCTAGGAGTTGTAGCTCCTTGGCAAAAGCATTGTCAGCAGCTCCCTCTCGACTGTTGAGCCATAGGATGGTAGCTTGCTCCTCGTCGATACGCTTAGGTAGGCTCTCGATAATTTTCTTGCCAGCCTCGACGGTCAGCTTGTTGTTGTAACAGGAGAGCTCTGTGAGGAGGGGCGTACCACTCAGCTCAATGGAGGTAAGCTGATTGTCATGTATTCGGAGCGATACTAGGTTAGGCAGCTCAGCGAGTGTAAGCGTCGCCGGCTGGTAGTCGTGTAGCTCTAGCTCGCGGAGGTAGGTCGCCTTGGTGAGCTCTACCGCCTGGATGGTAGCTCCGCTGACGACGAGCCGGTAGACATCTCCCCGGATGGTCAGCTCGTTGCCCTCAAGGGTGTAGGTGACAGGCTCCTTTGAATTGACAATAGGCTGGGAAGCACCTGTAGACTCAAAGAGACCAAGCACGCCGACCGTGAGATGTACGGAACTAGCGGCCTTGTCAAAGGTGAGCTTAATTACGCATTCGCCCATCTCGGGAGCATCAGAGCCTCGGTAATCTAGCCCCTTGCCCGAGTCGGCAAAGTCAGCGTAATCGACGACGCGCCAGTAATGAGCAAGCGCTTTGTCCACAAGTGCCTTGGGACAGACGTTGCCCTCGAGGGTGCTGGGTGAGTTGACCACCTTAAAGAGTCCCCGCGTGAGCCCCGTGCGGTTCGGTAGCTGAGCAATGATTTGCGCCATCTGTGGCTCCTTGATTTGGTTGTCATAGATGTCTACCTGGCGAAGCGGAGCTCCAGATGGGAGGATGATGCTGGAGAGATTGTTGTCATTGCAGAGTAGCTCCTCTAGATGCGTCTGTGCTGAGAGGTCTAGGGAGCTGATATTGTTGTAGAAGAGGTGTAGCGTCTTGAGGGACTTCTGCGCGGATAGGTCTAGCTGCGAGAGATTATTGTGTCCGAGGCGTAGTGTCACGAGCTTAGGATTGTGACTCAGGTCAAGCGCCTTAATCTGCAGGTCCCCGCAGCTGAGCTCCTCGAGTAGTGGGCAGTGTGAGACGTCTAGCCCGGCAAAAGGATTCTTGGCACAGCTCAGGACCCGGAGGTTCTTACTGTGTGAAAGGTCTAGCGCAGCAAGCTGTCCGTAAGCACAGGAGAGCTCCTCGAGAAGTGGGAGCTTAGAGAGGTCCAAGCTCCTAACCAGAGCGCCGTACAGGTCTAAGTGGCGTAGCTGAGGATGATTGCCGAGGTTTAGCTTGCTCAGACTAGAGCAGTTGGCGACGGAGAGACGCTCCAGAGAGGATAGGTGCGCAACGTCTAGGGAGGATATCTCGTTGTCCCCACAAGAGAGTGAGCGCAGAGCCCCGTTGTGAGACAGATCTATGGTGCGAAACTTGTTCTTTGCCAAGTCCAGCTCTTGCAAATTAGGGCATTTGCTTAGGTCAATAAAGGCGGGATAGTAGTTGTCCGAGTAGTCGAGGATTGCCAAGTCAGGACAATTATCTAGGGCAAGGCTCTTGACGTAATTGCCTTTTATGCGCAGTTCCTTGAGACGCACTACCTTGGATATGTCCAAGCGTTCTAGCTGATTGTATGTGCAGTCTAGACGTTCTAGCGCTTTGGCAAAGGAGAGGTCCAGCTCCGTGAGGTTGTTCTCTACGCAGCGCAGCTCCGTTAGTTCCCTAGCCTGACGAATGTCTAGCGCAGAAATCTTCTGGTGCGAGAGCGTGATGGCAGTGATGGCTCCTGAGAGAGTCACCTTAGCGTCCTGAATGGTGTAGGCGTGTGCCTTGCCATCGGCGAGGATAGCTCCTGATAGTCCTTGGGCTGTTACGTCACTATCTGCGGTGATTGTGAGCGTAATCGTCGAGCCTACTGGCAGATCCGTGGTGAATAGGACACGAGAAGCGGCAAAGCTCTGTAGAGAGCATAGGGCGAGGCCCATGAGCATAGTCGCCATGAGTCCTCGCCTTATGAAAGAGTGAAGCATAGGTTTGTCTTGCTTATTGTGCGATGATTACCTTGTCCGTCTGCACGCTGTCGGAGGATATCGTACGAACGATGTATAGCCCGTCAGGAAGCTCGCTGACTCCCATGTCGATGCGCTGGCAGGGAGCTGTGCGGTAGTCCCGGAGTAGTTGCCCTGTAGTGTCGTATAGTTGCAGAGCCTCGAGCGCAGAGCCCTCGACGATGATTGTGCCGTAGGCGTACTGTACGGTCGTAGTTCCTCTGTCGACTAGCTCCTGGAGGTGACGTGGCGAAGCTTCAAAGGCGTAAACGAAGTCTATGAAGTGCTTCTCTTTGCCCTCGCTTAGGCTCCAATACTCAGCCTTCTGGCAGTAACCCGTGAGGTCGTAGAGGAACTCCGCGAGCGTACCACCACCCTCTGTAAAGGGTCGCTTAGGCCAGAAGACCCGTGCCGTCCGCTCTGGTGCATACTGGAATCGCAACTCATATACAGGCTTAGCAACACCCTTGTCGGCATCCTTCTCACCTTCTGGGTACTCGAAGTTGACCGCTTGATAGTTCTTTAGGAGTCCGTCGTTGTCCCACTGGTACACCTCGCCCTTGAAGTAGCGCCAGTTGAACTGAGCGGCTGAGGTCTTCATCTCGCTCTTCTGTCCCTGCTCGTTGTAACTATAGAAGGTTTTTGCCGAGGGCGCGGTGATGGATGGACGCTCTTGTGAGAGGTCAGGTGCGCCAAATTGCTCTTCGATGAGCTGACCCTTCTCATTGTATATGTACTCGTACATGACCTGAGCCTTCTCGTCTACCCAATAGTCTAGCTGACCATCCGGACGGTAGTGTATTTTGTAGTCAGCCATCAGATTATCGTAGAGCTTCATCTGACGACCGGTCAGGAGCCCCTGGTCATCGTATGTGAAGTGTGCAAACATACTTGGCTTGCCATCTCCATCGTAGTCCGTGGAGATAGTCGTGGCGATGTCGGAGATTCGTCCCTGCGCGTCGTAAGAGATGGCATTGTGCTGGGAGATTGAGCCATCAGGCTTGGTCTCGGTACGGCTGATCCATCGCTTGTTTTCATCGTAACCATAGGTATAAGTGTAGAGGTCTGGGTGAGGCTTCGAGGGCTCTACCTTGGTGAGATAGTACTGATATGCGCTAGCCTCTGCAAAGGTAGCCGTAAGCTTGCCGTCTGCCATCAGATCAAACTGCATATCCTTGAGGATATCCTCGCCGCCAAACTGGAGGGTCTCGAGCTGGTATCCCTCATCTGGCGTAGCGACCACCTGATAGGTCTCACCCTGGGGGAGGAAAGCTAGGTCCTCGGTGTCTAGTCCTTTGAGAGCTAGCTGACCATGCTCTGCCTTTTCGATGGAGACCTTGGCGTAGCTGCTGTAGAGCGGTGTGGGGATGGAGTTGTCATTGTCGTTCTTAAAGTAAAGAGCCCACCCCTTGCGTCTGGCGACGCTTGCAGCCTTGGGGGACCACACGTTTGCCTCTGTATAGTCAATCTTGACGCCCTTTGCGTAGATTTTGAAGGCAGGCTTCATAGCGTCGTACTCGGCGCTGTGGTCTGCAAGTCCATCGACGATGGCGAGGGTAGCCTCGGCGGGAAGGGCACTAAGGTGCAAGCTGAGTAGTTTGAGCTTCGGACAGTTGGACACGGTCACTTTGGCGAGGGACTTGTTGTGTTCCAGATATGCCTCTTTAAGCCCCGACAAATCGGAGAGGTCTACCGCTTTGAGAGGCGTACAGTCCGACAGATACAGATACTCTAGTTTATCTGTCTTAGGAAGCTGGACGGTAGCGAGCTCGCTACAGCGGGAGGCTGTGAGCATCTCTAGAGCTGTACAGTCAGAGAGCTCTAGAGCTGTGAGGTTTGTTCCCTCGACGTTGAGGGTCGTGAGCTTGGTCAGTCCGGTCATCTGGAGCTTAGTCAGTGGATTGCGCTCTAGCTGGAGGCTCTTGACATTGGTCAAGCCTGAGAGATCCAGCGACTTTATTTCACCGTTTTGCAACTGTATCTCCTCTAGTGCCGTGCAACCTGTGAGGGTGACGCTCGTGAGCTTCATACAGGAGTTTGCCTCGAGCTTCTTCAGTCCCATGCAGCCTGTCAGGTCTAGTGTGGGGATAGAGGTTCGGGCACAGATGAGTTCTTGAAGAGAGGTGACGCCCTGGACCTGTAAGTCTGTCACGCCGCTGTTCTTGACGTTGAGCTTTTCGATAGATTGCGACTTGGTTAGGTCTACCTGTGAGAGTACGTTGGCGTAGTCGCAGCGAATGGACTTGACGGAGCCACGAATTGTAATCTCGAGCTGGGTGGGCTGGTAGGCGGTGCGATCCGCTGCGTAGGCCTCAGCGACCCCCTCGATGGTTATGCCCTCACCCTGCACGGCTAGTGGGAGAGAGGTGGGCTCATCGTCATCATTGGTGGGAAATGCGGAGAGCTTAATTCGGATGACATTTGTCTGGTCAGCTTGCTGAGCTGGTAGAGGGGCGTACATAGCCATCCCGAGGAGAGCTAGTAGTGTGGCGATTAGTAATCGATGGTTCATTGCTTTAAGTTTTGTTGATTAGTGTTGTGTTACGTTGTGAGCAAAGGTAATAATTTTTCTATTAGTACACAATAGAACTATATCGATTCATTTATGTATTACTGTGGAGCTATTCATCTGCCTCTCTAGAGGAGTGGTCCAGTGGTCGGCGAAAGTTCGGGAACCCTCTCTATACAAAGATTTTATCAGCCAGGAGCTCTACGGTATCTTATGGCTCTGGAGGAAGGTCTCGCTCTGGAGGAAAGCACCCATCGTCACGAAAAAATGAAACAATTACTCCAGAGGAGCGATGTACCCCCTCCGGAAAAGTCATATCACTTTTGCGGAAATGTCGAATCACTTTTGCGGAAATGTCGAATCACTCCTCCGCAGAAGTCGGGACACTTTTGCGGAAGAAAAGTTTCGTCCCCCCAGAAGAGTTTATTCATTCTCCTAGGGGGTCAGATATGAGCGGGTGGACTACTTGATGCGCAGACCGAGCGTCTTGGAGAGGTAGGCGACCTCCTTGTAATTGTCGATGTAGTAAGCAGCGCGCTCCTGCGCGGTGGAGGCGTGCTGTGTCTGCTCGACTGCGGTAACCTCGGTGGTAAGTGTCAGATGGTCGTTGCAGAGCTGCTTCTTGAGATAGCGCAGTAGCGGGCGAGCGATACGCTCGAAGGAGTCTAGCTGTATGTTGCTCACGAGTGTCACGGTGAGGCTATGCGGTGGGTCGAGACGCGGAGTCACCGTGTGGAGGAGCTGAGAGAGATAGGCATCCTCGGTGAGCTCATCATCAGCGTATGCGAGCCACCACTTCAGTAGCTCATCCTCGGTGACTGGCTCATCCCGAAGTTCGCTACCACGATTGCTCTCCGAGTCGTCTGAAGTCGTCGTCTCCTCCTGCGACTCTAGGCGCTCCTCGGCCTGCTTCTTGATTTGAGAGATACGCAGAGAGGTAGCTCCCGTGGGCTGGTACTGCTTAGGGGGTGTGGCTAGCGGAGTGTCCTTTTTTTTTTGCTCTGGGGTGGCAGTAGCCGATGGCTGAGCGGGAGTGACCTTTGCGGTGGTCGCCTGATAGGGGGCTGCTGGCTCAGTCGTTTTTGCCTCTGCCTGAGCGGGCGTGGCTGGTGCAGGAGGGGTTACGGTCGTGGCGCTCTTGAAGGCACCACACATCTCGGAGATGCCCATGAGCGTTAGCTCGACGAGTAGCCGCTTGGCCTGCGAGGAGCGGTAGTTGCGCTCGCAAGCGACCAACTTGGATACGGACTTATAGAGGAAGAGCGGGTGAATCTGCTGAGCGAGCGTCATGAAGCGCTCTGCATTGGCTCCTGTATAGGGGAAGAGTCGCGCCGTCTCGGGTGTCCGCGCTACCAGCAGATTGCGCATGAAGTCAGCTAGTCCGATGATGAGCTGCCGCATAGCGACCCCTTTGCCTAGAAGCTCATCGAGGAGGAGGAGTGCCTGCTTGTAGTCGCCTCCATACAGATAGGAGGTGAAGTAGAAGTAGTACTCGTCGTCTAGGATGTTGAGCACTTGCAGCGTCTGCTCGTAGGTAATGACGCCCCCCTGGGCGGTACTCGCTAGGCGGTCGAAGAGTGATAGAGCGTCGCGCATACCGCCGTCGGCAATCCGCGCTATGGTGTCGAAGGAGCGAGCGTCGTACTGTAGTCCCTCGGCATCGGCTACACGGCGTAGCTGCTCGGCAATCTGCTCTGGCGGTATCGGCTTGAAGTCGTAGACCTGACAGCGGGAGAGGATGGTGGGGAGGACTTTGTCCTTCTCCGTAGTGGCTAGTATGAAGACGACGTAGCTGGGGGGCTCTTCGAGGGTTTTGAGAAAAGCGTTGAATGCTCCCGAAGAGAGCATGTGTACCTCGTCAATGATGTAAACTTTGTACTTACCTCTCTGAGGACGTATGTAGACATCCTCGTTGAGCCGTCGGATATCGTCGACAGAGTTATTGGAAGCCGCGTCTAGCTCATATATATTAAATGCTCTCTGGTGCAGGGCTGCCTGACAATTGTCGCACTGACCGCACGCCTCGCCCTCGGGGGTGAGGTGCTCGCAATTGATGGTGCGCGCGAGGATACGCGCCGCGGAAGTCTTGCCGACACCGCGTGGACCACAGAAGAGGTAGGCATGGGCTATCTTGCCCTGCTGTATGGCACTCTGGAGCGTGAGGCAGATAGCCTCCTGCCCGAGCATCTCTCCGAAGGTTTGCGGGCGATACTTACGCGCAGATACGATGAAGTTGTCACTCATGTTCCTCAGGTTTGTCTTCGTCTGTGAGCTTCTTGTCACGCTCTTCTCGCTCTGACTGAGTCAGCTCTGAGAGACCATTGCTCTGCACGATGCGAGAGAGACGCTCGAGAGACTTCGCCTCTTGGAGCTCCGTAGAGGCTGTCGGCTTGGCTTTTGAGCCAGGCACGAAGTCATGACGATAGAGATTGATAAAAAGTACGATGAGGGATAGAATCAGCGGTCCGAAGATAACGCCCCAGAATCCGAAAAGCGAGAGACCGATGAAGACGCCGAAGATGGTGATGAGTGGGTGAATGTTTGCCATCTGCTTCTGTAGGAGCAGACGAGCGACGTTGTCCACGCCACCGATAACTATGAAGCCGTAGACAGCTAGCAGTATAGCATTGAGCCAGTCCCCGTTGATACCCATGACGACCGCTATGGGAATCCACACAATCATCGTACCTAGCACGGGGATGATGGTGGTGAAGGTCGTCAGCACTGCAAAGAGCAAAGCATTGTTCACTCCGAAGATGAGATACCCGATATAAGCGAAGACGCCCTGTACGAGCGCAAGGAGCGGGATGCCGATGGCATTGCTCTTGACGATGCTGATGGTCTCGTTGGAGACAGTTTTCTTGTTTTTTTCCGTAAATGGTAGGAGTTCCTCGACGGCTGCCTCAAACTGGTCATATCCTCGTAGCATAAAGTATAGGAGGAAGAGAATAATGAAGGCATTTAAGAAGAAGGATGACATCCCCTGGAGCAACCCTTTCACCAGATTTGTGGAGAAGGTGGTCAATCGCTGGAGGTTATCGTTGCTCCAAAGCTCAATGTCAAACCGCTCTTCCACATGCTTGATTATATCCTGCGCCTGAGTCGTCATCACATTGAGCGACTCTGGGTTGAAGGAAGAGAAAAGGTCGATCAGCATCAAGACGATCCCCAGCAGTGGTATCAGAAAGAAGAAGATAGCCTCCACCGTCAGTAACGAGGCCGCCCAGCTACGTCCCCAGTGCTTACGCTCTACGAGCCACCGCATCTGACCTCTCAAGAGGACATAGATGGTCAGTGCTCCCAGCACGCCACTCATATAGGGTAGCGCATGCTTGCCAATGATGAATAGCAAGAGTAGGATGAGTACAATCAGCGATGTGCGTGGCGTCCAGAAGGTGACCTTATGGACGGGCTCACTAGGCTGCGCCTGTCCCCCTTTTGCATCTGAGATGTTGAGTCGCTCCTCCCTCTCAGAGTCGAGCGAATGCGGATTGGAATGATTGGATGCGTCTAGCTGTGTCATATGGGGTAACCACTAAGTGTATTGCATCCAAAGGTACGAAAATTAGACTATCCACAAGAACTCCCAGCGACACCCGCAGGGCCGACGCATTATATATAGACTATTGGCTGTTGGCTGTTAGCTGTTGGCTGTTAGCTAGAGCTACAGCGTGTCCCCGTCAAAGCGAAACGTCGTCAAGATCGTTCGACAACGGACGCCCTCCCGCTAGGCACTTCCGTGCGTCCGTCCAGGATTCCGTCATGGTCCGTCCGTCCAGAATTCAGTCACGGCTAGTCTCGAGTCATAGTGCGTCCCTACTGACGTTGTCCTGCTATCGTGCTGATACCGTTGTGTGTACGAGTTCCAAAAACAATTCCTCTTTTGGAACTTTTTAGTTCCAACGGAGGAACTCTTTAGTTCCAAGGGAGGAACTTTTCGATTCCCACGTGGATATTTCGAAATATCCAGGTGGAGAATTTTTATTTTCCACGTGGGGAAGAAAAAATTCCTCGGAGGAATCAAATGAAACTTCGCCCAAGTTTCACGGCAAAAATGAATTTCGGGACGTTTTGCCCCGAAACTTGAGGAGGCGAGAGTCGTAACTCGCTGAGTGTCAAAGGGGGCTTTTGGCGAGTGAGGCGGATCCCGATTTGTAGGACACTTTTGGGTGAAATATTTGTCGTTACTTTGCGCCATGCACGCAAATGTTCAGACCCGTTTCAACCCAGCCATCGGCGAGAAGGCTCCTTACTATCGACTGAAGGAGTCTTATCGTGATGTGCGGGGAAATGTCCATTCGCTGATCTTGCTCAACGTCGGCTTTGACCCCTCCATTGATGCCCTGCAGGCTAAGAAGATAGCTCGTGCACTAACGAATAGGTTTGAGAATCGCCACGCCACGACGCTCTTCTCCGAACGGCTCAATGAGTTGACTGAGCACGAACAAGCTAAGGCTGACGAGTGGTGGAATAGGATGATTCAG
>OLNQ01004544.1_pt1 | contig 10315 bp, 8 predicted proteins | sample 1672821 | NCBI WGS metagenome assembly OLNQ01 (sample SAMEA3136727, study PRJEB25190) | human gut metagenome | biome: human gut; feature: human-associated habitat; material: faeces | place: Austria | collected 2013
GCGACCAAGCAGGATCATGTGTTGGTGCCCTTCCTTGGCATTAAAACGCACACGAGCTTTATCGACGAAGGCATTACCTACAAGGATCTTTCCGACGAGGATAAGCAGATCATTGAAGAAGACTTCGAGGAGACGGGTCAGGACGTGCCCGACTATATTGCTAACACTCAGATAAACAGTTGGGTGTTTAACGAGAAGACGGTCGACAATGTACTGGAAACCTTGATGGAAAAGGGCGTCCGTGTGAACGGTGGCCAGGATTTGGGCAAGACGGTGATATTCGCCCAAAACCAGAAGCACGCTCGTTTCATCGTTGAGCGTTTCGGAAAGCTTTATCCGAAGTTATCTGGCGGTTATATCAAGACGGTTTTGCATTCCGACGACTACTCGCACACGGTGATCGATGAATTTGAGCTGAAGCCGCAGCCTGTTATTACTGTGTCGGTGGACATGATGGACACGGGCATCGATGTGCCTGAAATTGTGAACCTGGTGTTCTTCAAGAAGGTTCGTTCGAAGATTAAGTTTTGGCAAATGATCGGTCGTGGTACGCGCTTGTGCCCCGGTCTTGAGGTTGATGACCCCTTGGACGGACGCCACACCGACAAGGAACGTTTTTTCATATTCGATTGGTGTCGTAACTTCGAATTCTTTTCCGAGAATCCGAATGTTGTGGAGGGCAAGGTTGGTTCGTCTCTCTCCGAAACGGTGTTCTGCCGGCAGGCAACGCTCGTAAAAGATCTTCAGCGGAGCGCTTTTGCTGCCGGCAAATACCAGAATTGGCGCACTGGCATGGTGCATGAGATCCATTATCAGGTGGTTGATCTCAATGAAGAGCTGGTGAGTGTGCATCTGCATCGTCAGGCTGTCGAGCGCTTCAAGCAGGAGTCGGTATATGAGTGCTTGAATGACGGCGACTTGGGCATTCTTATCGCTGAAATAGCGCCGCTTGTGCATAACGATGAAGCCGACATTGATGCATTGCGTTTTGATGCGTTTATGTACGGATTCATGTGCTCACTCGTGGAAGGGCGGGCTATATCTATCCATGCCAATAGGCTGGTTTCGATATCTTTGGCTCTGCAGGAAATGGTAACTATCCCGCAGGTCAAGGAGAAACTGCCGCTGTTGAAGCAAGTGACGGAAGACAAGTTCTTTGATGATGTTTCTGCCCTGAAGTTGGAAGAGCTGCGATGTGAGCTTCGTGGGCTTATGCGCTTTATACCGCGAGGGCTGGGAAGGCGAGATGTTATCACGCACCTCGACGATCCGGTGACCAATATTGAGTACGGTGCCACCGCGACTACCGGCGAGGATTTCACAAATTATCGTTTGAAGGTGGAGCGATATTTGCGTGACTACGGAAACTCGTTGGTGATTCAGAAGCTGCATCGCAATCTGCCTATGACTGAGTACGAATTCGTTGAGCTGGAACGCATTTTTACCCAGGAGCTGGGTACAGCCGACGATTACGAACGCACTTATGGCGAAACGCCGTTCGGTTTGTTGGTCCGTCAGCTTGTGAAGCTCGACCATGACGCTGCCACTGAAGCTTTTGCTGAGTTCATTAACTCGCAGGCTCTTAACGAGCAACAGATTTCGTTTGTTCGTAAAGTGGTCGATTACGTGGTTGAGAACGGGTATATGGAGCCCGTTGCGTTAACGCAGCCGCCCTTCGATCGCCCGCAGTCGTTTGTTCGCATGTTCACCACGGAGCAGCAGATGAGTCTTGTTGCGATTATTGGCCGCATCAAGAGCAACGCGGAAAATCCTGCGGCGTAGTTTTTCTTTTGAACTTGAGGCACCTTTCTCTTAACGGCATTTCCGGGGAGAAAGGTGCTTTCCCATGCGTGAGAAGATTGAGCAGATAGACAGGCTTATGAGCCCCGTGTTGAGTGACGCTCAGGCGGTTGAGTTGCATGCAGTTCTGGTTGCCTGCCTGACAAGCGAAGGCAAGGGTGCCGGCTTGCAGAGGTCCACGACGGAATACATTGAGCTTTTCTTAAGTGCCAAGAAGTTGGAAGGATGCTCGGAGCGGTCATTGCGCTATTACAGGAGTACGCTTGCGCGTTTTGCGGAGGGCGTTACGAAAGCTGCCCACGAGATGACGACTGAAGACATCCGCGATTACCTTGCGGGTTATTCGCAGGATGGCCGTGCTGGAAAGGCAACCGTTGATAACGTTAGGCGTGTGATCTCTAGCTTTTTCTCGTGGCTCGAAGAGGAAGACTATATCTACAAGAGCCCCGTTAGGCGAATTAAGAAGATCAGAACATCTCGGGTTCTGAAGCCGGTGTATTCGGATGAATCGCTTGAGGCGCTTCGTGATTGCTGTACGGAGCTTCGAGATCTTGCGATGGTTGATCTGCTTACTTCGACAGGTATCCGTGTGGGGGAGCTTGTGCAGCTTAACCGCCGCGATATCGACTTTGAGGCACGCGAATGTGTCGTGCATGGTAAGGGAGATAAGGAACGCAGAGTCTATTTTGATGCGAGAGCAAAAACTCATTTGCTTGCATATTTGAATTCGCGCTGCGATGATGCGCCAGCGCTGCTGGTTTCCCTGCATAGACCTTTCAGGCGCTTGCAGATAAGCGGGGTGGAGGCTAGGCTTCGCAAGCTTGGGGAGGATGCAGGGGTGAAGAATGTTCACCCGCACAAGTTCAGGCGAACTCTGGCAACAAAAGCCATTGATAAGGGCATGCCCATCGAACAGGTGCAGGTGTTGCTGGGGCACAGCAAGATAGACACGACACTCTGCTATGCGATGGTCGACCAAGACAACGTGAAGCGTTCCCATCGGAAATTTATCTCATGATCCCGAACAAACCGCGATTTGTCGACCTGAGAGACAAAGGAAATAAACTCAACTTGCCTATCTTTTGGGGGCAACTGGACGGGAACGAGCTTAAGGTCTTTCAACGATAGGCCAGGCTGAGCTGCACCAGTGGCCAAACGACCTAAATTATCGTATTTCAGATAATGGAACAGCCAAACGGGCTCGCATGATGTCTTGCAATCAACAACTACCGCATGCTCAGTAGCCCTAAATGTCCCGTGTGCAATTTGGACGTTGCCGCACAAAGCGCCCTGACGCCCAATTAACGGGAAAACACCCTCGTGCGTCGGCTCTGCTGAGTAGCCCCTAAAGCCATTGCCTCCATAACATGGGTACAATCCGGGCGCATAGACGTCATGGATTGTTTTCGCCGTAGTCGTTTTCCCGGCTTTCATGTTCGCCACTTCGCCAAGCGTGATGTCAGAAACTGCAGTAACAGGATCCCCAAACATCTCGACAAACCGGGATTTGACGAGTTGGTCAAGCTGTGTGGTCTGGGCTTCAGCCTGCTCAATCTGCGCTTCAATCAACCCAAGCTGGGAGACAATCCGCTTCTGAGCCTCCAAGGAAGGAAGTGGAACCTCGATTTTGCCGTAATCCTTGAAGTAGATGTGCGGGATGGTCGAACCAGAAAACCCCTCGCCGAGTCGCAGCGATCTCACAAGATACAGTAGGTAATCACGTTCGACATTTGGATTGGGGATTAGCGCCTGCATGGTCCCCAGAACCGATGTCATTGGCTCGCAGGCGCTTGCCCTGCCTACACCTGCACCGTCTTTTATAACGGCAACATAAGGGATTTCGTTCTGATAATCGCTTGTCGTCCCGACAACGCCAGAAGCACCATAAACGCTATACGGCCCATCGTTGATAACGTCTTTTTGCCGCAACGAAGACTTGCCTTTGGAGCAAATCTCATTAAGTTTCACATGCCTGCATTCCCCGACAAATCGGGGTTTGCTACTCATCGCGATCACCTCCGAGCATCTTATTGAGTTCTGCAAGGCTTTCAGCCATCTGACGGTTCAGATCAGCAAGATCGGCCAGGATTTCTTCAGTGGGCGGGTACTCAATACGCTCGTATTCGGTCTTGGTGTACTTGTTAAAGCTGAAGTCGTAGTCGTTATCGACAATCTCCTGCCTAGGAACCAGGAAGCTCTTGTCCGTACGCTCGCGCTTTGCCTCATCGGCAAGATTCGCCCATCGGTTCAAGATATCAGGGATGTCGTTGTGCTTTTCGTCGGCATCGCGCTTGTCATCAAGGGTGAAGCCGTCGCCCTCCATGTTGTACATCCAAACATCATCAGTGCCACCGGCGTCGGTCTTAGTAAACACAAGAACAGCCGTGCTGACCCCTGAGTAGGGCTTAAAAACACCACTCGGCATATAAATAATAGCCTCGAGCTTCTGGTTATCTACCAGCTCGCGGCGCAGCTGACCGTATGCCTTCGAGTTGCTGCGGAACAGCACGCCATTGGGAACGATGCACGCACAGCGGCCGCCCATCTTCAGCATACGCAGGAAAAGAGCCACGAACAGGAGTTCTGTCTGCTTGGAATCAACGATGCCGCGCAAGCTTTTGTCGATATCCTCAACATCCACCGAACCAGTGAACGGTGGGTTCGCAAGAATCACGTCATAGCGGTTACGCACAGTGTTGCTCTTGGAAATTGAGTCCATGTAGCGCACATCTGGCGCATCAACACCGTGAAGCATCAGATTCATGGTGGAGATTCGCAGCATGGTCTGATCCATCTCAAAACCACTGAATTGCGGGTCTGCCCCCTTCGCACCCGCGAAGCAATCCCACTGCTGACTTGTCATGTTCGCTTCGTAATCATGGCGAATATGCTCGGCAGCAGAAATAAGGAAGCCAGCAGTGCCGCAAGCAGGGTCGCATATAAGCTCACCGGGCTTGGGGTCAACCATAGCAACCATCATGTTACGGATTTGCGGCGGGGTACGAAACTGCCCATTGTGGCCCGCGTTGGAAAGCTTTGACAGCATGTATTCGTAGAGATCGCCCAAATCACCAATATGTTCATCGTGCTCCGAAAGCAATTCCTCAATACCATCAACAGCCCTCTCGAGCAACGAGGGCTTGCCTGCAGGGAAGCCAAAGGTAGCCGACTCCATAGTCTTTGAAAATGCAGAGCCATCTCCCAGTTCCTTGATGAACGGGAAGACGAACTCGCTTACGATGCGATACATTTCCTGAGCAGACTTATCCTTAAAGCGGCTCCAACGAAGTTCTTCTCCAGGGATTTCCGCACCATAGGCATTGCGGTAAGCTTCCGGAAAAATACGCGGCTGCGGCACACCCAGCACCTGCTCCATGCGCTCGGCTTCAAGTTCTTTTTCGTCAAGCGAGCGAATGAACATCAGGTAGGTAAGCTGACTAATAACCTCAATGGGGTTGGTAATACCACCCTCCCACATCTTCTGCCAAATGGCGTCGACCTTACCCTTAGTTGCTCCAGTGATCACGGCTATTTGCCTTTCTTTACAGGTTCTTTAAGCACACAAGCACATTAAACTCGCCAAGCCCGCCATTTAGACGTTGCCTTGATCGTTGCTATGTTATAAGTGCGTCAGACATACTGAGGAACATCGAAGAATGGATTCCGCTATTGGGAAGCAACAGTTCTCAGCTCCACTCGGTTCCCCATCAATGAGTTTCCTTTACAACCGCATCCACATCGTCAAATCACTAGGGATACGATACAAATGCAATGCCGACATTATATGCCACCAGCTGGTAAAACGCACCAAAGGCAAGCTCCGTGTCTGTGCAGCTACAGCGGTTGGCGGAGCGACGTTGCCCCTTAGCCTATTGTCAAGATCAGCACCCCACCAACAAAAAAAGACCCCGACCGCTTTTGCGATCGAGGTCTTCGTTAGTGCCGATTAAACACATCCTGCGTTCTTGCCAGGCCCTTTTCCAGCAGCGATTCCACTGCTTCGGCAGCACGCTGGCATGCCTGGTCGAAATCGTCCTTTGCGTCCTTTTTCGGGGTGCCAAGCACGAAATCTACCACGCTCATCCTTCCAGGAGGGCGGCCGATGCCAGTGCGCACGCGCAAGAACTCGCGCGAACCGCACTTTTCGATGATGGACTTCAAACCGTTATGACCTGCATGCCCACCGCCCTTCTTCACCTTCACGGTGCCTGGGTCGATATCGAGCTCATCGTGGATAACAATAAGCTCTTCAACCGGGCAATCGTATTCCTTGCACAGCTTCGACGTAGGCCCACCGGAAAGGTTCATGAAGCTCTGGGGCTTCGCTAAAATTACCTTTTCAACGCTGCCATCGGAATGGCGCAGCTTACCTTCGCCCACCAAAGCACCGCAGGTGTTCTTCCAGTAAGTTACGCCCCATTCGCTGGCCAAAAGGTCTATCACCTCAAAGCCCGCGTTATGGCGCGTATGCGCGTATTCTTCCCCTGGGTTGCCCAGGCCAACTACTACGCGCATGTCTTACAGGGCAACCTCTGGGTCGAACAGCGAAGCAACCGACTTGTTGTCGTATACGTTGTTGATGGCACGAGCCAGAAGCGGAGCAACGGAAATAACGTTGATCTTGCCAGTCTGCTTTTCCTGAGGAACGGCAACGGTGTTGCAAACTACCAGCTCGTCGATCTGGGAGTTTTCAATGCGCTCGTAAGCAGGACCGCTGAAAATAGGATGCGTAGCGCATACGTATACCTTTTCAGCGCCCTTCTGCTTCAACGTGGCAACAGCAGCGCACAGGGTACCAGCGGTATCAATCATGTCGTCGTTAACGATGCAGATCTTGCCGTTAACATCGCCGATAAGAGCGGTGATTTCTGCCTTGTTATGACCAGGACGGCCCTTGTGCATGATAGCCAGGTCGGAATGAAGCATGTCGGAAAGCTTCTTTGCAGCCTTAGCGCGGCCAACGTCGGGGCTTACCACGCACAGCTTTTCGGTGTCGATATTCTTCTTGCGGAAGTAATCGGCAAAAATTGGCAGAGCCGTAAGGTGATCTACCGGGGTATCGAAGAAGCCCTGGATCTGACCCTGATGAAGGTCAATGGTAATGGTGCGGTCAATGCCAGCAGCAGTCATGATGTTGGCAACCAGCTTAGCCGTAATAGGCTCACGTGCAGCAGCCTTGCGGTCCTGACGGGCATAGCCATAGCAAGGAACAACGGCGTTAACGGTACGAGCAGAAGCGCGCTTTGCCGCGTCAGCCATAATAAGCAGCTCCATTACCGCTTCGTTAACGTTAGGCGTGGAAGTGGACTGTACGATGAAAACGTCTGCGCCACGAACGCTCTCAAGATAACGTGCGTAAATTTCGCCGTTCGAGAACTTCTCGAGCTTCACGTTGCCGAGCGTGGTGCCCAGCGCAGTGGCAATATCCTCAGCCAGCTCGGGACAGGTTGACCCGGCGAATACCGCCATGGTCTTGGTCATGTTGCTCATTAGTTCTTCTTCCTCTCGTTCCAATGCTCAATTTCCGTTTGGCGGGCACGGCCCAAACCAAGGGCCCCCGCAGATACGTCTTTGGTGATAACGGATCCGGCGCCGATAAGGGAGTTTTCCCCCAGCGTTACCGGAGCAACCATCATTACGTCACTGCCAACAAAGCAGTTGTCGCCGATGGTGGTAGGCCATTTCTTTTCGCCATCGTAGTTGCAGGTGATGCTGCCGGCGCCAATGTTAACGCCTTCACCCATAGTGGTGTCGCCGATGTAGCTCAAGTGCGGCACCTTGCTGCCCTTGCCGATGGTAGATTTCTTGATTTCCACGTGCGTGCCCGCCTTGGAGCCTTCGCACATGTGCGTGCCAGGACGCAGATACGCACGAGGACCGCACGTAACATCAGCGTCAAGAACGGTTTCGATAGCCACGGTTTCTTCGACCTGGCAATTCGCCCCCACCGTAGTGTCGGTAAGGCGGGAATTGGGACCAACAACGCTACCGGTGGCAATGGAGGTGGCGCCCATAAGGAAGGTCATGGGCAGAATCTCAACATCGGGTTCGATAGTTACGTCAGGGCCGATCCACGTGGTGGCAGGATCCATGATGGCTACGCCGTTGTCCATATGCATGCCGTTGATGCGCTGCTGCAGCACCTTGGTGGCTTCAGCAAGCTGGCGACGAGAATTAACGCCCAGGCATTCGGATGCGTCTTCGGCTTTCAAGCCAAGAACGCGCTTGCCCTGGTTGCGGGCAATGCCCAAAACGTCGGTAAGATAGTATTCGCCCTGCGCATTGTCGGTGGAAACTTCTTCCAGCGCAGCAAACAGGGTTTCGATGTCGAAGCAATAGAAACCGGAATTGCATTCCGTAACCGCTGCCTGTCCAGGCGTGCAGTCTTTCTGCTCAACGATTTCCTGAACGTCGCCTGCCGCATCGCGGATAATGCGGCCATAGCCCGTGGGGTTTTCCGCTTCCATGGTCAGAACAACCACGGCAGCGTTGGCCTCTTCGCGCGTGCGAACAAGCTCGGCGATGGTTTCAGCGCGTACCAGCGGGGAATCGCCCGTAAGCACCACCAGGGAACCGGTGCGACCTTCGAGCGCACCACGAGCGGCAAGAACCGCATGGGCGGTACCCAGCTGCTCTTCCTGAACAACCGTGGTTACGTCGGTAAGGAGAGGCTCTACCTGTTCCCTGCCGTGGCCCACCACGCCAACAACGGAATCGATGCCCGCAGCATGCGCGGCATCGACGACCCAACGAACAAGGGACTTGCCAAAAATCTGGTGAGCCACCTTGGGTTTAGATGATTTCATGCGGGTACCTGCACCCGCAGCAAGAATAAGAGCTGATGCTTCCATGGACGCCTTTCTGCTCAATTGCCTATGCGTCCTCAGTATAGCAAACGAAAGCCAACGCTATCGCTGCTCCGCAATAACCAAACCGGAGCAAAGCGCATCAAGCAAAACAATGGCGTAATGCTGAGCCGAACGATCGGCGCCAGCGTCTTCCCAGCCCTCTTCAGGCAGGCGAACGGCAATACGGCGCTGATGACCCTCCGTTGCCATAAGAGCCTGTCCAACGCGGTCGGGAAGGCTTTCCTCGTCCACGAAATCTACCGTGGGAACCGTGGAAGCGGGCTTTTCGTTACCAACCAAAATTTGCACGAAATACATGCTTTCATCGGGAGCAACCAGCAACGAATCGGCGCTGGTAACCTTCGATGCCGGAGTAGTGGCAAGCGCCAAGTTCGACATACGAGCAGCAACCGAACGAGTGAATTCCGATGTGCCGAAAAGGCAGATAAGGTTCGATTCGAGCACCTGAGCCGCGCGGGCAAAGCCCAAACGGGGAACGGGGCTGAAAGAATCCTTGCCCTTCCAAGAATGCTGCAGGTGCAAAAGCGCGCGGAACGTGAATGCACCGGCAATGCCGTCAGTGGGCAAGCCCATGTTCAGCTGGAAACGACGCAGCGCATCTTCCGTATGGACACCAAAAATGCCGTCGGCAATACCGCAAGAAAAGCCGAGCGCGGAAAGAGCTTCCTGGAGCGTACGTACATCGGCACCGTGGAAGAACGGGACGCGCAAGAACAGGTTGCGGTCGCCCAATTCGAACGACGCGTCAACCAATTTGGTCCAAACGGCGTTGTCCACCTCGGCGCGCGGTTCGATGCCGCAATCACGGCACAGCGACAAAACAGCATTTTCCGTTTCGGCACCAAAGGTGCCCGTTACCTGGTCTTCAGCCAGGTAGCCAGCCTTTACGAGCCTGTGCTGCACATCTTCAACTGCAGCGCCGGAATCGTTTTTCTTAATAGGATCCATATGCTTCACTACTTAAGTCGATCAACGAACCAATCTGCCATCGACGCTAAAAGGTCGCGCATCTTCGATTCGGGCAGGATTTTCGCAAGGCGCTCCTGAGCATTGGCGGTCAGCTTCTCTGCATAAGCGCGCGCATAATCGATGCTGCCAGCCTCACGCATGATGGAAACCGCTTCCTCGAGAATTACCGGATCCGTTTCCTTAGAGGAAAGAATCTCTACCAAGCGTTCCCGCTTTGTGGTGTTCTGCAGCGCATGAACCACAACAAGCGTGCGCTTGCCTTCAGTAATATCGCTGCGATAGTCTTTTTCTTTCGCTTCCTTGGTGCCAACCAGGTTAAGCAAGTCGTCCTGAATCTGGAACGCAAGGCCAGTATCCAAACCATAAGCACGAAGAGCTTCAACCTGCTCTTCCGTACCGCCGCCAACCATAGCACCAACAGCCAGAGGAACCGCGCCAGAATAGTGCGCGGTTTTGTGCGTTGCCATAACCAGATAATCTTCCGGAGTGATGTCGTAGCGACCATCACGAGCCCAACCGATATCAAGAGCTTGGCCTTCCACCGTGCTCTGGGCCATGGAAACCAGCTCAATGGCAACGCGCACCTTCATGGAGTCGGAAAGCAACGGGTCGCGCATAACGATGCCGTTTACGATGGACAGGGCCAAGTCGCCCGCGTTGATGGCAAGACCTTCGCC
>OLNQ01004563.1_pt1 | contig 10277 bp, 9 predicted proteins | sample 1672821 | NCBI WGS metagenome assembly OLNQ01 (sample SAMEA3136727, study PRJEB25190) | human gut metagenome | biome: human gut; feature: human-associated habitat; material: faeces | place: Austria | collected 2013
GCATCCGGCAGGAGGGCCACCAGATCGGCAATCACTCCTTCGGCCACGGGGACCTGACGGACCTGTCCGCCGCCCAGGCCCTGGCGGACCTGGACAAATGCAGCCGGGCCCTGGAACGGGTGCTGGGGCCGGGAAGCTACTGGCTGCGGCCCCCTTACGGCTTCATATCGCAGGAGGAGCTGCGGGCCCTGGGGACCCCGGCCATCTGCTGGTCCGTGGACACGGAGGACTGGAAAAGCCGGAACGTGGACAGCATCCTGGACATCGTGCTGCGGCAGGCCGGAGACGGGGATATCCTCCTGCTCCACGACTGCTATCCCACCAGCGTCACGGCGGCCCTGGAGATCGTGGACCGGCTGCAGCCCCGGGGGGTGCAGTTCGTCACCGTGGAGGAACTGTTCGCCGTCAAGGGGGTGCAGCCTGCCTGCGGGACCCTGTACCGCCGTGTGCGGGGCGAATAAAACCCGCATTTTGTCCAAAATGACAATGGACGCGGGGGCGCGGGGAGCATATAATAGGGCCAGATTCCAAAAGGAGCAAACGCCATGAACCGCAACGTTTCCATGAACAGCTGCCGGGCCATTTGTACCATGGCCTGTTGTTGTCGTGCCCGGAACGGTCATGCATGGTTTGCCCAGAAGGCCCGGGCCTGACGCGCCCGGGAAAAGCGCGTAAAAGCAGCGGCAGAGGATGTATGACGCATTCTCTGCCGCTTTGTTTTTTCCACACACGGAAAGGAAGCCTGCTTATGTATCCCCAACACATCCAAGAAGCCGCCGCGGCCATAGGCCGCACCCTGACGGAGAGCGACACCCCCCTGTATGGCAGCGGCCTGCGCCTGCCGGACCGCCGGGCGGTCATCGAGCTGGTGAAGGAGGTCCGCCGCCTGCTGTTTCCCGCCTATTTCGGGGACCCGGCGCTGATGTCCCTGGCCCCGGAGAATTACGCCGCCCTGCTGCTGGAGCGCAGTCTGCATCTCCGGCGGCAGGCCGTAGAAATACTCGTAGGCGGCGGGGTCGTTGTTCAGCAGGTCGGTCAGCGTCTCGTAGTACATATACAAACACCTCCGCGCTCATTGTGCGCGGAGGTGTTTTGCTTTATACCGTTTTTTCAAAATAGAAGTACGTCTCGTCCTCTCCGCTGGGCCGCATACAGGACGCGAGCATTTTGTGGGACGCGGCATTTTCCTTAAAGCACTTGGCCACCACCCGGGCAAGTCCCAGATGGTACAGCGCCCAGTCCGCCGCCGCCGCAAAGGCCTCCGTGCCGTAGCCGTGACCGGCGTAGGCCGGCGCGATGCGGCAGCCCTGCTCGAAACCGCCCCGGAAATCCGGGCGGTACAGCACCACCTCGCCGATGAGCTTTCCCTTCAGGCGGACGGCGAAATTCACGGCGCGGCGGGCGGCAAAATCCGCCTTGGCGGCATCCAGAAAGTAGTCCTCCGTCAGCGGCGCATCTCCCAGACCGGTGCGGTAGTCATAGCCCCACCAGCGGTTGCGGTCGTCGTCCAGACACAGGGCGTTATACGCCTCCCTGTCGCCGGGGCGCAGGGCCGTCAGGGTCAGGCGCTCGGTTTTCAATGTGGGTACGCGGCGCAGCATATCCAGCTCCGTGCCTACCTCCAGCCGCACCTTGCCGCCCAGCGCCGCCGGGAGGTATTGCAGCTTGGAGGTACGCAGCCCCTTGTCCCGGGCGTCGTCCTCCCGGTTGACCCACGCGCAGCCGTCGCCGTAGTGGGCGGCGAAGGCCTGCACGATGGCGGGATACGCTCCGGCGTGGGAGTATAGCGCCTTTTCAATGTGGTTCACCAGCGTATCGCCGCACTTCTCCGCCAGACAGACCGCCACCAGCCGTCCCTCCGCCAGCATACCGCCGGCGCAGAACCAGCCGGTGTCCAGCAGGCCGAACATCTCCTGCGCCAGCGCCAGCTCCTCCTTGGCCAGCGGCCCGGCCTTGTGGAACTCCGCCTCGTAGCTGGTCCAGAACGCCGCCAGGCGGGGGTCCTTCGGGTCGGTGAGCGGCACGAAGGCGGCGTCCGGATAGTCCCGGCGGAACTTGTTGATGTGGTTGCGCTGGCCGCTGTACCGCCGTCCGGCGAACTGCGCCAGATCCTCGGTGCGGTAGAGATAGTCCTTCCACGGCCGCTCGCTGATGACCTTCACCCGGGGATAGCGCAGCACCAGCCCTGCCGCCTTGTCCTCCGGCACCACGGACAGCACCAGCGGCAGCTCCTTTTCGCCGCAGTACGCCTCGATGGCGGCCAATGCCGCCTCCTCGTCGCCCTCCGGCCCCGTAATGGGGTAGTCAAAGACGTACTCCCCCTCGATGCAGTTGCGGACGATGAGGCAGCCCGCTGCCTCGGCAAACCACGGGTGCAGATAGCCCCGCCACATGAGCTTCACGCCCAGCGAGTATTCGCACAGACGGTAGATGCACATCTCGTAATACGGGCGCAAATGCGCGCCCGCGCTGACAGTCAATTCCTGAAATTCCAGCATAGTATCCTCACATTTTCTCGATCATTTCTTCTGCCTCGGCGATGAACCGCCGCACCATGGGCCGCAGATCCCGGCGCGGACGGGAGGCAATGCCCAGCTCGCGGACGGCCCGCGGCGCCAGCGGCAGCGCCTGCACATCATCCTGCCGCCCCTGCAGCACCAGACAGGACAGCATACTCACGCCCAGGCCGTGCTCCACCATGGAGATGATGACGCTGTCCGATACCTGCGTGGTGCGGATCAGCGGTGTCACGCCGTGGCGGTTCAGCACCCGCATGATATCCAGATTGAAACCCATGGAGGGCATCAAAAACTCCCGCCCGTCGAAATCCTCCACCGGGAACACAGACCGTCCCCCGTTGTCGTAGTCCGGCGGCAGTATGGCAAGCAGCTCGTCATCCTTGAGGGGCGTCCAGTCCAGCGCCACGCTCTCCTGCCGGCTGGCAAAGCACATATCCACCCGGCCCTCCTGCACCCAGCGGTAGACCTCCTGCACGCTGCCCATCTGGATATCCACGCCCACATCCGGGTGGGCGCGGCGGAACTGTTGGATCACCTCCGGCAGCCAGTGGCGGGCGATGGAGTCGTAGGCCGCCACGCGGACGCTCTCCTCCTGCTGGGTGTTGATGAGCAGGATCTCCCGCTCCAGCGCCTTCGCGCCGTTGAGACACTCCTGCACCAGCGGGAAGATGCGCTGCCCCGCCGGGGTCAGGCGCACGCCGGTGCGCCCCCGCACCAGCAGCGGAAAGCCCACGTCCTTTTCCAGACTGTTCATCATGTGGGTCAGGCCGGACTGGGTGTAGCCCAGCTCCTCCGCGGCGCGGGTAAAGCTGCCCAGCCGCACCGCCGCCGCCAGTGCCGCCAGCTTCTTCGTATCCATGGACGCACCTCCCCTGCATGACGCATTTTCATATACCGATATACTGTCTCGCCGCCGTAACAGTACACGGCCGCACGGCACGCTGTCTCCTGCCGGTCTTTTCGGCCGCTGTCCTTGCCGAGCCACCGAAAAACGGCTGCTTTCCTATCATGCCCACGATACGGTCATTATACCGCGTCATTTCCCGCGTGGCAACCCTGTTATTCTGCGCCGGAGAAACATCTGTATGTATCCATGACGATCTCTAATGGAAATATGAGATTTTGTCGCTTTACAAAAAAAGTCTCACCGTGTATCATACACACAGTGATTCGAACATGAATTGCTTTTCCTTTCTATCCTCAAATCGTTGGTCAGCCGCACGGTGTGCGGCTGACGGCGTGTCCGGGACGTTTTCGCAAGCGCCGGACGACCTCCCACAAAAAAAGAGAGACGGCAGATTGCCGTCTCTCTTTTTGCGTTTTTTGCTGGGGTCACATGGCCTTGATGATCTCCACGATCTCCGCGCCGATGCGCTTCTGGGCCTCCACGGTGGCCGCGCCGATATGGGGCGTGCAGGACACCATGGGATGGCTGTACAGCGCCTTATTCTTGGTGGGCTCGTCCACGTACACGTCCAGACCGGCTGCACGGACCTTGCCGGACTCCAGAGCGGCCAGCAGGGCGTCCTCGTCCACGTTGCTGCCGCGGGAGGTGTTGATGATCACCACGCCGTCCTTCATCTTGGCAATGGTCTCAGCGGACACCAGTGCGCCACCGTCCACTGCGGGCGCGTGGAGGGAGATGAAGTCGGAGGAGGCCAGCAGCTCGTCCATGCTCACATAGGGGATGCCCAGCCGCTCAGACAGTTCGGCATTGGGGTGACGGGCGAAGGCGACCACGTTCATGCCGATGGCCTTGGCCATCACGCCCAGATGCTGACCGATGCGGCCGAAGCCCACGATGCCCAGGGTCTTGCCCTGCAGCTCAATGCCCTTGCCGTACTCCTTCTTCTTCCACTCGTCGTTGCGCATGGTGTAGCCGGCGTCAGAGATGTAGCGGGCACAGGCGAACATATGGCCCATGGCCAGCTCTGCCACGGACTGGGAGGAAGCATTGGGGGTGTTTTTGACGTCGATGCCGTTCTGCTTGGCGTAGGCCACGTCGATGTTGTCCACACCCACGCCGCCGCGGATGAGGAGCTTCAGCTGGCTGCCCTTGGCCTCGTCGATGTGGTTGGCGCGGACCTTGGTCTTGGAGCGGACGACGGCCACATCGAAATCACGCAGGGCCTTGCCCAGCTGATCCGGCTCGTAAAACTGCTCCACCACCTCGTGACCCAGCTCACGCAGCTGTGCCATTGCGGTCTTATCCATACCGTCAGTAACCAGAATACGCATGATACTTCTCCTTCATTTTTATGTAAAGAATGTGCGGAAAGGGGGAGCGTCTCCCCCCCTCCGGCCGTGTTACTTGTGCTCCGCCTCGAACTTCTTCAGGAACTCCACCAGCGCCTCAGCACCCTCGATGGGCATGGCGTTGTACACGGAGGCGCGCAGACCGCCCACGGACTTGTGGCCCTTCAGGTTGTCGAAGCCGGCCTCCTTGGAGGCTGCCACCACAGCGGCGTCCAGATCCTTATCGCCGGTGACGAAGGGGATGTTCATCAGGCTGCGATCCTCAGGCACCACGGCGCCCTTGAACAGCTTGGAGCTGTCCAGGAAGTCGTAGATGACCTTGGCCTTGGCGATGTTGCGCTTCTCCATCTCCTCCAGACCGCCGTTGTCCAACAGATAGCGGAACACCTTGCCGCAGCAGTAGATGGCCCAGCAGTTGGGGGTGTTGTACATGCTGTCGTTGTCGGCATGGGTCTTGTACTTCAGGTAGATGGGGGTCTTGGGGTCCAGATCGTCGCGGATCAGATCCTCGCGGATGATCACCACCGCCATACCGGCGGGGCCCACGTTCTTCTGGACGCCGGCCCAGATCAGACCGTAGTCAGACACGTTGCAGGGACGGGACAGGAACATGGAGGACTGGTCAGCCACCAGCACATGGCCCTTGGTGTTGGGCAGCTTGTTCCAAGTGGTGCCGTTGATGGTCTCGTTCTCGCAGATGTAGACATAGTCGGCGTCCTCGGGGATGTCCAGATCGGAGCAATCGGGGATGTAGGAGAAATTCTTGTCGGCGGAGGAGGCGATGATCTGCACCTCGCCATACTTCTTGGCCTCGGCAATGGCCTTCTTGGACCACGCACCGGTCTCCACATAGCAGGCCTTGCCGTTCTTCATCAGGTTCATGGCGACCATGGCAAACTGCACCGTGCCGCCGCCCTGAATGAACAGCACCTTATAGTTATCGGGAATACCCATCAGCTTGCGCAGATCGGCCTCAGCCTCGGCCGCGATCTGCTGGAACACCTTGGAGCGGTGGCTCATCTCCATGACGCACATACCGCTGCCGCGGTAGTTCATCATCTCGTCGCGGATCTCCTCCAGCACGGGCTCCGGCATCATGGCGGGGCCGGCGGAGAAATTGAAAGTACGACCGTATTTCATTTGGTTTTCCTCCTGTTTGTGTGATTGATAGGTCCTTCTTGTCCTTTTGCGCTTGATACATATAGTATACGGCAAACCATCAGCGGAATCAACAGGGAAAATAAATTATGTCAGGAAAACTAAAAAATTTTCAGTTTCGCACAAAGAACGTTTGTCGGGATTCGGCGGTTTGACAGGCGCACGGGAACATGGTACAATGCGGATTTGCAAATAACTGTGAAAAGGCGGATATATGCTATGGAACGGGTGCGGAAGTACATAGACCACATGGGTCTCTACGCGGCGGCGCTGCTGAAGTGGATCGTGGTCGGCGGTCTGGTAGGCGGCGTCGGCGGCGTGGTGGGCGCGCTGTTCCACCTGGGCGTCAACTACGCCACGGAGGTGCGGCTGGCTCATCCGTGGGTGCTGTACCTGCTGCCGGTGGGCGGCCTTGTCATCGCGGGGCTGTACAAGCTGTGCCGGCTGGAGGGCAAGGGCACCAATGCCATCATCGAGTCGGTACACTTCGGCTCGGACGTGCCGCTGCTGCTGGTGCCGCTGATCTTCGTGTCCACGGTCATCACCCACCTGTGCGGCGGCAGCGCCGGACGTGAGGGTGCCGCCCTGCAGATCGGCGGCGGCATCGGCTACCGCACCGGCAAGCTGCTGCAATTAGGCGAGAAGGATCTGCCGCTGGCCACGCTGTGCGGCATGAGCGGCGTGTTCTCCGCCCTGTTCGGCACACCGCTGACCGCCACCGTGTTCGCACTGGAGGTCATCAGCGTGGGCGTGCTGTACTACGCGGGGCTGATTCCCTGCATCACCGCCGCCATGACCGGCTATCTCGTCTCCCTGCTGATGGGCGTGCCTCCCACCCGCTTCACCGTGGCCATGCCGCCGCTGGACGCATGGACGATGCTGCTGGTGGTGGTACTGGCGATCCTGTGTGCGCTGGTGAGCATCCTGTTCTGCCGGGGGCTCCACATCACGGAGCATCTGGCGGCGCGGCTGGTGAAGAACCCCTATCTCCGCGGCGTGGTGGGCGGCGTGGTCATCGTTGGGCTGACGCTGCTGCTGGGTACCACGGACTACAACGGCGCGGGCATGGATGTCATCACCCGCGCCCTCAGTGGGCAGACCGACGGCTGGGCGTGGCTCTTGAAGCTGCTGTTCACCGCCGTCACCATCGGCTGCGGCTTCAAGGGCGGCGAGGTGGTACCCTCCTTCTTCGTCGGCGCTGCCTTCGGCTGCTGGGTCGGCTCGCTGCTGGGTCTGCCCCCCGCCTTCACCGCCGCCATCGGCCTTGTAGCCGTGTTCTGCGGCGCGGTGAACTGCCCCATCGCCTCGGTGATCCTGAGCGTGGAGCTGTTCGGCGCGGAAGGGATGCTGTACTTTGCCATGGCCTGCGCCATCAGCTATGTGCTGTCGGGCTACTGCGGGCTGTACAGCAGCCAGACCATCCTCTATTCCAAGCTCCGTGCGGAGTTCATCAACGTCCGCACCCACGAGTGACAAAAATGTAAGCTCAGACCGGGGAAATGTAAGCCCATTCGATGGCGGCGCATTTCCCCGGCCTGCTATAATAGGCCCCGTAAAGGAGGCATCAATATGCAGATTCTGAATGTAACGGGCCTGAAAAAGGTCTATACCACCCGCTTCGGCGGCAGCCAGGTCACGGCCCTGCGGCAGGTGGATTTCTCCGTGGAGGAGGGCGAATATGTGGCCATTATGGGCGAGTCCGGCTCCGGCAAGACCACCCTGCTGAACATCCTGGCGGCTCGATAAGCCCACCGCCGGCCGGGTGGAGCTGGACGGCCGGGACATGGCCGCCGTCCGGGAGTCCGACGCCGCGGCCTTCCGCCGGGACAACCTGGGCTTCGTGTTCCAGGAGTTCAACCTGCTGGACACCTTCACCCTGCGGGACAACATCTACCTGCCCCTGGTGCTGGCGGGGCGGCCCTATCGGGAGCTGAAGGCCCGCCTGGATCCCATCGCCCGCCAGCTGGGCATCCTGGAGCTGCTGGACAAGTATCCCTACGAGGTGTCCGGCGGCCAGAAGCAGCGGGCCGCCGTGGCCCGGGCGCTGATCACCCATCCCCGTCTGATCCTGGCCGACGAGCCCACCGGCGCTCTGGACAGCCGCTCCACCGACGAGCTGCTGGACCTGTTCGCCCAGATCAACCGCCAGGGGCAGACCATCCTCATGGTCACCCACTCCGTCAAGGCCGCCAGCCACGCCGGGCGGGTGCTGTTCATCAAGGACGGTCAGGTGTTCCACCAGCTGTACCGCGGCCAGTGCACCGACGAGCAGCTGTATCAGAAGATCGCGGACACCCTGACCATGCTCCAGGCAGGCGGTGACCGGGCATGAAGCTGTACCGCCATCTGGCCTGGGACGGCATCCGGAAAAACAGCCGCCTCTATGTGCCGTATCTGCTGACCGGCGTAGGCGCCGTGTCGTTTTTCTACATTCTTGTGGCCCTGTCCCGGCTGCCGGAGGGAACGCTGCCCGGCAGCGGCTCCGTGCAGGTGATCCTGAATCTGGGCAGCTTTGTGCTGTGGGTGTTTTCTCTGCTGCTGCTGTTTTACACCCATTCCTTCCTGATCCGCCGCCGGAACCGGGAGTTTGCCCTGTATAACGTCCTGGGCATGGGCAAGCGGGACATCGCCCGGATCCTCTGCTGGGAGCCCCTGCTCTCCGGCGGCCTGTCCCTGGCCGGGGGCCTGGCCCTGGGCATCCTGCTGGGCAAGCTGGCGGAGCTGGGCCTGCTGCGGATGGTGGGCGCGGCAACGGACATGGTGTACCGGGTGTCCGCCGGGGGCCTGCTCCTGACCCTGGGGCTTTACGCCGGCATTTTCCTGCTGATCCTGATCTCCTCCCTGCTGCGGGTGGGCCGCTCCACCGCCGTGCAGCTGATGCGCAGCCAAGCGGAGGGGGAGAAGCCGCCCCGGGCCAATTGGGCCCTAGCGCTGCTGGGCATCCTGCTGCTGGCCGGGGCCTATTACCTGGCCGTCACCATCCGGGAGCCGCTGGCGGCCCTGACCTGGTTCTTCGCCGCCGTGCTGATGGTCATTGCCGCCACCTATCTGCTGTTCATCTCCGGCTCCGTGGCCCTGTGCCGCCTGCTGCAGAAGAACCCCCGGTTTTACTATCAGAAGCGGCACTTCGTGTCCGTTTCCTCCCTGGTATACCGCATGAAGCGCAACGGCGCGGGCCTTGCCTCCATCTGCATCCTGGGCACTATGGTGCTGGTGATGCTCTCCTCCACCACCTGCCTGTATTTCGGCGCGGAGGACTCCCTGCACACCCGCTATCCCCGGGATGAAAACATCACCGCCTACTTCCCGGACCGGGCCAGCCAGTCCGGGGACCTGACGTCTCTGCGCACCGCCGTGGCGGACGCCGTCAGCCGCAGCGGTATGTCCGCCGCCAATGTTTGGGAGTACCGCTCCGTGTCCTCGGTGATGACCATCCGGGACGGGGTGCTCTCCCCGAATGAGGGCTTCGGCGATCCCGTGGATGTGACCCTGATCCCCCTGGCGGATTACAACGCCGCCATGGGCACGGACCTGACCCTGCCCCAGGGGCAGGTGTACGTCTGCCGCAGCCGGACCGGCTATCAGGGGACCTCCCTGACCCTGCAGAACGGCCCCACCTGGCAGGTGGCGGGCCTGCTGGATAACTTTTCTCCTTCCGGCAGCGACTCCGCCAGCGTCGTCACCCAGCTGTGGCTCATCGTTCCGGACCTCTCCGCCGCAGACGCCCTGGAGCAGGTGATGAACCGGGCCAATATGGGCGTGTCCCGCAGCTGGTACTATGGCTTTGACCTGGACCGCCAGCTTCCCGACGCCGCGGACCCTGTGGCCGAGGCCATCCGCCGCATGGCCCAGGACGGCGGCCTGATGGAAAACGGCGTGCTGGGCGTGGAGTCCCTGGCGGAAAATCGCGGAGATTTCTACGGGTCCTACGGAAGCCTGTTCTTCCTGGGCATCCTCCTCAGCGTGGGCTTCTCCCTGGCGGCGGTGCTGATCATCTATTATAAGCAGATTATCGAGGGCTACGAGGATAAAGAGCGTTTCGAAATCATGAAAAAGGTGGGGCTGAGCAATACGGAAATCCGGTCGGCGGTCAAGAGTCAGATTCTCACCATGTTTTTCCTGCCGCTGGCGGCGGCTGTAATTCACACAGTTTTCGCCTTTCCGATGGTCAAGATCATTCTCGGAATGATGGGACTGTCGGATGTGTCGGTATTTATCGTCTGTACGGCAGCCGTCGTATGCGTTTTCGCCGTGTGTTATGCCGCTGTCTATGCTCTGACCGCCAAGGCGTATTATAAGATCGTGTCATAAATGAGTGCGGCAAAGGGAAAGATCGAGGGGAAG
>OLNQ01004570.1_pt1 | contig 10261 bp, 8 predicted proteins | sample 1672821 | NCBI WGS metagenome assembly OLNQ01 (sample SAMEA3136727, study PRJEB25190) | human gut metagenome | biome: human gut; feature: human-associated habitat; material: faeces | place: Austria | collected 2013
AGAGGTCTTTCCACATCTTCACAAGTTCTATACGCGTGTCTGTCGACTTGATAATATCAAAGTGTAGCTTGCCAATAAGTATCTGCTCACCTGGTACTGGAATGCGCTCGAGATGGTTGATGATGAGTCCAGCTATGGTGATATACTCGTCGCTCGTGGGGAGCGCTAGCTCCCACTGCTCATTGGCGTCGTCTATCTCTAGTCGTCCGCTGAAGGTGTAGGAGCCGTCTGCGTTTTGCTTAGAGACGATTTTGTTTTGATCATGCTCGTCTTCGATGTCACCGAAGATCTCCTCGACGAGATCCTCGAGGGTGATAAGCCCTGAGGTGCCTCCCAGCTCGTCGATAACGATGGCGATGGACTTCTTGCGCTGCATGAGGATGCCCATAAGCTTCTGCCCATTCATACTCTCAGGGACGAAGACAGCGGTGCGTACACGAGCCTGCCAGTCAGGTCCTTTGAACATCTCGGCTGAGTGAATGTAGCCTAGGACATTGTCAATGTTTTCTCTATAAACGATGATCTTGGTCAGTCCTGTAGAGATAAAAAGTGAGGTGAGCGTCTCAGCATCTGTGCCGATCTCACAAGAGACAATCTCGTTGCGCGGGATCATGCAGTCTCGCACCTGTGTGGTGGAGAAGTCGATGGCGTTTTGAATGATCTTGACCTCTGTGTCGAGGTCGCTCGAACCCTCTCCGCTTTGGCTCATATTGAGGTAGTTGTCTAGGTCTAGAGTTGTGAGCTTGGGGTGCTCCTCAGTGTCTGGCATAGCGTCTTTGGGGAGTAGCAGCATAAAGAGCTTCGAGAGTCCTGTGGAGAAGAGCGTGATCGGGTAGAGGAGTATGTGAAAGAATCCTGACGGCAGCGCTTTGCGATACATCTGCTGGTTGGGATTCATACGATTGCGCGTTTTGGGCAGATACTCACCGAAGATAACGATGATAAAGGTCGAGATAAGCGAATTGACCGTGATCTGAAAAACCGCATTGCTACTAATGTGAGCTAGGAGCGGGGCAAAGAGCTTCGTCATAACCATTCCGTAGATGACCAGTACTATGTTGTTGCCTACGAGTAGGGTGGTGATGAAGCGGTCGGGACGGCGATAGAGCATCGAGAGCGTACGCCCGATGATGCCCCCTCGCTTAGAGTCGAGCTTGAGACGCAAGCGATCTGCCGAGAGGTAGGCGATCTCAGTCCCCGAGAAGAATCCCGAGAGGAGTAAGAGCAGGACTATGTAGATCAGTAGCCAAATCGTGTCAGCCATATAGTAGGTGCTTCATACGTTTGCAAAGATAGTAGAAATATACTGATCACTACCTTCTATTCGCTCATCTCGGGGTCGTCCTCTACGAGCATCTGACCGCTGCTCCCGTGGAAGGTGTAGCGTGTGAACTGCTCGTCGCTCTCGAAGTTGCACCCCTTGATCTTTCGCTCTGGAGTATCTATCCAGACACTGTCTGGGGTGTAGATACGCTTCTCCTCTTGATCCCAGTAGAGGAGGTGTGAGTAAAAGCGTGAGCCAGCACGGTTGCGTACGTTGACCTCTCCGTGTAGCTCCCATAGCTTACGATCTGTCCAGTAGAAAGCGGAGTCAGCCTCTACGAAGACGGTCGTACTGTCTCGCTCGTCAAACTGCTCTGTGTAGAGCCCATGAGGAAAGTACCAATGAGCCTCTCGCCCCACTTTGTCGTTACTATTGTACACGTACCACTCTGGCGTAATCAGTCTGTACTGCGTGATACCTGAGTCTGCAACGAGAGCTCGCACATCGCGGGTGTACATCGAGTAGGCGGTCTCTGGATCTAGCCCTACGTCAGAGAGTGGTGGTGGATCCTTGCGCTGACAACTAGTCACAACGAGGAGAGCCACAGCTAGTAAGCTGGAGCTGAGTAAGAGCATCTGTCGGCTCTGGCGCTTGTGTCTTGTCATCTGAGAGTAAAAAGCTAACGGGTCAGCTAGCTTAGCGGACGTGCGTCTCACTAGCTGGCTGACCCGTTTGTATACATAAGGTCTACTTAGGTAGATCCATTGTCCTATGCACTCTTAGCGAATGCGTGTAGACTCACCGATCCAGCCTCCTACGTAAAAGGAGTCACCCGAGTTGAGGTCTGGGTGGAAGAAGATATCTTGCTGAGAGGGTAGATAGCCTGAGTATTGGCTGATTAGTCTGCCAGCCTCTCCAGAGACGCTACTATCTATGCTACGAGCTTTCTGTAGCTTGTCGATAGCTAGTCCATATACGAGACGCTGCTTGACAGGATCATCTGGGAAGATGCTCTTAGCAGAGGCTGCGTACATCTGAGCGATCAGGATAAGCGGAGCGCCGAAAGAAGGATTGGCCGCCATAGCCTTGTTGCAGTACTGTCTTGCCGAAGCGTAGCTACGAGCCTTCATATCGATGACTCCGAGCGTGTAGTATGCAGTCGCTTGGAGACGCTTGTCAGAGGTGAGTGAGATAGCATCGTTGAGGTATTGCTTAGCTTGGCTCATCTGCCCCTTGTCGATACACTCAGAGGCTAGACCCATAGCAGCAGCAGCCGTTGGCTTGATGTTGTATAGGTAGCGGCTTGCGGTAGCGTACAGAGGGCTGTTCTCGCACTTAGCATAGCGAAACATATCGAGCATCGCCTGGAGATACTTGATGTTGTCCTTGTTCTTCTCCAGTCCATCACCATAGATCTTGATCAGCATATCGCAGTCAGCTAGACCGCTAGTAGCGAATAGCTCATCGAGCTGTCCCTTGAGTGCTTGTATGTTTTGTAGCTTGACCGTGTCACCAGCTTCGGTGAGGGCATCGACATCGTTTTGTAGGATACCATTACCCGTCATATAGTCATCGACATAGCGCTCGTGCCAGTCTGGGTTGCCGATCGCCTTATTCATTGAGGCGAAGACAAAGAAGTAGACCAGCTGGCTCTCGGTCTCCTCGCCCATCTCGTCCACGACAGGCTTGGCCCAGTCGTAGATCTTGTCGTAGCTAGCCTTGTCACCATAGAGGCGCAGGTAGTCGTTGATCTTAGCGGTGGTTATGTAGTCCTTACCATACTTAGGGTCGTCGCCAAAGTACTGGATACGCATATCGTATAGCTTGAGAAGCTTCTCGATAGCGTCTTGACGAGCAGCATCATCTTCGGCGGTCTCGATCTTCCAGTTCATAATCTGCACTCCGTAGAGGTAGATGTTCTTTGTCGAAGCAGGACACTTCTCTAGAGCCTCCAGCCAAAAGGGGTAGGCCTCCTTAAAGTTATTCCCCTTGACATAAGAGGTGAAGAGGCTAATGTTTTGTCGGCACTGAATGCTGTCATCCCCAGAGCCAAAAGGAGTCCCCGTCTCCACGCCAGTCTGCGCCCCGAGCGTTAGCGAGGTCGCTAGGAGGGCTAGTACAGGGGTTAGTAGATTCTTCAGTTTCATCATTATCGGTATGTACAAAAGGTTTTTAATCAAGTTTGATGGGCTTGAACCATGCTTCGTTAAAGCGTAGTGCTACACCCAGCGTCAGATAGTGCTCTGCGAGTCCCGTACGACTAGAGGGACGTAGGTAGGAGTATCCGAGCGTTACGTCTACATGTGATCTCTTGTCGATGAGAGGTAGTCCGAGTCCCAGATTAGCTCCTATCTGGTAGTAGGAGTTGTAGCCCCCTAGGCTGTTGGGGATACGTAGATACGCATTCTCACCTTGCAGACCAGCACGATAAGCTATACGCTGTCCGTAGTGTGAGGAGCGGTCGTTCGGTATCCACGACACACCTAAAGCCACTTGCCACTGGTCTACCCCCTGGTAGTCTAGTGCTTGGTTATTGGCTAGAGCTTCGCCCCATCTGCTATATTTGACATCCGCACCAGCGATAAGTTTATTCTCTATTTGATATGCTATACCAGCGCTCGCCACGTGTGGACGGGCAAAGAGCGACTTACTAGAAATCGTGTCAGCATGGATGACCTGAGCCCCTTTACCTGTTATAGATTCCGTTTGGAGGGATAGTTGTCGGCTCCACATCGGCAGTTTTGGCTCGTAAGTGAAGCCTATATTAATTTGGTGTCCCTCAGCAGAGAGTGGTATGATCCCCTGCGATCCGATGCGTACTCCTACAGAGCGTATGCGGAGGTTGTCGAGGAAGGTTGGGTTGAGACTCTCTTGGATATCGTATGTAATGCGACGCTCATGCTGTAGATTGCCAAAAAGGTAGGAAGCGTTGACACCAAGCGACCAGTAAGGTAAGACCTTCCATGCGAAGCCTAGGTAGACCTCCTGTAGGTTGCCCTGCCCCTTGTAAGCGTGTGCAGCGTAGTGATCCTTGACACCTGGTACAGGGACACGTGTGCCATAGCGATAGCCGACGGTCGAGTAGGGTACGAGTCCAGCACTGGCTGCAAAGTGCTTGCCGAGGGGAATCAATGCCGTAGCGTAGTCAAAGTTGCCCACCATACGTGTGTCCCTCTTTCCATCCTCAGCGAGCATATTCATCCCCGTAGAGAGTCCGAAGTCAAAGATGAAAGTCATCGAGTCAACTGCCGTATAGGAAGCTGGGTTGGCTGGGTTGACAATCATATTGTCTCGTATAGCAGTAGTTAGTCCGCCCATCCCTCTGAGGGCATGGGGTGTTTGCTTATCCAGTCTGCCTAGGCCGAAGCGACTATAGGGAGACTCAGTAGTATTACTCTGAGCGGAGAGAGCGACTGGAGTCAAGAAGGTAGTCGCTAGAAGCGTCAGTATGGTAGTGATGCGTGCTATGTGTCGAGACATATATGCTATATTATAATAAGGAGTGGTATCTGTGACAAAGGCAAGTCACGGATAACTAACTGTCATAAGAACGTGCTACTTGATACCGTAGTATGTCACGTAGCCCTCGTTCCACTAAGTTTGTCTCCACAAAGGTCGGATATTTTAGCCACTTGACAAAATCCACAGCATATCCTCCCGTGATCCACACCTCTAAACTCGGGTAGTGCTTGCGTAGGGACTCTATGTAGGAGTCTATCTCGTGTACGATGCTTCGAGCCACACCGAGCCATATGGCTTGATCCGTCTGCTCACCTAGTTCTTGCTGCCATAGTTCTTGCTGCGTCTGGATGCCTGACCAGGGTATGCGAGGTAGCCGAGCTGTGTAGTCGTGTAGCGCTTGTAGTCGTAGCTCAGGGCCAGGCGAAATGTTGCCACCCATATATCGTCTATTGGGTAGAAGTAGGTCGTAGGTAATAGCAGTCCCTATGTCAACGATTAGAGCAGGAGCAGATGTGAGCTGTGCTACGCCAACGACACTGGCTATACGGTCTACGCCTAGGCTTTGCCTGTCGTACTGTATCTCAGCTAGTGGCAACGAAGTCTCAGCATCGAGCGTGACAAAGAGCTGGCAGATGCTTTTGATAGCGTCAAGCCAGGGTGCTTCTCTCTTTCCCACAGAGCTGTAGATAGCGTGGAGGGGCGCAGCGGGTAGTTGGTAGCTGCGTATCAGCTCTAGTATCTGCTCGTTAGAGGGAGGCTCGGGGTAGAGTCGTGTCGGGTAGAGCTGTTCATCGGTCGCTAGTGCTATCTTGAGGCGACTATTGCCCTGATCTATGAGAAGGTATGTAGGAGACATAGTGTCATATGCTACTGCTTGGCTCACAAAGGTACTGCTTTTAGAGATTTAGAGCTTAGGGATTAGCCCCGCTTAGAGACCACTGAGAGATAAAATTGTTCAATCACCTTGCCCTCCATTTGGTTAAGTCAATAAATAATACTACTTTTGCAATGTATTCCGTGTTCTAGATGACACTCTTGGAGTACAAGCGATACGCTAATATGCTATAAACTAATCAGAAACAAACCAGTAACAAGACAAAGTATAATTATGAAAGTAAAGCTCTTTCTGACCTCCCTCTTGTTGGGAGTAACGACTCTAACGCTGAGTGCTCAGGAGACTGTAGTACCTCAAGCTGGCACAAAGCCTGTCTACAAGACAACCTTTGAGCGTGGCACAGCAGCAGATCATTGGTTCCTTACACTACAAGGTGGTGTGGGAGCTCAGTTCGTAGGAAGTAATGAGGAGAAGCCCTTTGGGGATCGTCTTCAGATGTCTTACTCGCTCTCTTTGGGCAAGTATCACACTCCATCTTTTGCTACGCGCCTCAATCTAGTTGGAGCACAGGCTCACACCTACTATAAGGTAGGCAACGATGTGAAGAACTACGAGACTAGTTTCGTAGGTGCTCACTACGACTTTATGTTTGACATCATCAACCACTTCAGCCGCTACAACGCTAAGCGTGTCTTCCACATCGTCCCATTCGCAGGTGTGGGTTACAACATGAAGTTCAATAAGTCATTTGAGGATCTTCACCACACTGCAGCTCTCGACGCAGGTCTACAGCTCCAGTTCCGTCTAGGTCGTCGTGCTGATCTCGTCATCGAGGGTAAGGCCATTTACAACAACTTCAACTTTAACTACAGCAACTGTCCCAAGGCTAACGCTTGGAACCCCAACGCTTACAACGGTCTCTACGGAGCCCTCACAGGCGGTCTTAACTTCCGTATGGGTGGTGTCGAGTGGACAGAGGTTGTACCTATGGACTATGCTCTGATCAACGATCTAAACAGCCAGATCAGCTCACTACGTGCAGAGAATGCAGAGCTCAGCAAGCGTCCTGTATCTTGCCCTGAGTGCCCAGAGCTACTAGCTCAGCCTGCCAAGACTACTGAGGTTATGTCTGACAAGACGATCCTCTTTAAGTTCGACAGCTCACGCATCGACAAGAACCAAATGATTACGCTGTACAATGTCAGCGAGTATGTCAAGGAGAACAATACACCTATCCTAGTCATCGGCTATACCGATACGACAGGTGATGCTAACTACAACCTAGGTCTCTCAGAGCGTCGCGCTAAGGCTGTTACAGATGCCCTTATCAATGACTTCGGTGTATCAGCTGATATGATCACTACTCAGTGGGAGGGTGCTACGGACACGCTATTTGACACCAAGGCTTGGAACCGTGTCGTCATCATACGCTCTAAGTAAGTCGCATAGCTCACTCAAATCATCAATCTACGAATTAAACACACTAGAAATATGAAAGCAAAAGTATTTATGCTATCACTCGTTGTCGCACTGACAGCTTTCGTGGCTCAGGCTCAGGAGGCACAGGAAGTCGACAACCGCCCCGCATATAAGACGGAGTTTGAGCAAGACCCTGCGGCTCACTGGTTCATCGAGCTGCACGGAGGTGCTGCTATGCTACCTTTTGGAAACAAGGCTAATGGAGAGGCTGAGTTTGTAGACCGCATCTCACCTGTTGTCAGTCTTTCTTTCGGACGCTGGCACTCACCATACTTTGCAACCCGTCTGCGTGGTTACGCTTGGAATGTATATAGCTTTGAGAAGCCCGCTAACGAGCTTGTTCGCTATCAGAACGTCTTTGGTGCTGCTTCACTAGAGTTTATGTTTGACGTAGTCAACTACTTCGCTCCATACAGAGAGAACCGCGTCTTCCACCTTGTACCCTTCGTTGGTCTAGGTGGTCATATGAAGTTCTACTCTGCTAACGATGAGAGTGGTGATAAGCTTGGTACGGAAAATGACTACAGTGGTCTCCTCAATGGTGGTCTCGCACTCAAGTTCCGTCTAGGCAAGCGTGTCGACCTCAACCTCGAGGGTCAGATGATGGTCTCTAAGAACAACTTCCAGGGTACTCTAACGGCTCATGATCCTGCAGACGTTACAGCTCTTGTATCAGCAGGTCTAACCTTCAAGCTCGGTCGTGTAGCCTTCCAGCCTATTACTCCTATGGATTACGACCTCGTTAACGACCTCAATGGTCAGATCAGCTCGCTACGCGCTCAGAATGCTGAGCTCAGCAAGCGTCCTGTATCTTGCCCTGAGTGCCCAGAGGCTCTAGCTCCTGCAAAGGCTGTTAGCGTTATAGAGAATGTCGTAGCCTTCCGTATCGGTAGTGCTAAGATTGACAAGAACCAGATGATCAACGTATACAACTCTGCTGAGGCTGCAAAGGCAAACGGTGGCAAGATCTACATCGTTGGCTATGCTGACGAGCAGACTGGTACAGCTCAGATCAATATGTCTCTCTCTGAGCGTCGTGCTGAGGCTGTCAAGAAGGCTCTTGTAGACAACTACGGTGTCAATCCTGACAATATCGTCATCGACTTCAAGGGTGATACTGTACAGCCATTTGCTACAAACGAGTGGAACCGCGTTGCTATCATCAACATCAAGTAAGCGACAGCAACGATAGCTACTTCTTACATCGTCTTAGCTGTACTATATGATAGATAAGGCTTGACATGTAGAGGAGCAAAAGTCTAAATATAAAGAGAGGTGGTGACCGATTGGTTATCGCCTCTCTTTGTTTATACGTGCTATCTTGAGCAAGGGAGGCACTTGATGAGCAGTGATCGTCGTGTCAAAACGAGATGTCGCCCTATAGAGACGCACGGCTCGGACCAGATCGTTGGTGCGTCCGTTGCATCAAATGTTACAGCGTCTGATGGCTGGACTCGTCGTGCTGATGTACTTTGTGTAGGGGCGGACCTGCGTGTCCGCCCCACAGAGCATACTGCGCTCCGATGAGGACGGGCGGACACTTAGATCCGCCCCTACCAATCGTTACACGTTCCTAATCTCTAACTTCTAATCTCTAACTTCTAACCTCAGACTCGATAGCCACGTAGGGATTTGACATTCTCCACGTAGCTATTTTTCATTCTCCACGTAGGCGAGAATCATTTCCTCGGATATATCATTTGATTCCTCCGAAGTTTTATTTCGTCCCCACGTGGGGATTTTTTCGTTCTTACGTGAAGGTTGAAAAATCTCCACGTGAGTATTCCTTTTTCCCACAAGCGTCCTGACAGATATGCGCATCGGGATTATCATCCGTAGCCTTGGATGGGTTCTGAAGCTTTGCCTAGTCGGCTACTTTTCAGTACCTTTGTCGGAGATTATGGTTGGTGGATAGGCATACCGCTTACTACACCTATGTGAGGTGTAGCGTATGTCACGCCACTCTAAGAGGGAATCAGGTGCAAGTCCTGAGCAAACCCGTTGCTGTAAAGCTCACCATAGGCTAAGGTGCCATCTAGCTAGATGAGACCACTGCCCCGCTAATGTTACTAGGGGTGGGAAGGAGACACCTTAGCGAGCTAAGCCAGAAGACCTGCCACAATCGTTGTACACATCAGCCTGCAACGTGGACTTTGCAGTACGATACGCTTCTAGCTAGGGACAGCTCATATGAGCCCCACTTTGCACTAGACGACTAGGATAGATACTCCTAGTCTATAGCTCGTTGAGCCGTAAAGCTGTAGAGTCTACCACGCAGTACTGAGACAGTATTTTGGATTATCTAGACTCTATTGATATGAGACATATCTACTTGCTTGTACTGCACACCCTCACTGGTCTACTCCTCTTAGGTGTGGCGCCACTCTCTGCGCAGGAGAGTCGCATCACGAAGGTGGTCGCTTACCACCCTGCTCCCGGACAATTTATGGGTAGCGAGGCGATGGCGAGCCAAGATGTCACCACTTATGCTGATCTTCTTCGCAAAGCGCAGAAGCGCCTTGTCGAGGAGCATACCTTCCTCTCTCTCGGTGGGTGGGGTGGGTATATTGTCGTACGCATTCAGCCTGCATTGGTCAACCAGCCTGATCAGGCGGACTTTGCCATACTGGGCAACGCTTTCATTGGCAATGCGGAGCCGGGGATCATCTATGTGAGCCAAGATGCCAATGGTAACGGACTAGCGGACGATCCGTGGTACCGCATCCGTGGCAGTGAGGACTATCGCAGCAACCTAGACTACACGATCACCTACTACAAGCCAAAAGATCCATACAACGACCCGATCGCCTGGAGCGACTCGGAGGGAGAGTCGGGACTCATACCGCGCAATAAGTACCACACGACCAATAGCTACTACCCGCTCTGGGAGGGTGACAAAGTAACCTTCACGGGGGTCCTCCTGCCTGACTGTATGAAGCTAGATCCTGCGAGTGGACAGTGGCAATCTGAGCCTTACGCTTATGGCTATGCGGATAATCATCCCAACGACTCCTCGGGCAGCCATATTGATATAGATAGTGCGGTCAATGCAGCGGGTGAGCTGGTACACCTAGATCGTATCGACTTCCTTAAGGTGCAGACGGGCGTCCACCAGCAGACTGATGTGACGGGCGAAGTCTCGACCGAGTTTGCGGGCATCAAGCCCCTCGCCAAGGGCACCAGCATCACTTCCCCCACAGCGACACCATCCGTGCGCCTCT
>OLNQ01004571.1_pt1 | contig 10261 bp, 9 predicted proteins | sample 1672821 | NCBI WGS metagenome assembly OLNQ01 (sample SAMEA3136727, study PRJEB25190) | human gut metagenome | biome: human gut; feature: human-associated habitat; material: faeces | place: Austria | collected 2013
TGAGCCGAAGGCGAGTTTAAGTTTTCGCTGTACAATAGGCGGCGGAGCAAAATAATAAAATCAACGTGTTTGCAAGGTTCCCTTTTTGGACTACATATAAACAAAATTAATTCGTAAATCCTGTAGTAAATTTTTTCCACCTATGATAGAATTAAAAATAATTATGGGTTTCTATACGAAAAAGTTAGAGATTCAATTTTAAGGAGATTTAAAATGCTTAATAATGAAAAGATTATACTAATGACAAAGCTGTCATTATATGAGCAGAAAAATCAAAAAAAAGAGATTAAAACAAGCAAGTATTTCAGAGGTGATTATATGTCACTAAAAATGCTTAAATCTTTTTTGTGTATAACAGTTGCATATTTGCTTTGTTTGGTTTTATGGTTTATGTATAAGTCTGACAAGGTTATATCAAGTCTTACAACAACAGGAAGACTTACAGCTTTAATAGTAATGCTTGTGATTTTATATATTGTATCCGTTGTTTTATATATGATTTTTAGTTATGCTTTTTTCTCACACAAGTTTAGAAATATAAGAAAGCATTTAAAGGAATATAATGGAGATTTGAAAACACTGCACCGTATTCAGGAATTAGAATATGATGCCATTATTGATGAACTTGGAGAGGGAGGCGATGAAGAATAATGATGGGATTACTTGTATATAAGGAGAAATTAAAGAATTTTTACGCGGAACATGAGTTTTATGTTAATCCGATTATTAAATTTATCAGTGCATTTATAGCATTAACTCTAATAAAAAAGAATGTTGGTTATAATGATTTATTAACAATGTGGCCTGTAATAATGGGAATATCAGTTATTATGGCTTTTATGCCTTGGACAATTATAATAACAGCTTTAACGGCTATTATGTGTATTAACATATTTACATTATCAATAGAACTTGGGGCATTAGTGGTAATTATTTTGCTAATAATGTTACTTTTGTATTTTAGATTTACACCAACACAGGGAATATTCGTACTTTTTGTTCCCATGGCGTTTTTCCTGAAAATACCATATATTGTTCCGATTATTGCAGGATTAATATGCACACCTGTATCAATAGTATCGGTTACATTTGGAACAATAGTATATTATATGATAGCCGTAATAGGCAAGAATGCAGACGCAATTCAGAATGTTGCATCAGAGGGAACTAACGCAGCAAATCTTAATACAGTATTAAAAATGATTAGTGTTAATAATCAATTATTTTTGGTTATTGCAGCATTTATTATAACTACATTAGTAGTTTATTTTATAAGAAGATCATCAGTTGACAATGCCTGGATTATTGCGATTATAGTAGGCGGAGTGGCAGATTGTGTTATAATTTTGGTTGGAGCACTTATTTTGAACACAGAATATTCAATAATTGAGGTTATTCTTGGGAGCGTAGGCTCTATATTGTTAGGATGCATTATTCAGTTCTTCGTATTTTCAGTGGATTATTCAAGAACAGAACATACTCAGTTTGAGGATGACGAATACTATTATTACGTTAAGGCAGTGCCTAAGATTAACGTGGTAGCACCTGAAATGAATGTTAAAAGAATTAATGCCCAGAGAAAGAAAAAGAAGAATTGGAAATAGAGTTTGCAATAAAAATCAAATAAAAAACGTTATTCTTAATTGAAGAGGTTTTCGACATTATAAAGCAGAGTATTATGGAAAGGGGAAATAAAGTGAGCACAGTATTAAATTATATTTCAAATTTTATAGAAAAATATTTAACAGTGCCGGAAATTTATGCAAGCGACATTGTTGAAATAGTTATAATGTCTGTAGCTATTTACTATGTGGTCTTATGGTTTAGAAAAAGCCGGGCATGGGTATTATTAAAGGGTATTTTTGTGCTTGTAATCTTTATGCTTGTGGCTTCTTTATTTCATTTGACAACACTGCTATGGATATTTAACAAGACATTAAGTGCAGGTATTATAGCACTTGTAATTATATTTCAGCCTGAACTTAGAAGGGCTCTGGAAGAATTAGGTAGAAAGAATGTTATTTTCAAAGTATTAAAATTTGAAAATGGCAACAATGAATCTAATTTTAGCGACAGATCAGTTGAAGAAATAACAAGAGCAACTCTTGAGATGGCAAAGGCTAAAACAGGAGCCTTAATTGTTATAAGACAGCAGCACGATTTAGGTCAGTTTATTGAAACAGGAATAAAGATAGACGGACGTATTTCAAGCCAGTTGTTAATTAATATTTTTGAAAAAAACACACCATTACACGATGGTGCAGTTATTATAGATGAAAATAGGGTGGTGGCAGCAACATGTTATCTGCCACTGTCAGACAGCTCTTCTTTAAGCAAGGATTTGGGTACAAGACATAGAGCAGGACTTGGAATTAGTGAAGTTTCAGACTGTATAGTTGTTATTGTGTCAGAAGAAACAGGAAGTATTTCCATTGCAAAAGAAGGCAAGTTAATTAGATACGCAGATGCTTCAATTCTGAAAAATGAGCTTATAAAGGCTCAGGATAAAGAGGAAGTTAAACCAAGAAGATTTTTGAAAGGAAGGGGACGCAATGAAAAAGATGTTAACGAAACTAAAGATGTCTCTGACAAATAATATTGGTTTGAAATTTCTTGCAGTATTAATAGCATTGGTTTTGTGGCTGGCAATTGTTAATGTTAACGATCCGGAGAAAACCATTACTGTATCAAATATTCCAATATCCGTTACAAACGAAAGTGCAATAACCAGCAGAGATATGGTATATAATGTTAAGTCTGAACAGTACTTGAATATTACTGTTTCAGGCAAAAGATCAATTGTAAGTAACTTATCAGCAGAAGATTTCAGGGCTACTGCATCTTTAAAGGAATTGTCAAAAGTCAACTCAATTCCTGTTGATGTAACAACTAAGAATGCTTCTCTGGGAAGAAAGATTACAATTGTAAAACAGTCAGCCCAGACTATTCTGGTAGACGTGGAAAATGTTGAAGAAAAAGATTTTACAGACTTGGTTGTTGAGTATACAGGAAAGGTTGCTGACGGCTATGTGGCAGGGCTTAGCTCAATGTCCACAGACGAAGTTACAGTAAAAGCTCCAACATCAATTATTGACAAAATCAAAAAGGTAGCAGTAAGATGTAGCTTGGATGGAACAAACACTAATATTTCAAAAAAATGTCCTGTAATACTTTATGATAAGAACGACAAAGAAATTAAATCAGATGAAATTGAATTATCAGATAAGAAGATAAGGGTAAATGTTAATGTTTTAAGAGCAAAACAGGTTCCAATTTCAACTATAAATAAAGATGAATTAGGTAAGCCGGCAGATGGTTATGTTGTGGATGATGTGATTCTTTCAAGTGACAGTATTACAGTTTACGGTAGTGAAGAATCTCTTGACAGCATTGAATCATTAGATATACAGGATGATATAGATGTGTCAGATGCCAAAGGTGATGTGACACAGAATATAGATGTAACAGGCAAATTACCAAAAGGATTGTCCGTTAGCGGAGAATCAACTATAACCGTAAAGGTTCTAATTAAGAAGCTTATCACAAGAACATTTGAATATGATGCTTCTGAAGTATCTCTTAATGACTTAAGCAGCGACTTGGATGTACAGCTAGTTACAAAAAAGGTTAAAGTTACTTTACAGGGAGAGGAAGAAGTAATCAGCCAATTAACAAAAGATGACATGGCCATCAGTGCAGATTTGGGGAAAGTTAAGGAAGGAACAACAACGGTACATGTGGACGTAGCAGTGCCGGATAACGCTACACTGATGAATAATGTTACAATAAAAATTAAAGCGAAAGCTAAATAATGGAGGTAGAATAATGAGCACTATTTTAGTAACAGGTGGAGCAGGATTTATTGGAAGTCATACTTGTGTTGAATTATTGGAATCAGGATATGATGTAGTAGTTATAGATAACTTAAGCAATGCTTGCGAAGAATCACTTAAGAGAGTGGAAAAGATTACAGGTAAAACTTTAAAATTCTACAAAGGTGACATTGCAGACAAAGAATTAATGGATAAGATTTTAACAGAAAATGATATTTATGCAGTTATCCATTTTGCAGGCTTAAAGGCTGTAGGTGAATCAGTTCAGAAGCCACTTGAATATTACACAAACAACATTTCAGGAACATTAGCTATGTGCGATGTAATGCGTAAACATGGAGTAAAGAATATTATCTTTAGTTCATCAGCAACAGTATACGGAGATCCGGCAGAAATTCCTATAACAGAAAAATGCCCTAAGGGACAGTGTACAAACCCATATGGCTGGACAAAGTCAATGCTTGAACAGATTCTTACAGACATTCAGTTTGCAGACAAGGAATGGAATGTAATTCTTCTTCGTTACTTTAACCCAATTGGAGCACACAAGAGTGGACTTATCGGCGAAGATCCTAACGGAATTCCAAACAACCTTATGCCTTACATTACAAAGGTTGCAACAGGAGAACTTCCAAGAGTTAATGTATTTGGAAATGATTATCCAACACCTGACGGAACAGGAGTTAGAGATTACATCCATGTAATGGATTTGGCTACAGGTCATGTAAATGCAATTGACAAGATCAAAGAAAACCCTGGAGTTAAGGTATATAACCTTGGAACAGGAAAGGGATACAGCGTATTAGACGTTATTAAGAATTTCAGTGAAGCAAGCGGAATTGACATTCCTTATGTAATTACAGACAGAAGACCTGGTGACATTGCTGAATGTTATTCAGATGCAACTTTGGCCAAGGAAGAATTAGGCTGGGAAGCAAAATACGACATTAAGGAAATGTGTGCTGATTCATGGAATTGGCAGAAGAACAATCCTAACGGATACAGATAAGATTAATTATAAGTTACTAAAAAGAAGATGATTGGAGAAAAGCATGAGTTCTAGGAGAAAAACGAAAAGCTCAGAGCAACAGTTAAAAACAGTAAAACGATTAAAAAGATTTGTAACAACAATTGAAGTTATTTTTGGACTACTTATAGTTATGATGGCTGTGATTTTATTTGTGCCATCAGTAAAGACTCAGGTTGTAAAGGCTATGGCAAACACAGCAATAGGCCAGAAAATTATAACCTGGTGGGGAAATAACAGTTACAACGAGAGTGTACGAGATCTTAATTTTGATGATAACAGTATCAAAACTAACAAACTTAAATACAATTATTCAGAAGAATATACTAATTTTGTATTGTTTGGTGTAGATTCAAGAGAAGGAGAAGTTGATGCTTCTAACAGCGATTCCATACTTATTGTTAGTGTACATAACACTACAGGCGAAGTAAAAATGGTATCAGTGTATAGGGATACTTATCTTGGAATTTACGGAAAAGATGGAACCATTTATAAGTACTTTAAGGTTAATTCAGCCTATGCAGGTGGTGGACCTGAAACGGCAATTAATACACTTAACATGAATCTTGACCTTAACATTACTGATTATGTTACAGTTAACTTTTCAGGTGTTGCTGAGATTATAGACACATTGGGAGGAATAAAAGTTAATCTTACAGATGATGAATTACAGCAGCTTAATTATCATATGAGCAGTACTTGTAGCTCAATTGGTGTAAAACCCAAATATGTTAAGAAGAGTGGAAAGAATATTAAGTTAAATGGTATTCAGGCCACAACATATTGTAGAATCAGAAAAGCTACTTTCTATGATCCAAAAACAGGGGAAGAGGTTAGAGACGATTTTGGTAGAGCAGCAAGACAGCGTTCAGTTATGATGAAGTTGGTAGAAAAGGCAAAGAGTGCAAGCTTTAGCGAATTGCAGGAAATGGTTTCGGGTGTTATGAATGCCAACACTAACAAAAACAAAATTATTTCCACAAGTTTTACTTTTAAAGAAATTGTAAATATGATTCCAATTATATTTGATTTTAAATTATCGGGAAGTCAGGGATTTCCGTCAAACCTTGAAACGGGAACTATTAGTGGAACCAGTTATGTTATGCCAAAAGGCTTAAGTGATAACGTATCGGAGCTTCATGAGTATCTTTTCGGTGAAAAGAATTACCAGCCAACAAGCACTGTTAATACTATCGGAAATCAGATACAGACTGATACAGGTGTGTATCCGGATGGCTCAACAGGTATAGACATGAGTGGAGATGCTAAAAAGAATAAGGAAGGTGAGACAGAATCCGTAAGTTATGATTATGATGATGGCGGCAAGAGCCAGTTTTATTAAAAATGTAGGAGTTGCAAATTGCGACTCCTTTTTTCTACATATAGTCGCCGAAAATGGCAGCCTGCAAACAATAGGCAGATTTTCGCAATTTTTTAATAAGTAGAACACAAAATCAACACAACTAGCCGTTAAACTATACCTATAATCAAATAAGGAATAGATGAGGTAATACAAAATTTTGTTCTTTATTTAAAAAAAGAGCCTGAAAGGAGAAAAGGAAGATGTACGATAACGAGAATCCAAATGGATTTGGTTCAAATCCGGAGGAAAACAACGATGACAATATATCAGGGACAGAAAACAATAATTTTGAAGAGGTAAACAGCCAGCAGGTTTCACAGGATGCTGTGAATAGTTCAGAACAGAATACAGAGCAGACAGCTGAACAGGAAAGCAGTGTTTACAGACAGTCATATGTAAATGATGAGCATCATAACGCAGATGATGTAAGTGGAAATAGTACTTATTATTCGCAGGGAAGCAACAACAGTGGCAACAATGGTACTCAGAATGGCAGTTATTATAATAGCAATTCTAATAATTCACAGAATAATGGATATTATTATTCAACAAATGATTCTCAGACAAACAATGGTTACAATTATAACAGTAACAACAATAACAATGGTAATGGTAAAAAGAAGAAAAAGAAGAGAACTTTAATAGCCGTTGTTGCAGTTTGTGTAGTTTTACTTGCAGGAACAATTGGTATTTCAGCAGCTTATATTTCAAAGAATAAAGATTCATTAACAAATGTTTTGGAAGACGGAACATTAAGCAACAATAATAACAATAGCAATAGTAACAATGACAATGGCAGTGATTCAGGCAATTACGAATCAATCGGCTCAACAAACACACAGAACGATGCTAATTCTTCATCAACATCAGGCGTTACAGTAACAGATGTTTCAAGTGTTGTAAGCAGTGCAATGCCAAGTGTTGTAGCTATTACAAGCAAGACATTAGTTGAATCAAGAAACGATTATTCACAGGATATTTGGGAATACTATTTTGGTGGTGGAAATAGCGGAAACAACAAGAGCAATTCATATGAAGAAGATGCAGCAGGTTCAGGTATTATTGTAGACCAGACAAGTACAGAACTTCTTATAGTTACAAACAATCACGTTGTTGAAGGTGCAGACAGCTTAAAGATTCAGTTTGCCGGAACAGAATCAAAGGATTCAGTTGATGGATACATTAAGGGAACTGATTCAACAAAAGACGTAGCAGTTGTTGCAGTAAAATTAAAAGACATTCCATCAGATGTATTAAAAAATATTAAGAAAGCTACATTAGGCGATTCAGATAAAGTTAACGTTGGTGAAGGTGTTATTGCAATTGGTAATGCTTTAGGATATGGACAGTCAGTAACAACAGGCATTATCAGTGCAAAAGACAGAAAGGTTCAGCTTGAAAATCAGACAATGACATTACTTCAGACAGACGCAGCAATTAACGGTGGTAACAGTGGCGGAGCATTATTAAATGCCAGTGGCGAAGTTATAGGAATTAACGTTGCAAAATATTCATCAAGTGGAAGCAGCTCAAATGCCAGCGTTGAAGGTATGGGCTTTGCAATCCCAATTTCATCTGTAAAAGATATTATTAGTGACCTTGAAACAAAAGAAACAAGAACAAAAGTATCAGAAGACGAAAGGGGTTACCTTGGAATTTCAGGGTTTGATGTAGATGAGCAGACATCACAGGCTTACTCAATTCCACAGGGAATCCAGGTACAGAGCGTAGTAAAAGGTGGCCCTGCTGAAAATGCCGGAATCGCAGCATCAGATGTAATTACAAAATTTGACGGGCAGGATGTTTCATCAATGGCATCATTACAGAGTATGCTTGAATACTACAAGAAAGGCGAACAGGTTAAAGTAACTATAGAATACAGAGACGGCAGAGAATACAAGACAAAAGATGTTACAGTTACACTTGGCGACAAGAGCGTAATTGAAACAACACCGAATGCCGCAAACTAAAAAAGTTAAAAATTTCTTTCTCATAAAGTGTTTTGTTTATAACAAAGAGGCAATCCGGTAGAGGGTTGCCTCTTTTGAAATGTTAAAAAATATGTAACATTTAAGTCAGAATATGGTCAATTTTGTATGTTTTAATTTTAGTTAATATATGTTAAACTAAGCCATGTATTAAATGGTGTTTCATATTAAATTACTGATGTTCGCAGAGTATGTTGTGGATTAGTATGTAGGATTAAATGTGATATACTTTTTTTATTTGTGAATAATATCGCAGAATGGAGAGATACAATGAACAAAGATGAATTTGAAAACAAGACTTTAGATGAAAATGATTTCCGAGAGGTTGTAGCTGAAAACAATCAAGTTATAGACAATAACTCAAAGGAAAATGATAATAAAGTAATAGTAAATGATGATAACAATTCTACAGACAATAACAATGTTGATAAAAGTGAGAATGGTGATTCATCAGACAAGAGTAATGAAGATGAATACGAGAAGATTTGTTATGTTTGTAGACGACCTGAAAGTAAAGCAGGAACTATGATTGATATGCCGGGTGGAATTTGTGTGTGCGCAGATTGTCTGCAGAAGAGTTTTAATAGTTTCCAGAACTTTGGCATGAATATGAGCATAAGCAAGGATGAATTAGAAGAGTTGCTTAATACTCCGGGAATTCATATGATGACTACGGATGATTTTAGAAGAGAAATTCCAAAGAAACAGAAACTTAAAAAGAAAAAATCTTCAGAAAAGAAAGAAGCACCTGTTTTGGATATTAACAAGATTCCTGCACCTCATGTTATAAAAGGTAAGTTAGACGATTATGTTATCGGACAGGATTATGCTAAGAAGGTTATGTCTGTTGCAGTTTATAATCACTACAAGAGAGTGGCAACAAACACAATGGACGAAATTGAAATTGAAAAGTCAAATATGTTAATGATTGGACCTACAGGTTCAGGTAAAACATACCTTGTTAAGACTTTAGCTAAGTTATTAGATGTTCCTCTTGCAATAACAGATGCAACATCACTTACAGAGGCAGGGTATATTGGCGATGATATTGAAAGCGTTGTTTCAAAACTTTTGGCAGCAGCAGACAATGATGTTGAAAAAGCAGAAACAGGTATTATTTTTATTGACGAAATAGACAAGATTGCAAAGAAACAGAATACAAGTAGCAGAGATGTAAGCGGAGAGTCAGTTCAGCAGGGAATGCTTAAGCTTTTGGAAGGAAGCGAAGTTGAAGTTCCTGTTGGTGCAACAAGCAAAAATGCAATGGTGCCACTTGCAACAGTTAACACAAAAAATATTTTGTTTATTTGCGGTGGCGCTTTTCCGGATTTGGAAGACATTATTAAGGAAAGACTTAACAAGCAGGCAGCCATAGGCTTCCAAAGTGAATTAACAGACAAATACGATAATGATCCTAATATTATGAAAAAAGTAACATCAGAAGATTTGAGAAAATTTGGTATGATTCCTGAATTCCTTGGAAGACTTCCAATTGTATTTACTTTGGATGGATTAACAGAAGACATGCTTGTAAAGATTCTTACAGATCCAAAGAATGCAATTATCAAACAGTATCAGAAATTGCTTGAACTTGATGAAGTAAAACTTGACGTAGTCTTGGGAACCCACTTGACCAAGGCATTAGGTGCTTCTTCAAATGCATCAATCTCTTCTTGAAGCTTGTCCTTGCCTTTGTTCTTGTGGTCTTGTGGTGGAAGATCATCTTGAGCTTGTGTCCCCTTGAAAGAAGTAGGATCATACTTCTCTTGTTGAGGAACAAACTTCGTCTTGGGGTATTGATCTTCTTCCCACTCAACTCCATTGGCATTGAACTTTCGTTCAAAACCAACACCTTGATTCTTCCGGTGCCTTCCTTGCTTGCGTACAATTTCCTCAAATTGCTTACTTCCGGCAAGGCTCTTGTAAAAACCTTTCTCTATAATTCCCTTCAATAAGCTATTTTCTTGCTCAAGTGTAACTTGGCTAAGAGAATCATTAGTGGAATCAAGAGAACTACTAGAAGCAACAATGTTGGATTTAGCAAGATCGG
>OLNQ01004574.1_pt1 | contig 10259 bp, 9 predicted proteins | sample 1672821 | NCBI WGS metagenome assembly OLNQ01 (sample SAMEA3136727, study PRJEB25190) | human gut metagenome | biome: human gut; feature: human-associated habitat; material: faeces | place: Austria | collected 2013
GATGGCCGTCTATCTCGCCACCAGCGACGAGGCTATCCCTCTGCTGGTGTCCATGCCCGCTTACTGGGATAAGCTGATCCTGCTGATGGTCATCAAAGTCGTGTACGCTGTCTTTGTGGGCTTTCTGCTGGATTTCGTCCTCCGCAAGGCCCTGCCCCGCAGCCTGCGCGGCGGCTACACCGGCCACGCCGACGAGGTGGACTGCCACGAGGAGCACAGCGACGAAGAGGGCCATCCCCAGCCCATCTGGAAGGCCGCGCTCCGCCACACCCTCGAGATCTTTGTCTTTATCTTCGTGTTCAGCCTCGTGTTCGGCCTCATCGTCGAGGGCGTCGGCGAGGATGTCTTCGCCTCGGTGCTGGGCCGGATGGGCTTCTTCCAGCCGGTGGTGGCCGCACTGGTGGGCCTTGTCCCCAACTGTGCCGCCAGTGTCCTGATGACCCAGCTCTACGTCGAGGGCGCACTCCGCTTCTCGAGCCTCGTGGCCGGTCTCTGCACCGGCGCGGGCGTAGGCCTCGCCGTGCTGTGGCGGGTGAATCCCTCCTGGAAGCAGAACCTCTTCATCACCGGCCTGACCTGGGCCTGCGGTGCCGCTGTGGGCGTGGGAATCCAAATCGTGGTAGCATTTATCGCCTGAGTATTTGCAAAACACCTGCACCTTTTCTTCGGAGAAGCGTGCAGGTGCTTTTTATTTTGGAGACAAAGCCTCCATTTTGTGATATACTCAGCTTATATATAGATATAAGGAGAACACCATGCAATATAAAATTCTCGCAAGCGATTACGACAACACCCTCGTCCCCTTCGGGGAGAGCCAGCCCCGTCCGGCCATGGTCAAGGCCGTGAAGAAGCTTCAGGCCGCCGGGGGAAAATTCGTGCTCAGCACAGGCCGGGCCTGGTCAGCCATCAACCGGAAAGGCCAGCTAGGCGGCATCCGGTTCGACTATGCCATCACCTGCAACGGTGCCTGCGTCGTGGACAAGAACGGCACCATCGTGGCAGAACACCCCATGACCAACGAAGAGATGTACGCGCTGGTGGATTTCTGTGAGGACTACAACTACCCCCTGCAATTTGACTTCAAGGATGCATACTATGCTTACTGCGAGTATGACATCCTCCACAAGTACTACGATCAGATGAACAGCGTCGGTCTGGACTGCGTGGACGGCGAAGACCAGGACCGCCATCTCATCGATATACCTCACGCGGCGTTCTGCATCTTCCCCGAGGGGGCGCTGGAGCTGTTCAACGAAAAGTACGGCCACCTCGGCCTTCACTTCATGCAGGTGGGCGGCCAGCTGCCCGACGGCTCCCACTTCTATGACATCGTGCGGGGCGGGATCGACAAGGGCGCGGGCCTCGCAGACCTCTGCGAGAAGATGGGCCTCTCCCTCGCCGAGGCCGTGGCGGCAGGCGACTCCGCCAACGATGTCGGGATGCTGAAAGCAGCCGGCCTCGGCTGCTGCATGTCCAACGGCACCGACGAAGCCAAAGCCGCCGCTGACCGCGTCATCGGCGATGTGCGGGAAGACGGACTTGCTGCCCTTATTGAAGAGCTGTGGTTCGACGGCCCGAAGGCGGAGCCCTCCGACCGCAGCTTCGGCTCTGCATGGGAGACGATGGAACGATGAGCTTCGCACCCGTTTACTCTGAAAACAGCCGCGCCCTCATCCTCGGCACATGGCCCAGCCCCAAAAGCCGGGAGATGGCCTTCTACTACGGCCACCCGCAGAACCGTTTCTGGCCCATGATGGCGGCCCTCACCGGCGAGCCTGTCCCCGCCCGGGAGGACATCGAGGCCAAAAAAGGCATCATCCTCCGCCATGGCCTCGCCCTGTGGGACACGCTGGAAAGCTGCACCATCACCGGCGCGTCGGACGCCTCTATCCGGGACGTGGTGCCGAACGACATTGCATCCCTTTTAGCAAAAGCACCCATTGAGGCAGTGTTCTGCAACGGGGCCACGGCCTACCGCATTTATACCAAATATCTGCTGCCGGTGTCCGGCATCCCGGCGGTCAAGCTGCCCAGCACCAGCCCCGCCAACGCCGCCTGCCGCCCCGAAACCCTGCGCGAGGTCTGGGGCGAGGCCCTCAAAGATTATATAACCGTTTCCAACCTGTAAATTATTCATGAAACACTTGCGTTTTGTGTATAAAAGGATTTATTATGGAAGAGTACAAGGGGCGGTGCGCCCCTTCGGGAAAGGAGAAAATGCATGAGCAAAGTTATCCGCACCCAAAAGCCCAGCGTCCTGCCGTGGTATGCGGCAGCGCTGGTGTTCGCGGTGCTGTGCGCGGTGCTGCCAGCATATAAGCTGTGGGCGCTGCTGCTAGCGCTGGGCGGCGCAGCCGTGATGTTCGGCGTGGCAAAGAAGGTCTGCCCGACCCGGGTGGTGGAGCATGAAGTGCCTTTCCACACCGGCAGCGGCGATGTGGACGAGATGCTGGCCGACATCCAGCAGAAGCTGGATGCCCTCCACGCGCTGAACGAGGCCCTGCCCGACCCGGAGCTTTCCGCCGCCATGACCCGGATGGAAAAGGCAGGCCGCTCCATCATGGAGACGGTGGAGGCCAGTCCCGCCAAGGCAAAGCAGGTACGCCGCTTTGCGAACTACTATCTGCCCGACGCGGTGAACGTACTGGAGCAGTACGCAAAACTCGCCCGCCAGGGCGTGCGGGGCGAAAATGCCGCTTCGATTCGGGCAGAGGTGGAGCGGAACGCGGCTTCCATCGCCACTGCATTCGAAAACCAGCTGGATGCACTGTATGCCGCTGAAAGCATGGACCTCTCGGCGGATCTGACGGTATTGCAGAATATGCTCAAAGGACAAGGCTTAGGCTAAACGTCTGATTTGGAAAGGAAGGAATCTCTCATGGCTGATAATACGTTCAATTTTGACTTAGACGCACCCGCTGTTCCCACCCTGACCCTCGACCCGGTGGAAGCACCTGCCGCCGAGGAAAAGCAGCCCGAACCCGCTGCGGCCCCCGAGGCCGAACAGGTCAAGCTCAGCCCCGAGGAGCAGGCGATGGTGGACGCCTTCGCTCAGAAGATCGACATCACCAACAGCCAGCAGGTGCTGCAGTACGGCTCCGCCTGCCAGAAGAAGATCGGTGACTTCTCCGAGGCGGCACTTTCCAAAGTGTCCACCAAAGACCTCGGCGAGGTGGGCGGCATGATCACCGACCTTATCGGGGAGCTGAAGAACTTTGACGCCGCCGAAGAGGAAAAGGGCATCCTCGGCTTCTTCAAGAAAAAGGGTAACCAGCTCGACAACATGAAGACCAAGTACAGCAAAGCGGAAACGAACGTCGAGACCATCCAGTCCGCCCTCGAAAAGCATCAGGTGCAGCTGCTCAAGGATATTGCGATGCTGGACAAGATGTACGAGCTGAACATGGCCTATTTCAAAGAGCTGAGCATGTATATCCTCGCAGGCAAGAAGAAGCTGGCCGACTTCCGCGCCCACGAGCTGCAGCAGGCGATGGACAAGGCAAAGGCTTCCGGCCTGCCTGAGGACGCACAGGCCGCACGCGATCTGGCCGACCAGTGCGAGCGCTTTGAGAAAAAGCTCTACGACCTTGAGCTGACCCGCACCATCAGCCTGCAGATGGGTCCTCAGATCCGGCTTTTGCAGAACAATAACTCCATGATGGCCGAGAAGATACAGTCCACCATCGTCAACACCATCCCCCTGTGGAAGAACCAGATGGTGCTGGCACTGGGTCTGGCCCACAGCCAGCAGGCCATGCAGGCCGAGCGTGCCGTGACCGACATGACCAACGACCTGCTCAAGAAGAACGCCGAGGCCCTCAAGATGGGTACCATCGAGACCGCAAAGGAATCTCAGCGCGGTGTGGTGGATATCGAGACCCTGCAGCAGACCAACAAGAGCCTGATCGAGACGCTGGACGAGCTGAACAAGATCCAGAGCGAGGGCCGCGCAAAGCGCGCTGCCGCCGAGCAGGAGCTGAACCGCATCGAGGACGAACTGAAAGCAAAAATGATGGAGATCCGGAGCTGAGATGGCAAACGCAGATTTTTCGCAAAAACAGAACAGCACTTCCGGCGGTTTTGACGCGGGCAGCTACCGCGAACAAAAGCAGCCGGAGCAGGCCGTGCCGCTGACACCTCTGCAGCAGAAGCTGGCAGGGCTGGAAGCAAAGCTGCCCGCAGCCCTTTCCACCCGCGCAGCTGCACTGGCGCTGAGCGTGGTGGTGATGCTGGCGGCCTTTTTGGGCTTTGGCAGCGCCAAGCTGCGCAGCCGGTACAACGAAGTCCGCAAATGGTACACGGTGGGTGTGGCGGCAGACAACGGCTATAACCTCAACGAGGAGCTGACCACCCGCATGAACACGGCGGCAAACATCATCACCACCGCCGGCAGCACGCTGGGAGCGGACAGTGCCGAGGTACAGGCCGCACAGAGCGCGCTGAGCGATTTTACCGCCTGTCTGGAAGCGGTGCAGAACGGCGGCAAAAGTCAGGCACTCACCTCGCTGCCCTATTATCAGGGCAGCACGATGCATGCGCTGTATCAGGCCAACGAGGTGCTGGGGTCGCGGATCGATCAGCTCTACGCAAAGCTGCAGGAGCAGGCCGCAGACCCAATGAAGATGGGCGCGGTGCAGAGCCAGTACGGCCAGTTCAACAGTGCGGCTACCATCATCGGCACCCTGAAATACAACGATGCCGTTTACGACTACCAGAAAGAGACCGGCGGCTTCCCGGCCAGCGTGCTGGGAGCCATTGCCGGTGTAAAGGAGGTTGAACCCTTCGCATGAAAAATTTTGCAAAGCGCGTGAGCGCTCTGGTGCTGGCCCTTGTGGTGGGCGCAGCGGCCCTGTGCCCGGCGGCATTTGCCGCCGCCAGCCTGCCGGACCTGCCCAGAGATCAGTGTGTGGTGGATGACGCCAACGTTCTGAGCGACAGCACCACCCAGACCATCATCGACCTGAATGCCCAGCTGGAACAAAGCTGCAACGGGGCACAGATCGGCGTACTGACTGTAGATTATACGGGTAATTATTCCACTGAGGATTATGCAACACAGGCCTTCAATGCCTGGGGCATCGGCTCGGCTTCCGAGAACAACGGCGTGCTGATCCTGCTGGTGATGGAATCGCCCATCTACGAGGACGGCGATTACTACGTGACCTACGGCGACGGCTTCCGCAACACCACGCTGGAAAGTCAGGCCAGTGCCCTCGCTCAGACCATGGAAGGTGATTTTGTTAACCGCGATTACAGCGATGCAGTAATCACCTGTGCCAACAATGTGGCCGACACCATTGCAAGTGTTTATGGGGTAAATCTGAACAATGGCAGCTACGACGATGGCAGCTACGCGGAGCCGGACGACGGCCCCACCACCTTTGGGGATATCGTTCTGGGTATCGTGATCCTGTTCATGTCCCTGATGGTGATGCTGATCATCGTACTGTTCGTGTTCCGGGTGTTCATTGCACCCATCGGCCACGCAGCAGGCTGGAACTGGGGTCCCTTCGCATGGGGCTACATGGCAGGCTCGGCCCGTCGGCATTATCGTCCCGGCCCGCCGCCTCCTCCGGGCCCCGGCTTTGGTCCCGGATACGGCCCGGGCTATGGCCCCGGCCCCCGCAATGACCGGCCCCGCCCGCCCCGGAACAACAACCGGCGTCCGCCCCGTCCTCCCATGGGCGGCGGCTTTGGCGGCGGGTCCTTCGGTGGCGGCAGCTTTGGCGGCGGCTCCTTTGGCGGCGGCTCGTTCGGTGGAATGGGCGGCGGCGGCAGCCACGGCGGCGGCGGTGGCCGCGGCCGTTAAAAACACAAAAACACGGAGAACTGCTGTGGGCGGTATGCCTGCGGCAGTTCTCTTTTTAGGTTTCAGGTGTGAAGGGAATTCATTTGACAAATCAACTTTGTTAACCTATACTGAGAAACATGCATAATAAGCCAGAAATAAAGGCTCTGAGGGCGGAAAAGCCGCAGAGCAGGGAACGATAAAAATAGAGGGAGAAAACCATGCTGACTCTGGATAAGATCTACCATGCAGCCTTTGTGCTCAAGGATGTTGCCCGCAAGACCGACCTCATCGAGGCACCCAAGCTCTCCAAGGACTGCCAGCTGTACCTGAAAACCGAAAACCTGCAGGCCACCGGCAGCTTTAAGGTGCGCGGTGCTTACTATAAGATCAGCCAGCTTTCCGAGGAGGAGAGCGCCAAGGGCGTGATCGCCTGCTCTGCCGGCAACCACGCACAGGGCGTGGCGCTGGCTGCTACCCGTCGCGGCATCAAGAGCATCGTCTGTATGCCGGACGGTGCGCCCATCATGAAGGTGGAGAACACCAAGAATCTGGGCGCAGAGGTGTGTCTGGTGCCCGGCACCTACGATGATGCCCACGACAAGGCTGTGGAGCTGCAGGAAGAGACCGGCATGACCTTTATCCACCCCTATGACGATGAGCAGGTCATCGCGGGGCAGGGAACCATTGGTCTGGAAATTCTGGATCAGCTGCCGGATGTGGATGCGGTCGTTGTGCCGGTGGGCGGCGGCGGCCTGATCTCCGGCGTGGCCTTTGCCATCAAGAGTCTGCGCCCGGAGGTGAAGGTCTATGGCGTACAGGCCGAGGGTGCACCCAGCATGTACCGCAGCCTGCACGAGCATAAGTACCAGACCCTGAAAGCCGTTTCTACCTTTGCAGACGGCATTCAGGTCAAGACTCCCGGTGAGCTGACCTACCAGATCTGTGAGCAGTATGTGGACGACATCGTGACCGTGAGCGAGGATGAGACCGCTGCCGCCATCCTCTCGCTGATGGAGAACCAGAAACTGGTTGCCGAGGGTGCCGGAGCCGTGCCGGTGGCTGCAGTGCTGTTCCACAAGCTGCCGGTCGAGGGCAAAAAGGTGGCCTGCGTCGTCTCCGGCGGCAACATCGATGTGAACATCCTCAACCGCGTGATCACCCGTGGTCTGGTCATGAGCGGCCGCAAGGCGAACATGACCATTGCGCTGGAGGACAAGCCCGGCCAGCTCAAGAAGGTGGCCGAGATCGTGTCCCGCTGCGGCAGCAATGTGGTGTCGGTGCAGCACGATGGCTCCGATCCCAATATGCCCATCTCCAGCTGCTTCCTCAAGCTCACCCTTGAGACCCGCGATGCCGAGCAGATCGAGCAGATCCGCGCAGAGCTTGCAAAAGAGGGTTTCCAGCTTGTGAGCGAAAGAGTATAATAGAAGAAAAAAGAAAGGAACGTTTTATCATGAAAGTCGTTTCCACTTCCAACGCACCCGCAGCCATCGGCCCTTACAGCCAGGCCATCGATCTGGGCAATATGGTGTTTGTTTCCGGCCAGATCCCGGTAGACCCTGCTACCGGCAAGATGGCCGATACGGTTGAAGAGCAGGCTGCACAGAGCCTTGCAAACCTCAAGGCCATTCTGGCCGAGGCTGGCCTTTCCATGGCAAATGTGGTCAAGACTGTCATTTTTCTGGCCGATATCAACGATTTTGCCGCTGTGAATGCCGTGTATGCCAAGGCCTTTGCTGAGCCGTTCCCTGCCCGCAGCTGCGTGCAGGTGGCCGCCATTCCCAAGGGCGCAAAGCTGGAGATCGAGTGCATCGCCGTGCGCGAATGATCAGGCCTAAACACAAAAGGGGCTGTGCCGCTGGCACAGCCCCTTTTGCATGTGTGAGGAAGAATGAGAACAGCAATTACGGGCGCAGACCCATGCCGCCCTCCAGCGTGAGAGTCTCGCCGGACAGATACTTGAAGTCCGGCATGGCCAGCTGCACGCATACCCGGCCGATCTCGGTCTCGGGGTTGGCATAGTGGCCCATGGGCGGCATCTTGACGTTGGCTTTGAACGCATCCGGGTATGCCTGCTGGAACTGCTCCAGCTTGGCGGTCCAGGCCAGCGGGCAGATCACGTTGACATTGATGCCATCCTTGCCCCACTCGGTAGCGGCCACGCGGGACAGGCCGCGGATGCCCTCCTTGGCGGCAGCGTAGGCGCACTGGCCAAAGTTGCCAAACAAGCCTGCACCGGATGCAAAGTTGATCACGCTGCCCTTGGACTTGGCCAGATAGGGATAGCAGGCCTTCATATAGTAAAATGCAGCGTACAGGCCGGAATAAAGGGCAAGATCAAACTGCTCGGTGGTGTGCTCTGCCAGCGGCACGCCGGAAGCGGATGCCTGTGCGTTGTTCACCAGCACTTGAATGCCACCAAAGGTATCCACAGCCTGATTGACGACATTCTGCACGGTGGCTTCGTTGTCGGTGCCTGCACACACATCTGCCTGCACCGGCAGAACGCGGATGCCATACTTGGCTTCCAGCTCGTTTTTTGCCTCTTCCAGTTTTTTCACATTACGGCCAGTGATGACCAGATTTGCGCCCTCTTTTGCAAAGGCGGTGGCAATGCCATAGCCGATGGAGCCGCAGCTGCCATCGGAAAGTACGGCGCGGCCTGCGCCGGTGATGATAGCGGTCTTACCCGTTAAAAAGCCCATAGTTGCCCTCCAGAAGTGCTCAATTGGCTGATGTTGGCCATATTATAGCCTGTATTTCAATAGAATGCAAGGCTTTTTACCGATAAATAAAAAATAGACAAAGAATGCCGAGAAGGTGAAAAAATTCACGACTTCTCGGCATTTTGTGAAAGATTTGTCAGAGACTTTGATGTTAAAATAAAGACAAACTAATTACTTCTGCACGCCCGCCTCGCACTGCTCAATAAACTGCTTTGCCACGCGGGGGCTGCGGCCGCCGGCGCGGATGGCAAAGGCTTCGGCTTTGACCAGCAGCTGATCCATCGGCATGTCGATGCCGTGCTGCTTTGCCAGTTCGGCCAGAATGGTCTCAAACCGGGCCTTCTCCGGCCGCTGGAAGGTGACCGTCAGGCCGAATCGGGCCGAAAGGCTCATCAGCTCCTGCCGGGTATCGGCTTCGTGAATGTCGTCGCCGGTGCGGTCGGTCAGTGTTTCTTTAATAAGGTGGCGGCGGTTGGAGGTGGCGTATACCGCGATGTTCTTGGCCCGGCCGCCCACGCTGCCTTCCAGAATGGCCTTGAGCGCGGCAAAGTTGTCGTCGTTGGCGGTAAAGCTCAGGTCGTCGATGAACAGGATGAATTTGAGCGGGTTCGCGGCCAGCTTGTCCATCAGATCCGGGATCTGGTAGAGCTGGTTCTTCTTCACTTCCACCAGCCGCAGGCCTTCAGGTGCAAACTCATTGGCAATGGCTTTCACCGCACTGGACTTGCCGGTGCCTGCATCGCCGTACAGCAGCACATTGTTGGCGGGCATCCCGGCCAGCAGGGCCTTTGTGTTGGCAATGACCTTTTCGCGCTCCTTCTCGTAGCCGGGCAGCTCGGAAAGGCGCTGAGGGTCCGGGTATTTCACCGGCACCAGCTGGCCGTTCTCCACCGTGAACACATGGTGCTTGGCAAACATGCCATAGCCCTTTTTTCCCACCTCGCTCATGCGCTGGGCGTAGGCGGCAGGCAGGTCGATGCCGGAGGTCTCCCACCGGGGCAGGAAGGCCAGCTCCTGCGCCTGCCCTGTGGCAGAGCCGGCAGCGGCCAGCAGCTCGTCCAGCGTCAGGCCGCACAGAGCCTGCAGAAAAGCCAGTTCACTGTCCAGCGCGGTCTGCAGTGCAGTGGCGAGGGTGCCCGATGCAGCCTGACGTACGCAGACGGTCTCGGCTTCCAGCACAGCGGCGCTGAGGTAGCTGCCCCAGTTGGTGGTGTGCTCGAACAGTGCGGCTTCAAATTGGGCCACAGCGTCGCACACTGGGCCATAGCCGGGCGCACCGGCTTCCATGCGGTCGGTCAGGTCCAAAAGCTTTGCCACAACGGGGTCGTCCAGCAGGCTGCGGAAAACAACAAGCCCGTGCAGCCGGGCATTCCATTCTCTCAATTTCATATTCCTGTCCTCTAGTTGGTCTTAAATTAAACGCGCAGGCGCGCATATCAGAAGTATACAGCGCATTGTGCTATGGCGCAAGAGGTGTTCAATTAACTTCATGTTTGGGGTGATTCAGGTTACAAATTGTCGATTGACAAAAGGCCGATTTATAGTATAATTTACATCAACAAATGCGCGGATGGGAAAAAGTACCATCCAAAGCCCACTGTTCAGAGAACTGCCGGTTGGTGCAAGGCAGAGAGAGCTTTGGAGGGGAAGTCGTCCCGGAGCAGCCTGTTGAACGGATGTGGAATGTGTCCCTGTAAGCAGCGCCGGTTGCAGCCGTTACAGTGCGGGACTTTGCTGGAAGT
>OLNQ01004575.1_pt1 | contig 10256 bp, 5 predicted proteins | sample 1672821 | NCBI WGS metagenome assembly OLNQ01 (sample SAMEA3136727, study PRJEB25190) | human gut metagenome | biome: human gut; feature: human-associated habitat; material: faeces | place: Austria | collected 2013
GGTGGTTCGTTGGCTCATCGAGGAGGAGCAGATCGGGATTGCTCAGCAGCACCTTAGCTAGCTCGATACGCATACGCCACCCGCCGGAGAACTCACGCGTCGGTCGGTCAAAGTCGCTCCGCTCGAAGCCTAGTCCGAGGAGCGTGCGCTCCATCTCGGCAAGGTACTGCGATGGGTGATGCATCTGTATCAGGTCGGTGAGATGTCCGTGACGCTCGATCAGCTCTAGATACTCGGGCGTGTCGTAGTCGGTGCGTGTCGCTAGCTCTTCGCTCAGACGGTCGTACTGATCATTGAGCGACTGCACATCCTTAAAGACCTCCTCGACCTCCGCCCGTAGCGTGGTGTGGTCGACAAGCTCTTTGACCTGTGGTAGGTAACCTATGGAGAGGTCGCGGGGACGGCTGACGGTACCGCTCGTCGGTTGCTCGATGCCGACGAGAATCTTCATCAAGGTTGACTTACCCGCCCCATTATGGCCGACAAGTGCGACCCGCTCGCCTTTGCTGATGACAAAGTTGATTGAGTCAAAGAGGAGTTGCTTACCAAAGTCTACCGTAAGGTCTTGAACGGATATCATCAGCGTGTCTGGATAGTGTGGATGAGAGAATAAGCCTGATAGATGCCTAGCTCGCCTGCACGGCTCAGGTCATCTATCGCCTGCTCATGCTGTCCCTGCTGCTCGAGGAGCAGAGCGCGATTGAAGTAAGCTTCGCCAGCTTGAGGTAGTAGCTCGATCGCCTTGGTATAGTCTGCGATAGCTTGGTCTCTATGTCCCAGCGACTGGTGCAGGTGCGCCCGATTATAGTATAGGTAGCCCATCTGCGGGGCGTGGCCGATGGCGGCGGTGAGCTCACGCATCGCTAAGTCGTACATGAGCGTTTGCTGCTTAGCGTCTGTGAGTGTCTCTGCCTGCATGAGGCGTGCCGTGCTCAGGGCGAGAAGTGCGAGTGGCTGCTGAGGAGCCAGCTCGAGACAAGCGTTGAACTGTGAGACCGCCTCACCGATGTCTCGTAAGAGCAAGTCGTTGACACCCATGCGTAGATGCCAGTCGGCCGTCTGCTCTACACTACTAGCCTGCAGGCGCGCTATATCCTCGAGGACGATATGAAGCTGCGTGCTGTCGAGCGACTGCGTGCCGACGGCAAGCAAGAGACGAGGCTGGTAGCCCGTGCGCTCGTTGTATGCCTCCAGCTCAGCCGAGTAGTTCGAGCGAGGCAATAGTTTGTCGTGCCCCTTCTGCACGAAGTAGGTTAGCTCGTAGGCAGGGAAAGCATCGGCCGAAGTGGCTTGCTCTTGAATAGACCCCCGCAGAGAGCCACCAGTCGCAGTGATAGAGGAGGATGTTGTCTCACTACTTACAGACTGTAGCTCGGCATGATGCTCCAGTGCGTAGAGCTCGTCGCTGGCTACACTCGATGCGGTGCTGTCGGCAATGGTTGGCTTAGGCGGTTTGATCTGCCCACGCTCTAGCTTGTAAGCCAGCCAATAGTCCCTGTCGGCTCCAGCAGCATCACCGAGCAGACGCTTCACCTCCGAGCGCTGATAGTAACCCGAGAGGAACTCAGGTCGACGACCGAGGATATAGTCTAGCGTCTCGATGGCAGCTCTGTACTGTCCCGTCTGCGTCTGCACCAAGGCTAAGTTGAAGTGAGCCGTCAGGTTCGTCGGTTGCTGGCGCACCACCTCTAGCAGGTCCTCGCGAGCGCCCAGCAAGTCGCCCACCTCGACACGTAGCAAGGCTCGGTTGTGGCGAGCGACCGCATCGTGAGGCGTCAGGAGGAGTGCCTGGTCGTAGTCCTCCATAGCACCACGGTACTCCTTTAGTTTGTAGCGAGTCAGTCCACGGTTGATGTAGTCGCTCGCCTGGTCTGGCTCTAAAGCAATGCTCTTGTCGTGGTAGCGTAGCGCCCCCTCGTAGTCCCCCCGCAGGTAAGCAATCGTCGAGAGCATCCGATAAGGCGCAGCGCTCAGCGAGTCAATCGCCAAGCCCTCGGCTATCCGACCCTCCGCTGCGACCGTGTCTTGTCGTCGCAAAGCTATCTCCGCTGCGAGGAAGTAGCCACGCGCCTCCTTCGGATGACGCTGCGTCAAGGCGAGCGCTGCCGAGTCGGCACGCTCATACTGCTCGGCACCGTAGAGCGAGCCTGCTAAGTTGAACGAGAGGTAAAAGTCGTCTGGCGTGATCTTGAGCGCTTGTGCATAGTCGGTCGCCGCCTCCGCATAGTGCTGCAGATTGTGCCGTGCTGCTCCACGCACCATGTAAGCTCTAGAGAGGAAAGGGTTGCGCTCTAGGCAGAGCGTCGCGTCTCGCTCAGCACCCGCATAGTCGCCCAGCATAAGCTTTGCAAAAGCTCTGTAGTAGTACGGGTCAGCCATCGTAGGCGATACCTCGATCACTTGGTTAAAGTGCTCGATAGCGACCACATAATCCTTGAAGCCGATCGCATTGCGCCCGATCGTCATCACCCGCTCCGTATCTATCTGCGACCAGAGCGTAGTGCTCCACACGCAGAGTGTGCAGAGTAGTAGAGTGAGGGAACGTAGGAGCGGACGCATAGAGGCTAGTGTATCGGATTACGCATGACAGGGTAGCCGACACGTACTCGCCCGTCGGCTATATGCTGTAGCTTCTTCTTAATCATGCGCTTGCGCATCGCCGAGATGTGATCCACAAAGAGCTTGCCATCTAGGTGATCATACTCATGCTGCACCACCCGAGCGGCAAAGCCCGAGAGCTCTAGACGCTGTGGCTCAAACTGCTCATTCATATAGTCCACCACGATCGACTCTGGTCGTACGACCCGCTCGTTAATGCCAGGCAAGCTCAGACAACCCTCAGCCTCCGAGCAGGTCTCCTCGCTGAGGGAACGCATGTGCGCATTGATCATAACCAGCTTGAGCTCGGCACACTCAGGGTACTCCTCAGCCAGAGGCGTGGCATCGATCACCTGCAGACGTATGTTGCGCCCGATCTGTGGAGCTGCCAACCCGATGCCGTCGCTCTCATACATCGTCTGCCACATGTCTGCGATCAGCTCGGAGAGGTTCGGGTAGTCAGGCGTTATATCCTCGCTCATGTTGCGTAGGACGGGATGCCCGTAAAGGTATATGGGTAAGGTCTTAGCCATAAGTGTAATCGGTTAATTTTCTGTTTTTAGTGAAGCATACGCAAGCTATCCAGATAGCTCTGTAAGATAATGGTCGCACTGACACGATCCACCAGCCCTTTGTCCTGTCGGCGTCGCTGCTTGCCGATGCCCGCCTCGCGGATCGTCTGCTGTGCCAAGACAGAGGTAAAGCGCTCGTCCACATATTCTAGACGTATCTGGGGGTAGAGATGTTGCAACTTCTTAGCCAAAGCTTGTATCGCCTGCCACGTTGCCGAGGGCGTTGCGTTCATCTGTGTCGGCTTGCCAAGGACAATTGTCTCCACCTCCTCACGAGCTAGGTAGTCCGCCAGATAGTTGAGGAGTTGATGCGTAGGCACCGTGTCGAGCGCCCCTGGAGTAATCTGCAGTGCGTCGGTCACCGCCAGCCCCGTGCGCTTGGTGCCGTAGTCGATAGCGAGGATGCGAGCCATAGGCGTGTGGTCTCTCTATGCGTTGTAGTACTTCTCGCGGAGCTCGGCAATCTTGGGATCGGTGATGTAGTCGTCGTAGTTGATGATGCGGTCGATGATCCCGTTTGGAGTGAGCTCGATGACACGATTTGCTACCGTGCGGATGAACTCGTGGTCGTGGCTCGAGAAGAGCACATTCCCCTTGAAAGAGATGAGCGTGTTGTTGAACGCCTGTATCGACTCCAGATCCAGGTGGTTCGTCGGTGTGTCGAGGATCAGCACATTAGCCCCTGGGGGAAGCATCATACGGCTGATCATACAGCGCATCTTCTCACCTCCCGAGAGGACCGAGGCGCGCTTGTTCACCTCCTCACCGCTGAAGAGCATACGCCCTAGGAAGCCCTTGAGGTAGACATCGTTCGTGTCTTTGGCAAACTGCCCGAGCCAGTCCAAAATGGTCATATCGGTGTCGAAGTAAGCACTGTTGTCCAGTGGCAGATAGGCGGTCGTGATCGTTTGTCCCCACTCGTAGCTACCCTGCTGCGCCTTGCGGTTGCCATTGATGATCTCAAAGAGGGCGGTCATAGCACGTGGGTCGTGACTGATGAAGACGATCTTGTCGTCTCGCTCCACATTGAAGGTGAGCCCCTTGAAGAGCACCTCTCCCTCGTCCGTCACAGCCGAGAGGTCATTAACCTCTAGAACCTTGTTGCCCGGCTCACGCTCTGGCTGGAAGAGGATGCCTGGGTAGCGACGTGATGACGGCTCGATCTCGTTGATGTCGAGACGCTCCAGCATCTTCTTGCGGCTGGTCGTCTGCTTGCTCTTTGCCACGTTGGCACTGAAGCGACGGATGAACTCCTCGAGCTCTTTCTTCTTCTCCTCGAGCTTCTTATTTTGCTGCTGTTGCTGTCTGAGCGCCAACTGGCTAGACTCGTACCAGTAGCTGTAGTTACCAGCGAAGAGTCTTACCTTGCCAAAGTCTATATCCACCGTATGGGTCGACACGGCATCGAGGAAGTGACGGTCGTGGCTCACCACGAGGACGGTGCTCTCCGTCTCGGCGAGGTAGTCCTCGAGCCAAGAGACGGTCTCTAGGTCTAGGTCGTTCGTCGGCTCATCGAGGAGTAGGTTATCCGGCTTGCCAAAGAGACAGCGAGCTAGTAGCACACGCACCTTCTGCTTACCGCTGATGTCGCCCATCAGGCGGTAGTGCAGATCCTCCTTGATGCCGAGACCGCTCAAGAGGGCTGCTGCCTCACTCTCAGCGTTCCACCCATCGAGGTTGGCAAACTGCTCCTCGAGCTCAGCCGCCTTGACACCATCTTCGTCGGAAAAGTCTTCCTTAGCGTAGATAGCGTCCTTTTCCTTCATGATCTGCCAGAGCTTGTCATGCCCCATTAGGACGGTATCGATGACCGTGTACTCGTCAAAGGCGAAGTGATCCTGGCTGAGCACCGAGAGTCGCTCGTCGGGCCCAAAGGTGACGGTACCGCGTGTCGGCTCCAGCTCTCCGCTGATCATACGGAGCATAGTTGACTTGCCCGCACCGTTGGCACCGATGATGCCGTAGCAGTTGCCCGGGGTAAACTTAAGGTTGACGTCGGCAAAGAGCACGCGCTTGCCAAACTGTATCGTGAGGTCGTTAACTATAATCATCTTTCTATTCTACTGTCTTCTGTCTTAATGAGTGATAAGGAGGCGCGCCCATCCCGCTCTCGTGGTGGCCGTTTGCCACATAGAGATGGGCTAATCTGTACAAAGGTACGAAATTAGAGGTTAGCTATTAGCTATTAGCTATTGGCTGTTGGCTGTTGGCTGTTGGCAGTAGTACTAGTGGCCCTGGCTGGGCAAATTTAACGTCGACCCATTACAATAATTTAGACCCGACTACCGTATCGATACGGCACTATGTCGGGGAAAACGGATCTCCACGTGGATATTCGAGAAAAGAGGGCGTCGGACTAAACCAAGCTTACAGTTACAGTCACAGTCCGACCTCCCACACCGGGGAGGTCGTTTGCTTCGTGTGACACTCCTGACCCCGCAGTCGTTCGGGGCTTTGCCCCTCCGACTGGGGGCTACGATGCGTCCGACCGCAAGCGGTCGTCTAACCTCTAATCTCTTCTCCCCCCTAATTTCTAACCCTCTAATCAAAAAAAGGGGCGAACCATCGTTCGCCCCTTTTTTTGATTCTAGTGGCTTACCACCACTCGGTAAGTCTCGCCCGCTACGCAGACTAGGTAAACCCCGTCCGCATAGGGTGTCAGGTCAATCTGCAGTGTGCCTCGATCATCGGCACGACCCGCATAGAGCCGCTCGCCAGCCATGCTATGTAGCGTCACTTCGCTGGCAGGAGCTACACCCTCCACGATGACATAGTCAGTCGCTGGGTTCGGGTAGAGCTTCACCTGCTGCGTGACGGTAGTCTCCACGCCCGTGTTATCTGCAAAAGTAGCCTTAACCTCTGTTGCACCCTTGATCACAACTTTCTTTGTTGCGAGGATGTCCGTACCATTGGCCGTAAGCGCTGTCAACTTGTAGCCAGCAGCGGGCGTAGCGACAATCGTCAGCTCGGTTCCTTCCGGAACGGCGTTGAGGTCTTCCGCACCGGTAGCGGTGATCGTGCCTTCGCCCTCCTTGGTGAGCGTTACGGCAAAAGTCTTCTTCGTAAAGGTTGCCTTGATTTCCGTTGCACCCTTGATCACAACTTTCTTTGTTGCGAGGATATCCGTGCCGTTGGCCGTGAGAGCTGTCAACTTGTAGCCCTCAGCCGGCGTAGCAACGATCGTTAGCTCCGTGCCATAGGGGACTGCGTTGAGATCGTCAGCACCGGTGGCTGTGAGCGTACCTTCGCCCTCCTTGGTCAACTTAACGGCAAAAGTCTTCTTCGTAAAGGTTGCCTTGATCTCCGTTGCACCCTTGACAACAACTTTCTTTGTTGCGAGGATATCTGTGCCGTTGGCTGTGAGAGCCGTCAGTTCGTAACCCTCAGCTGGCGTAGCATTGATCGTCAGCTCCGTGCCGTAAGCCACAGCACTGAGATCATCTGCACCTGTGGCGGTAATCGTACCCTCGCCCTCCTTGGTGAGCGTTACGGCAAAGGTCTTCTTCGTAAAGGTCGCCTTGATTAAAACATCTGCCGTGCCGACGGTACACTCAAAGGTCGTCTTACCCGTATAGGGAGTGGACTCTATCTCTTCCTTGCCGATGAGCCACTTGTCTATCTGGTAGCCCTCAGCAGGCTGAGCTGTGATGAGGATCTTGTCGCCTTCATAAGCTAGGCTTCCAGAGGTAAAGGGCTCCCCATTTCTAGTAGCTGTGAGCGTCCCTTCGCCTTTTGGCGTGAATGTCACTGTATAGTTCTTCTTCTTCTCAAAGGTTGCCTTGATCTCGGTGTCTTCCCTGACGCTCAGCTTCTTCGTTGCGAGGATGTCCTTACCGTTGGCTGTGAGAGCTGTCAACTTGTAGCCGTCAGCCGGTGTCGCTACGATGGTCAGCTCGGTACCCTCCAGAACGGCGTTAAGGTCAGCGGCTCCAGTAGCGGTGAGCGTTCCTTCCCCTTCCTTAGTCAGCGTTACCTTTAAGGTTTGTGCGCCCTCGTAGGGAACATACTTTCTGGTATCGGACTTGTACTTTAGCGTATTCCAGTTCTTACCCTTGGCAATAGCGACATCGGATTTAAGGCAAATATTGCCCTCCGGAGCTGGTTCTTGCACTACGGCAAATTCACCGGCTTTCTTTCCGGTACGGTCGGGCAGACTGTTCACCAAGCGGGTCATCTCTTCGCCTTTGATTTGATTGCCGTGGCAGTTAAGTGTTTCCAATTTGGTATTTTTGGAAACATCCAATGCCGTCAGTTGATTGTTGTAGCATTCAAGCCATATCAATGCGGTGTTTTGGGAGACATTCAATGCCGTCAGCTGATTGTTGTAGCAATCTAGGTTTATCAAAGCCGTATTCTTTGATAGATCCAACATGGTCAGCTGATTGTTGTCGCAGTCAAGCCATGTCAGTGCGGTATTTTGGGATACATCCAATGCTGCCAGCTTATTTTCAACGCAGGCAAGCCATGTCAACACTGTGTTTTGGGATACATCCAATGTGGTCAGCGGATTGTAAGAGCAGAAAAGCTTTGTTAACACGGTGTTTTGAGACAGATCCAATGCAGTCAGTTGATTTTGGTGGCAGATAAGAGTTGTCAACGCAGTGTTTTGGGACAGATCCAATGCGGTCAGCTGATTTTTGTTGCAGTCAAGTTCTGTCAACGCAGTGTTTTGGGATACATCCAACGCGGTCAGCGGATTTTTGTAGCATTTAAGCTTTTTCAAGGCGGTACAGCTCGAGACATCCAAGCTGGTCAGTTTGTTTTTGTAGCATTCAAGCTCTTTCAAGGCGGTGTTTTGGGAAACATCCAATGCCGTCAGTTGATTCTCGTTGCATTTAAGCTCTGTCAAGGCGGTACAGCTCGAGACATCCAAGCTGGTCAGTTTGATGCGGTAGCAGTAAAGCTCTTTCAAGGCGGTGTTTTGGGAAACATCCAATGCCGTCAGTTGATTGTCGTAGCAGTAAAGCTCTGTCAAGGCGGTACAGCCCGAGACGTTCAAGCTGGTCAGTTTGTTGCGGTAGCAGTCAAGCTTTTTCAAGGCGGTACAGCTCGAGACATCCAAGCTGGTCAGTTGATTGTCGTAGCATTTAAGCTCTGTCAAGGCGGTACAGCCCGAGACGTTCAAGCTGGTCAGTTTGTTGCCGAAGCATTTAAGCGATGTCAAGGCGGTACAGGCCGAGACATCCAAGCTGGTCAGTTTGTTGCGGTAGCAGTCAAGCGTTGTCAAGGCGGTACAGCTCGAGACATCCAAGCTGGTCAGTTGATTGTCGTTGCAGTAAAGCTCTGTCAAGGCGGTACAGCCCGAGACGTTCAAGCTGGTCAGTTTGTTGCCGAAGCTCGGTTTGTTGCCGAAGCATTTAAGCTCTATCAAGGTAGTGCAACCAGACGCGTCCAAATTGGTCAGTTCGCTGTTCCAAGCGTTAAACTTTGTGACATTGCCTCGAATGATGACAGTTTGGCCGGTAAGTGTGTAGGGAGCGTCGTGGCAGGCAAACGGCTCTTTGACACCCTCGATGGTGACGTTGCGCCCCCAAATTCCTAATGTGATTTTCTCTCCGACGGCCTTGGTAGTGGTCATCGTGATGACCCCTTCGGCGAGGAGCGAGCTGGTCGCTAGCAGCGTGCTGAGGAGGGCGAAGATCCAGATGCGTAGTTGTTTACTCATAATGTGGTTAAGTAGCTAGTGATTAGTAGTTAGTGATTAGTTGTAGCGTGACGGGGAGCTGTGATGGCTCTGCTGTGTGAGTTGTATTTTCTGTGAAGTTATACCTTTATTTTGAGTCGTGCAAGAGATTGGGAATTAGAGGTTAGGGATTAGAAATTAGAGGTTAGAGAGCGGAGCGGTCGGAGAGGATCGGACGTGTAACGATGTGTAGGGACGCACAGAACCATGAGTGAAGCGGGACGAACACTGTAGGGACGCACGATCTGTGCGTCCGTCCCCGTCAAAGGTTACTGAGCTACCTGTTTAGCTGTACTACAACGGACGCACAGATCGTGCGTCCCTACAACCGTTACTCGTCCTGCGCTTCTTTACGGAAAGGAGGCGACCGCAAGGGGTCGTCTAACCTCTAATCTCTTCTCCCCCCCCTAATCTCTAACCCTCTAATCAAAAAAAGGGGCGAACGATGGTTCGCCCCTTTTTTTGATTCTAGTGTCTTACCACTACGCGGTAAGTCTCGCCCGCTACGCAGACTAGGTAAACCCCGTCCTCATAGGGTGTCAGGTCAATCTGCAGCGAGCCTCGATCATCGGCACGACCCGCATAGAGTCGCTCTCCAGTCAAGCCGTGCAGCGTCACCTCGCTGGCTGGTGCTACACCCTCCACGATGACATAGTCAGTCGCCGGGTTCGGGTAGAGCTTCATCTGCTGCGTGACGGTCGTCTCCACGCCCGTGTTATCTGCAAAAGTAGCCTTAACCTCCGTTGCACCCTTGATCACAACTTTCTTTGTTGCGAGGATGTCCGTACCGTTGGCCGTGAGAGCTGTCAACTTGTAGCCGTCAGCCGGTGTCGCTACGATGGTCAGCTCCGTGCCGTAAGTCACAGCATTGAGATCATCTGCTCCGGTAGCGGTGATCGTACCCTCGCCCTCCTTGGTCAGCTTTACGGCAAAAGTCTTCTTCGTGAAGGTCGCCTTGATCTCGGTGTCTTCCCTGACGCTCAGCTTCTTTGTTGCGAGGATGTCCGTACCGTTGGCCGTGAGAGCTGTCAACTTGTAGCCCTCAGCCGGCGTAGCATTGATCGTCAGCTCCGTACCGTAAGTCACAGCATTGAGATCATCTGCTCCGGTAGCGGTGAGCGTACCCTCACCCTCCTTGGTCAACTTAACGGCAAAAGTCTTCTTCGTGAAGGTCGCCTTGATCTCGGTGTCTTCCCTGACGCTCAGCTTCTTTGTTGCGAGGATGTCCGTACCGTTGGCCGTGAGAGCTGTCAACTTGTAGCCCTCAGCCGGTGTAGCATTGATCGTCAGCTCCGTACCATAGGGGACTGCGTTGAGATCGTCAGCGCCGGTGGCTGTGAGCGTACCTTCGCCCTCCTTGGTCAACTTAACGGCAAAAGTCTTCTTCGTAAAGGTCGCCTTGA
>OLNQ01004578.1_pt1 | contig 10249 bp, 10 predicted proteins | sample 1672821 | NCBI WGS metagenome assembly OLNQ01 (sample SAMEA3136727, study PRJEB25190) | human gut metagenome | biome: human gut; feature: human-associated habitat; material: faeces | place: Austria | collected 2013
GCATAAATCATATTCTATCTGTTTTTTTCCTTGTCTTCTTCAAGGATCTCCCGAATCAGAACCCTTTCGTCCATAGCATACTTTTTCCCTTTGATCTCCTGATAATCCTCATGACCTTTTCCTGCAAGGATCACAATATCTCCAGGCTCTCCATGATGAATGGCATAAGTGCCGACGTTCAAGATCTCCGTCTCGATGCCGGCGGCGTTCAGCTCCCCGGCGATGAGGCTCAGTGCGGTATAGGTGCAGCCCTTTTCGTGGGGGCTGCCGTTGATGAGCAGGACGTTCATAAAAATACTCTCCTTTGGTCCAGAATGCGCCGCAAAATGCCCGGCGCCTGTGCGATACTCTGATTGTAGCACAAAGCCTCCGGGCGTGCAATGCGCCCCGGTACTTGACAAGAATGCACGGTTTGATGATAATAAGAAGAACCAGAAGAGGATATGCAGCGCCGGGCGAGGCTATGCGAGCGCGCCCGGCCGACCAGAAGGAGGTCAAATCATGCGCGTGATCGCAGGAGAAGCCCGGGGACGGCGTCTGGAAGCCCTGCCCGGGACGGACGTGACCCGGCCCACCCTTTCGCAGGTGAAGGAGGCCATGTTCAGCATTGTACAGTTCGACCTGCCGGGCGCGCGGGTGCTGGACCTGTATGCCGGCAGCGGACAGCTGGGCATCGAGGCACTGAGCCGCGGCGCGGCCCGGTGCGTGTTCCTGGATGAGAACCGCGAGGCGGTGAACATCGTGATGCGCAACTGCAAGACCTGCGGTGTGTTCGACCGCAGCCGGGTCAATGTGGGCGAGGCCGCCCGGTATCTGTCGGCCTGCCGGGAGCAGTTCGACGTGGTGCTGCTGGATCCGCCGTTCCGGGGCGGTACGCTGGAAAAGATCCTGCCGGCGGTGGACAAGTGCACCGCACCCGGCGGCACTGTGCTGTGCGAGAGCGAAACGGGCCTTGTGCTGCCGGCACAGGTGGGCGGCCTGACCCTGCAGAAGCAGTATAAGTATGGCAAGGTGCTGCTGTGGAAATATACGAAGCCCATGCAGCAGGAGGGGGAAGCACTATGAACGTGAACGAGCTTTTGGACACCATTGAAGATACGCTGGAAGAGAGCACCAGCATGCCGCTGTCCGGCGGCAAGCGTCTGGTGGACGTGGAAAAGGTCCGGGATTATCTGGATGATATCCGCGCAAACCTGCCCGGCGAGCTGCGGCAGGCCCAGCAGATCGTGAACGACCGTGCCCAGATCGTGGACACGGCCAATGCACAGGCTCAGGCCATCGTGAAGAAGGCCGAGGAGCGCGCCCGCATCCTGGTGAGCGATGCCGAGATCGTGAAAGCCGCCCAGCAGCGCGCCGCCGAGATCACCGCCGCTGCCCAGAGCGAGTCGCGCACGCTGCGTCAGACCGTGACCGACTACTGCGACAACATGCTCAAGACCACGGAAGAGGCGATGGTGGAGAATGCCGCACAGGTAAAGAACGTGCGCGCCAACCTGCGCCAGAACGCCAAGAAAAACGGCTGATTTCCACACAAATTCCACATCCTGAAAAATGATGCGTCCCTGCAGGCAAAAATGACGGCCCGCAGGGACTTTTTTTGTGACATTTTGCCGCAAAAACAGGGACAAAAAACCTTGCAATCGGGGGCTTGATTTGCTACAATAAATGTGTGTCAGTGGGGTAAAGTGGGTGAAAGTAGGGCAAGGGCCCTCTCCACAGCCCCGAAAGGGGGCGGGCAGCATGTTCTTTGGCCGGTATGACTATACCATCGACGCCAAAGGGCGGCTGAACTTCCCCGCAAAGTTCCGCGACGCCATGGGCGAGAGCTTCGTGGTGCTGGAATGGGTGGACAACTGCCTGTTCGTGCTGCCGCTGCCTGAGGTGGAAAAGCTGGCAGAAAAGCTGGAGGCCGACGAGCTGATGGACAGCTGGGAGGTGTCTGGTGATCTGTTCAGCACCGCCTGCGAGGTGGTGCCGGACAAGCAGGGACGCATCCTTCTGCCGGCAGAGCTGCGCAGCTATGCCGGGCTGGAAAAGGATGTGACCATCATCGGCAACCGCAACCACGCCGAGATCTGGGCCACCGACGTCTGGAACGCCCGCCGCGCGGCGGTGAGCAATGAGCAGCGTGCAGCCCGGCTGCGCAGCCTGCACATCTGACATAAGAATTCTGCAAGAGAAAAAGGAGGCCGTGCCAATGGCTTCAGAAGAAAACGTGCCCTTTGACCCGACCTCATTTGAGCATATCCCGGTTCTGTTGAACGAATGCCTGGAAGGGCTGGCCATCGACCCGGCGGGCACCTATCTGGACGGCACCGCAGGCGGTGCGGGCCACTCCCGCCAGATCGCCCTGCGGCTGGATGCTGCAAAGGGCGGGCGGCTGATCTCGCTGGATCAGGACCCCGATGCCGTGCAGACGGCCCGGGCCCGTCTGGCCGGGCTGCCGGCCACCGTGGTGCAGATCAACTTCCGCTACGCCGGACAGGCGCTGGAAGAGCTGGGCATCGACAAGATCAACGGTGCACTGCTGGATCTGGGCGTTTCCAGCCACCAGCTGGACGATGCGGCCCGGGGCTTTTCCTACCGGGCAGATGCACCGCTGGACATGCGGATGAGCCAGCAGGGTGAGACGGCGGCAGATCTGGTGAACACCCTCAGCCGTGAGGACCTGGCCCGCATCCTGCGGGACTACGGCGAAGAACCCTTTGCCTGGCAGATCGCCGGCAAGATCGAGGAAGCGCGACAGAACGCGCCCATCGAGACCACTTTGCAGTTGGCCGACATCGTGGCCAGCGCCATGCCGCCGGCGGAGCGGCGCAAGAACAAGAACCCGTCCCGCCGCACCTTTCAGGCGCTGCGCATTGCCGTGAACCATGAGCTGGATGCGCTGGAAGAGGGGCTGGACACCATTTTCGAGCATCTTGCGCCCGGCGGGCGGCTGTGCGTGATCACCTTCCACTCGCTGGAGGACCGGCTGGTGAAAAACAAGTTCCGCCGCTGGGCCACGGCCTGCACCTGCCCGCCGGAGTTCCCGGTGTGTGTGTGCGGCGGCAAGGCCAAGGCAAAGCTCATTACCCGCAAACCCATTGAAGCCAACACGCAGGAGCTGGAAGAAAACCGGCGCAGCCGGTCGGCTCATCTGCGTGTGTTGGAAAAGTGCTGAGGGATGCCGCAGGCATCCTGTGAGGAGGAGAGGAAACCATGGGTCAGGCAGCATACGATTACAACACCGCGCGGCGCAGAAAAGCGCCGCAGACACAGCGCAAGACCGCATTGCGCGTGGAAAAGGGCGGCAAGCGCCGTCTTTCGCCGCTGCAGGAAGCGCTGCGCAATGCCATGCATCTGGTGGCGGCAGCCCTGCTCACCGGGTTTGCCATCAGCCTGCTGATGAGCGAGGCCCAGCTGGTGGAGCTGAATGATCAGATCCAGGACGCCAAGGCCCAGCTGGTGAGCGCCCAGAGCCAGTACACCTACTACAACAGCACCCTGAACAGCAAGACCAACATCACCAGCGTGGAAGAAGCGGCCAGCCGTCTGGGTCTGATGAAGATCGACCCCAGCCAGATCACCTACATCCGGCTGAACGAGTCCGGTGCGCTGGAGCGTCAGCAGTCCCCTGTGCGGCAGTGGACCAGTTTCATCTACAACGGTGCCGTGACCATTCTGGGCACCGTAAAATAACATCAAAACGGGAAAGCGTGCGGCGGCGCACGCTTTTTCGGTTTTTAGCAGGTCCGGGGCAGCCGCCGCGCGGGCCGATATCCTGAAGAAAACAGCAGGCAGAACGGGTGCTCCGCCCTGTCTGCGGGAGAACAGCATGCAACAAGATTCCAACAAGAAAAAGGGCAAAGGCTACCGGGTGCGCCCGGCCTTTGCGCGGGAACGGCTCAACGGACGCACCCGGCGCGTGTGCAGCATTCTGGGGCTGGCGGCGGTCGTGCTGGCATCGGCCGTGGTCGTCCGCAGCCTGTATGTCATCCAGATCCGGGACGGTGCCAAGTACCGACAGTATGCCGCCCAGCAGCAGCTGCTGGACACCACGGTCAAGGCCACCCGCGGCGAGATCTACGACGCCAACGGCATCACGCTGGCTTCCACCAGCGTGGTGTGGAACATCTGGGCTGACCCCAGCTACAGCAGCATCCTGTACACCACCAGCACCAACGACGATAAAACGACGGTGCGCACATTTGACCCGACCATGTGCGCCGAGGTCAGCCAGGGCATCACCCTGCGGCTGCTCTCCGGCGACGGCGAGAGTCTGGACGCGGTGGACACTTCCTCGGAGGAATACACCCAGCAATACCAGACCGTGTACGATGCACTGTCCAAAATTGATTCCTCCTATGTGGTGCTGGCCACCAAGGTGAACAACGCCGTCAAGCTGTCCATTGAGGATTATGTGTCCGGTTTCAACAAGGCGCACAAAAAGGGCTCCGGCGCAGACCGCATCGGGCGGGTGTCCGTCTCGACGGAAAAGAGCTCTCAGCGCAACTACCCCTACGGAGCCTTTGCGGCTGCCGTGCTGGGCTTTACCGACGGCGAGGGCGTGGGCACTTACGGCCTGGAAAAATCCTACCAGTCCACGCTGGCCGGTGTGGACGGCCGCACCATCACCCGGCGCAACGCGGTGGGCAACGCCATTGCCGACCAGAACGCCACCACCTTTGCCGCCAAGGACGGCTCCAATCTGGTGCTGTCGCTGGACGTGAACGTGCAGGAGATCGTGGAACGCTACCTGACGGAGGCCGTTGCGGCCAACAACGTCGAGAACCGCGGCTGTGCCATCGTGATGAACGTCAAGACCGGTGCGATCCTGGCCATGGCCTCCAAACCGGACTTTGACCCCAACACGCCGCTGGATTACAGCGCCAACCTGGCCTACCTGCAGGAGCAGGTGGCCGCAGAGCCGGAGCTGTACACCATCTACCTCCGGGACGAAAATGACCCGAAGAAGTTCAAGCTGGATGAAAACGGCAACAAGATCGTGGACCCGGACCCGGATTATACCGGCACCTACCGCGATATCCTGTGGAAGAACAAGGCCATCACCGAGCTGTACTACCCCGGCAGTGTGTTCAAGGTCATCACCTCGGCCATGGGTCTGGACTCCGGCGTGGCGACCATGAACACCACCTTTACCTGTGCCGGTGCCTACGGCGTGGCCAAGGAGACCTACCACTGCGCAGGCCACAAGGCCCACGGCACCATCAACATGGCCGATGCTCTGCGCCAGAGCTGCAACCTCTACTACATCCAGCTGGGCCAGCGCGTGGGCTCCCAGCAGTTCTACAATTATTTTGACGCCTTTGGCTTTACCGAGCGCACCGGCGTGGACCTGCCCAGCGAGACCGGCTTGATGAAGTATTATTCGGCCAATCAGCTGGGTGAGGTGCAGCTGGCCTCCTCGGCATTCGGCCAGGCCATGGCCATCACGCCGCTGCAGATGTGCACTGCCGTGGCGGCAGCCGTCAACGGCGGCTATCTAGTCACCCCCCATGTGGTGGATAAGATCACCGACACCAACGGCAACGTGGTGGAGGAGATCGGCACCAACATTCGCCGTCAGGTCATCAGCGAGTCCACCAGCGATGTCATCCGCCAGATGATGGAGTACGAGGTGGGCAACGGCACCGGCGGCGGCAAGAACGCCTACGTTTCCGGCTACCGCATCGGCGGCAAGTCCGGCACGTCGGAACAGCTGAACATGCACCGCCGCGCCGACGGTGACTACAAGAAGGTCGCCTCCTTTGCGGCCGTCCTGCCCGCCGACGATCCGGAAATCCTGGTCTATGTGATGCTGGATGACCCCAACAACGCCCGCACCGACTATTCGTCCATTCTGGCTGCTCCTGTGGCCGGCAACATCATCAGCGAGGTGGCCCCCTATCTGGGCATCGCCACCGACGGCGAGGACCGCAGCCAGACCACCGTCACGGTGCCCAACCTGATCAGCACCGAGTGGAGCAATGCGCAGGTGCAGCTGAACATCAAGGGCCTCAAGCACCAGCTGATGGAGTCGGCATCCGACCAGACGGCGGCGCTGGTGACCTGCCAGTACCCCCATGCCGGGGCCAAGGTGCCCTACGGCACCACCGTGTATCTGTACACCGACACCTACGACGGCAGCCTGACCGAGGTGCCGGACGTGTCCGGCAAGAGTGCAGACTTTGCCCGCCAGATGCTGGCGGCCGCCGGGCTGAACTGCGTGGTGGAGGGTGACGCCAACGGCGTGGTCCAGAGCCAGAGCAGTGAGGTGGGGGCCAGCGTCCAGCGCGGTACCATCGTTACCATTACCTGTGGATAAAGGAACCAGAAAAACGAGAGGGGAATGAACTATGGAAAAGATCCATGCAAGCAAGCTGCTGGCAGGGCTTGTGCCTGCCGGCTTCCTCACCAGCGACCCGGAAGTGGAGCTGGTCACCACCGACAGCCGTGAGGTGCGGCCGGGCTGCATCTTTGTGGCCTTTCCCGGCGAGCGGTTCGACGGCCACGACTTTGCGGCCAAAGCACTGGAAGAGGGCGCAGCCTTTGTGGTGGTGAACCACCCGGTGGAGGGCGTCCCGGCCGAAAAAGCCATCCTCTGCCCGGACAGCTACCACGCCATGATGGTGATGGGTTCCAACTACCGCAGCCAGTACCACCCCAAGGTGGTGGGCGTGACCGGCAGCGTGGGCAAGACCACCACCAAGCAGATGACCTACGCGGCCTTGTGCGGCTTTGGTGAGACCATCAAGACCGAGGGCAACCAGAACAACGAGCTGGGCATGCCCCGCACCCTGATGCGCATCGGCGCTTCCACCGAATACGCTGTGATCGAGATGGGCATGAGCCACGCTGGCGAGATCGACCGTCTGGCCCGCGCTGCCCGCCCGGATGTGGGCATCATCACCTGCATCGGCGTGTCCCACATCGGCAATCTGGGCAGTCAGGAGAACATCTGCAAGGCGAAGCTGGAAATCTGCGCCGGCCTTGCCGAGGGTTCGCCCCTCGTGCTCAACGGCGACGACCCCTTCCTGCGCAAAGCCGCTCTGCCCACCCATGTCCGGCCCGTGTGGTTCAGTCTCGGCGACGAGAACGCCGACGTCTGCGCCCTCAATGTCCGGCAGGAGGGCGACGGCATGGCCTTCACCCTCTGCGATAAAAATGCAGGCCGCTATGAGGTGACGATTCCTGCGATGGGACGTCACAACGTGGCGAATGCACTGGCTGCTTACGCCGCCGCCACCCGTCTGGGCCTCGCGCCCGAGGGCGTCATCGCGGGTCTGGCCGATTTCGAGCAGACCGGTATGCGCCAGAAGGTCGTCCACGCAGGCAGCATGGACGTCATCGAGGACTGCTACAACGCCAACCCCGACAGCATGAAGGCTGCGCTGGCGATGTTCAAAGAGTACCCCTGCAAGCGCCGCTTCGCTCTGCTGGGCGATATGCTGGAACTGGGCGGGATGAGCGCGCCCGCTCATGAAGAGCTGGGCCGTCAGGCCGCAGAGGCCGGGCTGACCGCCCTTGTCACCTATGGCCCCGAGGCCGCACGGACGGCAAAGGCCGCAAAGGACGCGGGCCTCGCCGATGTCGTCCACGCCGAGGATTACCAGCAGGCTGCAGACGCTCTGCTGGCCCGGATGGCCCCGGGCGACGCTCTGCTGGTGAAGGCCAGCCGGGGCATGGCACTGGAAAAGGCGCTGGCCCTGTTTTATCCCGTCTGCGCAAAGTAAAATACTTGGAGTATCGTTATTATGATTCGTTTTGCCTTGATCGTCGCCTCAACGCTGGGGTTCGTCCTCACGGCGGCGCTCGGGAATTTGATGACGCCGCTGCTGCGGGCGTTCCGCGTCCAACAGGAGGAAAATGAGCCGCCCACGATGGGCGGGCTCTGCCTGATGGTGGGGACACTGGCGGCGGTAGGCGTCGGCTGGACAGCGGCCTGTGTCGCCCAGCCGGAGCTGCTGGGGACCGAGAGCCTGCTGACCACCCGGTTGCTCATCGCCCTGTTCGGGGCGCTCTGCTTCGGGGCCGTGGGCCTTGCGGACGATGTGGCCCGGCTGCGGCATCGGTCGCCGCTGGGGCTGCGCCGCCCGGTGCGGCTGGCGCTGGAAGCGGCCTCCGGCACGCTGGTGCTGGCCCTGCTGGGGCTGAACCACTGCCTGCCCGACGGGCTGGCCCTGCCGGGCGTCGGCTACTGCACCCTCGGGCCGCTGGCCCCGGTGGTCTGGCTGGCGATTTTAGTGGCGCTGGCCGAGAGCGCCCGCACCGCCGACGGCATGGACGGCACGGTCTGCGGCTGCGCCTTCATCGCCATGCTGGGTCTCATGACGGCTATGACCCTATTGGGCTGGTTTCCGCTGGGCGTCCTCCCGGCGGCGCTGGCCGGGGCATTGATGGCCTTCCTGCTCTGGAATTTCTACCCCGCAAAGCTCCGCCCCGGTGCAGTGGGATGCCAGTTTTTAGCCGGTGCGCTGGGCTGTGTGCCGCTGAGCGTCGGCTGGCCCGGGCTGACGCTCCCGCTGGCTCTGCCCTACTGGCTGGAAGGCGGCATGGTGGCTCTGCAGATCATCGTCTGGAAAGCCTCCGGCGGGCGGCGGCAGCTGTTCGGCACCGCGCCGCTCCACCGCTGGCTGGAAAAGCGGGGCTTTGACCCGGTGAATATCTTTTATATTTTTGGAGTCCTGGCAATGCTGGGCCTTGCGCTGACCTTGCAGGCGGCGCGGGCCAGCTGAGCCGGGACCCGATAAGGAGGGAATGCGGATGGCGACCATCCGGAGAAAAAAGTCTGAGTCCTTTGCCATCTTGTCGAGCCCCGGCCCCTGGCCGCAGGTGCTCATCAACTGGCTGGCGACGCTGGCAGTCATCATCGTGTTCGGACTCATCATGCTGTTCAGTGCCAGCTACACCACGGGCTACCTGCGGATGGGCGACAGCTTCTACTACATCAAGTCGCAGGTGTTCTGCCTGGGTCTGGGTCTCGCGGTCATGCTGCTCTTCTCCCGTATCGACCACCGCTTTCTGCGCAGGATGGTCGGGCCGGGCTATGTCGTCTGCATCGTGATGCTCATCGCAGTGCTGTTCAGTGCGCCCCTCAACGGCTGCCGCCGCTGGCTGCGCATCGGCTTTACCATTCAGGTATCGGAGATCGCAAAGTTCGAGATGATACTGCTCACGGCCCATCTGGCCGCGAAAGCGCCCCATCTGGAAAAGCTGGACCCCGCCTCCGGGCGGCGCGTCCCGGCAGGCCAGTGGCTCTATCAGCGCATCGTGCGGGAACTCATCGTCCCGCTGCTGCCCCTCATCCCGGTGGTCATCCTGCTCATGCTTGAGCCGCATATGTCCGGCATCGTCCTGACGACGGCCATCTGCGGCACCATCCTGCTGCTGGGCGGTAGCGGCGGCATCATCACCTGGGCGGGCGGCGCGTCCGCTGTGCTGCTGCTCCGCACCGTGCTGGAGCACATCGACTCCATCCCGTACTTACAGAGCCGTCTGGACGGCTGGACCCACGACCTGAGCAAGATGACCGACCAGACCCTGCAGAGCCTCTACGCCATCGGCTCCGGCGGTGTCACCGGCCTCGGCCTCGGCAACAGCATCGAAAAACAGCTCTGGCTTCCCGAGAGCACCAACGACTTCATCTTCAGCGTCGTGTGCGAGGAGCTGGGCTTCGTGGGTGCCGTCATCGTCATCCTGCTCTTCGTGCTCTTCCTCGTGCAGGGGCTGTGGCTGGCCTTCCACGCCGAGAACCGCTACTGCACACTGGTGGGCATCGGCATCATGGCCCAAATTGCGTGGCAGGTGTTCTGCAACATCGCGGTCGTCACCAACACCCTGCCCAACACCGGCATCTCGCTGCCCTTCTTCTCCTCCGGCGGCACCAGCCTCATCCTGCTGCTGGCCGAGATGGGCGTGATGATAAACATCGGCCGGGGCGGCGAGCGCGCCCGCCTTGAACGGGAGAATCTCCGCGCCCTGCGGGAACAGCGGGAAAAAGAAAAGTCCAATAACACCATCCGGCTCGACCCCAACATGGGATATTGAGCACATCCAAATAAGGAGGAAATCACCATGCGTGTACTTATTGCAGCCGGCGGAACTGCCGGACATATCAACCCGGCTCTGGCCATCGCGGGAGCCATCAAAAAGGCCGACCCGTCCGCCGAGATACACTTTGCAGGCCGGAAAGAGGGCATGGAATACCGCCTTGTGACCCAGGCGGGCTACCCCTTCCACCACATCGAGATCACCGGCTTTCAGCGCA
>OLNQ01004587.1_pt1 | contig 10228 bp, 8 predicted proteins | sample 1672821 | NCBI WGS metagenome assembly OLNQ01 (sample SAMEA3136727, study PRJEB25190) | human gut metagenome | biome: human gut; feature: human-associated habitat; material: faeces | place: Austria | collected 2013
GCCTACGGCGTGACGGAGAGGTTTGATCTTATGTATTGTCTGCGCCCAGCTCTGCGGCTTCCAGCACCTTGATGCCTTCGGCCTCGAACGCGGCGCGCAGAGCCTCGGCAAAGCCGGGGCGCGGCACCTTGTTCTTGACGCAGAGGGTGATGATGCCATGCAGGCTGGTGCATTCCAGACCGATGGAAGCGCCGTCCGCCGGCACCCAGATCTGGAAGTCCTCGATGTACCGGGTCAGCTCCGGGCTGGACGGCCTGAAGGGGTCGCCCAGATAGCTCACCCAGAAGTCCGCCGGGAAGCCGCTGATGTACTCGCCCATCTGGAAGATGCGCTTTTTGATGCTGAGGCTGGCTTTCTGCTGGTAGACCCGGTAGACCCAGCCCATCTGCTCCGCAATACGGAACAGTTTTCGCTCAGCGGAAAGGTTCTCTTTCAGGTCAGCGTCCACGCCCACGGCCACTTCGGCCAGCGGGGCATCTGCCGTCAGCGGCAGCTTGCGCTGGAAGGATGCCACGCAGTTGTAGAGGGCGTTCGGCGCACCCAGCGCGTCGCGGGCGTCTGTCGAGTAGCTGTAGAGCACCTCGTCCTTGTCTAGATACGCCCGCACCGCCTTACAGAGCAGGGCCGTGAGGGTACTGAAAGGCTTGACGCCGCAGCGGAGGGCGGCGTCCACAAGCCCCGCCTTTTCCAGCCGGATGCGGCAGCAGGTGGGCGTCTCTTCAAAGGTCTGCACCACGGGGCGCTGCATATCGTTGGCCACCTGACTCTCGGGGTACTTTGCAAGGATGTCCTCGATGTCGTAGGCAGGGTCCGTCTCAAGGGTCTGGCCTTCGAAAGCCGTGCCGTACCGCAGGTTGCAGTAGAACTGCAGCACCATGGTCATGAAGGGTGCTATGCCCCGGCCATCGGTCAGGAAGTGGAACCAGTCAAAGTAGACGACTTTCCCCTCATAGCTCAGGGCAACCGTAAAGCCGTTCTCGTCCGGAAATTCGGGCTTTGCGCTGCCCTGCCGCACCGGGCAGGGGGCGTCCGACGGCTCGAGGTGGAGCAGCTTTTTCTCCCACACCGGCTTCTGGAAATAGTAGGGTGCCTTTGCCCGGGCCGCATCCAGAGCCTGCTGCAAAAGCGCACCGTCCACGGCATCTTTCAGCGTGACCTGATAGCGGCAGTTGACCATGTTTTCGCGGTAATAGTAAACGATACCCTGAAAAACAGAGCGCTGTTCGGCATCCATTCCTTATTCCCCCGCGTGTGCGGCCAGATAGTCGGCCAAATCGCTGACGGTGACGAAGTTGCGCAGCTCCTTTTCAGGGATGCGCAGGCCGAAAGTCTCCTCCAGGTCGGCGACGACGGTCAGGATCTCCATGGACGACAGGTCCAGATCGTCCATCAAGACGCTGTTCTCGTTGACATCATCGGGGGAAATTTCTGCAACATCTTCCAGAATTGCAAGGATCTGGGACACGATCTCGGTTCTTTCCATAGTTTGAATCTTCCTTTCGTAATTCCATTAAAGGCGGCTGCGGCTCTTTTCCAGTATTCCGCAGCCTGCCCGGTTTATTCTTACTTGCGCAGCAGCTTGCCGGTGCCGGTGCGGGGCAGAGGCTCGGTGCTGAACTCCACGGCGCTCATCCGCTTGTAGAGCGGCAGGGTACGGTTGGTCTCGGTGATGAAGTCGCGGACGGTCTGCTGGTCGGCCTCGCCGCAGTAGATGACGGCACAGATCTTCTTGCCCTTCTCCCTGACGATGCATTCCTTGACGGCCTCGCACTTGGACAGCAGATTTTCCAGTTCTTCGGGGCTGACGTTCTCACCGTTGTCGAGGATGATGATATTCTTCTTGCGTCCGGTGATGTAATAGAAGCCGTCCTCGTCCACACGGGCCAGGTCTCCGGTGTGGAACCAGCCGTCGGCGTCGAGGACTTCTGCGGTGGCCTCGGGGTCCTTGTAATAGCCCAGCATGACGCAGCCGCCGCGGATGCAAATTTCGCCCGTCTCGTCCAGCTTGTACTCGGCGTGGTCGTCGGGCTTGCCCACGGCGCGGATGTGCTTTTCGTCCTGTTCGTAGTTGATGATGCCGTCGCCGCAGGTCTCGGTCATGCCGTACACCTGAGTGATCATCATGCCCTGCCGTGCCAGCTCGGCCAGCATGGCGCCGTCAAACATGGCAGAGGAGCCGCAGGGGTTCCAGATGCCGTTCAGGCGGGCGCGGCGGCCCCGCTTGACGTCTTTGTAGATGGCCTCCATCAGCATGGGAGCCACAGCGATGGCATCGCTGTGCATCAGGCCGAGGTCGCGGTAGAAGTCGCGGATGTCGGCGGAGAGGTTCAGCGCCCAGCCCTTGCAGGCCCAAACGAAGAGGCAGATGAACGTACCCAGATGGAACAGGGGCAGGATGGCGAAGTTGCTCAGGACGTCGTCTTTGTCCTCGGGCATATGCTCGTGCTTATAGTCCAGCATGGCGTCGCCGAATTTGACCTGGCACTCCACAGTGGTAAAAAAGTTGTGCTCCGAGAGCATGACGGTCTTGCTGCGGCCGGTGGTGCCGGAAGTGAACATCAGCACCATCAAATCATCATGGCCCACGCAGTCAACAAGCTCTGCAGGCGCGCTGTCCTTGAAGGCGTCCATCGGGCGGAGTTTATCGCCGTAGGCGGCCTCGATGTCGGGGCGGCAGCCATAGTCGACGCCGTCGTTGACGATGAGGGAAGGCTCGACAAGGCCCAGCTCATATTCCAGCTCGGGCCAGGTCTTTTTCTGGTTGATGGTCACGACGACGGCCCCGGCAAGGATCGCGCCGAAGCTGTTGACACCGTACTCATAGCAGTTGCGGCTCATGATGCCGACACGCTTGCCCTTGATGTCGGGGATATTCTCCTTAAAATAAGTAACGGCCCTGCGGATGTCCTGCACATACTGGGCGTAGGTCTTTTCCACCACAGTCTTGCCATCGGCGGCCACATAGCGGAAAGCCACCCGGTCGGGGTACTGCTTCGCCATGACGTCCGTGATGAGCTCATATACAGTATTTATCATTTTTGTCGCTCCTTGCTGTTTTTCTTTATTGCAGCGAAACGCCGGCATTTGACATATTCTGCCTCAGAGTAATAATACCTGTTTCGGCAGAGAAATGCAACTACGCGGCGTATCCTTTTCACTGTTTCTTCTTACTTGTTACTTGCGCAGCAGCTTACCCAGAGCGTTGCGGGGCAGGGGCTCAACGGTGAACTCCACGGCACTGATGCGCTTATACAGCGGCAGGCTGCGGTTCACCTCGATGACGAAGGCTCTGACCTCTTCCTGCTTATCCTCAGGGCAGTAGATGACGGCACAAATTTTCTGGCTCTTCTCCTTCACGATGCACTCGGTGATGGCCGGGCAGAGGGCCAGCTTCTTTTCCAGCTCTTCGGGGCTGACGTTCTCGCCGCTGGCGAGGATGATAAGGTTCTTCTTGCGGCCGGTGATGTAATAGAAGCCTTCCTCATCCATCCGGGCCAGGTCGCCGGTGTGGAACCAGCCGTCGGCGTCGATGACCTCTGCCGTGGCCTCGGGGTCCTTGTAGTAGCCCAGCATCACGCAGTCGCCCTTGATGCAGATCTCGCCGGTCTCGTCCAGCTTATACTGAACGTGGTCGTCGGGCTTGCCCACGGCACTCATGTGCTTTTCGACCTGCGTAAAGTTCAGGATGCCGTCGCCGAAGGTCTCGGTCATACCGTAGCACTGGTTGACGACGAAGCCGTTCTGGGCCAGCTCCAGCAGCATCCTGGGGTCGAGGGCCGCGGAAGAGCAGCACAGGTCCCACAGGCCGTTCAGCCGGCTGACGCGGCCACGCTTCATGTCGTTGTAGATGGTCTCCACCAGCATGGGGGCCGAGGCCATAACGTCGCTGTGCATCAGGCCCAGGTCGCGGTAGAAGTCGCGGATGTCGCCGCAGAGGTTCAGAGCCCATCCGGCAGGCGGGTAGGACATGACGCAGACGAAGCAGGCCATGTGGAAGAGGGGCAGCAGGGTCATATGGCTCAGCGGCAGCTTCTGGCCTGCCGGGAGGCGGTTGGTGATCCAGTTCTCTGCCACCTCCGAATAGGTGTGCAGGCTGGCGCACATATTCCGCTCCGAGAGCATGACGCCCTTGCTGCGGCCGGTGGTGCCGGAGGTGAACATCAGCATCATCAAATCATCGTGGCCCACGCAGTTGGTCAGCTCGCCGGGGGCGGTCTCTTTATAGCAGTCCATGGGGCGGAGCTTCGGGCCGTAGGCGGCTTCCAGCTCGGCGCGGCAGCCGTAGTCGATGCCGTCGTTCAGGATGAGGGCAGGCTCCACGAGGCCCAGCTCATATTCCAGCTCCTCCCAGGTCTTTTTCTGGTTCAGAGTCACGAGGACGCCGCCGGCGAGGATGATGCCGTAGGACGCCACGCAGAATTCATAGCAGTTCCGGCTCAGCAGAACGATGCGCTGGCCCTTGATGTCCGGCACTTCGGCCTTGAGATAGGCCACCATCCGGCGGATGTCCTGCGCATACTCGCGATACTTCTTCTCCACGACGGTCTTGCCGTCCTCGGCCACATAGCGAATGGCCACATGATCAGGAAACTCCTGCTCCATGCAGCGGGTCACCATGTCGTATACGCCTGCGGGTACTTTGATGTATTCAGCCATCGGTCTTTCTCCTTTTTTGTCAAATTTTCAGCTCAGCACTTTTTTCATTCACTTTCCAGAGTCATTCCGAATCTCTGGCAGTTCGAGGAAAACTTTGGCACGACTCCTTATGGCAACAGTATACCGCAAGCAGAGCGTAAACGCAAGATTTAATTGCACAAATATGCAACTTGAGCTTGCATTCAATTTGTGCAGGCAGATGTAATTCTTTCCTTTTGTTGCGATGTGCGAAAAGCTGTGATACACTTTTTTCGTCAGGACGAAACTTCGCCCGGAGGTCGAGTCCTTATCAAATTGACAGCAAGCCCAAAAAGCATTATACTGTTTATATTATTTAGCAAAAAAGCTCCCCGCCGAGCTTCATATTTTTATTTATCGCGCCTAAAACACGGCCTTCCGGGGCCTCCGGGACGAATGGCGCACAAGGAGGACCCTTTTCATGGAAGGCACCAAGCCCCGCACTGTAAGCAGCCTTGGCATGTTCGACCTGCTGAAAGGCATCGGAATGCTGGCCATCGTCTTTGCCCACACGGCAGAGCTTTACCCCCTCGGCACCAACGACGTCACCCCTTTCGCGTTCGCGCTGTTCGCTTACCGCGAAGCGCTGATGGCCGCCTTTTTTATTGCCAGCGGCTACGGCTTCCGCAAGCGCTCCATCCACAAATGCATCGAGCAGCAGCTCAAGACCCTGCTCAAGCCTTACGTTTATACTGCACTGGCCACCACGGTGCTCCACGCTTTCATTCACCACGCAGCTTTCGGCTCGTGGGATGCTGCCATCTCAGAATCGGCCAAGGTCTTAGGCGGTTTCCTGTTAGGTCTGCCCCACACGGCCACTTACTTCGGGCAGCAGTTTTTCTCCTGCGGACCCATGTGGTACTTAGTGGCTCTGATGCTGGCGTGGGTGCTGCTGGACGTGCTGCTCGAGATTTTCCCCGAGCGGTACATAACCCCCGCAGTCGTCGGCGTCACCCTGCTTGGCTGGGGCGTCACGCTGGTGTGGGAGGCTCCTTTCTGCATCGCACAGGGCATGGTGTCGCTGCCCTACCTTTACATCGGCTATCTGGCCAAGAAGCGCCGTCTTTTTGAAACTCCCCTCTCCGGCAGAGCCAAAGCCGGACTTATCGCGTCCGCGCTGGGCGTCGTCGCGGGCGTTTTGCTGACCCAGAGCACCGACTGCGTTTCGCTGGGTGAGTGGACGATGGGGCCGCTGAGCATCCTGCTGGATGGCGCAGTGGGCTACGGCATCATCCGGCTCTTTTTGAAATGGCAGCGCCGAGTGGACGGCCCCATCTCCCATGCCATCGAGTGGGTGGGCCGGCGCTCGCTCTTCATCTTCTGCATCCACACTGTGGAGCTGACGGCCATCCCGTGGTATCTGCTGGCTGCAAAGTATGCTGACCATCCGGTGCAGGGGATGCTGCTGCAGTTCGTGTTCTCGCTTGTGTCCATCTTCGCCGTCACCGAACTTCTGATGCGCCGCAAAGAGCTTGGCCGGAAGCTTCGGGGCGGCAAGCCTGCGGACAAGCCCCGGCAGCGGAGCAAGACCCGCCGCTATGCGGCAAAACACTGAAATTCCTGCGCTTTGGTATCCAGCCATTTTGAGGGTAGACTATAGTTACTTTTGATGCATGGGCTTGCAGCGCGGGTTGTACGCCTTGCGATAAATTGGAGGAGGCCCCGGTAATGATGAACGAAACTCCTGAAGCGGCTCTGCGCAGCCGCATTGCGGACCTTGAACAACAGCTCAAACTTGCAGACGAAGGCACTTCGCGGCTGGCCCAGCGCTGCCTTGAGCTGGAAAAGCAGCTGCAGACCTTCTATGCTGCCCACCCCCAGAGAGAGAGGCAGACCGACTCGCCTGCTCTGGTGCAGCCGCTGCTTTACTATGATGCCGGGTTCGGCTTTTCCCAGAAAGACACCGTCAATGCCCCGGACTACGAATACGACGAGCTGAACGGCATGGTGACAGCGACCTTCGAGCTGCCGGAGACCGCGTTCAATCTCCGTCTCGACCCCGGTGAACTGCCTTGCTGCATCACCGATTTCGTCTTCTCGGATGACCGCATCCTCTGCCGCCCGGTGAACGGTGTGCCGCTCCATGGCGACGGCATCCTGTTCCTCAACAACGACCCGAATTTCATGCTGGATGGTCTGAACCGTTTCCCCGCCGGGATGAAGCTGGGCGTGAGCTACTGCTACTTCCCGCTGGAGCCGCTGGCTGACGACCCGTTGTTCGCCGCCGTTCTCGAGGGCGTACAGTATTTCCAGAAGACCCGCGTCTGCGAGCAGAAGCACCTCGACCAGCTGGAAAAGACTACGGCTGACCAGAAGCAGACCATCGAGGCCCTGCAGAAGAATCTCTCCGAGCTGCATCAGGCCAACGCCGAGCTGAGCGCCCGGAGCAAAGCCTACGAGAGCTCGCTGGAAAACATCCTCTCTTCCAGCAGCTGGAAACTCACGCTGCCCCTGCGCCGCCTGCTGGGGCTGTTCCATCGCAGCCATTGAGCCTGCCTGCGGAGAGGAGGATACGATGTACAGCAGTTATACCACTCTGCAGCGGGCTCAGCTCGCCAAACAGGAATATCTCGACACCCAGGAAGTTTTTCTCGGCGTCTATGCGCCGGGGCGGAACGCCGCCCTGAAAGCTTCCCTGCAGGACCAGCTCCACCGCAAATTTTTATTGACGGACAGCCTCCGCCCTGAAGCCCTCGGCAGCGCCGCCGGTGTGCTTCTGGTCAGGGAAGACCTTTTCCTGATGTCCACGGCCCTTTCCTGCTTTGCGGACGCACTGCGCAGCGGCGCAGACTACGTCACCAGCGACGCCGTCTTCGGCTACTCAGGCGTCACCACCCTCTACCACAGTCAGGGCTTTGCAGCCTGCCCGGGCTGCGCCCTCGTCTCCCGGGAGCTGCTGCGCCGCTGTCAGGCGGAAGCCCGCGACCCGGAAAATCCCGTCGAACTGCTGACGCTGGCGGCGAAGCTCAGCCGCAGCCACGTCTGCCTCCCGCTGGCGCTGGCCCACTATGAGCGGGACATCTGCGCCGAAGACGTCTGGTCTGTAAAGGGGAAGCGCGTCTTTATCATGAGCCACCTGCTGGACATGACCGGTGCGCCCATCGTGCTGGTGAGCGCCGTACCGGTGCTGCGCAGCATGGGCTACGAAGTGGTCGTCCTCGGCCCTGAGGACGGCGGCTCCATGCCGCTTTTCCTCGAGGCGGGAGCTACCGTCATCACCCGCAAGGGCTGTGTTCAGTCTCCCCTGCTCTGGGGGCTGGCCCTTTGCGCCGACCTCGTTCTGGCCAACACCGTCGTGGAGGCCCGGGCTGTCCGCGCCCTGAGCGGTGCGCGGGTGCCGGTGCTCTGGTGGCTCCACGATGCCTTTGCAGGCTACCCCCACATCGCCCACCAGATCCCCAGAGAGCTGGGCGAAAATATCCGGCTCTACTCCGTCGGCAGCCACGCCGCCAACGCCATGCACTCGGTGCGGCCGGAGTTCAACATCCGGCCCCTCATCTACGGCCTGCCGGACTACGCCGCCGAGAAGTTCTCCCACTACGATTTGAGCTATGCGGGCGGGCGGCCTCTGTTCGCCACCGTGGGTTCCTTCGAGAACCGGAAAGGTCAGGACATCTTCTGCAAAGCCATCCGGCTGCTGCCGCCTGAGACCATGAAGAAGGCATCCTTCCTCTTCGTGGGCAAGGCCGCAGAGGCTGAGATGATGGACGCCGTGCGGAGCCTGACCGCTGACTGCCCCGACAACGTCTTTTACGTCAAGCGGCTCACCCGCGACGAGATCAAAAGCCTGATGGCCCAGTGTACCTGCCTCGTCTGCGCCTCCCGCGACGACCCCATGCCTACTTTCGTCACTGAGGGCCTCATCTTCGGCAAGCCCGCCATCGTGTCGGAGCACACCGGCACCGCCGGGCTCATCACCGAGGGCGTGGACGGTTTCGTCTACGAGGACGACGACCCCGAAAAGCTGGCCGAGCGGCTGGCCTGGGCCATCGAGCACCCGGAAAAGCTGGCTGCCATGCGCCCCGCCTGCCGTGAGCTTTACGAGAGCCATTACTCCAAGCAGGCGTTTTCCGACAGTTTACAACAGGCTGTAAAGGAGCTCACCGGCGAATAAGCTCCCCGTTCTTTATCACTCTGCCGAAACTGAGGCAAAAAATTTGGCAGTTGTTCACAAACACCCCTCCGGACTGTGATATACTCTCCTAAGAGTTTATCTCAGTCCGTTTTTTGTTGAAATTTGAAAGGAGTCCCCGCATGAGTTCGTCCGCCTCCCCCGCCCCTTCGCGCCGAAAGACCCTGCTCTCGCTGGGCGTTCTGGCTCTGCTGACCGGCATCGTGGTGTTCATCTTCCGGGAGCACTGGGCCGAGATCTCCGAGGCGCTGAGCCGGCTCACCCTCGGGCAGGGGCTTCTGGCACTGGCCGTGGGCCTGAGCTACCCGCTTCTCGAGGGCGTATCCAGCTGGCTCATCGTCCGCAGCCGCCTGCCCCATTTCCCGCTGCGGCAGGGTATCGACAATGCATGGATGGGGACCTTCGGCAATGTGGTGGGCCTCGGCGCAGGGTCGGTGCCGTTTCAGACGTGGTATCTCCACCGGCGCGGGCTGGACGTCGGCCCCGGCGTGGGGCTGATGACCCTGCAATACGTCTTCCACAAGACAGCCGTCCTGCTTTACGCCACCGTGCTGCTTCTGGCAGGCCGCCTCTGGATGGCGACCCACTCCGACGGTGTGCTGCGGTATCTGCCCGGGGCCTACGCTGTCGTGGCGGGCGTCATCGTGGGGCTCATCGCCCTCTGCGCCCTGCCGGTGGTGCAGCGTCTGGCCCGCTGGCTGCTGCATTTTCTGCCCGACACGGGCCGCTGGGCCGAGCGCCGGGAAAGCTGGCTCAAGCAGCTGGACACCCTGAGCACCGAGAGCCGCCATCTGCTGGCGGACAAGCCCCGCTGTGCCGCCATTCTGGGCGTGCATCTCGTAAAGCTGTTCCTGCTCTTCTGCCTGCCGTGGATGGGGCTGCGGTTCATGGAGCTGGATACCGGACTCACCTTCTGGCTTCCTCGACTGTCGCATTGAACTTATCGGCCAGCAAAGCGATCTGCGACTTGTCAAGTTCCTCGGTCTCCTGAGCATAGAAAAGCGTATCTTCTGCAAGTCCCGAAGTGGTCTCAATTCCGTTTTCTGCCACATCAGCCAGCTTGTCGCTTGTCAGCTTCATCTGAGCGTCAAGGGTGTCATTGTCCTGCATGGAGTAGAACTCATCGGGCTGATGAACCTTGTCAATACGTTCATCTATCGACTGAATACGATCATTCAGGTTATTGATCTGCTGTTGGAGTTTGTACTTGTCAACAACGCTGGTCTCGGGAGAATTGTATTTCTCTACGATACTGTCCTTTTTAGCGGTAAGAGCCTTCTTCTTATCCATAAGACAATTGAATGTTGCTTCATTGAGCCTGTCCATAGCATCGGAAAAGGCTTCACGGCGGTGCTTGTTAAAGCCGATAGAAAAACTCTTGATCGCATCGCTGAGAGCAACCACTCTGTTCAGCTTGTGAGA
>OLNQ01004596.1_pt1 | contig 10213 bp, 11 predicted proteins | sample 1672821 | NCBI WGS metagenome assembly OLNQ01 (sample SAMEA3136727, study PRJEB25190) | human gut metagenome | biome: human gut; feature: human-associated habitat; material: faeces | place: Austria | collected 2013
GAGCCTTGCATATTTCCATCCCCGGCATTTTGCTGAACGCTACCGTCGGAAAAGGAGGCTTTCTGCGCCCCGGGCGGCACCCAACGGGCGTTTGCTCCACAGCACGCATATCTGAACTCTGACAGTCGCAGTCTACGACAAGCACGTCATGCCTCAAAGTGTAATGCAGGTAACTGGCGAGCAGTACCGTGAAGGTTGATTTCCCACGCCGCCTTTTGGATGGCAGATTGAAATACTCGGATTGGCAGAAATATAGAAATATTTCTCTAAGCATCGCTTTATCCCTTTATCTGAAAAATCGCCTGCATCCATAATTGACTGTCTGTCCATCTGCCGGAATAACTCTTTCTGCCGTTCCAATTCGCATTGTCTGTTCAAAACGGTCGTCTATTGTTCTTCTTCTCGTGGAGATAATTCAGCTCGTCGCTGTAAATGTCCATGACAAAGCGCAGCATATTGTCGACCAAGGCCGTAAGCCTTGTACTCTCATTCCCTAACAGGTGGAGTATTTCCGATACTTTGTGCTTGGTTCGGGTACTGACATAGATCGCCGATCGGTTGCGGCAATCCACCGGCGCGAAGAAGGTGCGTTCGAAATCCGGCAGCGCGAGCTTTTTACGACGGAATCCGGCCGGTTCCTTTACGCCACTCGTTTGGGTGTCGACATCTGTTTTTTCAGCAACCGCTACCGATGCTACGGATGCAGTTGCCGATGTCTTTTCCTCGGGATCGTCCGTATTTTCCTCTTCCGGTTCGGAAATCCGGCGGACGACTTTCGAATCCAAAGAAGCTTGTCCGGCGATCATCTGACGCATCAATTCTTCGTCGACTTCGATACGGGAACGTTTCGGAGGTTCTGTTGCGGATTTGTCAGTTTCTTTTAATGAATCCATGGTACAACGTTTTTAAGATTAATTGTCAGCCATACGGGCATAGAGCATGTATGTCTGGTTTATTGGGTTAAACCATTCAAAATACCGTGTTTTATTTCATGTGGTTTATAGCGGGATAACGACTTTTGAATCCAAAGAGGCCAGTCCGATAATCATACGGCGCACCATCTCTTCGTCGACTTCGATGCGGGGAGGCTTCGAAGACTTGGTGGCGGGTCTGGTTTGTTCTTTTAATGAATCCATGATACAACGTTTTTAAGATTGAATGTTCGTTTTGCAGTCGTAAAGCATGTGTGTGCGGTTTTATGTTTTAAACCATTCAAAATACCGTTTTCTGTTTAATGCGGTTTATATCGGAATAATGAACGGAATAAGAAAACCGACCTTTCATGCTGCAAGATACAACCGGGTGAAATACCTCGGTTCTGCTGTCCGCTCCAGACCGCTCCAGTCCGCACCGAGGGCTTGTTTTTGCGCCGAAACGGTTGTAATATTGCACCGGGAACAGACCCGGCTATGGAAACCGTAACGGAGGATTTTCAAAACTTCTCTCAAAGATTCTCCGGCGCGGATTTTTGTTGTCGCCAGACAACAGCGAGCTGTACCTTTGTCCGACAAATTGGCATTTGTCCGACAAAGGTGCTCGCTCTGCGAGGCCGGGGTCGCTCCCGAGTCGCGACCCTTTTTTAAGCTATCTATGGATACCAACCGAAAACTGACAGACATAACCGACAGGAAGCCCCGAACACCGAGTTACAAGTATTCTTTCCGGCTCAATGAAGAGCAGCATATCCGTTTCAACGAGCTGCTCTGCAAAGCTGGACTGGAGCATAACAGAAGCCGTTTTATCGTCAAAAGAATCTTCGCCGAGGAGTTCGTCGTCATCAGACGCGACCCTTCGAAGGTGCAATTCATCGCACGGCTTAACGACTTTTATTTCCAATTTCAAAAGCTCGGGAACAACTATAACCAGATTGTAAAAGCCATCAATTCGCACTTTTCCAACGTCGCGATCCCGCATCAGATCGCCGCATTGGAACAGCGAACGAGAGAATTAAAGGCTCTGAGTATCGAGATTCTGAGCCTTGCAAAACAGGCTAAGAAATGGTTGCGAATATAAGATCGGGTTCTTCGCCCGACCGACAGCGTTATCGGAATCAAATATAGAATTGCACGCTTGCTCGTTACCTTGGCCCGGCAACTTTAACAACAACAAACGTATGGCAAGCGTAAAAGTAAAATTCCGGGCCTCGTCCGTTGCGGATCGGGAAGGCCGACTGTTCTATCAGATAATCCATAACCGTGTAACCCGGCAGATCAGCAGCGGTCATAAGCTGTTTCCGTCGGAATGGGAAGTTCTGCAGCGGAACATACTCCCGCCGAACTGCGAAGGCCCCCGGCACGCTTACCTTGTCGCATTGAAGAGCCGGATAGCGGACGACAAAGCCCGTCTGGAACGCATTATCTCCCGGTTGGAGCATACGGGCGAAAGCTATACTGCCGGGGATGTGGCGGCACGCTATCTTACGCCTCCGGATGCCGGCGGCTTTCTCTCTTTCGCACGGAGCCTTGCCGGGCAGTTGAGACAGATCGGGAAAATCCGCACGAGCGAACGCTACACGACCGTCTTGAACAGCTTCGGGCGTTTCCGCAGAGATGTCGAGGTGCCGTGGGATGAGGTGGATTCCGACCTGATGATCGAATACGAAACTTATCTCAAATCGAGGGGCGTATGCCCGAATACCTCTTCCTACTATATGCGGGGGCTGCGTGCCATTTACAACCGTGCTGTCGAAAAGGGAATGACGGTACAGCGCGATCCGTTCAAGTACGTTTACACGGGCATCGGCAAAACGGTCAAGCGGGCGGTACCTTTGAAAGTCATCCGCCGAATCCGGGATATGGACTTGGCGCTGTTCCCGGCGATGGATTTCGCCCGCGACATTTTCATGTTCTCATTCTACACCCGGGGAATGTCGTTCATCGACATGGCTTATCTGAAGAAGAAAGACCTGCAAAACGGCATACTCTCTTATCGCAGGCAGAAAACGGGACAGCAATTGTTCGTCAAATGGGAAAAACCCATGCAGGAAATTGTCGACAAATACGATACGGTCAGCACTCCCTATCTGCTGCCGGTGATTAAAGACATGAATGCCGACGCCCGCCGGCAGTACAAGAATGCGGCGCATCTGGTAAATGACAAATTGAAAAAGTTGGGTGTGCGATTGGGACTGGACATACCCTTGACGAGCTACGTCGCCCGCCACGGGTGGGCCTCCATCGCCAGGAGCAGGAACATCCCGCTTGCGACCATCAGCGAAGCAATGGGGCACGATTCTGAAAAGACCACGCGAATTTATCTCGCCTCTTTGGACACATCTTCCGTAGACAAGGCGAACAGCCAAATCCTGAAAGCATTGTAGCTGCATAAAAGTCTGTCTTCATCCAACCGGATTTCATTCGGAAATCTCTTTTAAGATTTATTCTTGAAAGAGATATTTTTTCCGGCGGATCAATCCACCGGAAAATCGCTCTCTCCGGAAGGAATAGGTGGGTCGGTAGCGATAATTAAAGAAATAAACGACGGTTAAGTTCCCGAAATAGCATTTAACGGACTGACAGATAGATACAACTTCTCTTTCCGAGAGAAATAGCGAAATGATTGGCGTTTATTATCAGCGCCTTACACACGAAAGCCTCAGGATTGGTTCAACAAATTCTATTAATGGCTCAACATTCCGAACTGAAATGACCGGGATAATTTTATTTTTCACCGGATTTCGTTGTCGTATTTCATATTTTTCATAACTTTGCGGCAGTATGATATTTCTCTCGGAAAGAGATGTATCGGCAGAGGGAATCCGCCAAAGGAAATCACAAACAGCCTGCGACCGGTAAGAATGAGGTGCAGAGGCATTTCCGACGGACAATTCCGACTGACCGGGAGGGTGGGAAGAAAGATAAGGTGTTGTGTGATAGACTACTTCTCTCCGCAAGAGAAAGAGCAATGGATATAATTGGTTATAACTATCTGAAAACCATGCAAAATTTGCACTCGGAAAACTGTTTGCTTGCACAACATTTGTCGGCCAAAAATCTTTTGGCGAATTCGGCAGACGAAAATTTCATCCGGTTTTGGTCGTTATTTCCATTAAATTGCATAACTTTGCGTTCGTCAATATTTCTCTTGCGGAGAGAAAGAGCGTAAAACGAGCAGAATATCTTTTTACGGATTTGCGGAATAGATGATTGGTATTCCGGCGGAAATAAACATAAACGACTGTAATACATGCCAATATACAGATTGGCATGAACTAAAGGCATGTGCCTTTACAGAAAGGACAAACATAAGTAATGTATGGACATCGCCTCGCCCAATACAGAAGAACTCACGACCGCCCGCTGGTTCGTCATGCGGGCTTACAAAAGCGAAAAGAGAGCGGAGGAAAAACTCAAAGGTAAAGATGGATTGGAATATTTTATTCCGAAATATTATGCTGTAAGAGTCTATCACGGAGTGAAATCGAAACGCCTCGTTCCGGTCATTCCGAATCTCGTATTCGTACATGCCAGTCGCATACAGATTACGGAATTTAAGAAACGCTATAATTTCCTGCAATTCGTGATGTGGGAGAAAAGTACGGGCTTGGAATATCTCGTTGTTCCAGATGACCAGATGGAGAGTTTTATCAGGGTTTCATCCCAATACGAAGAAAATATCTCCTACTACAATCCGGATGAGCTCGACCTTCGAAAAGGGCGCCGGGTACGCATCCACGGAGGTAAACTCAATGGAGTAATGGGTGTATTCATGCAGGTGCAGGGCAAAAGAAACCGCAGGGTCGTCGTCCTGCTGGAAGGTGTCATGGCCGTAGCCGCAGAGGTGCATCCCGACTTGATCGAGGTTATCTCCTGACTGTAGTTTATCCATTGAGCAAAGCTGATACAATCGAATTAGAAAACTATGAACGGCAAACCGAATGTCGAGCCACCTTGGATGTCGCTGAAACGTCTGATCGAAACCCGTATGGTCGAGATACTCTGCAAAGAACAGGGCAACAGAAAGTATATCCGCTTATACGGCGCCGGAGAATATTGGCACGCCTACGAAGAGTCGGCCTGTCAGTTAAGCCGGATATTCACGGAATGTGAAACGGCACTTTTCAGGCATAAGGACTACCCCTTTCCAGTGGTTATGGTCAGCATCCCCGACAGTGAATTACGGACTTACATCCGGCAGCATATCCCGGTATGCGACAAGCCCGATTACAAAAAACTGCTGGTCGCGGAACTTTCCGTCTCGGAATACCGCGCATGGCATGAACACGCGGTGAAAGAGTTTTTGTAATTCCTTACGATTGCCGATGACTGATCCGAAAACCGTTATTTTCAACGAATATGGAAACGATACGTGCATTCATTTTATTCGTCATTCGAATATGCTAACTGACCGGAATCGCTATCTTCGATGGATCGACGGACTGTGAATTCAAACAACGAGTAAAATCGAACATTTTCACGCTTCTGTATGCTTTACCGCTTGCTGTCACGGCTGGGTGCTGAAAAGTACCTGTCGTCAAGTTACTTTTCGTCGTGGTTGATTTTGGCCATCGATACCGTTGTATCTGTTTTTTCGACGTTTGTCGCCTACCTTTTGATCCGGGGGCTTTTCCCGCATCCTGTTTTCACGGTCTGGTACGGCGTGTGGCTTCTGGCTGGTTCGTGCGTGTTGAGCGTCATCACGTTCATTCTGTTCCGTACGTTCCGGAGCGTCATCCGCCACACGACCCTTCGTGAAGTGTGGAAACTCGGCGCCGCGGTCCTGCTGAAAGACGTGCTGATGTTCGTCTATGTGCAATTGTTTCCGCAGTCGCCGCTTCCTCCCCAGACGGCTATCGCCCTGGGGTTCATGCTGGATGTGCTGGTCACGCTTTTCCTTTTGCTGGCCCTTCGTCTGGGGATGATCATCTTTTACGACCTGCTGAAACTCAACCGCACACGCCATGCGAACTGCCGTCAGGTTCTGGTCTACGGGACGGGGGACAAATCGGTCTCGCTCGTTACGCGTCTCCAGAACTCGCCCCATTACCGGGTCATCGGGTTTCTGACCTACGGGAAACGACTCAAAAACCATGCGATCGCCGACCGTCCGGTGTACTACTTCGAGGATGAAAGCAGCATCGAATATCTGCGTGACCGAGTCGATATTGATGCCATACTTTTCGCCACGAACGACGACGCACAGTCGGAACAGGAACGGCTGATCAAGTACTGTACGGAGAAATCGGTGAAGATCCTGATCACCCCTCCGATCGACGAGGTTATCGACGGTAAGATCATGAAGCAGTCGATCCGCGAGATCAAGATCGAGGATCTGCTGGGCCGCCCCGAAATCAAGATCTCGATGGAGGAGATCGTCGCCAACTTCAAGGACAAGACGATCTTCGTTACGGGCGCCGCGGGATCGATCGGCTCGGAACTATGCCGCCAGCTGGCGACGTTCGGGGTTAAGGAGCTTATCCTTTTCGACAACGGGGAGACCCCGATGCACAACCTTCGCCTGGAACTGGAGGAGCGCTATCCGGCATTGAAATTCATCCCTGTCATCGGCGACGTCCGGATTCCCGCCCGTCTGGACTTCGTGTTCCGGACGTACCATCCGCAGGTGGTGTTCCACGCTGCGGCTTACAAACACGTCCCGCTGATGGAGGAGAACCCATGCGAGGCGGTTCTGGTAAACGTCGCGGGAACGCGCAACGTCGCTGACAAGTGCATCGAATACGATGTTGAGAAGATGGTTATGATCTCGACGGACAAGGCCGTGAACCCGACGAACGTGATGGGTTGCACGAAGCGCCTTGCGGAGATCTATGTGCAGTCGCTGGGTCTGTCGATCGAGCAGGGCCGCACGCCGGGGAAGACGCGTTTCGTCACCACGCGCTTCGGGAATGTGCTGGGCTCGAACGGTTCGGTCATTCCCCGCTTCAGGGACCAGATCTCCAAGGGCGGTCCGGTGACTGTCACGCATCCGGACATTACGCGCTTCTTTATGACGATCCCCGAGGCGTGCCGTCTGGTCATGGAGGCCGCCACGATGTCGACGGGCAATCAGATCTTCGTCTTCGACATGGGCGAATCGGTTAAGATCGCGCACCTGGCGCGACGGATGATCTCCCTGGCGGGCTTCGAGCCGGAGAAGGACATCAGGATCGAATACACGGGTCTGCGTCCGGGCGAGAAACTGTACGAAGAGGTTCTGTCGAACAAGGAGAACACGCTTCCGACGACGCACGACCGGATACGTATCGCCAAGGTTCGGGAGTATGACTACGGGGAGGCCTGCGGCGTTGCCGAAGAGCTGGAGACGCTGTCCCGAAAGGTGGAGATTCCCGACATGATACGGCTTATGAAGCGGACGGTTCCCGAGTTCAAGTCGAAGAATTCGAGGTTTGAAAAATATGATAAGGAAATCTCGGAATAAACAATATTATTACTATCATGTCTGTATTTCAAGACAAAGTCCTGTTGATCACAGGCGGCACGGGTAGTTTCGGGAACGCCGTGCTACGTCGCTTTCTGGACAGTGACATTAAAGAGATCCGTATTTTCAGTCGGGATGAAAAGAAGCAGGACGACATGCGTCACATGCTTCAGAGTCCGAAGGTCAAGTTTTACATCGGGAACGTTCGCGATAAGTCGTCGGTTGATGTGGCCATGCGCGGGGTCGACTATGTTTTCGCAGCCGCGGCCCTGAAGCAGGTTCCGTCGTGCGAGTTCTTTCCGATGGAGGCCACGCGCACGAACGTGATCGGCACGGGTAACGTTCTTGAATCAGCGATCGAACACGGGGTCAGTAACGTGGTGGTTCTCTCGACGGACAAAGCCGCCTATCCGATCAATGCGATGGGAATTTCGAAGGCTCTGATGGAGAAGGTCGCTATCGCCAAGGGCCGCGAGCTGGGGGAGGGTGCTCCGACGACGATCTGCTGCACGCGCTACGGCAACGTTATGGCGAGCCGCGGGTCGGTGATTCCGTTGTGGGTCGAGCAGATGATGGAGGGTAAACCCATCACGATCACGGACCCGAACATGACGCGCTTTATGATGACGCTGGACGATGCCGTGGACCTTGTGATCTACGCTTTCCAGCACGGACATAACGGAGACCTTTTCGTTCAGAAGGCTCCTGCCGCCACGCTATCGACCCTTGCCGAAGCCCTGAAGCAGACCTATGCGAAGGTTAATCCGAAATACGGCGAGACGGAGGTGAAGGTGATCGGCACGCGGCACGGCGAAAAGCTCTACGAAACGCTCGTTACACGCGAGGAGATGTCCAAGGCGATCGACATGGGGAACTATTACCGTATTCCGTGCGATACGCGGGACCTGAACTACGACAAATTCTTCACTGAGGGCAGCGAGGATGTTTCGAAGATCGAGGACTACCATTCGCACAACACGCGCCGTCTGGATGTCGAAGGGATGAAAGAACAATTGCTGCGGCTCCGCTTCGTCCGCGAGGACCTGGGGCTGATCACCCGCGCCAAGCCGCGCGACATCCGCTCGGAGTAAGCCCCCCTCTCTCTTTCGAAAATGCAGGCCTTGCGTCCGGGCGTAAAACGGATTGCGATTCTTACACCTCATTTCCTTGCGGCCCGCACCTCCAGCTATGGCCGCCCCATACAAGATGAACATATTGATTACAGGAGCCTCGGGCTTCGTGGGCCGCAACCTGTGTGCCCAGCTGCGTAATATCCGCGACGGCAAGGCGAAGAATTATGCCGTTTCAGGAGACCTTACGCTCTATGAATACGATCTGAACAGTACGCCGGAAGAACTCGATGCCTATTGCCGGGATGCGGATTTCGTCTTCAACCTCGCGGGTGTCAACCGTCCGCAGGACCCTGCGGAGTTTATGAGAGGCAATTTCGGGTTCGCGTCGACGCTTCTCGCCACGCTGAAAAAACATGGCAATACCTGCCCGGTGATGATTTCGTCGTCGATTCAGGCGGCTTTGGACAATCCTTACGGCGAGTCCAAACGTGCCGGCGAGCAACTGTTGTTCGACTATGCCGAAGAGACCGGCGCGAAAGTATTGGTTTACCGTTTTCCGAATCTTTTCGGCAAATGGTGCCGTCCGAATTATAACTCGGCCGTTGCGACCTTCTGCAACAATATCGCCAACGATCTGCCGATCACGGTGAACGACCCGTCGGTGGTCATGCATCTGGTCTATATCGACGATGTGGTGGACGAACTGATCGGAGCGCTCACGGGGGGCGAACACCGCGACGGGGCTTTCTGCGTTGTTCCGACATCGCACCGGATTACTTTGGGTGCGATCGTCGATCTGCTGCATACGTTCCGGCGGATGCCCGAGACGCTGGAGGTCCCCGATACGACCAAAGACGGCTTTGCGAAAAAACTCTACGCGACGTACCTCTCGTACCTTCCGTCCGACAGATTCGCTTACGACCTGAAAATGAATGTCGACCCGCGGGGCAGTTTTACGGAGATTATCCGCACGGCCGACCGGGGGCAGTTCTCGGTGAACGTCTCCAAACCGGGCATCACCAAGGGGCAGCACTGGCACCATACGAAGAACGAGAAGTTCGTGGTGGTGCATGGCCACGGACTGATCCAACTTCGGAAAGTGGGCACGGATGAAAACGGGCAATTGTATCCCGTCGTCAACTACGAGGTAAGCGGTGAAAAGATACAGGTCGTGGAGATGATTCCGGGCTATACGCACAACATCGTCAACCTCTCCGATACGGAAGACCTGGTGACTTTCATGTGGTGCAACGAGTGCTTCGATCCGGCGAAGCCCGACACCTATTTCGAACCAGTAGAGGCTGGGAACTCGTAAATTCAGCAAGGAGTCCTCTGTTTTAGGGAGCCGTTTCCGGGCAGTACGCGAAAGCGAGTCTTTGCCTGCGGAAAGTTGCGCCCCGTGCGGTTAGAGGCTCCGGTCGCAAGAACGGCTTCTGCCGCCTGAAAGGGAGGGACGATCCGAAATTCGCAAATCAAGAATCAAATGGATATTAAATTGGACTATTCCAGCGTGCGGTTCCAAAACAACGGCAAACTCAAACTGCTGATAATCGTAGGCACGCGGCCCGAGATTATCCGCCTGGCGGCGGTGATCAACAAATGCCGGAAGTATTTCGATTGCATTTTGGCACATACGGGGCAGAACTACGACTACAACCTCAACGGTATCTTCTTCCGGGATCTCAAACTCGCCGATCCCGAAGTCTACATGGATGCCGTGGGCGACGACTTGGGAGCGACGATGGGCAATATCATCAACGCCT
>OLNQ01004597.1_pt1 | contig 10212 bp, 9 predicted proteins | sample 1672821 | NCBI WGS metagenome assembly OLNQ01 (sample SAMEA3136727, study PRJEB25190) | human gut metagenome | biome: human gut; feature: human-associated habitat; material: faeces | place: Austria | collected 2013
GCGGAGGAACTATTAGGGGGAAGGGCATTAGGGAGAGGATTGCGGGTAAGTAAATGGAAATGAGAGCGGTTCGCCCGATATCTCTGTGGTTTGCACTGCGAGGTAAAGTGCAGAAAGCGTGGATTTGTGCAGAAGTTCCGTTACCAAATCGTTAGCCCATTCTCCGAATGGTAACGAAGAGGTAGGAGCAGGTAACTGACGGAAGAGTATTCGGTAAGTGAACTTTCTGCGACTTCGTTGCTGTTGCTCTGATATACAACGCTTTGCATAGCTGAGAATGCTTCGGTAACGGGTAACTTTGCCCATAAAAACAGAAGCGTATGCAAACAGACAAAATGAAGGTGTTGCTCTACCTGAAAAAGAGCGGATTGGACAGGTCGGGGCAAGCTCCGATTATGGGGCGGATAACCTATGGGCGAACGATAGCTCAGTTCAGTTGCAAGCTGTCGTGCGCCCCCAAGCTATGGAATGCTCGTGAGAGCAGGCTGAACGGCAAGAGCCGTGAAGCTGTGGCAACGAATGGCAAGTTGGAGCGCTTGCTGCTCTCGGCGCAGTCGGCTTATCAAACCCTTTGTGAGCGAGGGATTGTCTTTACAGCGACTGACATCAAGGAGTTGCTACAAGGTAGTATGCAAAGCCAAATCACCTTTTTGGAACGGTACGATCAAATGCTCGAAGAGATGAAGCAAAAGGTGGGTATCGAGATAAAGGCTACAGCTCTGAATAGTTACTTTACTATTCGAAAGCATCTGAGAGCCTTTATCGAGGAGAAGTTCCACACTTCAGATATTGCTTTCGGACTGATAGAGGAAGACTTCTTGGATTGCCTACAACACTACTCTGTCGGAAAGCTGGGGCATTCGCAAGGTCATTATCGTAAGATGGCATTAGCTGTGAAGAAGGTTTGTCGTTTGGCGTACCGTGAAGGGTTGATAACGAGACAACTGTTTGCTCACGTAACGATCGAACGAGGAGAGAACAAACAACCTCGCGCATTGGATAGGGCATCGTTGGATAAGTTGCAGTGCCTCACCTTTGAGCCGTATGAAGTGGAGCTGGAAACTGCTCGTGACCTCTTTCTCTTCGCTTGCTATACGGGTGTTGCCTACTGCGATATGGTTGCCCTTAGTCGGGAGCATCTTTTTACAGATGATGAGGGGGCATTATGGCTTAAGTTTCGCAGACAGAAGACCAATACGCTTTGTCGTGTGAAGCTCCTATCTGAAGCGGTGCGTCTGATAGAGCGACATCATTCAAAGGAACGTGACACACTCTTTGCTCCCATTGCTTATTCGGTTTACCTCGCCCAACTCAAAGCTCTACAACTTCGAGCTGGCATCTCTATTCCCCTTTCGGCACACGTTGGTCGCCACACCTTTGCCACGTTGATAACTTTGGAGCGAGGCGTGCCGATTGAAACGGTGAGCCGAATGTTGGGGCATAGCAATATCCAAACGACCGAGCGATATGCTCATGTGACTCCGAAGAAGCTTTTCGATGAGTTTGAGCAATTCCTCTCTTTCACTGAAGAGCTAACCTTAACCTTGTAAGAGCTATGCGTAGTACATTCAGAATACTATTCTACATCAATAAGAGCAAGACCAAAGCAGACGGCACAACGGCAATCCTTTGCCGTATCACCATAGACGGAGAGAGCGTGGTGATAACCACAGGCGAAAGCACTGCCCCCCACGATTGGAGCGTGAAGCGAGGGGGAACAAAGGAGAAGAAGACCAACCAACGCTTGCAAACCTTTCGGGAGAATGTAGAACAAGGCTATAACACCTTGCTCTACAAATATGGAGCAGTGAGTGCCGAGTTGCTGAAGAACTACTTGCAGGGTGTCGGGAAAACTCCAACGACCCTGCTCGCTCTTAGTGCGGAAGAACTCAAAGCCCAGCGAGAATGCAGTAGTGTGGGGACATATAGAAACAATCGGTACGCCGATAGACTGCTTAACTCTTTTGTGCGCAGTCGCAGTGAGCGGGATTTCCCCTTGTCGGCTCTTACGATTGAGTTCTTTGAGGATTATCGCTTCTATCTGAAGAGGGAGGGTTATGCGCCTGCAACGATAAATAGCCATCTCTGTTGGTTGAGTCGATTGATGTACAGAGCCGTCAGTCAGGGGACGATACGCTTCAATCCGTTTGAAGAGGTGAAGTATGAAGCCGTGGAGCGCAAACCTCGTTTTCTGAGTAAGGGCGATGTGTCAAAGCTCTTGGCATTCCCGTTTCAGGATAAAGGAGCAGAGCTAAGCCGAAGAATGTTCCTTTTCTCGGTCTTTACAGGCTTGGCTTTTGTAGATTTACAAGGGCTACGAGCTTCGCAAATCGAGACGAACAGCGAGGGGAAGCGGTATATCCGCAAGGCAAGACAGAAAACGGAGGTGGAGAGTTTGATTCCCTTGCATCCGATAGCGGAGCAGATACTCGCTCTTTATACGAAGGAGAAGAGCAGAGGAGATTACAAGATATTCCCCGATACAATGAGCGATTGGAAGCTACTCAGTCATCTCAAAGCCGTGGGCTTGGCTTGTGGCATCCGTACTCCGTTGACTTGGCACTGTGCAAGACATACGTTCGGCACGCTAACGCTAGAGGCTGGTGTGCCTATCGAGAGCATCGCTAAGATGATGGGGCATTCGTCTATTGCCAGCACACAAATCTACGCCCAAGTCACCGACCAGAAGATTGCAAAGGATATGGATAAGTTGATCAAGAGAAAAACGAACTAGAGCGTACAAGAAGAGTTCTTTTACACGAATATTAGTGGGTGGAATGTACGCTATTGAGATTTGGTTGTTTGCTTTGTATTTCATACCTTTGCCTTCGAAATCAAACCTATTTGAATATGAACAAAAAGCTTACTGTGCAATTTGCAATTGCGATTATCTCATCAATGATTTGGCTATTGTGTATGTCCTCTTGTACAAGATCGGATGTTCCCTTGTCATCTCCACAAGAGCAACCGCTCAAAGACTTGGGTAAAGACAGCCGTGCAATAGCAGATGCGTTAGACCTGTACAAAGCAATGTATGGGACTGCTCTTAGAAGCAATTCGTCAGAGTTAGAGGTGGAAAGTGTTATACACTCTTTGCCTAACTCTCTCAGATCGTTGCCAACAGACTCTCTAGGTGTCTGTGTGGTCAACTTTAAGGACAACAATGGATTTGTTGTTATGAATGAGGCTAGAGGGAATTCGCCCATAGCAATTGTTGAACAAGGAACTTTCGACATCAATAACCTTAAGTCTACAAGGCAAGATTCGGCAATCTACTTTTTGATTAACAATGCAGTCATAAACGATTTGAAGTTCAAAAAACGCCCTTCTACCTATGATGGGGAGATTATCAAAAATCGAGGGTTTTCAATTATCGAACTCATCGAGCATAAGACTAAGACAAGGTGGGATCAAGAAGATCCCTATTTCAAAAATGACAATAAGTGTCCTGCAGGGTGTGTTGCAGTTGCCTTGGGGCAAGCTTTTGCTTACTACAAAACTATAAAACACCCCATTAACGGCGTCTTAGTGGATTGGAAGGCAATCGAAAGAGAATGTTCTAAAAACAACGGACATCTATACTTTAATTCGAATCCAGCGGTTCTAGATCAGGTTAATAAAGTGCTGTGGTGGATAGGACAGTCTAATGGAGCTAAATACAGAAAGGATGGTACAGGGATTAGTTCAAAGAAGGCTCTTAAGTTTGCACAGGAGAATGGATTTGAGACTTGCCCTAAGATGTACAAGTTTACTGCACAACAAGTTCGGAATGGACTGCTAGATAATAAGTTAACGTATATGCACGGTTCAGGAGAGGCTCGTTATTTTATATTTCAATCATGGAGTTGGACCGTAGGTGGTCATGCTTGGATTGTGGATGGTTATGCTAAAGTCCAAAGTAATAGTGCTCCGTATAGAAAATATGAGTTAGTCCATGTGAATTGGGGCTGGGATGGTCAGCTAGATGGCTATTTTTATGCAGACGTATTTGATGCAAGCCATGAGCCTGTAGTCCCCTCTGGATCTCTTCGTTCAGTAAATAAAAAGAACTTCCAATTTGGTGTAGAAATGACTCATATTTATCCGAAATCCTATGATCAGCACTAAGACTTTCACGATAGTTGCAAGCCTGCTTATGGTAGGGCTACTTAGCTCTTGCGATGGACCAACCCCCAATAACCCTCCTATATCTTCCTGTATCTCCTTTAGGATAGTCAATCTAACTCCTGAGGTTGTCCCCACAGATGAATTGCATGTACAGGTTCGAAGAGTTGAGACAGGTCAATACCACGACTTAAGTGAGTATCAGAAGGGTAATGAGATCGTGCTACGTATCGGTACAAGGATGTCTCCCACGCCACAACAACCAGTTCTAGATCCTGCGCCATGGTCTCATCAGAGGGAAACTTTTGAGGCAGACATACTAGTGTCTCGTGGGGATAAGCTTGTAGGAACGATTAGAGCGCAGATGGAGACGACTGAGTATAACTACAATCAGGTGACACGACTGATTTCCTACACAGGATTCAAATCGGTAGAGCTCTTCTTACCCCCATATCAGAAGGTAGACTCTGAGGAGTTTTGGTACTACACGACCTTCAGAGTGAAGTTTTGAGAGATTATCTGGGAGCCTCTGTGACTTATCAGACAAAGTCTGACTGAACTCCTGATTACCCCCAAAATTTTGAATGGAACATTGCTTATAGAGAAGCAGAATAAAGGTCATTGACAAAAACTGTAGAATAGGGTGTGTCGAAAAGGACGCACCCTATTTTATAACTGTTTAGTTGAAAGTAGCAACAAGCTGGCTTGCTAAACTCCCAAATTAATAGGATGATAGTTCTCACTCAGTATTCTGTTTATGTCTGAGAGCCGATAGAGGATTTTCCCTGCGATTTGGGTGTAAGGGATAATGTTTTTATCCCGATAGTCTTGCAGGGTGCGAGGGGAAAGGAACAGTCTCTCGCAAACCTCCCGTCCTGTGAGGTAGATTTCTCCTTCAAAAAGAGGACGATGAGTTTGAGCTATGCTTCTCACTCGATTCGTCAAACCTTTAATGCCAGAGATGAGTTGCTTCATCTCTGGTGTTTCTTTATTGATAGTTTCGTACTCCATAGTTGTTAGCCTTTACGAGTCTTAGCGTTAGCGAGGAGAGCTTCCACATCCTCTCGCTTGTAATAGCACTTATGTCCGATTTGGATAAAGGGCAGCACAGACGAGTCCCGATAGTGCTGTAATGTTCGCTTACTGATGTTCAGTATTCGGCATACATCCCCATTGTGTAGTAAGTCAGGGAATTGAGCTGGTGGTGCAAAATGTTCATTGAAACTCTTTGTCAGCTCCTCGATGCACTCTTTCAGTTCCTCCCAAGCGGAGGTGTCAATGGCTGTAAATCTCATTTTGTTGTTGTGTTATTTGCGTTGTTATTACTTTCTGACGCAAAAGTAAGCAGGCTCTTTCATTATTCCTCCAAGCGCAGAGACAGCGGGATATACGAGGAAGTATTCGGAAGAGTGGCTCTTGCACACTCTCTAATTGTCCATACTTTAGTCCATTGCGTCACTAGTTCAAGTAATCACTTCAATCCATCGAAGTAAAGCAACGCGATCCATAGCAAACGACACACTTTTCGTTAGTGCTATTTGCACACTCATAGAGCCTCTTTTCCTCCAATCGGATTGTGAAAAGGGGCTTTTCGTTGTGTCGTGTCTGAGAAAAGCGATGCACTCAGAAGCAAGAAAACCGTCCTTGTGCTTCTTGCGAAAAAACTCTTCTAACTTGGCTTTAGCTCTCGAAAAGGAGCTAATCATCAAAACAATGTAATACAAAGCAATCTGCACAATGAAGCTAGAAGAAAAGGATAGCCCCTCCAAAAACGACCAAATAGAAGAGTATCTTTCAGCTCAGTACGAGTTTCGGTACAACACTGTGTTACACCGAGCCGAGTATCGTCTACGAGGCAAGGGCGATTACACCTCCGTAGACCGCTATCGTGTCAACACCCTCAAGCGAGCCTTGGACAAGGAGGCTAACATACAGACCTCAACAGATAATCTGTACAGCATTATTGAGAGCGATTTCTCCCCTCGTATCAATCCCGTGCAAGACTATTTTCGATCCTTACCGCTGACGAAAGGTTATGCGGAAGCTATCACAGCTCTTGCCGACTGCGTGCGAGTAACCAATTCTGAGAAATGGGAGGAATACCTTACCAAGTGGCTCGTGGCTGTAGTAGCCAATGCTATGGACGACAAGCAGTGTCGCAATCACACCTGCCTTGTGCTGACAGGCGAGCAAGGCAAGTTCAAAACGACCTTTCTAGACCTGCTCTGCCCAGCTACTCTATCCGACTACCGCTATACAGGAAAGATATATCCGCAGGAGAAAGATGTGCTGAGCCTTATCGGGCAAAACCTCATCATCAATATTGACGACCAACTCAAAGCTCTCAACAAGCGAGATGAAAACGAACTGAAGAATCTTATTACCTGTCCGCAGGTGAAGTACCGTATGCCTTACGAGAAGCACATTGAGGAGCGCCCCCACTTGGCAAGCTTCGTGGCATCGGTCAATGGCAACGACTTCCTCACAGACCCTACAGGGAGCAGGCGTTTCCTCCCCTTTGAAGTATTGGCAATAGATATAGACAGTGCTAAAGCGATCCCGATGGATGCCGTTTACAGCGAAGCCAAGACCCTGTTGAATAACGGGTTTCGCTATTGGTTCAATGATGAAGAGATTGTTGAGTTGCATAGAAACAGCGAGGCTTTCCAAGTCTATACGACAGAGATGGAGCTGTTGCTCCGCTACTTCACATTTCCCTCGGAAGCTGAGATGGCTACGAAACGCTTCTATATGACCAATTCGGAAATTGTAGGGTATCTCTCCTGCTATACCCGACAACCCCTCTCTCCGAAACGAATGGGCGAAGCCCTGCGAAAGGCGGGCTATACGAGGGAGTGTCGCAGGATAAATGGCAATCCCGTATATGTCTATGCCGTCCGTAAGACTTACCCCGAGCAACCACCATAGCACTCTGTTGTTGCACTCCCTTTGTAATACCCCTTTCTCTTTTCTTTCCTATTCTCCTTACTACGTTACTACAACTAAGGATAATACAGTGAAAGAGAAAGGATTACAGAATACATTCATCTTACGACAGATGTTACTACAATCCTTCTACGCTTCTACAGCTTAATAGAGGACAAGTGGTGTAGACAGATGGTGTAGTAGGATAAACCCCGACGAAGTGTTACACTTTTCTCTTTCACTGTCAATTACTTATCCTAGTGTAGAAAGGTAGTAAGATAAAAAGGGGAAAACTCCAAAAAGAGAAAATAGAACATGCAATGAGACTGCAAACAAAGAATACGAAGAACACGTGAACAATGAATACGAACAATCCAAATCCAAAGACAACAGCAATGAACAACGAGTATTACGATCTACAACACCTTAAGGCAATACCAATAGCCGAATATCTGCATACTACCTATGGTGTCGAACCTGCCAAGCGGTACAACGGCTATGCCCTTTATCATGCACCTTACCGAGAAGACTTCAATGCTAGTATGAAGGTAGACTTTCGGGAGAACTTGTGGCACGACTACGGCACAGGTCAAGGAGGAAGTATCATAGACCTTGTGATGCGTATGCAAGGGTGTAGTGCTTATGAAGCGATGAAGCATCTTGCTGGAAAGCGAGAGACAATAGTTGCACCCTCTTCCTTTCATCGTGAAGATCACATAGAGCACAGAAGAGATGAGCAGAGAGCAAATAATAGAAGGCATATTCTTTCCATCAGCGATGAGTTGCCCTCACATCTGCAACGCTATCTTCGAGAGGTTCGCAAGATAGATCTTGCAGTGGCAAGTGGGTATCTCCGTCACATCCACTACGAGGTAGGAGGACGAGAATATTCCTCCATCGGATTTCCCAATCGTTCTGGAGGATATGAGCTTCGGGATGACAACGCATTCAAGGGAACTATTGCGCCAAAGGACATATCTGTGATTGCAGGACGAGAGGACAATGCCCCTCTCTGCATCTTTGAAGGCTTTATGGATTTCCTTTCCCTTCTTACGATAAACGGAAAAGAAACGGCTCCTTGCCTTGTATTGAACTCGGTCAGCAACATTTCACGAGCCATCGCCTATCTCCAAGAGCAAGACATTGACTCCGTCCGAGCGTTCCTCGATAATGATCCTGTAGGACGACAAGCACTCCTGACTATCCAATCATCAGGTGTGACCGTAGAGGATATGAGCAGGCACTATGCCCGACACAAAGACCTCAACGAGTTTCTTGTAGCACAACGAGAAGCGCAGAAACAGAAAATAGTCCCTCGCAAAAGGGGGCTTAGACGATAACGCAAAAGAGAGAAATTTCAACAACGGAATAATCGGGTATTTGAAGAGACTAGAGCTGTAAAGCGTATAGATGTGAGCCTTTGTTTCAAGAGTTATGGCACTCCCTTGGAGTTGCAAGTTTGCAGGGGCAAACTTAGAAACAAAGACTCAGTGCATTCAGAGAATGCAAGCACTTTAAAGGCAGGCTGCGGAACAGGGCGGAGCGGGCATTTGAAGAAATGCCATAGCTCATTAGGGCATTTTCTTCACGCTCCACTTCGTTACCGCTAAAAAAGCCCTCCTGAGCCAAGGGGAAGCAGCCCCTTTGGATACCCCCTAAAACTATATTCAACTTATGGGCTACGCAGTATTACACATAGACAAGGCTCGGGGCAACGACTCGGCAATGAGTGCCCACATCAAGCGAACATTCGTACCGAACAATGTCGATGCCTCTCGCACGCACCTCAATCGAGACTTGGTGCAATTCCCCGCAAATGTCACCAACCGTACAGAAGCTATTGCACATCGCATAGCAACGGCTGGTATCTACCGAAAGGTTGCGGACAATCAAGTTAAAGCACTTCGTTTCATCCTATCAGGATCACACGAAGATATGCTCCAACTTGAAAGCGATGGACGCTTAGAGGAGTGGTGCCATAGTACGATGCAGTGGCTTTATACCACCTTTGGCAAGGCAAACGTGGTGGCAGCCACACTTCATGCTGATGAAGAGACCCCGCACATACATGCGACAGTTGTCCCAATTGTCACGGGAGAAAGGAGAAAAGCCAAACAGGAAGCTGAGAATGGCAAGCGTAAGTACAAGACAAAGAAAAACAAGATACGGCTCTGTGCTGATGATCTCCTTACACCCAAGAAGCTAGAAGAGTATCAAACCTCCTACGCAGAGCAAATGCGACCATTTGGGCTGAGTAGAGGGGTACAAGGATCTGAAGCAAAGCATCGTACTAATATGGAGTATTACAAAGAGCTACTCAAAGAGACCAAGCAGAAACAACTTGAGGAGGAAGAACTAATTCAAAAGGTCAGAGAGTTGGAAAAGCAGGCGGGCAAGCTCCGAGTAAAGGGTACGCTCTACTCGCTCTTTGGGAACTCTGAACTTGACAAGGCGGAACAGCGCATAGAAGAGTTGGAGCAGGAAGCCAAACGGCAACGACATCTTTCGGAAAAGGAGAAAGCCGAAATCCGCAAGGAGGTCATACTTCTTCAGGACACCATTAGAGATAAGGACAAGACTATATCTGAACAACACCGAGAAATCAAGGTGTACGAGGAGGAGCGGAGTTTTATCAAACGCTTCTTCCACAGCTTCTACCTCTTACTCAATATCCGTCTGATGCTCCGCAAAATGGGCTTTGATGATGATACGGTGGTCAAGATGCACAAAGATCAAGAGATAGTCCGTGGTACAGCTACGGCATATTCGGGAATGTACAAACGAAACTTCACGGAAGAAAATGCGGAGCTACGCATTATAACCAACGAGAAGCGTCAGCCTATTCTTACCATCAATGGACTATCTGTTCCAGATTGGTGCGAACAGAAATGGAAACAGCTTGTCAATCGTAATCGCTCGCAACGACTGTAGAGATAAGACATCTCCTTCCCCTTTCATTGTAATGTTTGGGTGCCGACTAAACTTTTAAGAAGAAAATCACGCAAGAACGCTCACTTTCTCCCACGAATCACTACCTTTGCCAGTGATAATAGTGAGCGTTCTTTGGCTATCCAAAACGATGTACTTCAAAGCACTCCGCTCATTTCTAAATCGTTACCTATCCACACTTCTCCAAACGGTAACCTCTTACTTCTCAGTTAGATAGTCCGAAACCAAAAAATC
>OLNQ01004599.1_pt1 | contig 10211 bp, 9 predicted proteins | sample 1672821 | NCBI WGS metagenome assembly OLNQ01 (sample SAMEA3136727, study PRJEB25190) | human gut metagenome | biome: human gut; feature: human-associated habitat; material: faeces | place: Austria | collected 2013
AGAAACTGCTGGCCGGAGCGCTGGGCGTGCCGGTCTCGGTGATGCAGACCGCCGGCGCAACTGGACGATGGAGCGTCTGCCCCGCGTGAGCCTGACGGTGCTCCGTCTGGGTCTGGCCGAGATGCTGTACGGCGACGAGAAAAAGCCTGGTGTTGTCATCAATGAGGCAGTCGAGCTGACCAAAAAGTATGGCGCAGATGAGGATTATCAGTTCGTCAACGGTCTGCTGGGTACGGTGGCACGCGAGCAGGGTCTGGACGCAGAGCCTGAGCAGCTGTGAGCAGCTATACGCTGGGCATCGACACCAGCAATTATGCAACCTCTCTGGCTGTCTTTGATACAGCCGGAGAGGTTGTTTGCGCAAAAAAGCGTTTCCTCCCGGTGAAGGAGGGCCAGCTTGGGCTGCGCCAGAGCGACGCCCTTTTTCACCACACAGCCGCTCTGCCTGAGATGCTGAAAGAACTGAGCGGTGAATTCGATTTGACCAAAATCAGTGCCGTAGGCGTGTCGGAAAAGCCCCGTCCGGTAGAGGGCAGTTATATGCCCTGTTTTCTGGCGGGCGTCAGCGCTGCCGAGGCGTTCGCGCTGGCCCGGGGCATCCCGCTCGTCCGCACGACCCATCAGCAGGGCCATGCGGCGGCGGCACTGTTTGCGGCCAAGGGTGAAGAGTTCTTCCGCGAGAAAACACTGCTGTTCCATATTTCCGGCGGCACGACTGACCTGCTCCTTTGCGATGAAGTGAAGCATATCGAGACGCTGGGGACCAGCTCTGACCTCTACGCCGGACAGGCTGTGGACCGTGTGGGCGTCAAGCTGGGCTTTGGATTCCCGGCTGGCGTCGAAGTCTCTCGTCTGGCCGCGGAATGTGATGTGACGATAAAACCGAAATCCAGTGTCCGAGGCATGGAATGCAGCCTTTCCGGGCTGGAAAACCAGTGCAATGCTTTGTTGACAGCTGGCAAAAGCCCTGCCTATGTCTGTAAGTACTGCCTGCTCTGCGTGGCAGATACCGTGGTCAAGATGACCAAAGCGGCTCAGAAGGAATATCCCGGGCTTGCTGTGGTCTGTGCAGGCGGCGTGATGAGCAGTGACATCATTCGCAGCTGGGTGCAGCAGCGCCTCCCGCAGGTGTATTTCGTACCCGGCCAGTATTCCAGTGACAACGCCATCGGCGTATCTATCCTCGCCGCACGGGAGGCCGGGCTATGGCTGAAGTGATCACCGTCTCGGCCCTGAACCAGTATGTCAAGACGCTGCTGGATGCAAATGACATCCTGTTCGATTTGGCGCTGCGGGGCGAGATCGCAAACTTCGTACAGAACGCCCGCAGCGGCCACTGTTATTTTTCTCTCCGGGACGCCAGCGCCAGTGTCAAAGCGGTGATGTTCCGCTCAGATGCGCGGCGGCTGGGCTTCCGCCCGGAAGAGGGCATGAAGGTAGTCGTGCGATGTCGTGCTACTCTTTATGAGCGGGACGGAGCGTTCCAGATCTATGTCAACGAAATGTTCCCGGACGGCATTGGTGCGGCGCAGCTTGCTTTTGAGCAGCTGAAAGCCAAACTCGAGCAGGAGGGACTTTTTGCGGTAGAGCACAAAAAGCCGCTGCCCACGTATCCCAAATGCATCGGCGTCGTCACCAGCAAGACCGGCGCGGCATTGCAGGACATTCGCAATGTCATTGGTCGGCGCTGGCCTGCGGCGAAACTCCTGCTCTGCCCGGTCAATGTGCAGGGCTTTGAGGCGGCGCAGCAGGTCGCAGATGCCATCGGAACGCTGGACAAAAGCGGTCGGGTAGACGAAATTATCGTAGCCCGGGGCGGCGGCAGCAGGGAAGACCTCTGGGTCTTCAACGCCGAGGTCATCGCCCGGGCAGCTTACCGCTGCAAAGTGCCGCTTATCAGTGCTATTGGGCATGAGATAGACTTTACCATTTTAGACTTTGTGGCGGACCGCCGTGCGCCGACCCCATCGGCTGCGGCAGAATTAGCCGTGCCGGATCGTGCAGAGCTTCTGCGGGCCCTGTCCCAGCTGGAACAGGGCTGCCAGAGCGCGATGCAGAGCCGTCTGGATGCAGCATCTGGTCGTCTGATGATGGCCGAGCAGCAGCTTTCCTATGATTTGACCCGCCGGAAACTGACTAATGGGCAGGCAGAGCTTGCCGCAGTGCAGAAAGAACTCGAGGCGGCTGCGCAGAGTTGTATTCAGAAGCGGCAGGCGCAGCTGCGCCACGCCGCAGCACTGACCGATTCTCTCAGCCCCTACCGGGTACTGGGGCGCGGCTATGCGATGGTATATGACAGCAAAGGCAGGCTGTGCAGTGCAGATGTTCTTGCAACCGGTGATAAGCTCACCCTGCGCGGTGCAGCGCACACAGCAGAATGTACGGTCACGTCCGTGGAGGAACTGAATGAGAGCACCCAAAAGCTTTGAAGACGGCATGGCCCGTCTGGAAACCATCCTGAGCCAGATGCAGAGCGAAGAGACGACCCTTTCTGAGTCGGTCAAGCTCTATGCAGAAGCGGCTTCGCTGATGGAATACTGCCATGCTGCGCTGGAAAAAGCATCGCTTCAAATGGAGGAGATTGATGCTTCCCGCAGCGAAAAGGCAGGACCCGAAACAGAAGAATAAAAGCAAACAGTTTGCAGGGAGGAACCATTATGGAGAGCGCAGAGTATAAAAAGCAGTATGACGAATATCTGGCCCGTGCTGAAAAGGCATTGAGCCAGGCGTGTGAACGCTATCTGCCTGAGGAATCTGACGTCTGCCGCGCAGCGCGCTACAGCCTGCTGGGCGGCGGCAAGCGCATTCGCGCTGTGCTGGTGCTGGCCGTGTGTGATATGCTCCACGGCAATGCCGAGGCAGCTGAGCAGTTTGCAGCCGCAGTCGAGATGCTGCACTGCTATTCGCTCATCCATGATGACCTGCCCTGCATGGATAACGACGATATGCGCCGCGGCAAGCCCTCCTGCCACAAGGCATTCGGCGAATCCACCGCGATGCTGGCCGGTGACGTCCTGCTGACCGAGGCTTTCGAGGCAGTCGCCGGTGCGCCTGCTCCCGCTTCTGTCTGTGTCCACGCGGCACAGGCGCTGGGCGCAGGTGCAGGCAGCCGAGGCATGGTGTACGGTCAGGAACTCGATTTGAAATATGAGGCGCTTGCCGCTACCGAGGAACAGCTCCGTCTCATCCACCGCCACAAGACCGGCGCACTCATCAATGCAGCCATCCAGATGGGCGGTGCTGCAGCACAGGCCAATGAGGTTCAGCGTAAGGCGCTGGAAGCATATGCTTATGGCATCGGCCTCGTGTTCCAGGTCGTGGACGATGTGCTGGACGTGACCGGAACCGCCGAGCAGCTGGGCAAACCCATTGGCAGCGACAGCGAAAATGGCAAAACGACTTTTGTCACCCTGTTCGGCGTTGACGGTGCCATGCAGCTGGCGGAAAAGCTGAATGACGAGACCTGCACAGCGCTGCGCGACGCATTCGGCGAAAAGAGTGCGTTTTTGGAGCAGCTGGCCCGCACACTGCTGAACCGCCGCAGCTGAGCCGGTCGCATTCTGCGCCGAAATCGTCTCAGAAATCGCACAGGACTACATATCGCAAATGCGCTGCTTTTTGAGACGTCGGCTGTGGGATTGCGATAAAATTCAAGAAGGTGAACAAACTATGCAATTTATCAAAGAATTGTTCTCGGTCAACGAGATATTGACTGTTTCCATCGTGGGCTGGTTCGTTGCACAGGTGCTCAAGACCATCATCAACTTTATCCTGCTGGGCAAGTTCCAGCTCGAGAGGATGTGGGGCGACGGCGGTATGCCCAGTGCCCACAGCGCGACAGTCTGCGCGATGGTCATTGCCGCAGCCCGCAGCGAGGGAGTCAGCTCGGCTATTTTTGCTGTGGCCAGTGTGGTCGCCATCATCACCATGCACGATGCAATGGGTGTGCGCCACGAGACGGGCGAGCAGGCCAAAGTGCTCAACCAGATGATCGAAGAGTGGATCGACATCAGCGAAAAGAACTCTCCGTTTTTGCAGAATATGCATCTGAAGGAGATGGTCGGCCATACGCCCCTGCAGGTCATGGCCGGCATGGTCGTCGGCATCGTGGTCGGCTGCCTGTATCCCATGCACCTTGTCTAAGTAAAAAACATCAGGAATTTGAAATGTGAGGAGGACGGTCATTTTATGCATCCTTCATTGCTTCAGAATATTTCACAGCCTCGTGACCTGAAGCGCTTGAACAGCGCGCAGATCCAGCAGCTCTGCGGCGAGATCCGTCAGTTTCTGCTGGACAGCGTATCCAAAACAGGCGGACATCTTGCTTCCAATCTCGGCGCGGTCGAGTTGACGGTAGCACTTCATCGTGTCTTTGAGACCCCTCAGGACGCTTTCGTGTTTGACGTAGGACATCAGTGCTACACCCATAAGCTCCTGACCGGGAGGTATAAGCGCTTTGGCACCTTGCGGCAGCTGGACGGACTTTCGGGCTTTCCGAATCCCAATGAGAGCGCCCATGACGCTTTTATCGCCGGACATGGCAATACGGCTCTTTCTGTTGCCATCGGCATCGCATGGGCCAAAAAGCTGAAAGGGGAGCCGGGCCATGTGGTGGCCATCATCGGCGACGGTGCGTTCACCGGCGGCATGGTCTACGAGGGGATGAACAATATCGGAAAGCTGGACAATCTCCTGGTCATCCTTAACGATAATAAAATGTCCATTTCCCATAATGTCGGTGCGTTGGCAAGCTATCTGGGCCATCTGCGCACCACAAACGGCTATTTTACGGCCAAGGAAAATATCAACAGTTTCCTGAACGGTGTGCCTGTCATCGGAGCGCCCATCAAAAGCGCTCTTCAGAACAGCAAAAAAGCAATTCGCCGGGCCATGTACCATTCCACGATGTTCGAGGATATGGGGTTTCACTATTTTGGACTCATCGACGGCCACGACGAGCCGGAATTGGAACGCATTTTCCAGACTGTTTGTGCTCAGCCCGGGCCGACATTGCTCCATGTCGTGACGAAAAAGGGCAAGGGCTATGCGCCCGCTGAGTCGAACCCCGGCAATTACCATGGCGTTTCCAAGTTCGACCTGACCGGCATCCCTGACCCCGAGGTCGCTCCGGCAGAGTCGTTCTCGAATGCCTTTGGCCGGACGCTCAGCGCCGCCGGAAACACCGACAAGACCCTCTGTGCCATTACTGCCGCCATGAAATACGGCACAGGTCTGCAGTTTTTCAGTCATGCCCATCCGGAACGCTTCTTCGATGTCGGCATGGCCGAACAGCATGCCGTGACCTTTGCAGCTGGTCTGGCCAGCAAGGGGATGCTGCCGGTGGTCTGCATTTATTCGACCTTCCTGCAGCGCAGCTACGACCAGATCATCCATGACGTCAACCTTCTGCATGAAAATGTCGTCTTCGCGGTGGACCGTGCAGGTTTCGTCCCCGGAGACGGTGAGACGCACCAGGGCATCTACGACCCGGCTTTTCTCAGCCAGACCGGAATGCCCATCTATTCGCCTTCGAACTACGAAGAACTGCGGCACTGGCTTCCCATCCTGCTGAGCCATGAGATGCAGGGTCCCCGGGCCATCCGTTACCCCCGCGGCGGAGAGAGCAAAGCTCTGGCAAAATACGGCTGCTCGGGCAAGGAATACGATAAACTCATTTTCACACCGGGTGCAAAGACCGCACTGGTGAGCTACGCCGATGAGGTAGAAGATGTTCTCACTGCCGCAGAGCTGCTGGCCAGAGAGGGCATCTCCTGCGATGTTTATAAGCTGGTGCGCATCTTCCCGTTTGAGGAAGAATTAATTCGTGACCTTTCAGCCTATCCCGTCGTTCTGATGGCCGAAGAGTGCGTGGCCTGCGGCGGCATCGGCGAACACCTTGCCCGCGCCCTGCAGGATGCTGGCTGGCAGGGCCGGTATATCCACCGTGCCGTGAAGAAGCTGTGCCTGCCTCACGCGACGGTGCCTCAAATCAAACAGGCGACCGGGCTGGATGCCGCACATCTGGCCGAGGCTGTGCGGGAAGCGGACCCGAAAGGAGAGAAAACACTTTGAAAATTCGTTTGGACCAATATCTGGTACAGCACGGCATGATCCAGAGCCGTGAGCGCGCCAAAGCCCTCATCATGGCCGGTGTCGTTTTTGTCAACGAGCAGAAGGTGGACAAGGCCGGCGAGATGATAAAGGAAGACGCCAAGGTCGAGGTGCGAGGCCACGACATCGGCTATGTCAGCCGCGGCGGCCTCAAACTGGAAAAGGCAATGCAGTGCTTTCCTCTGACGCCGAACGGCAAGGTCTGTATGGACATTGGTGCGTCCACCGGAGGCTTTACCGATTGTATGCTGCAGAACGGTGCAGTCAAGGTCTATGCTGTGGACGTCGGCTACGGTCAGCTGGCATGGAGCCTGCGCACTGACGAGCGCGTCGTCAACATGGAGCGCACCAACATCCGCAATGTCACGCTGGACATGCTGGCAGAGCCTATTGAGTTTTTCAGCGTGGACGTATCGTTTATCTCGCTGCATCATATCTTCCCGGTGGCGCAGGCTATCGCAGCGAACGAATTCGACGGGTTGGCATTCTTCTTTTGTAACAGACTCTGGCTTGGAACTGCCTCGTCAAGCCTCAGTTCGAGGCTGGCCGCGAGAAGGTGGGTAAAAACGGTGTCGTCCGCGACCCTGCCACCCACCGCGAAGTGCTCCACAATGCGATGGGCTATGCCGCTGCAAACGGTTTCGTCGTGCGCGGACTGGATTTCAGCCCCGTCAAAGGCCCTGAGGGCAACATTGAGTACCTGATGTTCGTCCAGAAGAGCGAGCAGCCCGGTGTGCTGGATGATTCTGTTGCCGAGCAGGTCGTAGCGGCAAGCCACAGTTCTCTGGACAAGTAAATCTGCTGGGAGACGGAGGAATAAACCGCCCTATGACTGTTTACATTTCGCCAAACCCCGGAAAGGAACAGGCTGCCGACACTGCCCGCCGGGCAGCGCAGCTCCTGCTGATGCAGGAAGCTGTCGTCCTGATGCGGGATGACCTGAAAGAGTCCTGCTACGTGGAAGGTGTACAGTACCTTCCTTTGGAAGGATGCCTTCCGCGCACCGATGTCATCCTGACCATCGGTGGTGATGGAACCATCCTGCACGAGGCAAATTTTACGCTGCAATATCAAAAACCCATCCTCGGCATTAACATCGGACGCTGCGGCTTCCTCGCCACCTGTGAGGTGGATGAAATGGAAGAAAAACTCGCCGCTCTGGTGCGGGGAGAATATATGCTGGACAGCCGGATGCTGCTCTATGTGCGGGTGCTGGGCGAGGATGGCTGGGAAGGCCATGCCCTCAACGATGTGGTCGTGACGAAAGGCCGCCTGCAGCAGGCCATCGACTTCAGCATCTACTGCGACGACATCCTCGTAGAGCATTACCGTGGTGACGGCGTCATCGTTGCGACCCCTACAGGCTCCACAGCCTATTCTCTGGCGGCCGGCGGGCCGATCTTGGACTCGCAGACCAAGGGCATCGTCGTCACTCCCATCTGTCCCCACAGTCTGACCAGCCCTGCGATGGTCTTTGCTCAGGAGCGCAAAATAAACATCTGTGTGGGGCAGGTCATCGACAACGAAGTGTTCCTGAGCTGCGACGGCGCAGCGGAATATCCGCTCAGTGCCGGCTCGACGGCGGAGATACGCCTCTCTGACCAGATCGTACAGCTCGTCACCTTCAGCAGGGCGGACCAGTTTCAGGCCATCGACCAGAAGCTGCGCAGCCGGAGATAATAACAAGAGGAGGCAAGGAATATGGGCCGAAACAATCCAGCTGAGGCAAAAGGCAAGACGGAACGTCAGCAGACGATCCTCCGCCTCATTCAGGAACATCCCATCAGCCGACAGGAGGTACTTCTCGAGCATCTGCGCCAGGAGGGCTTCGAGGTGACACAGGCTACCATTTCCAGGGACATCCGGGAGCTGTGCCTCGTCAAAGCTGCCACCGCCGACGGCTACCGCTATGTTTCCAGCCACAACGAAAGCCTCAACCCCAAGATGCAGGGCCGATTTGAGACGATATTCCACGAGTCGGTGCTGGGGGTGGATTTTGCCGGACATGTCGTGCTGGTGAAGTGCTACTCCGGCATGGCGAACGCTGCCTGTGAGGTATTCGACGCCTTGAAATGGAAGAATGTCGTCGGTACGCTTTCCGGCGACGATACATTCCTTATCGTAGCCCGTTCGGAGCGGGACGCAAAGACCATCTGTTCGGAACTGACCCGTCATATCGGGCAGAAATAAACGCGGGAGTGAAACTATGCTGAGCAGCCTGCAAATCGAAAATGTTGCAGTTATCCAGAAAGCAAACGTCCATTTCGAAAAGGGCCTCAACGTCCTGACCGGTGAGACGGGCGCAGGTAAATCCATCCTCATCGACTCCATCAACGCCATTCTGGGCAACCGCACTTCCAAGGATCTCGTGCGCACCGGTGCGGCCAAGGCCGTCATCCGGGCGGCGTTCGAGGACGTGCCGCCTGCTGTTCTCGACAGTCTCGAAAAGGCAGGCTATGAGCGCTCGGAGGCCCTGCTGCTCAGCCGTGAGATCACCGCCGAGGGCAAGAGCACCTGCCGCATCAACGGGATGCCGGCCACTGCCGCCGTCCTGCGGGAGCTGTGCGGCGGGCTTATCAACATCAACGGTCAGCACGACTCCGTGGGTCTGCTGAACCCGGCCCGTCATGAGGGCATTCTGGATGCTTACGCCCAGAACAGCGCTGAGTATCAGGCGTATTATGCTATCTACCGGGAACTGGTCAGCGTCAAAAAGGCGCTGGACGCCATGATAACCGACGAGAGCGAAAAGCAGCGCCGTATCGACCTGCTGAGCTATCAGGTGCAGGAGATCGACGATGCCGGCCTGACGGCAGGGGAGGAGCAGACGCTGGAAAGCCGCCGCAAAGTGCTGGCAAATGCGTCCACCATCCGAGACCGTATCGCACAGTGTTATGCGTTGCTCTCCGGCGGCGACGAGGCCCCGGGAGCTGTTGACCTTCTGGGCGAAGCCTCCAACGCTGTGGACGCAGCGGCACAGCTCGACGGAGAGCTGTCTGCCGGTGCGGGCCAGCTGCTCGACCTTTATTACACCGCGAAGGATGTCGCCGCAGACCTCATTGGCCGTCTGGATGCCTACGACACCAACGACGCAGAGCTGGACGAGATCGAGCAGCGCATCGACCTTATCTATAAGCTCCGGCGGAAGTACGGAGACACCGTAGAGGACATCCTCGCCTTTGGCGAACGGGCACGGAAAGAACTTGAGATGATACAGTCCTCGCAGGAGAGGGTAGAGCACTTGCAGAAAGAGCAGCGCCGTCTCTACACCCTTGCGCGGGAAAAGGCCGAAGCTCTGACCCAGACCCGTCTGAAAGCTTTTGATGAGCTGAACAAGCGTATCTCTGGCACGCTGGACTTCCTGAACATGCCGGGCGTGCGGATGACGCTTCGCCATTCGCGCGGCCCGCTGGCCAGCCATGGGCAGGACAGCATCGAGTTCTATATCTCCACAAACCCCGGCGAAGCTCCGAAGCCTCTGGCAAAGATCGCCTCGGGCGGTGAGTTGAGCCGTATTACCCTTGCCATTAAAAACGCAATGGCTGATAAAGACGCCGTGCCGACCGTTATTTACGACGAGATCGACAGCGGTGTATCGGGCAAAGCAGCCAGCCGTATCGGCGAGGTACTGCGTCAGAGCGCCGAGGGCCATCAGATCCTCTGCATCACTCATACGGCGCAGATCGCTGCACTGGCCGACTGCCATCTGCTTATCCAGAAAAATATCACGAACGAGCGTACCTATACTGAGATACACCCGCTGGACGAGAATGGCCGTGTAGAGGCGCTGGCCCGCCTCATCTCCGGCGACCATGTCACAGAGCTTTCGCTGGCCAATGCCCGGGAAATGCTGGGCCGGAACGCAGAAAAATAAGAAAAAAGCCAGCGCTTGACATTCCGGCAGGGATGTGCTAAACTGAATCTCGTTGAAAGGCGAAGATGGGAACCGAGTACCCTGATGCGCTCTGCCCAGAGAGGCCCCGGCTGGTGAAAGGGGCTGCAGAGACGCAGGCGAAATACGTCCCTGAGCCGCAGGCTGAACGAATAGTAGGCTGTGCCGCGTGCGAGCGTTACAAACGCAGGAGTGTCACTCTACTCTG
>OLNQ01004603.1_pt1 | contig 10203 bp, 8 predicted proteins | sample 1672821 | NCBI WGS metagenome assembly OLNQ01 (sample SAMEA3136727, study PRJEB25190) | human gut metagenome | biome: human gut; feature: human-associated habitat; material: faeces | place: Austria | collected 2013
TGTGGAGCAGAAGACCGACTACGAGAAATTGAATTTGGAGATTACTACCGACGGTTCGATTCATCCGAAAGATGCGTTGAAGGAGGCGGCCAAGATTCTCATTCAGCACTTCATGCTCTTCTCCGACGAGAAGATCACGCTCAACATGGAGGACAGCAACGGTGCCGAGGAGTTCGACGAGGACGTATTGCACATGCGCCAGCTGTTGAAGACCAAGCTGTCGGATCAGGATCTGAGCGTCCGTGCGCTCAACTGCCTGAAAGCGGCCGATGTCGACACGGTGGGCGACCTGGTGCGTCTGAACCGCAACGACCTGTTGAAGTTCCGCAACTTCGGCAAGAAGTCGCTGACGGAGCTCGACGAGCTGCTCGCCTCGCTCAACTTGAAGTTCGGAATGGACGTATCTATTTACAAACTTGATAAAGACTAACTATGAGACATAATAAGAATTTCAATCACCTCGGGCGTCAGGCGGGACACCGCAAGGCCCTGATGTCGAACATGGCATCGTCGCTCATCCTGCACAAGCGCATCGAGACGACGGTGGCCAAAGCCAAGGCGCTGCGTCAGTTCATCGAGCCGCTGGTGACCAAATCCAAGGAGGACACCACGCACCAGCGTCGTATGGTATTCTCGTACCTCAAGCAGAAGGAGGCCGTGACGGAGCTGTTCCGCACGATCGCACCGAAGATCGCCGAGCGTCCGGGCGGTTATACCCGCATCCTGAAAACGGGCTTTCGTCTGGGCGATGCCGCCGACATGTGTATCATCGAGTTCGTGGATTTCAACGAGGCCTACACGCTGGGCGTAACGCCGGCCGCACAGGCCGTCGAGGCGAAGCCCAAGACCCGCCGTTCGCGCAAGCCCGCCGCCAAGAAGGCGGATGCCGTCGAGGATGCGAAGATCGTCGAGGCGAAGCCCAAGAAGGTCGCTGCCAAGGCCGGCGGCGCTACGAAGGCCGGTGCTGCGAAGGTTGCCAAGAAGACCAACGTCGGCAAGAAGATGTGATCTTGTTTCGATCCCGATTCATACGGGCGATCCTCAGCGGATCGCCCGTATGTGTTTTTCGGGAAGGATGCAGGCAGGGGCCTCCGTCTGTCAGCGGCGGTCGGAGCGGTCCGGACAGGGTGAAGAATCGGCGTCGGGTGGTGGGGAAAGCCGCCGGTCGATGAATTCCGATCTGTCGTATGGAGGTCAGATCGTGCCGGCAGAGGATGTCTGCTGCGTGGGACGGCGGTGAGCGGAGGTGCGGGCCGGCAAACGGTACCGGACTCGCATCGAACGAGAAACAGCAGTGCGTTTCGAGGAATCCGATCTCTTTCGGACGGCGCGCGGGAGCTTTGCATATCCGGCTGACCTTGCCGCGATTGCGGGGCGGCCGCGTGCAAAAGGGAGCTTCGGGAGCGTAAAAAATCGCCGCGGAGTTCCGAATCCGATATTTTTCATTATTTTTGTAAAGAATAGTTCCGCCGCCGCCCCTCTCGGGCGACGCCGCGGCGGGACGGAACCCAAACCTACGACGAACGATGAAAGATACGGACAAGGTGATTCATCTGAACGAACGTCAGAACCGCATCATGGAGATCATGCGTCAGCAGAACGCCGTATCGGTGGCGACGCTCTCCTCGCTGATGAAGGTTTCGGAGGTGACGATCCGCAAGGATCTCACGATGCTCGAAGAGCAGCACATGCTGTACCGCGTGCACGGTTCGGCCATTCTCGTGAACCGTTACATCAACGACCGCTCGGTGGCCGAGAAGGAGAAGCTCTATGCCGACGAGAAACACGCCATCGGCGTCTATGCCGCGCGGCTGATCGGCCCCGACGATACGATCATGATCGCGTCGGGTACGACGACGCTGGCCATGGCGCGCGAGATCGGCCAGAACGACCGTCTGACAGTCATCACGTCGGCGTTCAGCGTGGCTTCGGAACTCTCCACGCGCCGTTCGGTGGATGTCATCCAGTTGGGCGGCATGGTTCGGCGCAGTTCGCTCTCGGTGCTGGGTCCCTTTGCCGAGCAGATGCTGGGCAGCCTCTCGTGCAGCAAGCTCTTCATGGGCGTCGACGGCGTCGACCTGGATTACGGCGTGACGACGACCAACCACATCGAGGCGAGCCTGCACAAGCAGATGATCGCCTCGGTGCAGAAGGTGATCGTGCTGGCCGATTCGTCGAAGTTCGGCCGTCGCGGATTCAGCAAGATATGCGACATGAGCGCCGTCGATCAGATCATTACCGACGACAAGGCGCCCGCTTCGGTGATCGAGCGGTTGCAGGAGTCGGGCGTCGACGTGACGGTCGTACCGGTCGGCCGCCGCGAATAGACTGCGCCATAGGAAAGAGCGTCCCGGTACGGAATCCGTACCGGGACGTTGCTTTCGGGGTATCCGGCCGCGTGAAGGGCGGCCTTCTCGCCGAGTTACTCTTGCGTGTCGACGAAGGCGCAGGCGAGCCCCCACACGGTGAAGTTGTCGGAGCTGACGACTTCGAGCGCCATTTCCGTGCCGTTTTTCCAGACGGGCGAGCGGTAGATCTCCTCGTAAGTGCCGTAGTCCATGTCGTAGGCGTTGCCCGCGACGTAGATGTCGCTTCCGGCTACGGCGAGGCCCGTCCCCTGGCACAAGGCCATTCCTTCGGAGATGACTTGCACGCCCTCTTCCGTCCAGATGCAGGTGACGATATCGCCGGAATCGGCCGTCATGTTGCCTTCGATGATGTATTTCCCCTCCTTGACGTAGAGGCCTGTCACTTCGGTTCCGACCTCTTCGGTGAAATAGGTGGGCTGGCCGTCCTTCCACAGCACGCCCTTCCAGCGGCCGCCCGACACCTTCTCGGCTCCGGCAGCATAGAGCACGCCGCCGTCGATGCAGATGGCGTTGACCTTGGCGAGCGTCGAGCCGTCGGTCAGGTTCTGCGCCACGCCGTTCTTCCAGATGCAGGCGATGCCGCCGCTCTTGTTGTCGGCCGGCTGGACGTAACCGCCCACATAGACGTCGTTGCCTTCGGCTGCCACGCAGTAGGCCAATGCGTCGGTCGAGCCGTCGCTCAGGTACTCCATCTGCCCGTTACGCCAGTAGACGGCCTTTCGGTCGGAGTTTTCCAGCGTTTCGAAACCTGCGGCGTAGATGTTTTCGCCCGCCGCCGCGACGGCGACGGGGGAGGTTGCGCGTTTGCCGTCGCTCAGGACGGAGCGCGTCACTTGCGTCTCGTTGCCGACCTCGAACTGCCACATGACGCCGACGTTCAGCGGATAGGGTTCGTAGTATCCGTCGTCGAACAGATCGCCGATCGCTTCGCAGCCGACGACATAGACCTTGTTTCCGTCGACGTAGACGCCGTTGCAGAAACTGTCCGCCGAGCCGTCGGTGAGCAACTGGCGCTTGCCGTCCTTCCACAAGGTGGCATAGTAATGCCCTTGACCGGGTACGAGCTCCTGTCCCACGGCGTAGAGGATGTGCGGCACCGAGGGCTGCGGTTCGCTTCCGCCCTCCGCTCTCGGGACGGTGACCGTCCTGCCGTCGGGCAGGGTGAAGTAGACGTAGTTCTCGTCCATGTCGACGAGTATGCCCGCTCCGTCGTCGCCCTTCTCGCCGGTGGCCTTGTCGAGTTTCGTCCATGTCGTGCCGTCGTCGTAGGAGATGTACCAGTACTCCTCCTCGATTTTCAGTTTGGGCGAGGTGCCGTCTTGACCGGAGACGGGGAGTTTCTTGCCGCCGTCGGTGATCCACTCGCCGTCGAGCGTCCAATAGTAGATGCCGTCGGTATCCTTCTTAACGGAGACGACGGGCGCCGTGCCGGGTTTGCCGTTGTAGACGACGATGGGCGTCCCCTTGGCGAACCGGATCGTGTAGCCTACCATACTTCCGTTTTCCGTCAGCGGTTCGACGGAGGTGATGTAGTCGCCGCGGTCGAGTGCCGTGACAATAGTCTGCATCGAACCGAGATTGGTGTTCATGTCGTTGCAGAGCCGTTCGAGTCGTTCGAGCCGCTGCTCGAAATCGTCCAGTCGTTTCACGAGCGCCGAATCGTCGTACTCGTCGTTGCAGCCGGCCAGCAGCATCACGCACAGGCCGGTGAAAAGGGTAAACAGTCTTTTCATGGAAAAGAGAGGGTTTAAGGGTGAACAGGCGTACTATTACGGCTGTTTTACAAATATAATATAAAATTTGCGGAATCGAACGCCGCAACCGGCTGTTCGTCTGTCGGTTGGATTGACTGTTTCGCATGCGGGGACAGGGATCTCCGAACGATTCGGAAGCCGAATGCGCACGATGGGCAACGATCCGCGGCGTGCGGGGGCGATTCGGTTGCGATTCGTAATTTTTCGGATTTTTTGCGACTTTCCGGTCGTGCCGGGCATTCTGTCGGATCAGGAGGGCGTTTGCAATCGGATGTACCGTGCAGTGAATCGATCTCCGAAATTTGGATGCTTCGAAGATAAGTCGTACTTTTGTCGTCGGAATTTTTTCAAACGTTTTCGCTAAGCCGCGAGCAGAGCCGCGCTTGCGCAGGCTATGCCGAGGCGAGAAAACGACAGCGAAAAGCAAACGTTTTCGCTAAGCCGCGAGCAGAGCCGCGCTTGCGCAGGCTATGCCGAGGCGGGAAAACGACAGTTGAAAACGAACGTTTTGTAATCCTCATCGGAGGGCAGTATATGCCGGATAAGATGACTGGGTAAAACCAATCAGCTTGTCCGGCCTTTTTTGTGCCGGTTTTGGAAAACTATCGTAAAATTAAAGTAGGTATGGAAAGAGATGAGATCGACTTCGGAACGCTGAAAGTGTCCGTACTGTTCCGCAAACTGTTCATTCCGACGCTGTTCGGTATGCTCAGCATCTCGGCTGTCACGGTGGCCGACGGGATTTTCGTCGGCCACGGCGTCGGCAGCGACGGCATCGCCGCCGTGAATATCTACGTCCCGCTGCTGATGCTTTTCCAGGGGGTGGGGCTGATGATCGGCATCGGTTGTTCGGTCGTCGCCTCCATTCATCTGTCGCGGGCGAAGGTCAAGGCGGCCCGCCTGAACGTCACGCAGGCCATGATTGTCGTGACGGCGCTGACGCTGCTCCTTTCGCTGCTGATCGTGGTTTTTCCGGATCGGACGGCCTGCCTGCTCGGTTCGTCCGACCGGTTGTTGCCGCTGGTGAAGGACTACCTGCTCTGGTTCACACCGGCGCTGGTCTTCCAGATGTGGACGGCCGTCGGGCTGTTCGTCATCCGGCTGGACGGAGCCCCGAAGCTGGCCATGTGGTGCAGCGTCGTCGCCGCGCTGCTCAATGTGGTGCTGGACTGGCTCTTCATCTTTCCGCTGGGCTGGGGCGTCATGGGTGCGGCGTTCGCCACGGCGATCAGTGTCTCGGTGGGCGGCGTGATCGTGGTCGTCTACCTGTCGTTTTTCGCACGCACGCTGCGTTTCTGCCCGCTCAAACGCAGCCGCAAGAGCCTGCGCTTGTCGCTGCGCAACGTCGGTTACCAGTGCCGCATCGGTTCGTCGGCCCTGCTGGGCGAGGCGACGCTGGCGATGCTGATGTTCGTCGGCAACCTGACTTTCATGCACTATCTTGGCGACGACGGCGTCGGGGCGTTCGGCATCGCCTGTTATTATATTCCGTTCGTCTTCATGGTCGGCAACGCTATCGCACAGTCGGCGCAGCCGATCATCAGCTACAACTTCGGTGCAGGCGTCCGCGAACGGGTGATCGAGGCTGCGCAGATCGCGCTGGCGACGGCCGTGGTCTGCGGCGCGGCCGTCACGGCGGTCTTCATCGGCAGCCCGCGCCTGCTCGTCGGGCTCTTCCTCGATCCGGCGACGCACGCTGCACGCATCGCCATCGAGGGGTTACCGTGGTTCGCCCTGGGCTTCATCTGCTTTATCGTCAATCTGACGGCGATCGGATACTACCAGAGCCTCGAACGGGTCGGGATCGCTTCGGGTTTCGCACTCCTGCGCGGGTTCGTCTTTCTCGTTCCGAGCTTCCTCTTCATGCCGCGGCTCTGCGGTACGGAGGGCATTTGGCTGGCCATGCCGTTGTCGGAGCTGCTGACCGCGCTGGTCATTCTCGGCGTCAGCCTCTGGCGGCGTCAGCGGATCGGCTGATCGGCTCCGTCCGATTGCAAACGAAACGGGATGCTGCCGTCGGCAGCATCCCGTTTCGTTCGTTCCGGCGGCATCAGACCGTCATGATCTCCCGCTCCTTGCGGTCGAGTGCGGCGTCGAGCGTTTTGGAGAACTTCTCCAACAGTTTCTGTACCTGCGTTTCGCCGTCTTTCGACTCGTCTTCGGGCATTCCCTCCTTCTGCGCCTTCTTGAAGGCTTCGACCGCGTCGCGGCGGGCGTTACGCAGACTCACACGGGCCGTCTCGGCCTCCTGCCGGATCTGTTTCACGAGCAGTTTGCGGCGCTCCTCGGTCAGCGGCGGGATCGACAGGAGAATCTGCTCGCCGTTGTTCGAGGGGGTAAGGCCGATATTGGAATCGATGATCGCCTTTTCGATCGGTTTGATCATCTTCTTGTCCCACGGCTGGATCAGGATCGTCTTCGCATCGGGTACGGTGACGCTCGCGACGCCCGATACGGGGGTCATCGAGCCGTAGTAGTCCACCATGACGCCGTTCAGAACGTTCGGCGACGCCTTGCCGGCGCGGACGTTGTTCAGCTCCTCTTCGAGATGGTCGATAGCACGCTGCATGCGGCCTTCGACGTCGGTCATAATCGTCTTTGTATCTGCCATATCCTTGTCGTTTGTTGAATTATTTCTGCTGAATTTCCGCGTCGGCCGCACGCAGGAGTTCGGCGAACTCCTCGTCGTCGTAACCCACCGTGGCCTTCACCACGCGCCCCGTGCGGTCGATCAGAAAGTTGCGCGGGATGAAACGGGTCGCATAGCGCTTGTAGATCGTCTCGTCCGTGTCGAGCCCCATCGGGAAGGCGTAGCCCGTTTTGGCGCGGAAGGCCTCGACCGCTGCACGCTCTTCGCCCCGCGAGATCGGCAGGAAGACGAACTCCTCTCCCGCGAAGCGGTCTATGACCTGCTGCTGCACGTGGCTCAGCTCCTCGCGGCAGGGCGGGCACCACGTCGCCCAGAAGTTGAGCAGCACGACCTTGCCGCGCAGTTCGCTCAGGGCGACCTTGCTGCCGTCGATCATCTCGACGGTGAAATCGGGGGCCTCGGTGCCCTCCCCGGCCAGCGTCGCGGCGGCGGCTTCGGCCGCTTCGTCGGCGGGCTGTTCCGCTGCGGCGGCGGCTTTACCCTCCCGTTCCACCTTGTCGGCGTACCACAATGCGACGCAGACCACTGCGATCAGGGCCAGCAGGATGACGAGCATCCGGTTGTTCGCTTTCTTACGTGCCATATTTCCGAAATGTTACGTTCTTAGAAATCAAAGGTGTACCAGCGTGCCGATCTTCTCGCCCGCGAGCAGCCGCATCAGGTTGCCTTCGGTGTCCATGTTGAAGACCTCGATCGGCATCCGGTTCTCCTTGCAGAGCGTGAAGGCGGTCAGATCCATGACTTTCAGGCCGCGGCTGTATACCTCGTCGAACGAGACCTCGTCGAACTTCTCCGCCATGGGGTCTTTCTCCGGATCGGCCGTGTAGACGCCGTCCACGCGGGTTCCTTTGAGCAGGACGTCGGCTTCGATCTCCACGGCGCGCAGCGCCGCCGCCGAATCGGTCGTGAAGAAGGGATTCGACGTCCCGCCGCCGATGATGACCACCTCGCCTGCCGCGAGGTACTCCAAAGCGCGTGCCTTGGCGTAGTATTCGCCGATAGGCTCCATGCGGATTGACGTCAGCACACGGGCCCGCACGCCGTCGTTTTCGAGCGCCGATTGCAGCGCCAGCGAATTGATGATCGTGGCCAGCATCCCCATCTGATCGCCCTTCACGCGGTCGAATCCCCGCCCGGCGCCTTGCAGGCCGCGGAAGATGTTGCCGCCGCCGATCACGACGGCGACCTGGACGCCCGCTTCGACCGCCTGTCGGATCTGTGCGGCGTAGGAGTGGAGAACGTCGGTCGAAAGACCGTAGCCTTGTGCGCCCTGCAACGATTCGCCGCTGAGTTTCAGAAGGATTCGATTGTATTTCATGGTGTTGCCTGTTTTTACAAGTTATCCGTTAGGCGAAGGTACGAAAAAATCCGGAATTATCCTTCGCCGGCCGCGATCTTTCCTGTCGGATCGTGCGGGCGGGGCGTGTCGTCGCCACGGAGGCGTGTCGCTGCCGGAGGAATTTTCGGGGAACCCTTTCACTTTACCGCAGAAAGTGCTACCTTTGTAGTTCATGGAAAAGCGGGAATACAACTGGCTCGATCGAGTGGATTCGCCGCGGGATCTCAAACGGCTCTCGCTCGACGAATTGCGTCTCTATTGCGATGAGTTGCGGCACTATATCATCGAACAGTGCGCGGTCAACCCCGGCCATCTGGCATCGAGCCTCGGTGCGGTGGAGCTGGCTGCGGCGATCCATTACGTTTTCGACACGCCCGACGACCGGCTGGTGTGGGACGTCGGCCATCAGGCCTATGCGCACAAGATCATCACGGGGCGCCGCGAGGCGTTCCGCACCAACCGCAAGCTGGGGGGCATCAGCGGCTTTCCGCGCATCGCCGAGAGTCCCTACGACGCTTTCGGAGGGGGCCATTCGTCGGTCTCGATCTCGGCCGCTTTCGGTATGGCCAAGGCCGCCGAGCTGCGCGGCGAGAAGCGGCAGGTGATCGCCGTGATCGGCGACGGCGCCATGACGGGCGGCCTGGCTTTCGAGGGGATGAACAACGCCGGGGCGAGCCGCAAGACCAACATGCTGGTCGTTCTCAACGACAACAACATGGCTATCGACCAGGCTACCGGCGCCCTGAAAAGCTACCTGCTGCACATCTCCACGTCGAAGCGGTACAATGCGTTCAAGAACCGGTTGTGGCGCTGGTTCGCCCATGTGCCGCCGCTGCTGACGCTCTGCCGCCGCGCGGGAAATGCGGTCAAGCACGGCCTGTTGCAGAAGAGCAATCTCTTCGAGAGTTTCAACTTCCGTTATTTCGGGCCGGTGGACGGTCACGACGTGCGGGCGCTGGTCACGGTGCTCCGTGCGCTGAAAGAGATCGACGGTCCGAAGCTGCTGCACGTGATGACGGTCAAGGGCAAGGGTTATTCTCCCGCCGAGCATAACCAGTGCGAGTGGCATGCGCCCGGTCGGTTCAATCCCGAGACCGGCGAGCGGATCGCCTCGGCCGACGGCCGCGACCGTTATCAGGATGTCTTCGGGCAGACGCTCGTCGACCTGGCACGGCTCGACCGGCGCGTGGTGGGGATTACGCCTGCGATGCCTTCGGGCTGTTCGATGAACCTGCTGCTGCGTACGATGCCGGAGCGCTGTTTCGACGTCGGGATCGCCGAAGGACATGCCGTGACCTTCTCGGCCGGACTGGCCGCCGCGGGGATCGTCCCCTTCTGCAATATCTATTCGACCTTCATGCAGCGCGCCTTCGACAACGTGATCCACGACGTGGCGATCCAGCGGCTGCCCGTCGTCCTCTGTCTGGATCGGGGCGGCCTGGTGGGCGAGGACGGTGCGACGCACCACGGGGCGTTCGATCTGGCCTATTTCGGCTGCATTCCCAACCTGACGGTGGCCTCTCCGCTCGACGAGCGCGAACTGCGCAACCTGCTCTATACGGCCTTGCAGAGCGGTGTGCCCTTCGTCGTGCGCTATCCGCGCGGCAAGGGCGAGGGGGCGGCATGGCGCGACGAGGCCTTCGAGCGGTTGCCGATCGGCCGCGGCCGCCGGCTGACGGAGGGCGACGACATGGCCGTGCTGACGATCGGGCCGGTAGGGAACGTCGCGGCGCGCGCCGTGAAGCGGGTCGCCGCAGAGGGCGTTTTGGCTGCGCACTACGACCTGCGTTTCGCCCGTCCGCTCGACGAGGAGCTGCTCGACGAGGTGGGGCGTCGCTTCGAGCAGGTCGTGACCGTCGAAGACGGCGTGGTGCGGGGCGGCGTGGGGAGCGCCGTGCGCGACTTTTTCGACCGGCGCGGTTACCGTACGCAGGTACGTTCGCTCGGTATTCCCGACGACCGGTTCGTGGAACACGGTACGCCGGCGGAGCTGTATGCGCAGTGCGGATTCGACGAGGAGGGGATCCTGCGGGCGATTTTGGGGTGCTGAGTAGGGATCGGAGCGACCGAAAGCGGGGATCGGCAGCTGCC
>OLNQ01004604.1_pt1 | contig 10202 bp, 8 predicted proteins | sample 1672821 | NCBI WGS metagenome assembly OLNQ01 (sample SAMEA3136727, study PRJEB25190) | human gut metagenome | biome: human gut; feature: human-associated habitat; material: faeces | place: Austria | collected 2013
AAGAAAGACAAACTATGCCAGAACAACAAGGAAAGGAAGATGTGATTGAATAAGGACACATTAAATATTTATCACGCACCCACAGAGAAAAATTACCTCTGTTTGTGCTTGAATACAGATATTTTTACAGCGGATTGCAGGAAATATATGTTAGATTGTTTCTTAAATTATTCTGTCAATCCAAATTTACGATTTCATTCAAGGATAGATAAAATCATTGATGATGTTATTCGTGAAAAAATCAACATTCCTCATAAGTTTAGAATGAGGTTGGAAAGCAGACATTGCATTGAAAGCAGGATAATTTATTTTCGATTTCGAGTTTTAGATAAGTCTTGTCTGCAATGTAATGTATTTCTTAAAGGACTGTCTGATGAAATGAAAGAAGCACTTTCAGATGAAAGAATAGAAAGCATCTCATATTCAGGCGGTGCAAAGACTCTTTATGCCGCATGGAAGCCTTATACATATAACGTTACGTTTGTGGATAAGGACGGCAAGGTGATAAGTCAGCAGACAGTGGAATATGGTAAGTCTGCAAAAGCTCCGAAAGCCCCTGCTATGAAGGGTCTGCGTTTTACAGGCTGGGATAAGGACTATAAAAACGTCACGGAGGATATGACTGTTACAGCGGAGTATTCTGACAGCAAGCTTATTGCAGACTGCGAGATATCAGGCTTTAAGAACAGCTTCACATACACAGGAAAGAATATTGAACAGCCTGACGTAACGCTCACCTATGAGGGCAAAGAGCTTAAAGAGGGCGTGGATTACACTGTTTATTATAAGACCAATCTTAACGCAGGACCTGCAAAAATGACCTTTGTTGGAAAAGGAGAATACAGAGGCTCTGTTGCAAAAAGCTTTACTATCCAGCCAAAGGACGCTTCCAAGTTCAAGCTTTATTATGCTACACCGCTGTCGTTCACCGGCAAGGAGATAACACCTGATGTGCTTATAAAGGACGGCAATAAGACCCTAGAGCGTTATATTGATTATATGGTGATGTATTTCTCAAACGTGAACGTTGGCACGGGCAAGATAACAGTTGAATTTTACGGAAACTATAAGGGCAAGCAGACCGTTTCTTTTGTTATAAATCCTGCAAAACAGCAGATACAGGTGCTTGAAACAAGATACAAGGGTTTTTTTGTGGATTTTGTGCAGAAAGGATCTGCAACAGGCTATGAGGTCCAGTATGGCACAAGATCTGATTTTTCAAATGCTTCCACATACAGATCCACCACCAACAAGACGGATAAGATGACGGTACTTGGATTAGGGGCTTCAAAGACATATTATGTAAGAGTCCGCTCTTATACTGTCAAGGGTGGAAAGACCTATTACGGCAATTGGTCAGACGCTAAAAGCATTGTGACGGCAAAGACTAATTTTGCAAACGCAAAGGTCAGCGGTATTTCTTCAAAAAGCTTTACCGGCAAGGCGATAACGCAGAAGATCACAGTAAAATACGGCTCAAAGACCCTTAAAAACGGCACAGACTATACTGTGAAATATTCTGCAAACACCAAGGTCGGCACCGCAAAGGTGACTATCACAGGTAAGGGCATTTACGGCGGAGTTATCACCAAAAGCTTTGCTATCTATCCTGCAAAGCAGGTGATACAGAAGCTTTACGGCACATATGCAGGCTTCTTTATAGATTATGCACAGAAAGGTTCTGCCACGGGATATGAAATATCATACTCACAGCGTTCCGACTTTAATGGAGCAAAAAGCGTAAAGGTAACAAACAACCGCACTGATAAAAAAGACAGTTTCCGGACTTGCAAGATATCAAAAATATTACGTCCGTGTAAGAAGCTACACTGTCAAAGGCGGAAAGACTTATAACGGAGCGTGGTCCGAAAAAAAATGGGTCTATACTCAATAATCCGACAGACGATAAAAATGCCCCTGATCATTTTCTGGTCAGGGGTATTTTTTATGCTCAGAAAAGTTCTGCTTTGTACCTGATAGAATCCTCCTCCGTTATCTCACGGATAACTCTGCATGGATTTCCTGCCGCAAGAGAATTTGGCGGTATGTCACGGGTGACAACGCTTCCTGCACCGATAACACAGCCCTCGCCTATGGTAACTCCGCCTGTGATGACAACATTGCTCGCTATCCAGCAGTTGGAGTGTATTGTGATAGGCTTGCCGTATTCATCATCATAAACAGTGCCGTCAGACTTTTTCTTCATGTTACGCTCATGCCATCTGAATGGGTGAACAGGTGTGGCAATGGTGCAGTTGGGACCGAAAAACACGTTGTCGCCAATCGTCACAGGGCAGGTGTCAAGCACTGTCAGATTGAAGTTTGCATAGCAGCCTGAGCCGAACTTTGTGAAAACGCCATAGTCAAAATACACAGGACCTTGGAGAAAAAATCCCTCGCCATGGTCGGGAAGAAGCTCGTCAAGGATGGCTTTTCTTCTCTCATCATCTTCATACAAACTGCTGTACTGCTGTGAAAGCTTGTGAGCCTTTGTCCTCAATTCTGCAAGCTCCTTGTCGGAGGGGTCATATATCTTGCCCGCAAGCATTTTTTCTTTTTCAGTCATTATAAAACGCCCTTTCTGTGTGTAGTTTCATTTGATTTTGTTGAGAGTATAGCACAAGTTCCGGGCTGTGTCAATAGTTTTTTTGGGGTCGAGTGATAGAATAAAAAATGGTATACAAAAGTGGAGAATGCTTATGAGCAAAGCACTCTCCACTTGATGAGTATACTATTTAAAAAGCTTGGCAGGGGAAAAAGTTATAGGTAAAATCCCTGCATATAATTTGTGTACATAAATGTGTCCTCGTCATCAGCGGTATTGTCACCAGCAGGCTTTTTTCTGCCACTAACACAAGAAGCCAACACTATCAGACCGCCTAGAACAATTGCAACGCTCACTCCAAGGACTACCAAAACCGCACAGAAAATTTTTACTATCATAAACACCGCTCCAATCATATTTCTCATACTTCGCCATAATTACTATTATGATTATATGCTGGTTTTGCCTGATAATCAATAAAAGCCGTGTAAAATGCAGATAAAAATCAAGTCAGCTTTTGTCTGGAACAAAAATCTTGTGGTAAAAATATTATTCAAAACGTTTCATGATTTAACAATTTTAAATGAAGAAAATTATAGCTGTCAGCTTAGTATAAAAATGCACAAACTGAGCTTTTTGTAAATGGTTAGCATTGTATATTACACTGAAAATGTACGATTCTTGAAAAAAATATACATAAGTATGGGGTAAATACTTGACTAGATTAAAATTTTGTGATAAAATTATTAACGTGAATAAGTGTAATTATGGTTACTTATATGAAGTAAATATGGAAGAGGGAAAAATAATGGAAAAAATAGAACCCTTTAAACAAAAAGTATGGCTTGCGTCACCTACAATGCATGGTGAGGAGCTTGAATATGTTACTGAGGCTTATAATACCAACTGGATGTCTACAGTCGGTAAGAATATAAATGAGGTCGAGAAGATAGCGGCGGAGAAGTCTGAAGTCAAGTATGCTGTTGGTCTTTCATGCTGCACGGCTGCGCTTCACTTGTGCTGTAAGCTTGCTGGCGAGAGGCTTTATGGTAAGCCTGCTATATCTCATGGTGCTCTTGAGGGCAGAAGAGTTTTTTGCAGCGACATGACCTTTGACGCTACTCTCAACCCAGTTGTTTACGAGGGCGGTATCCCTGTTTTTATCGACACTGACAGAGATACTTGGAACATGGATCCTGTGGCGCTTGAAAAGGCTTTTGAGATGTATCCTGAAGTCAAGCTGGTAGTAAGCGCTGAGTTATACGGTTTTCCTGGAAGAATGGACGAGATAAAGAAGATATGCGAGAAGCATGGTGCGCTTTTGATCGAGGACGCTGCTGAGGCTATGGGAGCTACCATTGACGGCAGACAGTGCGGAAGCTTTGGCGATTACAGTGCAGTAAGCTACAATGGCAACAAGATAATAACAGGTTCTAGCGGTGGCTGCTTGCTGACGAACAGCCTTGAAGACGCAAACAAGGCTCGTAAGTGGTCAACGCAGGCTCGTGAGAATGCGGCATGGTATCAGCATGAAGAGGTCGGGTACAACTATCGTATGTCGAATGTTATTGCAGGAGTCGTTCGTGGTCAGTATCCGCATCTTGAGGAGCATATTGCGCAGAAAAAAGCAATATACGAGAGATACAAAGAGGGCCTTAAAGGGCTTCCTGTTAAAATGAATCCTATCGTTGAGGGTACAGAGCCGAATTATTGGCTGTCTGCACTTATCATAGATAAAGACGCAATGTGCAAGCAGGTTAGAAATGACAGCGAGGCTTTGTACATCAAAGAAGCTGGCAAGACTTGTCCTACTGAAATTTTGGAAGCGATAGCAAGCATAAATGCAGAGGGAAGACCAATATGGAAGCCAATGCACATGCAGCCTATGTACAGAATGCACGAGTGCGTTGGACGCAACGGCAGTATCAGATGCCGCACAAATGCTTATATTGCAGGCGGTGCAGAAGATGTAGGTGCTGATATCTTTGACAGAGGCGCTTGCCTGCCTAGTGATAATAAGATGACTGAGGAACAGCAGGAGAGAATTATTCGAGTTATCAGGAGTTGTTTTGAGTAAGGAGAGGCAGTTTGAAAAAGAGTAAGAAATTTGCTTTGCTTACGGGCGCTGTTGTAGGTGCTACTGCAATTGCGGCTCATGTTATGAATAAAAAAGCTGAGAAAACTACATATGAAGCAGATTTGATAGAGCCTATTGAAAAAAGAAAAATGGGCTTCTATGAGAAGTATGGCAAGAGAATACTCGATATAGCCTGCGCTACGGCTGCTATAGTTGTTTTTTCTCCGCTATATTTGGGCGTTGCAGCGCTTGTTAAACTGAAATTGGGAAGTCCGGTTCTATTTACTCAGGATCGTCCTGGTCTGATCGGTAAAGATGGTAAGGAAACTGTATTTAAAATGTACAAGTTCCGTACCATGACTGATGAACGTGACGAAAATGGCGAGCTTCTTCCTGATGATGTAAGGCTCACTAAGTTTGGCAAGTGGCTGAGAAATACAAGTCTTGACGAACTTCCGGAGGCATTTAATATTCTAAATGGTACAATGTCTGTAATTGGTCCACGTCCACAATTAGTCAGAGATATGACCTTTATGACGAAAGAACAAAGGGCTAGACATACTGCAAAACCAGGTTTGTCAGGCTTGGCTCAGGTAAATGGTCGTAACGGTATTTCATGGGAAGAAAAGCTTGAATGGGATAGAAAATACATTCAGAATGTAAGTTTTGCGGGTGATGTCAAGATCATATTTGATACTGTGAAGAAAGCGTTTATAAAGCAAGAGGGTATAACTCAGGAAGATATGGCGACTGCTGAGGATTTTGGGGATTATTTGCTGAGGACGGGGAAGATATCTTCAAAAGAATATATGATGAATCAAAATAAAGCAAAAATGATATTAAATGGTGACGACGGAAATGAGAGAATACCAAATTTGGTTTCAATAATCATGCCGTCATATAACACAGCACAGTATATAGAGAAAACAATTAAATCTGTTTTGGATCAGACGTATACGAATTGGGAACTTATTATCGTTGATGACTGTTCTACAGATAATACCGATGAGGTTGTAAAAAATTATCTTACTGATAAACGAATCAAGTATCTGAAAAATGAACAAAATTCTGGCGCTGCAGTTAGCAGGAATAGAGCCTTGAGAGAAGCAAAGGGTCAGTGGATTGCATTTCTTGATTCTGATGATCTTTGGATGCCAGAAAAGCTTGAAAAGCAAATACGCTTTATGAAAGAAAACGGTTATTTCTTTTCATACACTGATTATGAAGAGATCAATGCAGAGGGAAACATGACAGGCGTTTTTGTAACTGGTCCTAAAAAGATTACTAGAACAGGTATGTATAATTATTGTTGGCCAGGATGTTTGACGGTAATGTACGATGCAACAAAGGTTGGTCTTATCCAAATATCCGATATAAAGAAAAATAATGATTATGCCATGTGGCTAAAAGTTTGCAAAAAGGCTGATTGTTATTTGCTTGATGAGTGCTTAGGACAATATAGAAAAGGCCGTGTTGGCAGTGTAAGTACACATAGTATCAAGACAATGATTGGCTGGCATTATAGGCTTTTTCATGAGGCAGAAAAGAGGAGCGCACTCGTTTCAGATATTTTTACTCTTAGAAATCTCTTCTGGGGTGTTCTGAAGAAAATCAGATATGTAAAGGGGTGACTTTGTGATTGCAAAGGTAAGCGTACTTGGACACTTTGGAAGGGGAGAAACCCTTCTGAATGGACAGACTGTAAAAACTAAAATCATCACTGAAGAATTGCAAAGAAGGCTCGGACGGAAACAGGTTTTGAAAATAGATACACGCGGCGGATGGAAAACGTTTCTAAAAGCACCATTTCAATCTTTTTATGCGTTAAAAAGCAGCAGAAATATTTTAATTTTTCCAGCACAAAATGGATTAAGGGTATATGTACCCCTGTTATCATTTTTTAGGCTCTTTTTCAAAAATAGAAGATTACATTACGTTGTAATCGGCGGATGGCTTCCGAGTTTTTTGACACAACGAAAATCTCTTACGAAAGTGTTGAAAAAATTTGATGGAATTTATGTGGAAACTGCCACGATGAAGGATGCTTTGGAAACTCTTGATTTAAAAAATGTGTTCATTATGCCAAACTGTAAAAAATTGAATATACTTAAAGAAAACGAACTTGTGTATAACACATTTGAGCCTTATAGATTGTGTACTTTTTCAAGAGTTATGAAAAAAAAAGGAATTGAAGATGCTATAATTGCGGTTGAAGCTGTAAATAAGAAAATAGGAAGAATTGTATATGAACTTGACATTTATGGCCAAATTGATTCTAATCAAACAGAATGGTTTGAAGATTTAAGACAAGAATTTCCTAGTTTTGTTAGGTACTGTGGCTGTGTAGATGCTGATAAAAGTGTTGAGATTATAAAAGAGTATTTTGCACTTTTGTTTCCAACACATTTTTATACAGAGGGAATACCTGGTACAATTATAGATGCTTATGCGGCAGGAGTACCTGTTATTTCTGCAAAATGGGAGAGCTTTGATGATGTTATAGAAGACTATGTTACGGGTATTGGTTATGAGTTTAATAACATTAATGATTTGAAGCGAAAGCTGTTCGATATTATCAGAAGTACGGGGCAAATAAATTCTTTAAAATTGAATTGCATAAAAAAAAGTAAGCAGTTTTTGCCTAATAAAGTAATTAAAACATTTCTTGGACACCTTTTGTAAATCAAGATGTAGGTGGTTTAATAATATGTGGACAAAAAAAGAGTAAGATTCTATTTGTATTATATAAATTGACAGCACAATGGTTGCCAATTAGCCAGCATTCTTCTTTGTCAAAGAAAATGCGTGAATTCTTTGGAAAAAGAATTGCTGAAAAATTTGGAAGGAATGTAAATATCGAAAGAAATGCTTTTTTTTACATCAGAATTAAAATTTGGAAATAATTCTGATGTAGGAATTGATTATGAAGTTTACGGACCGGTAACTATTGGTGAAAATGTAATGATGGGTCCTGAAGTAGTAATATATACAAGTGGTCACAAACATGATTGGCTTGAGACATTGCGAAAAAAATTTCCAGATTACATCAGCTATTGTGGACTGATCTCGTTTGAGAAAAGTGTTGAAACTCTGAAAGAATACTTTGCATTGCTACTTCCTACGTATTATGAGGGCGAAGGTTTTGCAGGAACACTCATTGGTGCGTATTCTGCAGGAGTGCCTGTAATTGCGAGTGATTGGAAATACAATGTGGAGCTTGTAAATGAAAATGTTGGGTATGTATACAAGACGTGAGATAATGTTGCATTTACGGAATTGTTGTATGCAGTGGCAACAGATCCGACCATGATACTGAAAAAGAAGAAGTCTTGCTTGTATGAGGCTAAGAAATACACCGTTGAAGAAACCATAAAAACACTGGAAAAGCAATTGAGAATATAGGTTTAACTTATGATTTCATTCGGAAAAAAAGCAGATATTTTGTAATGCGTACACTTCCCTTTAATAAGAATTAGTGAGGAGAAACATATGAAGAGAGTACTGTGCCTGATTTCGGGCATGAATGCCGGTGGTGCAGAAACATTCTTGATGAAATTGTATCGCCAGTTGGATAAAACGAAATATCAAATGGATTTTTGCATAAATGTATTTGATAAATGCTTTTATGAAGAAGAAATTTTGGCTCTAGGTGGAAAAATATACAGAATTCCGCCGAAGTCCGTATCGAGAGGTGCATTCAAAAAGCAACTTTATGATATCGTTAAAGCAAATCACTACAATTATGTCTTAAGAGTAACTTCAAACGCTTTTGGCTTTATGGATCTGAAAATTGCTCATAGGGCTGGAGCAAATGTGTGTGCTGCCCGTTCAAGCAATTCAAGCGATGGTGAAGGTCTCAAAGCAAAAGTTGCACATAAACTCGGACGTCTTCTATACAGTAAATATGTAAATGTCAAGATAGCACCTTCTGATCTTGCAGCTAAATATACATTCGGAAAAAAAGATTACGAAAAGCTTCATTTTCACTTGAAAAACGTCGTCAGAGGTATGAGCGTTAAGATTATGTTCCCCTGTTTCAAAAAACAGTATGGAATCAAGGGGAGGATAGAACTGAACTGCGTCTTTGAAAAAAGCTATCTCAGGCTCGCTCTCAGCGGACTCAGCCGCCCTTTTCATTTTAAGCACACGTTCATCGGGCTGGGCGCACCTTATGACTATCTCGTCTTCAGACATATTCTCGTCTATCTCTATCCTGACCTTCACGCTTTCACCCCCGTTTTATCTGACAGCCTTATTATAATCTATTTTTCTTTTCATGTAAACCTCTTTTGGCTGACAGGTGCAGATTTCTATGCAAGAGGTAAATTTTATGGTCCAAAGGGGTGCTGACCATGCAACACCCCTCAATTTAGTTTTTTACCAGTAGCTTGCCTCGCTGCCTGTGCCGTTTTGCATATATTTGTATATGAGTTCAAAAAGCTCGCTGTTGTCAACATTGTTTTGTTCCATATAATCCACAACGCCCTGAGCGGTAAGACCGCTTGCATAGTCGCTGTTTCTAAGCACCATTGCAAACTCTGCCGCAGAGCAAGCCTTTGCAAAATTCTGTGACACAGCCTCTGTATAGTCAGAACACATAACAGACTTGTCTATAAGCTTGCTTTCGCTCGCCTCCGGGTCTTTATACCTCACTGAAACTGTGAGCATTTCTCCGCTGAGCTCGTTGGTTTCAGCCTTGCTCTCGTTATCCTGATATTTCAGCGACTTTTCATTGCCGTTATTTGGCACTATCTCATACAAAACCGTGACCTGCTGATCCGAGCCGATATCGCCTGCGTCCTTTGTATCGTCCTCAAAGTCCTCATCATTGAGAAGTCTGTTTTCATAGCCCACCAGCCTGTATGCTGAAACATTTTCGGGATTAAACTCTATCTGCACCTTTGCGTCCTTTGCGACAGTGAAAAGAGTTCCGCTCATTTCTGTTACAAGCACTCTTTTTGCTTCGTCAACGCTGTCGATATAAGCATAGTTTCCGTTGCCGTTATCAGCAAGGGCTTCAAGCCTGTTATCCTTATAGTTTCCTGAGCCGAAGCCAAGCACTGAGAGATATACCCCTGAGTCACGCTTTTGTGATATAAGGTCGGTAAGCTCTTCTTCACTTGACAGACCAACGTTCAGATCGCCGTCAGTTGCAAGGATAACTCTGTTGTTGCCGTCCTCTATGAAATACTCCTCTGCAAGCTTGTAAGCTGTGGTAATTCCTGCCGCACCTGCTGTCGAGCCACCTGCTGACAGGCTGTTAAGTGCTGAAACTATCTCCTCGCTGTTGTCGCCACTTTCGCCCTCAAGAACAACGCTGTCGCTGCCTGCATAAGTGACGATAGAAACTCTGTCATCAGCCCCAAGGTTTTCAGCAAGCATTGAGAAAGCCTGCTGAACAAGAGGAAGCTTATCCTCGTCCTCCATTGAGCCGCTCACGTCTATGAGGAAAACAAGGTTTGTAGGAACGTCCTTGACCTTTGCTTCCCTTGCCTGAAGCCCCACCAGCATAAGCTTTGCTTCACTGTTCCAAGGACAATCAGAAAGCTCGGTATTTATAGACACCGCACCCTCCGCAGG
>OLNQ01004607.1_pt1 | contig 10195 bp, 9 predicted proteins | sample 1672821 | NCBI WGS metagenome assembly OLNQ01 (sample SAMEA3136727, study PRJEB25190) | human gut metagenome | biome: human gut; feature: human-associated habitat; material: faeces | place: Austria | collected 2013
TAAGATGATTATTGTGCTATTATGCTTATTGTCCTCGCAGTGTAGACCTAGATTTGATTGTCTTAGGTATTGCTTTCTCTAGAGCTCTACGGCTCTAGATCACTACACTTTGATTGCTTAGTTATGAAATATATCAAAGATCGCTTCTATAATTCCCGCAAGAATAACCTCTCTTTAGAAGCTCCAGCTCAAGACCTCTTCACGTGTGAAGAGCGAACTGCCTTTTCTTGTGGGTTGTGAGTGCAAAGGTACGACAAGTTTTTGAAACCACCAAATTTTTGGAGAAGTTTTTTTTTGCCGATCGATTTCTGAGTGCCAAAAGCTCGTATTAAGAAAGCCTCTAGATCAGCCCAACGAGCGAGTCATCATATAGACTCCGCAAGCGTTTCGATCAGCTATCATCGCCACCAAGCTCCAACTATGTATCGGACACTTCCGACCACCCTTTCTTTGGAGTTGCGAGTGCAAAGGTACGACAACTTTTTGAAACCACCAAATTTTCGGAGAAGTTTTTTTTCGAGCGCCTCACTCGTGCGTCTTACACCTATTATATATAGGTGCGCCCAGCGTCACGCTCACCAACAAAACTTGACCACCACTCATAAGGCTCAGACACTTCCGAAGCCCCGTTCTTTTGAGTTGCGAGTGCAAAGGTACTACAACTTTTCCAATCCACCAAATGTTTGACGAAGTTTTTTCGGCGGGGGACACAACGAGCCAACTCAGCGTGCTGATGCATAGGGATTTGAATGCGTTGTGGAACGAGTGACGGACGCTCAGGCCGAGCGTTACTATAGGAGTCGTTTCGCTGTGATACAACGGACGCCATCCCACTAGATCCTATCCGAGCGTCCCTACAGCGGGTTACTTGTCATGCTGTGATACAACGGACGCCCTCCCACTAGATCCTATCCGTGCGACCCTACAGCGGGTTACTTGTCTTGCTGTGATACAACGGACGCCCTCCCACTAGATCCTATCCGTGCGACCCTACAGCGGGTTACTTATCTTGCTGTGATACGACGGACGCCCTCCCACTAGATCCTATCCGTGCGTCCCTACAGCGGGTTACTTGTCTTGTTGTGATACGACGGACGCCCAGACCGAGCGTCCCTACAGCGGGTTACTTGTCATGCTGTGATACAACGGACGCCCTCCCACTAGATCCTATCCGTGCGACCCTACAGCGGGTTACTTGTCTTGCTGTGATACAACGGACGCCCTCCCACTAGATCCTATCCGAGCGTCCCTACAGCGGGTTACTTGTTATGCTGTGATACAACGGACGCCCTCCCACTAGATCCTATCCGTGCGTCCCTACAGCGGGTTACTCGCCTCATCATTACTCGTTTCGCTTTGACACAATGGACACACGACCATGAGTCCATACAAATACTGGTATTACAGCATTTGATGGCTGGATTTGTCGTGTTGATGTGATTCGTGTAGGGGCGGACCTGCGTGTCCGCCCGCAGAATAGACTACGCTCAGGTGAGGACAGGCGGACACACAGGTCCGCCCCTACGGTGGAAGCCCCCACCCCGACGAGCGGTTCACCCGAAGAGCAGTCGACCGAACTTCCGAAACGAAAAAAAACTTCGCTTTTTTACTTGCATATGAACTTAGAAAGCAAAGGGTTACTCGTCCGAGAAGTCGAGATGAGAAGATATGACGTTTACCCCGACACTGACCTGACACGTACTCAGGAGCCGTAGATATAACTGTCACCTCCTCATCGCAAAGGTACGAACTAACGAGCGACAGACGAGAGCGCAAGGTAACTAGACTGAGTCAGCTGCTCGTCAATATAGTCTCCCTTAAAATTATTCACCCAAGTCTCTTCATACGACCAAAATAAAGTCTTGTCTTGGTCTACTCCGTCAAAGGGGCACTCCTCCTCGCCTTTGTAGTAGCAGCATTGCTTGATCAGCTCGTCTCGTGTCATCGGATCGTTTGGCGGAAGCTGTCGACGACCTGGCGCATATCCTCGGGTAGATAAGCGAGGGCGCGCTGCTCTATCTCGGAGGGTATACCGAAGTGCGCCTCGGCGAGGCTCCCTGCGATAGCTCCTATGGTGTCGCTGTCGCCACCGATGGAGATGGCGAGGCGAATAACCTCCTCGAAGGTGCGCCCCTCTAAGAAACAGACTATCGCTTGCGGGACGGTCACCTGGCAAGTTTCGTCAAAGCTGTTGTGCTCCCGGATGTAGTCAACCCGCTGTGTGAGGTCATAGTGATAAGTTTCCTCGAGATGCCTCTTGAGGTCGGCTTTGCTCGCCCCACCTCTGAGCTGGTAGATGGCGTCTGCGATAGAGATCGCCCCTTTTATCCCCTCGGGGTGGTTGTGGGTGCACTCGGCGCTGGCCTTAGCTTGCGACAGGACGGTATCGCGAGTGGAGAGCCAGCCACACGGTGAGACACGCATAGCACTGCCATTGCCAAAGCTGCGGTACGGAACTGGTGGGGTCGTGTAGATCCACTGATGAAAGCGTCCGCCATAAGCTCCTTTAGGATGAGGGTAACGCCTGCACCAGGTCTGCAAGGTGTCGGCAAAGTCTGCACCTCTCAGTAGCGCATCGGCAATGGCGATGGTACAGATTGTGTCGTCCGTATAGTTGCACCCATCGGCAAAGAGCTCGAAATCTGTGCGGTGGGTATTTGCAAACTCAAATCGTGAGCCGACAATGTCTCCTACTATTGCTCCTAACATAACTTGCTTGTTGTTTGGCACAAAGGTAATGCTTCTCTGCGAGTCGGGATGCAGACCATCGGGACGCAGACCGTCGGGACGCCCGGCTCTGAGCGTCTAACGGGGAGGGCTCCCCATATAACAATCGTCATATGCGCTCGGAGAGAAATCCAATTCCCACGTGGAGATTCTCGATTCTCTACGTGGCAAATGGAAATTCTCCACGAGGGCGAGAAATAAAACTTCGGAGGAATCAAATGAAACTTCGGAGGAAATGATTTGCGCCTACGTGGAAAATAAGAAACAACCACGTGGAGATTTAAGATTCTTCACGTGGAGATTGTGTTTTTATGTCGCTTGACTAAAAATAGCCAGCCTTGGCTTTCTTTCTCTAGGACCTCACAATAAGAATTGACCTAGGCTAGTAAACCTAGGGAGTGTGCCATAGCGGGTGGCGTATGCGGTGGTACGATTTTATTGCGTACCTTTGCGGAGGCGATTGTACAAGGCAGTTTGCAGAGAGCTGTGGCATATGCCAGCGTGCAGGTATGCAGAGGCCCCTGTAGTTCAACGGATAGAATAGAAGTTTCCTAAACTTTAGATCTGAGTTCGATTCTCAGCGGGGGTACACTTGCAGTATCGCTATATTTTTGTACCTTTGCGGTCGACTCATCTCCTAAGTAGGGTCAGTCAAGCGCGCATCGCCCTATGATCGCCACCCTACGGGACTATATATCATAGTAATAGACAAACGTAATGTACGCAATTGTTGAAATCCAAGGTCAGCAGTTTAAGGTAGAGGAGGGTCGCAAGCTCTTCGTGCATCATATCCGCGAGGCGGAGCAGGGTGCAGAGGTTACCTTTGACCGGGTTATGCTCCTCGACAAGGACGGAGCAGTCGCAGTAGGTGCCCCGACGATTGAGGGCGCACAGGTAGTATGTGAGATTGTATCTCCCATCGTGAAGGGTGAGAAGGTACAGATCTTTCATAAGAATCGGAGGAAGGGCTATCGCAAGCTCAGAGGGCATCGCCAGCAGTTCTCCGAGATACTAGTAAAGCAAATCGTAGGATAATTAAAGACTCTAAGGAATCATGGCACATAAGAAAGGTGTAGGAAGCTCCAAGAACGGACGCGAATCCGAAAGCAAACGCCTAGGCGTTAAGATCTTTGGAGGCGAAGCCTGTAAGGCTGGTAACATCATCGTACGTCAGAGAGGTACGCAGCACCACCCAGGTGAGAACGTGGGTATGGGCAAGGATCATACTCTCTATGCACTGACAGACGGTACGGTCGTCTTCACTCAGACGAGAGGAGATCGTAGCTTCGTCTCTGTAGCGGCACACGAGTAGTCATCACTTAGTGACACATCGCTAAGCTCTACGCTACACAACACAGCAGCCCCTCCGCCTCCTATCCCTTCGTATGATAAGGGTTATGAGGTAGAGGGGCTTGGCATTTTTTCATTCTTCCGACATTGCCTTAGAGGCACACAGGATTATTTACCTTGCATCGGGTAGACCGTGTGCTATCTGAAGAAATATTACTATCTTTGCATCGTAATGAACCGGTTGAGGTCATACGGCTCACAAGCAGTTGACTCAGCTTAGGTATGGAGGAGGAAGCCATGCGACAGCGGTTCCCTCCTTTTTGTATATAACCATCGAGTATCATGATAGATCTAGCAGTACTCCGCACAGAAATAGAGCAGATGCTCCACGAGGACGAGTTTGTCGTGGAGATAACTAGTAGTCCAGGGGATCAGATCCGAGTAGTGATCGATGCTATGGGCGGCTTGCCCATCTCTCGCTGTGTCGAGATCTCTAGAGCCATCACGCAGCTACACGATCGTGACGAGGAGGAGGACTACGCCCTAGAGGTGTCGTCACCTAGTCTCTCCGATCCGTGGCAGGTCTACGAGCAGTACACACGTCATCTAGAGGCGCCCGTGCAGGCGGTCGACGCATCTGGTATGAAGTGGCACGGCAAGCTCATCGAGGTAGGAGCCAAGGGGGCTGATCAGCTCCCTGAGTATGTCGTCCTAGAGATAGAGCGCACAGAGACCATACAGGATGGTAAGAAGAAGAAAAAGCAGCAGATCATCGAGCCACACCGCATCGAGCGTGATCAGCTCAAGCGCATCTCGTACGATCTCGACAAGGCACTCTGATAGCGATCCCCTCCCCCATCATTACTTAGATAAGACACTAGTCCCACAGAAGAGACCCAACATACATATATGGCTAGAAAGAAAGAATCAACGAGCTTAAAGGTTCTACTCACCGAATTCAAAGAGCTGAAGAACATAGACGAGGAGACGATGCTCCACGTATTAGAGGACTCCTTCCGGAGCATCCTCGCTAAGATGTTTGGTTCAGACGACAACTTTGACGTGATCATCAATGCGGATAGCGGAGACTTTGAGATCTGGCGCACCCGCGAGGTGGTTGCTGACGATGCTGTCGAGCGGGAGAACGAGCAGGTAGCCTACACAGAGGCTCTTGAGATAGATCCCGAGGCTGAGATCGGAGATGATGTGACCGACTCGGTAGACTTCCTCTCCTTCGGTCGGCGTGCCATAGTCAATCTACGCCAGACCCTCTCGAGCAAGATTTTGGATCTGCAGAAGGAGCACTTCTACCAGACCTTTATAGAGCGTGTAGGAGAGCTGATCACGGCCGAAGTCTATCAGGTATGGAAGCGTGAGACCCTACTTGTAGACGAGGATGGCAACGAGCTCATTATGCCCAAGAGCGAGCAGATCCCTGACGAGTACTTCCGCAAGGGTGATAGCGTCCACGCTGTCATAGCTCGTGTAGATAATGAGAACAACAACCCTCGCGTCACGCTCTCACGCACTAGCCCAGAGTTTCTCAAGCGTCTCTTCGAGATCAACGTCCCCGAGATAGCAGATGGTTTGATCACCATCAAGCGTGTAGCACGCATCCCAGGCGTCCGCGCCAAGATTGCCGTCGAGTCGTACGATGATCGCATCGATCCTGTCGGCTCTTGTGTCGGTATGAATGGTAGCCGTATACGTGGCATCGTACGGGAGCTACATGGGGAGAACATTGATGTCCTCACCTACACGGCAAACGATAGTCTATTCATACAGCGTGCGCTGAGTCCTGCTAAGATCTCTTCGATCGAGCTCTATCCAGAGACCGCCAAGGCAGAGGTTTATCTACGTCCAGAGGATGTACCTCTAGCTATCGGTAAGAACGCCAGCAACATCAAGCTCGCGTCCGTCCTGACAGGCTTTGAGATTGAGGTGTTCCGTGATGCAGCTGATGCGACCGAGGAGGATATCTACCTCTCCGAGTTTAGCGATGAGATCGAGGATTGGGTCATCAAGATGCTTCTAGACATTGGTCTCAACACGGCACGTGCCGTCCTGACCACTTCACGCACAGAGCTTCTTAAGAAGACCGATCTCGAGATAGAGACCATCGATCGTGTCCTGCGTATCCTCTCGTCCGAGTTTGACCTTGAGGAGCTAGAGGAGATGGGACTACCACAGGAAAACATAGACCTGCTCAAGAGTCCCGTACCTACGCAAAAGGAGATTGCCCAGGCAATCATCGAAGACCTCAAGGAAGAGGAAGGAGAGACGCTCGCAGAGCCTCAGCCAGCAGACGAAGCTACCGAGGAGTAAGCAGAGCACACTACTAGCTAGTCACAGTATAGGGGGTGACCGTGACTGGGACTATATCATAACGACAAGAAATACCAGCCCCCACCCGTAGACGAGCAATCAAGAGAAATATATGTCCATAAAACTGTTTAGCCTAGCCAAAGAACTCAACATCGGAGTCAATACGCTTGTCTCCTTCCTTAACGACAAGGGTAAGGAGGTAGACAACAACCCCAACACACGCATCACGGAGGAGGAGTTTAACCTCGTCCTGCGTGACTTCACGCCGACCTTTGATGAGGAGACTCTAGGAAGAGTCAAAAAGAAGTTTCTCCGCAGTAAGAGTACTTCCAAGGCTAAACCAGAGGAGCCTGCCAAGCCTGAAGCAAATAGCACCGAGGAGCAACCCTCGAAGACGTCTGCTCCAGCAGCTAAAAAGGAGCAGGCAGATCCAGACATCCCCACCAAGGCAAGCACCTCGCAAGTCAACGTCGTGGGGCGTATAGAGCTCGACAAGCACAACAATCCAATCTTCGCCTCTACGGCAAAAGCCTCTACGGCTACTCAGGAGGAGCCAACCAAGACGAAGGCTGCAACTAAGCCTAGCAAGCCCAAAAGCGCTAGCACAAGCACGACCACGTCTAAGCAAAAGGAAGCTACTCCAGAGGAACCCACCAAGACTAAGGCAAGCACGACAACCGAGCAACCGAAAGCCACTACGCCTGCCAAGGAATCCAAGGAGACTAAGGAGACTAAGGAACCTAAGGAGACCAAGAAGGCTCCCGAGACTAAAGAGACCAAGAGCGAGGCTAAGCCCGTAGAGAGCGCTAAGACCTCTGTTGAGGCGCCATCTAAGAAGCAGCAGAGCGACACTTCTAAGGAGTCAGCACCTGTCGCTTCTAAGGAGCCTGCACAGAGCGAGGTCAAGCCAGTAGCTACTAAGGCTGAGCCTGCAAAGGCAAAGGAAGAGCCGAAGCAGAAAGCTCCCGAGCGGCCAACCGCTACCGCATCAGAGCCAGCAGCCAAGGAGACACCCGCACCAGCTCCCAAAGCAGATGCACCTACTGAGACTACGACAGAGACCAAGGACGAGGGTGAGACAGAGATCTTTCGCATTGCTAAGAAGGAGGACGAGCCACAGCTCAAGGTGGTCGGCAAGATTGACCTCAGTAGCTTCAACACCTCACGCTCTCGCAAGTCTAACAAGGACAAAGAGAGCAATCGTCGCAAGCGTAAGCGCATCTCCTCAGGAGCAGTCGATGTCAAGAGCGAAGGGGCCAAAATACAGGACGATCGCTCTGGCAAGAAGGGCGGTCGCACAGCAGCTCCACAGCGTAATGAGCGCGGAGGACGCAACGAGCGTCGCACTGGACGTAAGAGCAAGCGTCAGGAGCCAGTCTTGACTCCCGAAGAGCAGGACGAGCTAAGAGCTAAGCAGGTCAAAGAGACCCTAGCACGGCTCAACAACAAGCAGACCGTCTTCGGACGTGCTGCTAAGTCTAGACGTGAGAAGCGCGAGGCACGTCGTGCCGAGTTTGAGCGTGAGCAGGAGCTCTCCACGCAGGAGGATAAGGTACTCAAGCTGACCGAGTTTGTCACCGTGAGCGACCTGGCCAATATGATGGACGTCTCCGTCACCGACGTTATCTCCACCTGTATGAGTATCGACATGATGGTGTCGATCAATCAGCGACTTGATGCTGAGACGATCAATATCGTTGCCGAGGAGTTTGGCTACGAGACCGAGTTCGTATCGGCCAACGTCGTCGAGGCTATTTCGGCCGACGAGGAGCCTGACAAGCCTGAGGATCTAGAGCCTCGTCCACCTGTCATCACCATTATGGGTCACGTAGACCACGGTAAGACTTCGCTACTCGACTGCATCCGTCGTTCGGACGTTACCGCAGGCGAGGCGGGCGGTATCACGCAGCACATTGGTGCGTACAATGTGACCCTCTCCGATGGCCGTCGCCTCACCGTCCTAGACACACCCGGTCACGAGGCCTTTACCGCTATGCGTGCTCGTGGTGCGCAGATTACAGATATTGTGGTCATCGTCATTGCGGCAAATGATGCTGTGATGCCTCAGACCATCGAGGCGCTCAACCATGCGAGTGCCGCTGGCGTGCCGATCATCTTTGCGATCAATAAGATCGATGTCAATGGTGCCAACCCCGACAAGATCCGTGAGCAACTCGCTGGTATGAACTACCTCGTCGAGGATTGGGGTGGTAAGTATCAGGTACAGGAGATCTCTGCCAAGAAGAATATCGGCATCCCCGATCTACTAGAGAAGGTCTTCCTCGAGGCTGAGCTCCTCGAGCTTAAGTCCAATCCTCATCGTCGTGCCTCTGGCTCGGTCATCGAGTCTTCACTAGACAAGGGCAAGGGTTACCTCGCCTCTGTCTTGATCCAGCGAGGCACCCTCCACATCGGAGACTTCATCTTAGCTGGCAGCTACTACGGACGTGTCAAGGCTATGTACAATGAGTACAACAAGCGTGTTGACACCGCTGGGCTATCTACGGCAGTCTCTATCCTCGGCTTCAATGGCGCACCGACCGCTGGTGATGACTTCAACGTTATGGAGAGCGAGCAGGACGCCCGTGAGCTAGCGGTCAAGCGTGAGCAGCTACAGCGTGAGCAGGGCTTGCGTACGCAGAAGATGCTTACCCTCGACGATATCGGTCGTCGCATCGCTGTGGGCAACTTCCAGCAGTTTAACCTTATCATCAAGGGTGACGTGGACGGCTCCGTACAGGCACTAGCCAACTCACTCATCGAGCTCTCTACGAAGGAGATCCAGGTGAGCGTCATCCATCAGGGTGTCGGTCAGATCACCGAGTCAGACATCCAGCTAGCGACGGCATCAGACGCTGTGATCATTGGCTTCCAGGTTCGTCCCAGTGCTCAGGCTCGTAGGCTCGCCGAGCAGGAGGGTGTCGAGATCCGCACCTACTCGGTCATCTACGATGCTATCGAGGACGTACACGATGCGCTCGAGGGTATGCTCTCGCCAGACATTCGCGAGCAGGTCACTGGAAACCTAGAGGTGCTACAGACCTTCAAGGTGAGCAAGATCGGCACCATCGCTGGCTGTATGGTTACCGATGGCAAGATCAAGCGTACCGACAAGGTGCGTGTCATCCGCGACGGTGTGGTCATCCATACAGGCGAGCTAGAGTCACTCAAGCGCTTCAAGGACGAAGCCAAGGAGGTGGTCTCAGGTCTCGAGTGCGGTATCAATATCAAGAACTACAACAACGTAGAGGTGGGCGACATCATCGAGTCCTTTGAGGAGATCGAAGTTCGGCGCAAGCTCTAGTCCCCTACCCCAACACATTTGCCTAAGTGGCGACTGCTTCTCACAGAGGAGCGGTCGCCACTTTTCTTTTGCCGCTCCCCCACTTTAGCTAGTTCCATATGGGTGAAACTCCAGTTTCATACGTAGGGAACAACAGATTCACGTACATTCTAGTGTCAAGTAGACCACGAAACAACGTTTTGGATTTCGATTGATTCTAAATCATTGCTGTCCGATAAAATAAGAAACTCTTCTTCCGCTGAAAAACTTTTATCGGACAGCAATGCTTCTATATAAGGCTAGTGACACAAAAGCTTGAAGATGTGCATGACGCCTTGCATATCAACGACCTTAGCTATATATATAGAGTCCGACCTCCCACGAGGGGAGGTCGTTATGCGGGGCGACGTCTTGTTCCCCCAGTCGTTCGGGCTACGCCCTCCGACTGGGGGCTAGGATCCGTCCGACCGCGCTGCGGTCGTTCCTCCCTAAGCTTGAGAGTGAAACGTCATTGTCATCGTTTGTGACCTCCGCAGGAGGTGATACGAAGGATCCATATTGCGGATACAC
>OLNQ01004611.1_pt1 | contig 10189 bp, 9 predicted proteins | sample 1672821 | NCBI WGS metagenome assembly OLNQ01 (sample SAMEA3136727, study PRJEB25190) | human gut metagenome | biome: human gut; feature: human-associated habitat; material: faeces | place: Austria | collected 2013
TTAAATACATCCATTTAATAAGATCATATTTATCTTGAAAATAATTATAAAATGTGGGTTGCACAATATCCGTCAGTACCTTATCCGGATACATCCTCAACATCTTATTCGGGAGCATGTGCAATGTGGCAGTATACAAGTAATGGAAATGTAAGCGGAATAAGCACAAATGTTGATATAAATGTTGCATATTTCGGATACAGCCAGAGTGCGGGAACGATGAGCGGTGAGACGGCTGCGGCTGCAAGTGCAGATGTTGAAGCAAATATGAATTTTACATCGGTAAATGATACTGTTACAGCAAAAGAATATGTAAGATTAAGAAATAAACCTAGTCAGGACACTGATTCAACAATAATTGCGACATTAAATAACGGTGAGACGGTGACAAGAACAGGAATCAGTGACAGCGGCTGGTCAAGGCTTAACTATAACGGTCAGAATGTTTATGCTGTATCAAGCTATCTTACAACCGATTTGTCCGCACCTACGCAGACAGAAACACAGCAGTTTATGACTCAGTTTATAAGCTGCAATGATGAGGTGACTCCGAAAGATGAAGTTAATCTGAGGTCGAAGCCAAGTTATACGGATTCGGATTCGGTTATTGTTGCGTCGGTTAAAAATGGAACGATTCTTACAAGGACAGGTTATAACAATGAAGTTGGCTGGTCGCGTGTTGTATACAATGGACAGACGCTTTATTGCATTACAAGTTATCTGATTGTGAAATAAAAATATTGATATTTCTGCCAAAACAGCTCGAAATATAGTATAATATTAGAATATCAGTAAAAAACAGATTGGAGATAAAAGGTATGATTAAACACGTAATTTTATGGAAATTAAAAGATGAACTTGGTAAAGAAGAAAAAGAAAGTGTAAAAAAAGGTATAAAGGAAGGACTTGAGGGACTTGCAGGCCAGATTCCGGGACTTATTGATGTTCATGTAAATATTAACGGGCTTGAGTCATCGACAGCTGATGTAATGCTTGATACAACATTTGAGAGTGTTGATGCATTAAAAGCATATGCTGTTAATCCTAAGCATGTTGCGGTTGCAGACGGTAAAGTAAGACCATATACAGCAATAAGATCATGTCTTGATTACGAAGTTTAAAAAAATGCAGATATATTTAAAACCTATAATATCAGCGTGTTATGTTTTTCCGGTTCTTGCATTGCTTTTTACAATACCATATATTTTGTATGAATATCACAAATATGGTTCTATACTTGTGTTGAGAACCGGAATTATATATACGTTTATATTTTATATGCTGACGTCATATTTTATGACAATACTACCGCTCCCACCGCTTGATTCTGTATCATCTGACTCAGCGTGCATGCTGCTTGTGCCGTTTGATGCGGTTAAAAGAGTGATTGTAAATTCACATATTAATTTTAAAAGTCCGGCAACATATATTAATATATTCAGCTGTGCTGATTTCTGGCAGATAATATTTAATATACTTTTATTACTGCCATTTGGAGTGTATCTGAGATATTATTTCAGAAGAAAATGGTGGCAGGTGCTTATAATGTCATTCGCGTACAGCCTCTTTTTTGAGCTTACACAGTTATCTGGTCTGTATGGAGTATATAGATATCCATACAGATTTTTTGAGATTGATGACCTTATATGTAATACTCTTGGTGGAATGACTGGATATTTAATCACGCCGCTTTTTGTATTTTTTATACCAAAAAGAGAAAGATTGGACGAGATAGCATACAGTCGTGGTGAGATTGTATCAGAATTCAGAAGAATTGTTGCGTGGATTATTGATATTGCATTGATAATTGCACCAGTTGTGGGCTTTTTTGTATTTAATAAAGAAATAATTATTAATATAATATATGATTCACGTTATATCATGTGCATTTCGGCGTATGTAACAATTGTGTTTACTGTTGTTACAGCTGCATCAAAAGGCCGGACTGTTGGAAAAGCACTTGTTAATATAAGGCTTGTGAATGGCACAAATGAAAATATTATGGCTGACCGCACCAATTTTAAAGAAGCTGGAATTTTCAGGTTGTTTTTCAGATACATCATATCATATATGATAGAGCTTCCTTCACTTATATATGCATATGGCTTATATAAACTGACAGAAACAGCCACCGGCTGGGAATATGTATTTTATGGCATCGGATGCGGGATATTTATAATAATAGCGGCATATTTTGTCGTTGACCTGGTATTATGCCTTTTCAGCGATACCAGAAATATGATTTACGACAGAATCACGGGAATAACGCACATGAATATGGTAAAAAAATAAAAACAGGAGGTGCTAAGTGATTACAATAAAAAATAAATATTTACAAGGGTATAAATTTATAGATTTATTTGCCGGTCTTGGTGGATTCAGATTGGCATTGGAATCACTAGGTGCCGAATGTGTATATTCAGATGAATGGAATGAACCGGTATGTCAGGTTTATTATAAAAATTTTGGCGAAATTCCGGCAGGGGATATTACAAAAATAGATGAAAAAACAATTCCTGAACATGATATATTATGTGCAGGTTTTCCCTGTCAGGCATTTTCAATAAGTGGAAAACAACGCGGATTTGAAGACAGCAGGGGAACATTGTTTTTTGATGTCGCACGTATAGTAAAAGAAAAAAGACCCAAAATTGTTTTTATGGAAAATGTTAAAAATTTTGAGACACATGATTACGGAAAGACATTAAGTGTTGTGAGTGCAACTATGAAACAGCTCGGGTACAGGTTTTATAAAAAAGTTCTTAATGCCGTAGATTATGGGATTCCACAGAAACGCGAAAGAATATATATGGTATGTTTCAGAAATGATGTTGAAATTAACGATTTTCAATTTCCGCTGCCTGTAAAGCTGACAAATCATGTTGAGGATTATCTTTTGCAGGATAAGTCACTGACAAAAGACTTATATGTTGAAAGACCAGATATATTTTATAATGATTTAGAAGACAATGTATACAGCAATAAGCCTATAAGACTTGGAATAGTCAATAAAGGCGGACAGGGAGAACGCATTTATAGTACAAAAGGAATTGCTGTTACATTTTCGGCATACGGAGGCGGTGTATTTGCAAAAACAGGCGGTTATCTTGTTGATGGCAGACCGAGAAAACTTCATCCGAGAGAATGTGCAAGACTTATGGGATATCCGGACTCATATATAATAAGTGATAAATCAAGCCATGCCTACCAGCAGTTTGGTAATTCTGTAGTTGTGGATGTAATTCAGTATATAGGCATAGAAATAGGAAAAGCAATCATTTAAGGTCAATTTCAAATTCAGCTAGATCATTTATATCCTGTGATTTTTTCAGCTTAATAGAAAAAATCACAGTCATATTGCGTGTGTTTGACAACTTCCTTATTTCATATGTATCGTTTCCTAAATCAGAAAGGTAAAAAGTATTTGAATTTATTGGAAATCTTTTTTCATAAACAGGCTCACTAATAGAAGCATATAATTTTTTATTGTTTTGGAAAAATTTAGCATTTTTATAAACTTGCTTAATTGCCTGTGTTATAAAATCATAATCTTTTTCGGCTGGTTTAGATGAGCCGCTGCCTTTGATGCGGCAGCTGGCTGTAATGCTGAAATATTCGGCAAACTTTCTTATTGGAAGTATTACATAATTATAATCGTGGCTTATTATATATCGTACATTTCGCTGCTGGTAATGTCCGATAATCCAGCCGGCAAATACAGAAGAATCAATATCAATTGCTGCACCGGCGGTTCCGGCGTTATAAAATCTGTAAAAATCGTTATTCATATAATCAATAATGGCATACGTCATTGGATTTTGTATGCTGTGATTTTTTGAAGAAAATCCAAAGCTGTGAGAATCAGCATCAGGATGTACAACGAATTGCCCGGATTGAGCCGTATTATCTTTAACCTCAATAAAAAATGCAACTTTTCCGTTTTTAATAACAGAAATATCGGACATAGTTGAATCCATTCCACCGTTGTGGTGGAAATGGACATTTTCATATCTATATTTGTTTTGTAGATATTCTAAACATTCAAGTTCAAAAAGCTCGCCTCGTATCATTAGTATCTTCCTCCTTGTATGGTAAAACTGTGCATCGGCTGTACATATACCTGACATCGGTGCTTTTAAAAAATCAAGTTATAATTTTAAGTATATTTTATCAGGATAAAGTATAGATTTCAATGGTCTATTTTACAATTAGGACTTTACAGTAATTGAGATCTGATATATTATATAAAATAAATAATGATGTATGGTTTAATAATAAAGTATATGGGTAAATAATTGGCAAAGGAGAAATTTTGTTATGCAAAAAAAAATAAGGAAAGTTATGTCAGTTTTTATGGTATCTGCACTTCTGTTTTCAGGGTGTGGTATACATGGAACAGATAACGTTAAAAAAGAAGAGAACAACGAAAATAATAATATTGTAAAGCTTACTGTATGGAGCGAGAAAGATAATGTTGATACAACATCAAAAATGGTGGAGAGTTTTAAAGAACATTATAAAGATGAGGCACAATTTGATATTACAATTGATGTTCAGGCAGATGCTAAAGTAAGAGATGTAATGCTTACAGATGTACATAATGGTGCAGATGTTTTTTCATTTCCTGATGATCAGCTTACATCACTTGTTGCAGGTGGTGTTCTGGTTGAGATACCTGATGCTGAAAAAGTAAAATCTGCTAATATTGAAGAATCGGTGAAAGCTGCTACGTTAGATGATAAAATATATGGATATCCTATGACAGCTGATAACGGTTATTTTATGTACTATGATAAAAATTATTTTTCGGCTGATGATGTAAAGTCATTGGATAAAATGATGTCGGTAGCGGCATCATCAGGAAAGAAGTTTGCCATGGAATTTAATTCGGGGTGGTACATGTATACATTTTTTGGTAATACAGGACTTAATTTATCAATTAATCCTGATGGCGTAACTAATAAATGTAATTGGAATTCTGAATCTGGTGATATTAAAGGAACGGATATTAAATCAGCACTTTCAGCTATAGCATCAAATCCTGGTTTTGTAAGCATGCCTAATGGAGATATTGCGGCTGCAATGAAGTCAGGGGATGTTATAGCAGGTATAAGCGGTGTATGGGATGTTATGAATGTAAAAGCAATATATGGCGAAAATTATGGTGCATGTAAACTTCCGACATATACTGTTGCAGGCAAGGAAGTACAGATGTCTTCTTTTACCGGATATAAGATGATGGGGGTTAATGCATATTCAGAGAATAGGGACTGGGCATGCAGACTTGCGGACTGGATGACTAATGAAGATAATCAAAAACTGAGATTTAAAGAGCGTAATCAGGGACCGTCAAACATAAATGTGGCAGCTTCAGATGAAGTGAAAAAAGTTCCAGCAATACAAGCTGTAATTGAACAGTCTAAATATGGAACATTGCAGCGAGTTGGCAACAGTTTCTGGGATGCATGCAAAGATTTTGGCGATACGATATTGAGTGGAACTAATAATGGAATGACAGACCAGGAGCTTATGGATAAACTTGTTAATGGTATTACAGCATCAACTATTAAGTGATGGCTTTTATGATATTACATTGCTGATATTAAGATAAGCAGAATGGAGACTTTTATGGTAAATAAAAAAAGAACAAGCTTAAAGGTACTGATACTTATTCCCGTATTTATTCTTGGAATATTATCTGTGGTATCCAATATAATGGCTATTAATAATATAAGAATGGTTAATTCAAATGCATCTGATATTACGGATGATTGTATGAATAGTATATCAGAACTAGGTGAAATCCAGAATGCAACACAGTCAATACATAAGCTGGGGTTGTCTCATATTATTGCAACTGACCTTAATACAATGATTTCTGTAGTGGAAAATATAAGGAAGGAACAGTCAGAACTTGAAAATAATCTTGAAGATTATAAGAAGTATGTCAGTGATTCTGATCAGGAAGTTTATAATTCACTTGTACAGAATTATGAAATTATGAAAAAAGAGCTTGGAAGTATTATGGCATATAGTGCACTTGGTAAGAAAGAAGAGGCATATGCATTGGCAAACGGAGTAGTAAGCGATAGCAGCAGTGCAATACAGGAAAATATAAATGTATTAAAAGAACATGCTAATTCTACAGCTTCAACTGCAAGAGAAAGACTTTCGGCAGTATATACCGGTTCTCTTATATGTAGTATTGTTATTATTGCAATAAGTATATTGTTACTGCTTACAGCATTGTATTGTGTTATGAAATATATTATAAAACCGATACTTGCAACGAATAAAGATATTAGGGAAATTATAAGTGGAATAGATAATGGAGAAGGTGATCTTACTAAGAGAGTTACAATACTGTCTAATGATGAGATTGCTGATCTCGGTAATGGAATTAATATTTTTATGGAAAAACTTCAGGGAATACTTAAACTGATTATTGAGAATACAAACCTGATGGAAGGCGTTGTAGAGGCCGTAGATAAAAGTGTGGCTGCCTCTAATGATAGTGCTTCTGATTTATCAGCAATGACAGAAGAATTATCTGCAACTATGCAGGATGTAGGACAATCAGTTAATGTTATTAATGACAGTGCGAATAATGTACGTGAAGATGTTGATATAATAGCATCAAAGTCAAATGAAATTAATACATTTTCTAAGCAGATGAAAGAAGATGCTGATAATATGGAAAGTAATGCCAGAAACAATATGGAACAGACAAGTGAAAAGGTTGGTGAGATACTGGAAGTACTAAATAATGCGATTGAAGACAGCAAAAGTGTTGACCAGGTTAATAATCTGACTAATGATATTTTAAGTATATCAAGCCAGACCAATCTTCTTGCATTGAATGCATCGATTGAGGCAGCGAGGGCTGGAGAAGCAGGAAAAGGATTTGCGGTTGTTGCAGAAGAGATACGCCAGCTTGCAGATTCAAGCAGAGAAACAGCAAACAGAATACAGCAGATAAATTCGGTTGTAGTTAAAGCAGTATCTAATTTATCAGATAACGCTAACAATCTTGTTAAATATATGCAGCAGACGATACTCCCTGAATTTGAAAGGTTTGTTGATAGTGGTGCTTCATATAAAAATAATGCATCATATATTGAGGATGCTATGAATGAGTTTGTATTAAAAACTGACGCTTTAAAGAAAAACATTGATGAGATAGCAGGTTCTATTAACACTATTACGGCTGCGGTTGATGAAGGTGCGGAGGGTGTCAACAGCACGGCAGAAAATACACAGAACCTTGTTGAAGATATAGTTAATATCAGTAGCAAAATGAAAGAAAATAAGGCTATAGCAAAGACACTTCAAGAAAGTACAGATATATTTGCTATTTTTTAAATTGCTGTTTTTTAAATGAAAAAGCATGTTTAAAAACTGGGTAAAATATGTTATCATTATGTAAATTATTTTTAATAGGGAGAAAAACTAATGAACGAGAAAAATCAAGAAGTTGTTCGTGATGCACGACAGCTCGGAATTCCGAAAATGCTGATTCTTGGAATACAGCATATGTTTGCCATGTTCGGAGCTACTATTCTGGTACCTATTCTTGTAGCAGGATATTTTCAGAATGCATGTGGCGAACCAATAACAAGAGGCCTTACAGTATCTGTTACACTGTTTTGTGCCGGTATTGGAACATTAATTTTCCATGTCTGCTCAAAATTTAAAGTTCCTGCATTTCTTGGCTCATCATTCGCATTTCTTGGTGGATTTTATACAGTAGCCAATCTCAATACAGGAATTTATGCCGATATGGGTGCTAACGAGAAAGCTGCATATGCATGTGGCGGTATCGTTGTAGCAGGTCTGTTATATCTTGTTGTAGCTTTAATTTTTAAGCTTGTCGGTGTGAACAGAGTTATGAGATTCCTTCCACCGGTAGTTACAGGACCAATTATTATTTGTATTGGTCTTTCACTTGCTTCATCAGCAATATCTAATGCTTCAACTAACTGGCTTCTTGCCGTAGTTGCACTTGCTGTAATAATAATATTTAATATCTGGGGCAAGGGAATGTTTAAGATTATTCCTATCCTTATGGGTGTAATCATTTCATATGCTTTTGCATTGATTCTTAATGCGTTTGGAGTTACAAATCCTGATGGTTCAGCAATACTTAATTTTGCATCTGTTTCATCAGCAAGCTGGATTGGTTTTCCAAAATTCCAGATTTGCAAGTTTGATATTACAGCAATTCTTGTAATGGCACCTATCGCTATTGCAACAATGATGGAACATGTTGGAGATATGTCAGCTATATCAGCTACTGTTGATGAGAATTTTATAGCAGATCCGGGTCTTCACAGAACAATAATGGGTGATGGACTTGCTACAGCGTTTGCAGGTCTTATTGGTGGACCGGCTAATACTACATATGGAGAAAACACAGGTGTCCTTGAACTTTCAAAGGTATATGACCCAAGAGTAATAAGAATTGCTGCAGGTCTTGCAGTGATACTTTCATTTATACCTAAGTTTTCAGAGATTATTTCTACAATGCCGGCAGCCATAATCGGTGGTGTATCATTTATGCTTTATGGTATGATTTCAGCTATTGGTGTAAGAAATGTTGTTGAAAATAAGGTAGACCTTACAAAGTCACGTAACCTTATAATTGCCGGTGTAATCTTTGTATGCGGTCTTGGTTTTTCAAAGGGACTTACATTCACAATAGGTGAAACGCATATTACACTCACAGCACTTGCTATCGCAGCTATTGCAGGTATTATCCTCAATGCTGTTTTACCGGGTAATGATTACAGGTTTGGTGTAAATCCAAGCGGAGACCAAAGCCGTGGTGTATATGTAAGCAACACAGATGATGAAAAATAATTAAAAAGCAAATAATACATCTATATAGATGGAAAAACAGAGGTTAAGTTATGATGAATTTTAAAGAAGAAAAAAATATTACAATTTTTGAACATCCGTTGATTCAGCACAAAATTTCAATTTTGAGAGATAAGAGAACAGGAACTAATGAATTCAGAAAGCTTGTAGAAGAGATTGCCATGCTTGAAGGTTTTGAGGCAATGGGAGATCTTGAACTTGAAGATGTAGAGATTGAAACTCCAATTGAAAAATGCATGACTCCTATGATTTCCGGACGTAAACTTGCGGTTGTTCCGATTCTTAGAGCTGGTCTTGGTATGGTTTCAGGTATTCTTGCTCTTGTACCGACTGCAAAAGTAGGTCATATCGGTATGTATAGAGATGAGGAAACTCATGAACCACATGAATATTATTGCAAACTTCCAAGCCCTATTGAAGAAAGGCTTATTATTGTAACAGACCCAATGGCATTGCAGTCGGTTGTACCGGGACGGGCACTTCTGGGGGATCTTGTGTATGAAGCACCGGCGTTGTATGCAGCATGGTATATTTTTATAGATTTTATCTATGGCGGTTTATTTGCACTGATGGCGCTGGCGATCACACAGTTTTGCAACAACGGGTTTGTATTGACGATCCTGCCACTGATGTTTAACTGCTGTATGTATTATGGAGTTCATAATCTGATCCCGGATATAAATGCATATAATATCAGTCTGATCCCAAATCCCGCACAACAAGGCATGAAGCTTACCTGGCATTCTCTGTTCTTATCAATGTCAGGAACGTTTCTGATCCTTATAGTGCTGTTTGCTGCAAGTAACTATAAAAAAGATGTATTAAGAACTGGAGCAATGGAATGAAAATAGAAATTACAAATTTAAAAAAGGTGATTAAGGGAGCTACCGTGCTGGATGATATTAATTATACATTCACCGGTGGCAGGATCTACGGTTTATGCGGAAAGAATGGATGTGGCAAGACCATGTTGATGCGTTTAATGGCAGGCCTGATCTATCCAAGTTTCGGAACTATACGGATCAAAGATAAGATACTTGGTAAAGATATTTCATTTCCGGAAAGTGTTGGTATGTTGATTGAGAATCCATCATTTCTAAATGATTATACAGGAAAACAGAATCTGGAGATGCTGGCTGGTCTTCAGAAAAATGTCGATAAGGCAGAAGTACGCCGGGTTCTGGAACAGGTGGGACTGGATCCGGATGATAAGAAAAAATTTTACAAGTATTCACTTGGTATGCGGCAGCGCCTTGGAATCGCGGCAGCGATCATGGGAAGTCCGGAACTGATCCTGTTAGATGAACCGATC
>OLNQ01004615.1_pt1 | contig 10187 bp, 9 predicted proteins | sample 1672821 | NCBI WGS metagenome assembly OLNQ01 (sample SAMEA3136727, study PRJEB25190) | human gut metagenome | biome: human gut; feature: human-associated habitat; material: faeces | place: Austria | collected 2013
TTTTTACCTACCCCTGGTAGAACCAGGGGTTTTATTGCCGCTAAAGCACCAAAAAGAAAACCACGAAAAAAATTTCATGACCCGAAATTTTTTTCGCAGTTTCTTAGCATTTTCTTTGCTTATCTTTCAATTTTAATCTCATATTCGTGAATCTTATTCCAAAGCTGGCGATCAGTAATGCCTAAGTCCTGTGCCGTACGCGTAACATTCCAACCATGTGATTCCAACGCACGCGTGATATAGTCACATTCAAAATGTGCACGCGCCTCCCTCAGTCCTAAAGCTGTCGTTTCGTATATATCTTTATGGTTGCTTATTTTTTTATGAAAAGAGCCTTGAATCACGTGGTTATCACTGAGCACAATAAATCGCTCTAAAATATTCTTTAATTCCCGAACGTTGCCTGGATAATCATAGCGCAGTAATTCCTGCATGGTTTCCGCTTCAATTGCATGAATCTGCTTTTTTTGTTCTGTTTGGATCTTCTGAACAAAAAAATCAATCATTTCCGGTAAATCTTCCTTGCGTTCTCGTAAAGGCGGAACCGTAATAGTCAGTGTGTTAATACGATAAAACAAATCCTCTCGAAATACGTTTTCGTTTACCAATTCATCTAAATTCTTATTCGTGGCGGAAATCAAACGAATATCCAATGCAATCGGCTTATTACTTCCAACACGCTCCACAGTTCTGTTTTCGAGGGTTCGCAGCAGCTTCCCTTGTGTTGCGAGTGGAAGATCTCCAATTTCGTCCAAAAATAAAGTGCCTTCGTTCGCTTCTTCAAATCTGCCGATGCGTCTGCCGGATGCGCCGGTAAATGCGCCTTTTTCATGTCCAAACAGTTCGGATTCGATTGTTCCGTCCGAAAATCGCTGGCAGTTGACCGGTACAAAACGTTTTTGTACGCGTGAACTGTTTTGGTGAATATATTTAGCGATAATCTCCTTTCCAACGCCGGACTCTCCAAGAATCAACACGTTAATGTTTGAATCTGCTGCTTTGCGGCAAATCTCGAGGATCTCTGCATATTTGGAATTCTTTGTTTCTAAAAAGAACTCACTTGTCGGACTGTCCTGTTTTTTGAGAAGTTCATTTTCTCGTGTCAATCTATAAATTTCATAAACTCTATGGATGTCTGCCAATAGGTTCATTGGGTCTTCGCTCTTGACAAAATAACTTCCTGCGCCGACCTTAACCGCTTCGACCGCGCTTTCAATTGTTCCATAAGCAGTGATGACAATGATTTCAAGTTTGGGATTGCGGATGCGGGCTTCACGAATCAGTTCTATCCCACTCATGCCCGGCATGCGCAAATCTGTCAACATCAGATTCACTTCATCTTCTCCGTCGATGATGCGCAGAGCTTCTTCGCTATTTGCGGCAGTCATTGTTTTATATCCGACCCCTTCTACAATCATCGAAAGTGTCTGTCTAAATTCCTTCTCATCATCTACAATAAGAATGTTAAATTCTTTTCGATTCATTTCTCTCTCCTCTATTTCTCAGGTAATCGGATAGTAAAGGTGGTTCCTTCTCCGCTTCGGCTCTGCAACTGCACATCACCGCCAATCTTCTTTACCTCGTTCTGCACAAGGTATAATCCTAAACCGGTGCCTTTTTCCTTCGTTGTAAAGAAAGCATTAAAAACCTGCTCTCGTACTGCTTTTGGAATTCCGCCGCCGTTATCCCGAAGAAACACCTTCACATTTCGCCCATCTCTGTCGATGGTAATCTGTATTTTCCCCTGTGAATTTTTTTTCGTGGCAATTGCATCAATGGAATTTTCTATCAGATTCAGAAAAATCACCTTGAGCGATTCTGTATTGGATTGCAGCAATACGTTTTCTTCCCCGGTAAGTTCGACAAGAATCTGATGCTCCCGCAGACGTTTTTCTTCCAAAGCGAGGATTTCGTTCATCAGCTTTCTCAAGTCGATTTCTGCACGACAATCCTTTTCGATTCTGGCAAAATGCAGAAGGTTGGTAATCAAGCTGTTAATTCGGTTTACCGCTTTTTCGGCTGCCTCCACAGCGTTCAATCCAACAGAGCTCCGCACTTCTCCGCGCAAAATAAACAGATAGTTACGGATGATGCCCAAAGGATTACGCACCTCATGTGCAAAGCCTACGGAAAGATGATTGATAGCATCCATTTTCACTTCCTGTCGCATTTGCTGCTCATAAATGACTTTGTCCGTAACATCTTCAAAAACCATCAGCGTATTTTCTAAAGAGGGTTGTAATCTGTGCTTCGTTACATCAAAATAGCGATTTTGATAAATAACCTGTTGTTTTTCGCGGCTTTCCTGTGCCGTCTCCCCATCTTCCTGGTAAAAAAGGCTGTGCAGGAGCGGATATTCTTCGATTTCTGTGCCTATCAATGCTTCTTCTTCAGCATTCAGTTCTTCCAAAAGCGCACGATTACATTCCACAATTCTCCCTTTTCCGTCAATCACAATCAACTTCGCATAGAGGGAATCAATGATTGCGTGCAGGTTTTCTTCATTAACCGCCAACTGCAAAGTTTTTTCACGGATTTTTTGTCGCATCGTCATGTTCCAAATGCCGATCAAAAGCATGGCAGCCGCAATCGCGAGGGAAAGATACAGCGCGATATCATAAGTCGTACCCTTCTTAATAACCGGCGAAGATATGCCGAACCATTTTTCCTGTGCCTTCACCAGTACATCTTTCTTTTTTAAGCGTAAAATTGTTTTATTTAAAATTTTAAGCAGAGTTGTTTCTTCTTTGTTCACAGCAAAAGCAACATCCCGCTGAAACAGTGGTTCCCTCAAGGTATGAAAGCTTCCTTTATCATCTCGTTTATTGAGCAAGTAGTCAATCACCGGTTCATCGCCTGCTAAACCTTCGACTTCTCCATTTTTCAGCTTCTTAAGACCTTCCTCGATATTCTTGACAATGAGCAGCTTATACTTAGGCCTTCTGCTTTGTTGATTCTCTTTTTCCAGTAATTCCTGTGCGAAATCATCCTTGATTACAGCAATTCTTTTCCCTGAAAGCTCCTCCTTTTCTTGTATATCTTCATCTGTGACAACGATGGTTCCGATCATACTATAAATCGGCTGCGTAAACAGGAAATCTTTTTCCCTCTCCTTTGTCCGATATAAGTCACTGGTATCAACTTTTTTTTGCCGCAGTTGGTCAAAGATTTCGCCCCACGGCATCGGTTGACATACTACCGACATGGCACTTTCAATGGAAATTGATGACATATAGTCAATAATCAGCCCTTCATGTTTTCCGGTTTCCTTATCAATGTAAGAAAGCGGCGGCGCATTGCTGTCCGGAGAATAAATAATAGTCCCCTTATTTCGCATATAAGCATATTCTTCTTCTGAATATGGCATGGAGTAACGGATGTATTCTATAAAATTGATATCATATTTCATTTCTGTGAAAACCGCAAAACAGGTGAATACAACTGCGCTCATGCCTAAAATCAACAGGATTTTAGACAAAAGCGTCCGATTTTTGTTCATTCTCCGCTTCTCCCTCCTCAGATCGGGCAGTTATAACTGATCTGCCTCTGTGTACTCATCTTAGCATTTTCTAAACTTTCTTTATTCTATCATTTTTTTCTGACGATGTCGAGAGGGTGCATAATACCGAAAATCCGTAAAAAAATGCATTTCCCCGTAATAAGGCCGCGCATTCCTGTCTCAAAGATTCCATTTGTAGTCACTACAAGCTTTTTTCTAAACAATTGTTGTAAATACAATCTAGCCTTTGTAGTGGTTGTTGTAAATACCTTTTTTCCTTTTTTCATAAAAAAACGTCACCGCATGGTTGACTTACCACTATCTCCATGAATGGGAGAGACAGAAACCGACAAAAATGCAACCGGCCTAGAATACAAGCGTCTGCACGAAAACTTCTTGAAATACAATCATTTTTCCGATACAATATTTTAAATACTATAAAACCACAATATCATTACAAGCATCAAAAAAAGAGTGCAAGAGATAAGGAGGAACGCGGATGTCGATCACAATGCGAGAACTGCTTCAAGTGGAAGAATTACAGAGTGCGGTCGTGCTTGCCGGTGCGGACGGACTGGATAAGGCCGTATGCCGGATCGCAACGATTGAAAAGCCGTTTGTCGATCATCCTGACTACTGCTACCGAGTGGCCCAGCCACATGATGTCTATTTTTCAATGCTCTATGCGTTTCATGACGCCAAGGAAAAGTTGCATGCAGAACTGGAATTCATGCGCGAAACTAAAAGCAGTGGCCTAATCACATATCAAAAAGATGTTTCTGCCTTGGATTCCGAGTTTTTGAAAAAAGCAAACGCTTATCACATCCCGATCGTCGCCATCAACAACGATGTTGGCCTCACGGAACTGACTTACCATATCATTGATCTAATCATTCAAGATGGAATCACGCAAATCCGAACTGCCAATTTGGAAAATCTTCTTTGTAGGGATGCTGCGGAGTCGGACTATCATCGTCAAATCACAGAACTGACAGGCGTGCTAGAACCATTTTCACAAAGTGTTTTTGTACGGACAAAAGAAAACATCCCGCTCAACTCTTTTCGAATTGCCTCAGAAGATTTCCTGCTCCCACTGTTTGACGGCATGCTGTATTTTATAAACGGAAAAAATGAACAGCATCTAAACGAGAAACGTAGCGCGTTTGTGCACAAGCTCCGCTCCTCTTCGACTTCTTATCGTCTGGGGATCGGCAGCATCCATGAAAGCGATGCGCTGAAACGTACCCTGCAGGAAAGCCTGCACGCATTCAGCTTTGCGGATTTTCTTAAAAAAAACAGCTGCCACTACGCTGATCTGCGGGAATACCGACTTCTGCTGCAGCTGAATGGATCTGACTGTCTGAGGGAGTGGCGAGATGTCTTTTATGTACCGTTGCAAGAATCAGACCTTAATGCGAAACTTGATTTGCTTCACTTGATGGAGCTTTATGTAAAAAAAGACGGCGATTACACCAGCATCAGCAATGAGCTTTTTATTCACGAAAGCACCGTGCGCTACCGTTTGAACAAGATCTATGAAATTCTCGGACTACATTCCTCCACACAGTTTTATGCGGAGGCGAAACTGGCAGTCTATGCGAACTGGATTCTGCAAGATTCGCTACTGCGCAGATTAAAGTAACGACCTGAAACATGTGGGGATTTTCGTACTGCTGACCGAATCGGTCAGGCAAGGCGAAATTCCCTTTTCTATTTTTTTGAAAAAAAATCCGTTTCTTTTCTGTTTTTTTGAAAAAATCTCATGCTATTTTTTAATTACAAAGCAAGCTTGTTTCGTTCTTGCCTGATCCGCAAGAGAAAAATGCAGGAGGAGAATTTTTATGAGAACAAAAAAAATGTGGGAAATGACGTGGCCTGAAGTGCAGGAGGCGATTGAAAACGGTATGGGTGTGATGCTCCCGGTTGGTGCCATTGAGCAGCATGGCTGTCATCTTCCGTTAGTGACCGATACCATCATTCCGACACGTTTATGTACGGAGATTGCTGAGAATACGAATATGATTGTGGCTGCTCCGGTTTCCTATGGCACCTATTCCAGACCACAGAGCGGCGGCGGACAAGGCTTCATCGGAACAACTTCCGTGACAGGCATCACACTGGTTCATCAGGTTGAAGACATTCTGCGCGAGTTTCTTCGCCACGGCTTCAAAAAAATAGTCATCTTTAACTGGCATATGGAGAATTCCAATTTTCTGTATGAAGCAGCTTATCGCGCAACGGAACGCGGCACTCGCATGGATGTCAAAGTCGTAGTCATGGAAACTCCATTTGACAGCTTTGACGACCAAACCATGGCAGTACTCTATCCGGATGGATTCCCTGGCTGGGGATTGGAGCATGCGGCTATGTTCGAAACAGCAATCATGCTGCACATCGCACCAGAATTGGTACACATGGAACGTGCTGTCGACGGTGAAGTAGAAGATAAAGCATTCTACGATGTGCTTCCAATCGAACAGCGTTTCACAACGCCGAGCGGCAGTCTGTGGAAAGCGACCCTAGCGACAAAGGAAAAAGGCGCCTGTGCATGGAATGCGCTTCTGAATACTTTGATTCCGGTCATCCGCAAAGAATTTGAATAGTATGGAGGGAAAAGATATGACTGTCTTACTGAAATTTATCGTTTATTTTTCACCTCTTTGGGGAGGTTTTCTGCTAGCACTCGCAAATTTCTTAAAAAAATAGGAGGACGTCATGGTTATTAGAATTATCGTACTGATATTATATTTCGCCATTCTTCTGGGAATTGGCGTTTATACATCAAAAAAAGCAAAATCATACGCAGAATACAATCTGGCAGCAAGAGGAAACAACAAATGGATCGCCGGAATTTCCACGCAATCTTCTTCGACCAGCGGCTGGATGCTTTTAGCCATGCCGGGTCTGGCATTCACTTACGGTTTTGCCGCCATCTGGTGGCTGATCGGCTGGATGAGCGGCTCCCTCTTCAACTGGATCGTCTTAGCGAAGCGGCTCCGTATCGCAACCGAAAGCTATGATTCCGTAACCGTTGTTGAATTCTTTGAGAAAAGAACCGGTGACAAAAAAGGTCTCATCGGCCTAGTCTCCGGTATTTCCATCATCATTTTGATGACCATCAATTCTTCCGGAGAGCTGATCGGCTGCGGCAAGCTCATTCAGGCTGCATTCGGCATCAATTTTACGACTGCGGTAACCATCGGTCTGGTTATCGTCGTGGTCTATACCTTCCTCGGCGGATATATGGCCGTCAGCTGGAGTAATCTGCTTCAGGGCGCGCTGATGTTTGTCGCACTGCTGCTGGTTCCTCTCTATGCGATCTTCCACATGGGTGGCTTCGGTGTCCTCGCACAAAATCTCGCGTCTCTGGATCCGGAATTTTTCAATTTCCTGCATGGGACAACCGATCCAGTACAGATCGTTGTTCTAGTATCCGGCGGTTTGGGCATCGGCTTCATGTATCCGGGCATGGTACACGCACTGACTGGTCTAATTGCGATCAAAGACCCTCAGGAGATTAAAGATGCCGGTCTAATCGCAACCATTTGGGGCTGCGCTGCGCTCGGTGGTGCTTCTCTGATTGGCTTTGCAGGAAGAGCTTTGCTTTCCGATATTGCCGATCCGGAGCAGACTTTCCTGGTATTGTCGGAGACCTACTTTAACAATGCCCTCTTTGCAGTCATGGCAGCAGCGGTCATGGCAGCGATTCTTTCTTCGGTCTGTGCTTATCTGATTGTGGCAACGGCTTCCCTCGGCGGCAGTGTCATCCAAAACTTTACAAAGATTGAGGACGAACACAAAATCGTCAAAATTGAAAAGATTTCCATGGTAATCATTGCACTGCTTGCTTATTATCTGGCCTTTAATGGAGGAAGTGTTCATACGGTCGCTATGTTTGCAGCTTCTGGGCTTGGTGCATCTTTCGGACCGACAGTCATTGCCAGCCTGTACGGAAACAAGATCAATTACAAGGGCGCCGTTGCCAGCATCTTGACTGGTCTGCTCGTGGTCATTGTTTGGTTCTACTCCGGCCTGTCCAATTATCTGTTTGAAGTATTCCCTGGCTGGATTGCAAGCACTCTGGCGCTTTTCCTGGTCAGCAAGGCTACTGGCGGTGCAACGGAAGAAATCACACAGGATTATGAAGCTTACAGAAAGGTTCTGAAATAAATGAGAAGTAAGAAAGTTGCAGAGCGTTACCGCATTTCCAAGCAGACCGCCATGGGAGCTTCCGATGAAGCTGCAAATCAATATGACGATTGCATTAATTTGAGTCTGGGGGATCCGGATTTCACAACTCCGGAACCGATTATTGCGCAGGCCTTTGCTGATGCAAGAGCCGGACACACCAAATATACGGATTTTCGCGGTGACCCGCAGCTGCGCGAAGAGATCCGAAAGTTCTACGAGGAAGAATATCAGATCCCGCTTTCGGATAAAGAAATTTTTGTGACGGCCTCCGGTTGCCTCGGTATGTATCTGGCGTTAGAAGCAATTCTAAACGACGGGGACGAGGTGATCCTTCAAGCGCCTTACTTCACGCCTTATCCGCAACAGGTCACACTGGCACGTGGAGTTCCGGTAGAACTGCCGACTTATGAAGCAGAGGATTTTCAGATCAACATTACCAAACTGGAATCCTTGATCACGCCGAAGACCAAAGCTCTGGTTCTCAATTCCCCCTCGAATCCGACCGGTATGTGTCTCAGCATGGATACCCTGCAGAGAATTTCGGAAGTCGTTATCAAACACGACCTGCTTGTGATCGCGGATGACATTTACACCGCTTTCAGCTATGAGCAACCGTTCCGTCCGCTCTTGGGTATAGACGGCATGCGGGAGCGAACGATCGTCATCAACTCTTTTTCTAAGAATTTTGCGATGACCGGCTGGCGGCTCCGAAAGAAATCATCGAGGTCGTGCAGGAGATCAACGAAAATGTAGTGTTTACCGCTCCATCGATCTCGCAGCGCGCTGCCATCTTTGCTCTGCAGCACCGTAAAGAACTGGAATCGGAAGTCCGTGAAATTTTTCGCGAGCGCATGTTCTTTGCCGCTGAGCAGATTCAGGAAACTCCGAATATGAGTATCCTTTATCCGCCAAAGGGCAGCATCTATCTTTTTATCAATATCAAGCGCACCGGCCTTTCTTCCGAAGAAGTCTGTGCCAGAATTTTGGAACAGGCTCATGTTCTGTTTCTCCCCGGAAACTGTTTCGGCGCCTGCGGCGAGGGCTACATCCGTATGGCCTGCACAGTCTCTGTCGATGCAATTGCAGAAGCATTTCGGCGAATTAAGGAAATGCCGCTATTTCAAACGCTGCAGGACTAAAAAAACGATGTTTTGATTTTACCTAAATCACAGTATTACGAAAACCCCACGATCTGCCATATCGTGGGGTTCGTTTGCGATGTAAGTTTACTTCCCTTCTGCTTCCATCAGCTTATCTATCAGCTCGATGGATTCCAGGATCAGGCCGTCGCAGTGTGCCTTTTTGTTTCCGCCTTTTTCCATGTTTGCTTTGAGCAGGTCGGCACAGCAGAGCATACCGTCATGCTTTTGGGCAAACGCTGTCTGGAACTGTTGGACAGATGCCGCGTCAGTGATGCCGGCTGCGCCAAGGACCATCAGCGCCGCGGTCACAGCGCCGCACACGCTGCCGCGTTTCATGCCGCCGCCAAAATTCGCGGCGATGGCTGCTGCCTGTTCCTCTGAAAGTCCCAGCTCCGCAGCGTAAACCCGCAGGATCGTTTGCGCGCAATTACCGGCAGGCGGCACCTGCGCGCGAAGGGCTTTCGCTTTTTCGATGTGTTGATTCATACCTTTTCCTTTTTCATTTTGGGGGCGATTCCTCTGTACGCTCGCCCTCCTATTTTACCCGGTGCTCCGCGTCGCAGTAGATGCAGCGATATGCCTTTTTGCTGCGGTCTGTGAGACGGAAGGTGTGGACGATCTCCTGCTCGACAGTGGTGATACAGCGCGGATTCTTGCACTTGATCACATTGCGCAGGGTCTGCGGCAGCTCGAGGTGCAGCTTCTTTTCCAGCTGGCCGTCTTTGACTAGATTGACAGTGATGTTGCTGTCGATGTAGCCGAGCACGTCGAGGTCGATATCGATACGGTCATCGATCTTGATGATGTCCTTCTTGCCATATTTCGCGCTGTCCGCGTTCTGAATGACCGCGACACAGCTGTCCAGCTTGTCGAGCCCCAAAAGTTCATATACCATCATACTCTTGCCCGCCTTGATATGGTCGAGCACGATTCCGTTTTTCACGCCATCTATATTCATAATTTGCCTCCGTTCTGATTCACATAGTTCATTTACCCAAGAAAATATCTTCGCATGGTTCTTGCGGCTTGCCGTACGTTTTGCGCGCGCACCGCCACTTATGCCTCTCTCTTGATGCCGAGCAGGAAAAGGATCAGCGCCATGCGGATATGCTTACCGCAGAGTGCCTGGAAGAAATAGCAGGCGCGCGGGTCGTCGTCGACTTCGACCGAAATCTCGTTGACACGCGGCAGCGGATGCATAATCGTCAGATCCTTCTTGGCTGTCTCCAGTTTTTCGAGATTCAAGATGTAGCTGTCCTTGAGTCTGACATAATCCTCTTCATTGAAGAAACGCTCTTTCTGAACGCGGGTCATGTAGAGAATGTCGAGCTCCGGCATCGCCTCTTCGAGAGACT
>OLNQ01004622.1_pt1 | contig 10174 bp, 7 predicted proteins | sample 1672821 | NCBI WGS metagenome assembly OLNQ01 (sample SAMEA3136727, study PRJEB25190) | human gut metagenome | biome: human gut; feature: human-associated habitat; material: faeces | place: Austria | collected 2013
CCGAGATCTTTATCTGATAATTGATCCATGACGGTCTTTGACTCCAACGTGAGCGTGAACCATCTCGGACGCTTTTCCTTCTTTTCCTTGCTCATGGGTTATCGCCTCACCTGTTGAGTTGATGCAGTAACGCGGGGATATTGACGTAGAACGTCCTCCCGGACCGCACACATGGGATGGTACCGCTGCGGCAACCTTGCCGGAGGTAATAGGCGCTCAAGCCGGTGGTTTTGACGGCTTCGTCGATTTTTTGGAATGGCACATCGCTGCGGGGTTGTGTGTCAACATTCGTCTGCATTTTCGCCCTCCCTTGCAAGCTGCTTGATGAGGTCTAGGAGCTGCTTTTTCTCGTTTTCCGGCAGCTCGTGTCGGAGCTTGCGCGTCATGGTGGGCTCACTCACGCCGATAGCATCGGCAATGCGCCAAAGCGGGATACCTGCGGCTTTTGCGGATTTTCGCAAATCCAAATTTTTCATTTGAAATCCTCCTTGACTGGTACAATTTTATGTGCTATGATGCTGATTAGGATGATTATATTTTACCAGATCATGTGGAACGCGGCAAGTAGAGGAAAGTAAAAATTATTAGAACTGTTTTAGCAAAAAGAATAATTTATTGTACCTAAAAGGTGAAAAGCTATGACGTATGATTATAAAAAAACAGCAGAGCGATTGAAAGCGCTCCGAACTGAACGAGGAATATCCCATGAGAGGATGTCAGATGCAATCGAAAAACAATATGGCGTGAATATGTCAAAGCAGACGCTTATCAATTATGAAAATGCAGAAGAGTTCAGAACAAAGGCTGGCGCTGCAAAAGGCATGAGCGCAGAGCGGTTGGCTACGCTTGCTGATTATTTCGGTGTGTCTGCGGATTATCTGCTTGGAATTTCAGACAGTCCAAGTATCCGTGAGAATATGCGTATTGCGCAAAAGACACTGGGTATTTCTACAACCTCCACTGAAAACATTTCAAAAGTCGCAAGGGAAAAGCGCTACCCGTCAATGAAGCTGAATGCGCAGAGACTAGGCGCAGCACTTGATCTATTGCTTTCGTCGGGCGCACTGAAAGAGATTGCCCAGAGCCTATACAATCTGCTGGATGCTTCCGAAGAAATGCGGAGAATAGGGCAATGGACGGTTGAGGATTTGCAGGAGCAGGATTTAGATTCTGCTGAAAAGGACATTGAAGATGCTTTTTCAGACTACAGGCTGGCACGCCTTGATTTGACAGAGAGCATTCAGGCGCTTATGAACGGTGATACAGAGCATTTTGTCAGTGCGCAGGATGCAAGTGGAATTTGTGAACGCGCTTATGCACGGTGTGGTGAAGCAAGCGCCTTGAACGCACAGGAAACCGAGCGGGCAGCGGAGGCGCATGAAGCTGCGTATTTGCAGCAGTTGAAGGAGGTTGGAGAGCTTGGCTTCTGCACGTTTGAAAACGACGAAAAGCGGGCTGGCATATTATGAGATTCGATACCGCGTCAACCGGGAAGCACCGGAGCTTTCCACGAGGTGGTATGTGCCTGCCGGCTGGAGTGAAAAGGTGATCCAACGGGAGCTTGCGAAGCAGAAAGCGGAATTTGAACGCCAATGCAGAGTGGGTCTAGTTATTTCACACAGAGAGAAAAAAGAAATTGCCGCACAGGAGACGGCGAGGCAGGCGGCAGAAGCAGCTAAAATCAACAATACGGCGAGCGGGTCTTTATGCCCGGCAAACTCGCTGGAACCATCGGAAAGAAGGCGCTTGCCGAAAATAGCCGCGCCTATTATCAGAACGCATTGGATAGGCACATTTACCCCATCATCGGTGAACGGAAAATGCAGGAGGTCACACGCGCGGAGTTGGAAGCCTTACTGCTGGGCGAACTGAACAGTGGAAAAGCCGAGTCAACAATATCAGCAGTCTACGTCACCTTGCGGCAGATGTTTGAATCTGCGGAGGACAGCGAACTTATCCGCTCAAATCCGATGCAGAAGGTCAAAAAGCCCAGACGCAATAAAGCTGACACCAAAGACTCCACGCAGGTCGAAGCCTTTTCCATTGAGGAAATGCAGCATATTTTGGAATGCCTGAAAAATGAACCGCTCAAATGGCAGGCGTATGTCACATTGATAATTGATACGGGCTGCCGCCGTGGAGAGATCTGTGGGCTTCGCTGGCAGTCAGTCAATTTCAAGGATAAAACGATCACGATTGAAAACAATCTTGTCTATACGTCCGCCAAGAAGGGCGGCAAGGGCGTTTTTGAGGACACACCCAAAACAGATGCTTCCGCCCGTGTGATTGACATCAGCGACGACGCAGCCGATCTTCTGCGGCAGCTGCGAATTGAACAGAGCCGTGCCTGCATCTCACCGTATGTTTTTTCGCAGGATGGCCGCGCAGAGCCAATGCACCCGACCTCGCCGACGCGATATTTTAAGAAATTCGGCGAACGGTACGGCATCGATCATTTTCATCCGCACAAGCTGCGTCACACATTCGCCAGCATCGCTATCACGAACCACGCGGATGTTGCTTCGGTTTCCGAAAAACTCGGTCATGCCAATAAAGGCATCACGCTCAAAATGTACACCCACGCAAACGCAGAAAGCATCAAGGCCGCTGGCGATATCTTCCGCAATGCGCTGAAAGCGAAGAAGGACGACAGCAAGCAGGCTTGAACAACTGTGCGGCATATTTGCGCGGCTCGCAAAAACCCGCACCAAAACCCACACGGGCATGAGAAAAACCCACACGGGAAGCTACATCAGGTTACAACAAGTCACAACAGATAAAATCCAGAACCCATTGGGGCGCAAGGGTTTCAGGCGATAAGTTACGACAAGTAAAAACAAGCTGCAACAAGTAATTCTTAGCTGGCAGTCATGAGGTCAGCGGTTCGATCCCGCTTATCTCCACCAGAAAAGTCCTGAAATCTCACTGTTTCGCCTAATAGGTACACAATGTGTCATAGGGGTACAGTCGGTATGGGTAAAAGCAAGCCGTAAACTCATTTGTTCGAGTTTATGGCTTGCTTTTTACATAAGGATAGAGTTTGCCAATAACTACATCGACTGTCTGGATTTCCAAGCAAAGACTATTAAAATTCTATATTTTCTAGGGCTGTATCCAGCATAAATCTCGGTCAAACTCCGGTTGTATCCGCAGCCGGAGTTTTGTCGTTTTAAAGCTGCCGCCCGCCAACGAGGATAACTGTGCAGTCCCTTTTGCTTTCCGGGACGCAATCGTGTATGTATCCGCTAAAATAAGTCTATCACAACGACGCAGGAGGAATGCAGATGGGACGGGTTTATGGATATGTGCGCATATCGTCGAGAGATCAGAATGAGGCGCGGCAGATGGCGGCGATGCGGGAGGCCGGCGTTTCGGACAGGGATATTTATCTGGACAAGCGCTCCGGCGCGGATTTTGAGCGGCAGGGCTACCGGCAGCTGCTCAGGCGGCTGCGAGCCGGGGATACACTTATCGTCAAGAGTATCGACCGGCTGGGGCGGAATTATGATGAAATACTGGAGCAGTGGCGGATCATTACGCGGGAAAAGTGCGCGTCCATCCTTGTGCTGGATATGCCGCTGCTGGATACCCGGCAGAACCGTGATCTGACAGGAACGCTGATCGCGGACATTGTTCTGCAGCTTCTGAGCTATGTCGCGCAGACAGAACGTGAGTTCATCCGCCAGCGGCAGGCGGAGGGGATCGCGGCGGCGAAGGCGCGGGGTGTCCACTTCGGGCGACAGGCGCTGCCTGTGCCGGAAATTTTTCCAGAGATCGTGACGGCGTGGCTCGGTCGGCAGTTAAGCTCCCGCGCAGCTGGAAAAAAGCTCGGCGTTTCGCAGACGACTTTCCTCAAATGGCGCAAGCAGTGGGAACAAACGAATGGAACAGAACCCATATGTTGTGAAACAGCCGATAAAAAAGCACAGAAAAGCTGTAAACACTAGTAGACTTTTCTTTTCGCCCGAAAATCGGCAGGTATCAGGCAAAAAAGCGCCGGTTCCTACCCCGCCGTCATTATATCTCAGAAGAAAAGAAAAGTCTGCTTTTGCGCGCGATGCTTTTCGCCGGAAACACAAGTTCATACGCATCTGAAGACGTGTAATCTCCGGCCGCGGCGGCTGTTTCGGGCGCTGAGCCGGAGGTGAAAGAACAAAGGCTACTCAAGCCGCTCGCCCGGAGCTGTGCGCGAGAGGCCGCGACCGAAAACGGGATACCGTTTGCCCGAAAGGGCGCCATTGCAGTGCATCTGTGAGAAGGTAGGACGCGGACGTGGGAATTCATGCTGAAATCCCGGATCGCAAGTCAGAAGACTCGCTGTCTTCACGCCGAAGGATTTCGGCAGGAGCGCAATGTACCGATAGCACGATGAACCTATCGTACAGGACGGGCGCAGACTGTTCCATATGGGGACAGGCCGCGCCATTTTGCCCGTATGGGCAGAGTATATCCGCACGAGGAGGTTCCTTACATGGACGCGGTACTGCGGCGTGCAGAGCGCATGATCGCTTATCAGAATATTCAGTTCATTCTTGCACATCAGAACGACACGTTGGAGCAGCTTACGGCGTATTTATCCGCCTGCACGGACAAACTGGGACACGTCCCGGCGAAGTGCGAGGTGATCGGCGGGGACTACATTGAATATCGATTTGATTCCTGGGTCAACGCAGTGCGCAGTTTCTTCTCTGGCCGAATGGCCTCGGCGAAGACCCCGCCTCCGTTTGCCGAGCGGCAGATCGTGAGGGATACGCTCGCCGCGCTGGAGGCGCAGCCATGAACCCGCGCCGCACATTGCAGGAGAACGAGTCGGCGCTGCGCAAGGTCCTGACGCAGCGGACGCTGGAGGCGCTTTCCAAGCAGAACGTGGCGTTTGTGCTGGAGCACCAGAACGATACGCTCGAGCAGCTCAGCGCCTATTTATCCGCCTGCATGGACACTCTGGGGCACGTCCCAGCGTGGACAGAGGTGCTCGGCGGGGACTTGATCGACCTGCGCTTCGGCGGCTGGGCACAGGCGCTGCACAGCATCGGTCAGACCGGGTACGACGACGCGCAGGAGCCGCCGCGGGTGCAGGACACACAGCTGTTCCGCAACGAATATGACCGCCAGCGGGTGCTGGACAAGCAGAAGAAGCTTGAGAAGAAAGCCCTCAGCCGCGAACGCACAAAGCAGGACAAGGCCGCGCGCAAAGCGAAAAAATAGCGAGATCCGATCGACAGATTGAAAAATAGATCAACAATACGCAGCTTTTGTGGCAGATGCGCGACCCGGTTCAAATGCCGGACACGCATTCTCGTTCAGCTGAACAAGGGAATCGGGTGAAAATCCCGGACATAGGCCGGACGGCGACGTTCCGGTCTGTAGCTGTGATTGCGGAGCGCTCCTTCGCGCGCGGAAACGCGGGTCATTGCGGCTGGTAAAGCAGCCGTGAGAAGGCCAGAAGGAGGGCGTTGGGGCGACCCTGAACGCATCAGTCAGAAGACCTACAGAGCTCGGAGTTCAGGGGAAGTATCCTCTGGGGGCCGGTTTTGGCACAAAGGCAGCGGAGGTTCCGCTGTTTTTTTTGTGTCATGGCCCGAACAGCTGCGATCACCCGTTTCCCGCCGGATTCCGGCGTTTGTATACTATTATATATAGCAAAGAAAGGACATGACGATGAAGAAACGAATTATAGCGCTTCTGCTGGCTCTGGTCATGGTCGTGGGTATGCTCCCCACGGTCGCACTGGCCGCAGATGCGCCGATTCAGGATGAGGACGGCTACTACCAGTTGACGAACGAAGCCGACCTCAAGTGGTTCCGTGACAAGGTCAACGCGGGCGAAGGCACGATCAATGCCAGGCTGATGGCGGATGTCACGCTGACGGAAAGCTGGACGCCCATCGGCGTGGCAGCTGATTATGTGACCTCGTATGACAACAAGCCGTTCTCCGGCATTTTTGACGGCAACGAGAAAACCATTTCCGGCCTGAACGTTACAGAAACCGCGGGTAATCCGGCTGCACTGTTCGGCATGGCGAAGAACGCGACGATCAAAAAGCTGGTCGTCAAGGGCACGGTTTCCTCGACGGCTCCGTCGGGCGGCTATATGCCGGTTTATGCTGGCGGCGTCGTTGGACAGAGCGACGGCGGTGTGACGCTGGAAGAGGTTGCATCCTACGTCGATGTGACCATGACCAACAGCACGAGCAACACCGGCGCGATCGGCGGTCTGGCTGGCAACGGCTATGGCATTACGATCAAGAACTGCGCGAACTATGGCAAGCTGACTGCGGAGGGCAGCGCAGAGGCACATATCGGCGGCCTGAGCGCGATTTCTCCGTGGGGCGGCAAGGCTGCAATTGAAAACAGCGTAAACGTCGGCGAGATCGTCGGCGGCAGCACGGTCGGCGGCCTGATCACCAAGGCGAACGACGGAACGACGGTCAAAAATTCCGCGACAGTCGGCGAACCGGCGGGCACGCTCGGCGGCACGTTTGAGAACTGCCTCGCAACCGCGAACACGGTTGGCGCAGACGGCGTAGAGATCGTTGCAGACATGAAGGATGCGAAGGTTCTCACGACCCTCGGCAGCGCTTTCAAGAAGGGCGAGAAATCCGGTTTTCCCATCCTGACATGGATGACCGATACAGAAGTGGAAGAACCGGAATGCAAGCACGAGCATACAGAACCCAAATACGAGAGCAAGAACGACGGCACGCACACCGTCACGACAATCTGCAAGGACTGCGGCCAGACGATTGGTGAGGCAAAGACTGAGGATTGCACCGACAAGGGCGACGGCACCTGCGTGTGCGGCTATAAGTTCCCAGTGGTAGACCCGAGCGTACCGGAGCAGGACACGGACGGCTGCTACCAGATCACGAACGAGACACAACTCAAGTGGTTCCGTGACAAGGTCAACGCGGGCGACGTCGCCATCAAGGGCAAGCTGATGAATGACATCACGCTGACGGATGCATGGGCACCGATCGGCACGAGTGAAAGTAAGTTCGCCGGTGAGTTCGATGGCAACGGCAAGACCATCTCCGGCTTGCACTTTGACGTGCAGGATATGCCGGAGGAGAGCCAGAGTCTTGGCCTGTTCGGCACGATCGGCGGCAAGGACAAGGACCACATTGCGATTGTTCGCAATCTGACGCTCGAAGGCGAGATCAAGGTTGAAGGTAAGACGGCACAGGGCTTCTGCGTTGGCGCGGCGGCAGCGTATCTGAGCAGTTTCAGCACGCTCAGCGGCATTACCACGAATGTGGCGATCGTCAACGCCCCAGCCAGCGGCGTAACCAGCGTCAGAACCGGCGGTCTTGTGGGTATGGTGCTGTCCAGCGGCCGGTACACCAACATTGAGTGCTGCCGGAACATTGGTTCTGTGACCGGCACGGGTGAAACCGGCGGTCTGATCGGCTATCACAGCGGCTCGGTATCGTACTACGGCGAATACTACGTCGCGGTCAGAAACAGCTGCAACGAAGGCACTGTCACCGGCACCGGTGCGTGCACCGGCGGTCTGATCGGCAATAGCTGGAGCGGCACGAAGGTGACGGACTGCTATAACGCAGGCAAGCTCAGCGGCACGGATTATGTCGGCGGTCTGGCCGGCGATGCGAATGAGACGCACTTCGACTACTGCTACAATACCGGCAGCGTCTCCGGCAGCAAAAACGTCGGCGGTCTGGCCGGGCGGATTCGCAGCGGCCATATCTATCACAGCTACAGCATCGGCGACGTGACCGGTACGGACAGTGAAACGACCGGTTCGCTTTGCGGTGAGCGCGGCGGCAGCGTTGTCGGCACCGTTCAGTACAGTTATGCGCTGAAAGCGCCGGTGCTCGGCTCGAAGAGCATTGGCTTGGACTACGATGAGAAAAACCAGAATCAGAAGCACTTCTACTATGTCGTTTCGCTGGATGAACTGCGTGCGATTCCGGAGTATCTGAATCCCGCGGACGGCGACGCACACTACAAGATCAACCCCGGCAAGACTCCTGCACTCATGTGGCAGGAGATCGCAGAATGCACGCACGTGCATACCAAGAACAGCGGTATTCCGGGTGTGGATGAAAACGGCTTCTACCATACCAAGACTGTCCGCTGCGAGGACTGCTTTGCGGTGCTCTCGCAGGGAGAAGTTGAGCGCTGCACGCCCGAAGGCGAGCACAAGCTCTGCTCTGTCTGCGGCCAGATCTGCTGCAAGCACGAGAACGCTGAGACAACCTACACGACGAGAAGCCAGCAGAACTATGAGGATGGCAAGTGGGTAACATACCGCTGGCACACTGCTACCACCATCTGCCCGGACTGCAGCAACACCTTTGTCGGAGAGGAAACGGAGTGCGCCGAGGCCACGGAAGGCTATCGCGGCTTCTCAGCGGACTCCCCTAACGCGGGCAAACACCGCCACGACTGGTACTGCGTCTGCGGCACTTCGCTCAGATATGAAATTGTCCCCTGCGTTGACGAAAAGATCAATGCAACTGGTGCGGCAGGCGAAGATAACATCTGCGATCTCTGCGGCACGGCTATGGTTCTTGCCGCTCCGACGGCCCCAGAAGGCGACGGCTTCTATCCGTACACCGTCAAGGAAGGCTCGAAGGATGTGACGCACTACTATGTGACGCACTATGAGGTCGGCGAGAAGGCGGAAGAGCTGACCGTCATGGCGACCGGCAAGCAACTCACCTATCAGTGGTACTACCGTCTGTCTGAAGACGAAACCGAAGCGGGCACGGCAATTGAGGACGCAACCGAGGCGACCTACACGCCTGATACCAGCGCTGAGACCGGTATGCGCTTCTACTACTGCGTGGTCACCAACCCCGCGGGCAGCGCAAAGACCGGCGGCCAGCCCGTAATCGTCTGCAAGAACCCGACCGCGACCATCTACTTCTCGCTGACGGATGACGACAAGTATGTCGCCGCCGAAAGCAGCGGCAATATCATGGCCTATCAGAAGGTTACGGTTCCGTACTTCGATCTGAAGGCCTACCATCTCGAAGGCAATTACTTCAAGTCCGAGACCTACGGCCCGGCTGATGCGGACGACCCGATGGGCGGCTCCCAGCTGGTCGCGGGCAGCAGCGCCGCAGCCTACGGCAAGATCACCGCGCTGCATCTGCTGATCTGGATGACCGAGCGTGAATACCTCGGCGTGAGCGCGGACAAGGCCGGTCAGGGCTATCTGTATGACGAGAACCTGATGGACTCCGATATTTTTGGCATTGCAGCTTCCAGCACAGTCGGTTCGGTCCTGATCCAGAACTTCTGGACACACGACATGAACTTCAACTACTACATGAACTATGTCTACCCGCTGGCGGCCGAAGGCTGGGGCGCGACCGCAGATCAGATCCTGATGCGCGACGACGACATCTTCTCCATGATGATGTACTCCGACTGGTCCTTCTACAACGATGAGTGGGCAGGCTACCATCATCTGGGCAACGAACTGAACAAGACGATGGTTGAGACGCAGATGAAGGCGGACGCATCCATCGATCTGACGCTCTATCGTTCCTATGGCCATGACTCGTCCTCGTACGCAACGGATCATGTTGTTGTCGGCAGTCTGGACGTCTACTACATCGAAACCTCGAAGCTGACAAGCGGCGATGTGACCGACTGGACGAAGGCCGGTACCGTCGACGAGAACGGCAAGTTCACGCTCGATGCAAAGGCACTGAAGCTTGAGGCTGGTAAGCAATATCTGTTCAGCGTAGCTGGACAGAAGGGCAAGGATGTGGACGCATTCGTTTCCTGCCCGGGCGGCGTTCTGGTCAATGTGCTGGACGCAGACGCGGCGCTGACATGGAACGTTCGATTCAAAAACGGCAAGGAAGACTACGCGGCGAAGCAGGTTGAAAACGGCAAGCTTGTTACCGTCGAGAACCCGACGCGCGAGGGCTACACCTTCACCGGCTGGTACACCGACGAATATTGCACCAACCGCTTCGACATCAAGACCACGCCTGTCACCTGCAACCTGATGCTCTACGCAGGCTGGAGAGAGGGCACGCAGCCCGTTACCTGGACGGTCACGTTCGTCAACGAATTCGCAGAAACAACAACGCAGACCGTTGAAGACGGCAAGACCGCCACTGAGCCGGAAATCCCGACGCACGACGGCTACACCTTCCTCGGCTGGTTCACGGACGAGGCCCACACGCAGAAGTACG
>OLNQ01004630.1_pt1 | contig 10168 bp, 6 predicted proteins | sample 1672821 | NCBI WGS metagenome assembly OLNQ01 (sample SAMEA3136727, study PRJEB25190) | human gut metagenome | biome: human gut; feature: human-associated habitat; material: faeces | place: Austria | collected 2013
GAATTATGTAAATCTCTCAAAGAACTCTTTTGTCGCTTTCGTTTTGCGAACGTGGATGCAAAGATAAATGTTTTTCTTTTAAACTTCCAAATTATTTCAGAACTTTTTTCAAGAAAAATTTGTTTCATTATTTCGGTATCGCCGTTCTCTCTCGAATGCGGGTGCAAAAGTAACGCTATAAAACATAACCTCCAAACATTTTCGGCATTATTTTTCAAGTTTTTTCTCATGGCTCAACAATCCTTACTTTTAATGTACGCACACGATAAAGGCACATATATTTATCTGTACTGATGTTGACAATATCTGGATGGGCATGGAAATAGGTTTCAAGTTTCAAGGTTTCACGAACCCCTTTTCCTCACACACGCACAAGTACATATAATACAGTTCCTCATGATCGCTCCGTCCGCCTCGGGTAAAGACATCATGTCGTGGCTACGCAAGTTCTTCGAGGCTATCCATCCCGCATAACAAACATAAAGGGCTTTATTTGAAACCTATATAATGTACGTATCGTGTGTGTGAAGAAAAAGGTTTCATGAAACCTTGAAACTTGAAACCTGCCTATAGTCATTTTTTAATTCGATACACGCATAAGCAAAGAAGAGCCATACGATAGACTTAATTCCTTCGAGCCAATGACTTAAATCAAAGAGCGCAAAGAGCTAAGTCATCAAGCGCAAAGACTCAACTTCTCATCCCCCAAGTTCCAAGTCCTTTATGCACCTTAATCCACAACTAATTAAAAAATCTGATAACAGAACACGAATGTCCGCTCTCATCAGTCCGACACATTGAAGCGTATTCCCACAGGGTCATCATATTGTTTTTGCAGCTTATAAAGCTCGTCTCGCATGCGTTTCATCACTGCCTCGTAACTGGGCTTACCGTAAAGGTTATTCATCTCGTGGGGATCTTCTTGGAGGTCGTAAAGCTCCCATACGTCGATGTCGTTGTAGAAATGGATCAATTTATAACGATCGTCACGTACGCCGTAATGACGCTTCACGGAATGCTCGGCGGGATACTCGTAGTAATGATAGTAAAGGGAGTTACGCCAGTTCTCCGGCCGCTCGCCTTTCAGCAAGGGAAGCAAGGACTCGCCTTGGATGTCGGCTGGGATGGGGACTCCGGCCAGTTCCAAAAAAGTGGGAGCGTAATCAATATTCTGCACGAGCTGCGGGATATCACCCTTCTTGCCACCCGGCAGACGCATCAGCAACGGGGTGCGGAAGGATTCCTCATACATGAAGCGCTTGTCGAACCAGCCATGCTCGCCCATGTAGAAGCCTTGGTCGGAGGTGTAGACGATCAACGTGTTATCCAGCAAATCGTTCTTCTCCAGATAATCGAGCACGATACCGATGTTCCGATCCACGGAATGGATCACCCGAAGGTAATCGTGCATATAACGCTGGTATTTCCACTCGGCCAGCTCCTTACCCGTGCGTTTCTTCGCCTTGAAGTCTTGGATGATCGGATCGTAATAGGCGTCCCAAGCGGCTTTCTGGTCCGGATTCATGCGGTTATAAAGCTCACGGCCGTACTTCTCCAGATCGGCGTTGGAGGAATGGATCTCGTTCTCCTTATCGGCCATTTTCAAGTCGTATACGATATCCATATCCTTGATGATGCTCATCTCCTGCTCCGAGGCGGCGATGCGGCCGGCGTAATCGTCGTAGAAGTTCTCGGGCAGCGGGAAGGTCACATCGTCGTAAAGACGCAGGTCGCAGGTATCGGGCATCCAAGTACGGTGCGGAGCCTTATGGTGCAGCAGGAGGCAGAAAGGCTTGCTCTTGTCTCGTTTATTGTCCAGCCAATCAAGAGCCAGATCGGTCGTGATGTTCGTGGCGTACCCTTCGATCTGACGCTTCTCGCCGTTATCGATGAAGATGGGGTTATAGTAATCGCCTTGGCCTACGAGGATGTTCCAGTAATCGAAACCGGTGGGATCGGAGGTGAGGTGCCATTTGCCGATCATGGCGGTTTGGTAACCAGCTTTACGCAATAGCTTCGGGAAGGTCTGCTGCGAGCCGTCGAAGGTATGGGCGTTATCGATGAAGCCGTTCTTGTGGCTGTGCTTGCCGGTCAGCATGCAGGCACGGCTGGGGCCACTGATGGAGTTGGCTACGAAGCTATTGGTGAAACGTACGCCCTCGTTTGCGATGCGGTCGATGTTGGGGGTTTGGATGTATCGCTTGTCGTAGGCGCTGATGGTTTGGAAGGAGTGATCGTCCGTCATGATGTAAAGGATGTTCATGGGCTTGGCGGGCTGTCCGGACGAATTCTCTTTTTGGCCACAGGAGGTGGAGGCTATCGCCGCCAGACCTGTCAAGATGAATAGTTGATTTGTTTTCATGTATTCCGTCTAGATTTATGTGAGGATGAGACGGGGCACACCCCGTCTCTACAATTGATGATATTAACCTTGGTGATATTAGCCGAGGAGGTCTTTCAGCTTGCCTTCGGATTGCAGCTTCACGATCAACTCGCCAAACAGAGTATTCGTCCAAGCGAACCACGAGCGGGTGTAATCGGAAGGATTGTCCTTATGGAAAGACTCGTGCATGAAGCCCGTGCCTCCGTCCGTATCGCGAAGCGTCTCTATGCAATACCGGATCTCCTTCTCGTCGTTGGAAGTCGTAGCACGCATGATCAAGCTCATCGGCCAGATATAGTTGAAACCGATATGCGGACCGCCGATGCCCTCGCCGGCCTTTCCCTTGAAGAAGTAAGGGTTGGAAGGGCTCAGCACCAAACGACGGGTATTCTGGTAAATCGGGTCGTTCACGTCCACGCAACCCAAGAACGGCAAGGCCAGCAAGCTCGGAACGTTAGCGTCGTCCATGAAGACACGGCTGCCGTAACCATCTACCTCGAAGGCGTACACCTTACCGAATTCCGGATGCTCCACGATGGCATATTTCTTCACGGCCTCCTCTACCTCACCCGCCAACGCCTCGCAACGACCGGCCAAGTCCGTGTTATTTCTTACGGCACGAAGAATCTCAGCCACCTGACGAAGCGAGGTGATAGCGAACAAGTTCGATGGCACCAAGAAGCCAAACAGCGTAGCGTCGTCGGAAGGACGGAAAGAGGAGACGATCAGGCCCACCGGATTCACCGGGCTACCCCAACCATCGTTCAAGAGGGTATCGCCTTGGCGGTCCGTCACACGGGAGAAACGGTACGGCCCGAGGCTGTCCTTGCGCTGTTGCTCACGGAAAGTACGGTAAACGGCCTCCATCGCCTGCTCCCATTTGCTGTCGAATACGGAGGTATCGCCTACTTCCTTCCAATAATGATACGCCAAGCGGATCGGGTAGCAAAGCGAGTCGATCTCCCATTTACGCTCGTGAAGCTCTTTCTTCATCTCCGTGCGGTCGCTCTCCCACTCGCTCCCGGTAGGGCCTTCGTTGAAGCCATTAGCGTAGGGATCGATCAGGATGCAGGCGGTCTGGCGATTGATAGCACCAACCAGCATCTGCCGCAAGTCCTTATCCTTCTTCGCCAAGGTGACGAAGGGGTAAACCTGCGCCGAGGAGTCACGCAACCACATGGCGTGAATATCTCCGGTGATCACGAACGTATCCGGCTTGCCGTCTACCATCTTGAACTCACAGGTCGTGTCCAAGGTATTCGGGTAGCAGTTCTCGAACATCCAAGCCAGTTTCGGGTCCTTGATACGGGCCTTGGAAGCCTTCAGTTGCTCCTCTACCGCCTTGGAGGTAAACTTACGGGCCTCGGGAGCCGGGCGCTTGCTGGCGTAATCGCCGGTCACCTTAGAGGCGATCGTGCTAAAACTCTTTTTATTGTCGGGCGTACTCACGGCGGAGTATACCTTCTCGCCAACCAACAGGCCGGCCAAGGAAATAGATCCTGTTTTCAGGAAATTACGTCTTGTAGTCATTTATATAGTTTTTATGGTATTATATTCCAGTGGCAAAGTTAAGAAAAAAAATAAAGGCTCCCAATCCTTTTCGGACCGGAGCCTTCGCCAACTCAATAATTCCTTAAATTAGCCTAAATACGATTTGAGGAGCTTGCTACGAGTTCCTTGTCTTAATCTTCTGATTGCTTTTTCCTTGATCTGGCGGACACGCTCTCTAGTGAGGCCAAATTTGTCGCCAATCTCTTCCAATGTCATTTCCTGACAGCCAATACCGAAAAACATCTTGATAATCTCACATTCTCTTTCGGTCAGTGTAGCAAGCGCTCGATCAATTTCCTTAGCCAATGACTCGTTCATTAACGACCGGTCCGCGATAGGAGCGTCATCGTTCACAAGCACATCCAAAAGGCTGTTGTCTTCGCCTTCCACGAACGGGGCATCCACGGAAATATGACGTCCGGACACCTTCAAGGTATCGGAAATCTTATCCACCGGGATATCCAACTCATCAGCAAGTTCCTCTGGAGACGGTCTGCGCTCGTTTTCCTGCTCGAACTTGGAGAAGGCCTTGCTGATCTTGTTCAGCGAGCCTACTTGGTTCAACGGAAGACGCACGATTCTTGACTGCTCTGCCAAAGCTTGCAGAATAGATTGGCGAATCCACCATACAGCATAGGAAATAAACTTGAAACCTCTCGTCTCATCGAATTTCTCAGCAGCCTTGATCAAGCCTAAGTTACCCTCATTAATAAGGTCGGGCAAACTCAAACCTTGGTTCTGATATTGCTTAGCCACAGAAACGACGAAACGGAGATTCGCACGGGTCAATTTCTCTAACGCCCTACGGTCTCCTCTTTTGATAGCCTGTGCCAATTCCACTTCCTCTTCTACCGTGATAAGATCTTCTCGACCAATCTCTTGAAGATATTTATCCAGCGAAGCGCTTTCGCGGTTGGTAATGGACTTTGTGATCTTTAATTGTCTCATTCAATTTGTTTAATTGAGAATACGGGGTGCAAAGATAACCATTTTTGTTGAAAGAATTGGCTGGATGCACCCCACATCCAGCCAATTAAAAACCTTTAACAATCTTTTCACACCTATAAGACTACAGTCCTTGTTTATCTTATTCGGCAAGATCTATCGCATAGTACTTCGTACGTCCGTTCGGGTAGAAGCCTTTAATGAAGAGGCCTTGATCTTCCGTACGTCCTTGAAGTATGCTTTCCACAATCTTTTCCAAGTCTTCCGGAGCAGAGATCTTCTGGTTGTTTACAATCATGATAATGAAGCCTTTCTTTATACCGGCGTCTTTCAGCTTGCCGCTGGTCAGACCGGTGACCTCGATACCATAACTTACACCTAACTTACGTTTCTGCTCGTCGTTCAAAGCCTTGAACGCTGCGCCCATAACCTCTGCGCTGTCGCCACCCTTCACGACCTTGGTGCTACCTTGCGCATTACGGAGTTCTACCGTGAATTTCTTCGTGCTACCGTTGCGGTTGATCGTCAACTCTACCTTGTCGCCCGGACGGTATTTGCTGATCTGCTCTTGCAAAGCGCTAGACGATTTGATCTTCACGCCGTTCACGGCTACAATCACGTCACCCTTCTCGATTCCGGCTTCCTTAGCGGAGCTGCGCTCGGCGAAACCACCTACGTAAGCGCCCTCGAATACTTTCACTTTCTCTTTCTCAGCGTCGGGCACGTATTGCGGGTCTTGTATCAATACGCCTAATACGGCACGCTGCACGGTTCCGAATTGCTTCAAGTCGTTAGCCACCTTGCCGGCGATGCTGATGGGCACGGCGAAAGAGTATCCGGCGAAGTTACCGGTCTCGGAGTAGATAGCGGTATTGATACCGACTAACTCGCCTTTCGTGTTCACTAGTGCCCCACCACTGTTACCCGGGTTCACGGCGGCGTCTGTCTGTATAAACGACTCGATCTTGCTACGATCCTTGCCACCGGCGCCGATGTTGCCACGGCTCTTAGCGCTCACGATACCTGCCGTAACGGTAGAGGTCAAGTTAAACGGGTTACCTACCGCCAACACCCACTCACCTACTTTCAACTTCTCAGAATCACCAAAGGGGATCGTAGGTAAGTCGGTTGCCTCAATCTTGATCAAGGCGATATCTGTTGTCGGATCAGCCCCTATAATCTTTGCCGGGAATTTCCGGTTATCGTTTAAGGTAACCTCCAGCTCGTCGGCTCCGTCGATCACGTGGTTGTTCGTGATGATATAACCATCCGTAGAGATAATGACACCCGAGCCAGCGCCCACACGAGGTTGCTGTTGCGGACGTTGGAACCCTCCACGGCCACCGAAGCCGAAGAAATACTCGAACGGGTCCATATACTGCTGACCGCCGTCCCCGTTAGAGGCTTGCGCGTTAGCCGTGGCCTTGATATGGACAACCCCGTGGATGGCGCTCTCGGCGGCCGTAGTGAAATCGATATTCTCGGCGGCCACGGTTCCATAATTCGTCAATCGGTACGGTTGCTTGAAGGTATTCTCAACTCCGGAGGCCAACTCCGCCGGACGTTGATTCTTATTCATCAGGTAAGTACTCGTTCCGATCGCGGCACCAGAACTAATGGCTGCTATCAGAGCAACACCAAGCACATTCTTCCAGATATTTTTCATACTTTTCTTATTTAATTAAACACTTAAATTTAACAGTTTCTTTACGGCAAAGAAAACTCAAAAATTGTGCGGATATTCCATTTCCATCGTATTTTTTATCACTTTTAACGAGGCATCACAGGGGCTTAACCGCACTTAACAGTACTGTGTATTGCAAAGTACCTTTTTAACAATTAAACAGCAGACGAATTGACAGTTGACACGCGATAACTGACAGTCGGCAATCGATAAATGACAGTCGGTTACTGGCAATCTAGAATCTCTGTTCGTATAAAAAACACCTAGGAGACAGAATATGTTTACGGCTGAAAAAGAAAATGTTATCCTATCTCTCCTATGCGTCTACAAAATAATTGTCAACCGCCGACCGTCAACTGTCAACTAAAATACCTATCTTTGTCCTATCGCAGTCTGCTGGTCTGTCGCTCACCTTCGGGTGTGAGGAAAGTCCGGGCAACACAGAGCACCATACTTCTTAACGGGAAGCTGTCCGTGAGGGTAGAGTAACGTAACAGAGAATAACCGCCGGACTCGTCCGGTAAGGGTGAAAAGGTGAGGTAAGAGCTCACCGGGTCCCGTAGCGATACGGGATGCCGTACGTCTTATGGGTTGTAAGGTCATGTATACCGGCGCATGTAGGATGGCTCGTCCGATGCCGGGGGGTAGACCGCTAAAGCTTACCGGCGACGGTAAGACAAGATAAATGGCAGGCACCTCTTTCCAAAGAGGTACAGGACCCGGCTTATAGGCAGACTGCTTTTTTTATTTGCCAATTAAATCATGTGCCGATATGCCCAAAAACAAGCCACGGGAAGAAAAGAAACCTATTGGAGAACGGATCAGCGCATTATTAGCACGAACCATCCGTTTCGTTACCTACGACATTTGGCGGATTACCGAGAATGAAGTTAGTGGGCTGAAGGAGATTTATATCAATATCATCAAGACGGTTATACTCGCCGTGCGGGGTTTCCAGAGCGAGAACCTGCAAACCAAGGCGTCGGCGCTTACCTACAGCACCTTGTTATCTATCGTACCTTTGCTGGCCGTATTATTAGGTATAGCTAAGGGCTTCGGTTTCCAAGGGACGGTACGGCAGGAGGTGTTCGATTATTTCCCCGGGCACGAGATGGAGCTGAACAAGGCGTTCGAGTTCGTGGAGAGCTATCTGGCGCAGGCGCAGGGGGGAGTGATCATCGGGGTCGGTTTGATTTTATTGTTTTATACGGTGATCAACTTGATCTCGTCCGTGGAGGATACGTTCAACGACATCTGGCAGATCCAGAAATCCCGTCCGTGGTACCGGAAGATATCCGATTATCTGGCCTTATTCCTCGTGCTGCCGGTGCTGATGACGGCATCCAGCGGTTTGTCCATCTTCATGTCTACCTTGCAGAACTCGTTCTTGGGGCAATACTTGTTTTTTACGCCACTCGTAGAGCTGTTCTTGCATATAGCGCCTTATATTATCACGACATTGGCTTTCACGGGGCTGTACGTCTCCTTGCCGAATACGAAAGTAAGGTTCGTGAACGGGTTGGTGGCAGGCTTTATCGCTGGTTGCGCCTTCCAGTTGTTCCAATTTATTTATATCAGTGGGCAGATTTGGGTGAGCAAGTACAACGCTATTTACGGTAGTTTTGCCGCACTGCCTTTGTTGTTGCTTTGGTTGCAGCTTTCTTGGTTGATTTGCTTGTTTGGCGCAGAGCTGTCGTACGCCTCCCAGAACGTGAAGAAATTCAGCTTTGAGAGGGACAGCAAAAGTATCAGCCGCCGGTACAAGGATTTCTTGACCTTGCTGATCGCCTCGCTGATCGTCAAACGGTTCGTGAAAGGCGAGAAACCCTATACGGCCGACGAGCTATCCGACGCTTACCGCATCCCTATCCGCATAACGACACAGATCTTATACCTGCTCACGGAGTTGAACATCATCATCGAGGTGAACTACGGGAATGACGACCGTGTGGCATACTACCAGCCGGCGATCGATGTCAATAAGATCACGGTCAGCTACCTGCTGACCCGCATGGACGAGTATGGCTCCGAGAACTTTAAGATTGACACGAGCAAGCTTTTCAGCAAGGAATGGAAAGCCCTGCTGAAGACACGTGAGGATATGATAAAGGCAAACGACAATATCCTGCTGAAAGACCTATAGGGAATTGAAAATTGAGAATTGAGAATTGAGAATTAATACAGGAAATAGGGATTTGACGAGTGGGGCGGTATGGAAGGTGATCCTGCGTTTCGCTTTCCCTTTGCTGATCGGCAATCTGCTGCAACAACTCTATAACGTGACCGACAGCGTCATCGTCGGGCAGTTTCTGGGGAAAGAGTCGCTGGCGGCGGTATCGGCTTCCTTCTTCATCTATTACTTTATTATCTCGCTGGTGATCGGTATCGGGAGCGGTACGTCGGTGGTGATCTCACAGTTTTTCGGGGCGAAGGAGTTCGATAAGGTGCAGAAGGCCTTCTCCTCTTTCTTTATCTTCATGTTGGTCGCAGGGGTATTGCTGTCCATAGCGGGAATTATTTTTGCCGAGCCGATGTTCAGGCTGACGAACACACCGGAGGACGTGATCCCGCAGGCGGTCGCTTATTTTAGGATTTATGTAGGGGGTACGTTCTTGTTTGTCACTTTCAATAGCATTATCTCCATATTGCGGGGTGTCGGGGAGTCCGTGCGCCCCATGCTGTTTATCCTGCTTACCACGATTTTGAATATAGCCTTGGATTTACTCTTCATTGTCGTTTTCAAATGGGGGATCGAAGGGGCGGCACGGGCTACGGTGATCGCCCAAGGGATCGGCATGTGCGTGGCCCTAGGCTACGTGAACAACACCCATCCCCTGCTCTCTATCAAGAAACAGGATTTATTGTTCGATATGGGACTGTTCAAGGAAGGGCTCCGCATCGGGCTTCCCTCCAGCGTACAGCAATGTGCCATCTCGCTAGGATTGATTGCCTTACTGGGGATCGTGAACAGTTTCGGCACGGATACGCTCACCGCTTACGGGGCAGCGGGAAAGATCGACACGATCATCATCCAAGCGGTATTGACCCTCTCTGGGGCGCTAGCTGCTTTCTGCGGGCAAAACATCGGAGCTGGGCACTTGGACCGGGTACGTGACGGGGTACGATTCGCCATGCTTGTCAACCTATTGCTGGGTCTAGCGACCTTCACGGCCATCTATTTCTTCGGGGACAAGATGATGCTGGCTTTCACCAAGGACCCGGAGGAGATCCGGATTGGCAAGGAATATTTATTGATCATGGGAGGATTCTTTATCGTACACGGCGGCTTGAACGTCTTCAACGGGGCATTACGGGGAGCTGGCGATACCCTGTTCCCAATGGCAGTAAGCATCACTTGTCTTTGGCTGATACGCATTCCCCTCGCCTATTGGTTTAGCTCTATCTGGGGACGGAGCGGTATCTGGTGGGCCATCGGCGCCAGCCTTTGCATCGGGCTTACAATCACCTATATCTATTATAAATTGGGATTCTGGAAGAACAAAGGGCCTTTACGGAAGAAATAAGCATAGCTTATTATTCGTTTCCATCGGGGTCGCATCGCCCGATCGCTTGATTGAATAGAGAAAAAGTCCTCAAGTCAATGA
>OLNQ01004632.1_pt1 | contig 10165 bp, 9 predicted proteins | sample 1672821 | NCBI WGS metagenome assembly OLNQ01 (sample SAMEA3136727, study PRJEB25190) | human gut metagenome | biome: human gut; feature: human-associated habitat; material: faeces | place: Austria | collected 2013
AGATAAAAGGAAATGCTTATTACAATCTGAAAACAGAAACAGGAAAATTAGGGGGTGCGTCCCGTAAAATGTTCGCGTTTACATATAAAACTACAATCTAAAGTATAGCATATCTTGCGCGGAAAGCCAAATACTTTCCAATTCCTATCAAAAATCTTTTTGAGCTGACTATGAAAAAAATACAAAATTGTACAAAATTGTTTTCCAAAACGCGGAAAAGTATGGTAAGATGTGTAATAAGGAGGAAAAAATGATAAAAGATTTGCCAGTCAGAAGAAAACTGTTTTATTTCACGCTGTGTCTGCTGATTCTGCTGTATTTCATGGAATTCGCGGGGGTTTCTCTGAAATCGCGGCCGGATGCCGGCCTGACAACTGGTACGCATCGCTATACAGCCATCGTCAAGCAAGTGCGCGAGAAGGACGCGGAGTGCTATACCCTGCGCGTGCGCCTTTACACCATGGACGGCACGCGCCTTAAGGATTCGCCGGACGCCCTCCTGACATACTATCAAGAAGTGAAACAGCCCTGGAAGCTGCAGCGAAGCAGGATTACTTTCAGCGCGGCACTGGGCCTGCCGCAGCCGGCCGGCAATCCTCACTGCTTCGATTACGCGGATTACCTCAAAAGCTGCGATATCAGACTCATCGGCACGCTTACTTCCTTTCAGCTTGCGGAGACCGAAGAAAATTCGTTTGCGTCACAGCTTTGGCGGCGATATGAACGATTTCTCATACGGCAGAAGTTCCTGTTCGCCGAAAATCTGAAGCCGGAGAGCAAGGGCCTTTTGATGGGCGTGCTGTTCGGCGAGACCGCTTATCTTGATGAAGATGCTATCCAGCAGTTTCGCGACAACGGAACGGCGCATATTCTGGCTGTCAGCGGTCTGCATGTCGGCATTTTGTATGGCTTGTATCAGCGATTGACGAGAAACCGGACAAGCGCTCCCTGTCTCGCGCTTTTGGGCTTGTTTTTGTTTTCGTACGGGACATTGTCTGCGTGGAGTCCCTCGACGGTGCGGGCTGTGCTGATGGTTGTCATGAGCGTTGCAGGCAGGCTGCTGGATCTGCGCTATGATATGCTGACGGCGCTGAGCGCGGTGTGTCTGCTGCTGATCCTGGATAATCCCGATGTAATCCTTGGAACCGCGTTTCAAATGTCCTTTTTGGCGATCTGTTCAATTGCTTTTTTTGAAAAGATTTTGCCGAAGCAGCTTCCGGACAGCCTCGCCTCGGCCCTGGCAGTCAACTTGGGATTGATCTTGTATCAAGCTTATCAATTTCATACTGTTTCGCTTGTCAGTCTGTTCGCGAATATTCCGGTGATTTATCTGACCGGATATTTCGTGCCGCTCGCGATGCTCTGCTTCCTGTTTTTTGGCATCGGCGGGGTGCTGTATGAAGCCAGCGCACCGTTTCTGGATGCGATGGCGCGCCTGTTGCTGACGGTCAATGCAGGGTTTGGACTGGGTGGGGCGGCGGCAGTGGATGTGGTGCGGCCGCCGCTGTGGCTGACGATATTTTTCTTGGGGGGCGCGTTTTTCGCCGCCTCGGAGACCTGCCTGCTTCTGCGTCTGCGTAAACAGTACCGGACGATTTTTTGCTGCAGCTTGTTGATCCTGCTGGTGGCTATTTTGCTGCAGGGGCTCACTTACAGCCCAATCACGCATGATGATGTGGTCTTTGTGGATGTGGGACAAGGAGACGGTATCCATCTGCGCTGCGGCGGCAAAAATCTCCTGATCGATGGGGGCGGCAGCATACGCTATGACGTGGGGCAGAAGACTTTGAAACCGTATTTCCTTGGGAATGGAGTCGGCAGCATCGATCTGGCTCTGGCAACCCATCGGCACACCGACCACTATTTGGGGCAGAGTCAGCTGGCAGAGAACTTCAAGGTCAGGAAGCGGCAGGTCGGACTGACAGCAGGCATGACGATTCGCTTCGGTAAAGATGAGGATGTCTGGCTTGAGACACTTTGGCCGCTGACGCTTGCGGAAGATCCGCAGCAGGAGGAAAGCCACTCCTGCAGTGTATTCATGCTGCATTACCGCGGCTATCGGGTGCTGATCACCGGAGACTTAGACGAAGAGGGAGAGCTTGCGATGCTGGCATATTATCAAGGTCGGAATGAGACGGAGAGACTGCGGGCAGATGTTTTGAAGGTAGGGCATCATGGGAGCAAGACCAGCAGCGCAGCAGCCTTTTTGGATGTCGTGAACCCACGAATCGCAGTGATCCAGGTCGGGAAGAACAATTACGGTCACCCGTCGCCTGAGGTACTCGAACGTCTTACAGCGCGCGGCGTACAAGTCTTTCGCAATGATGTGCATGGCGCAATAGGCTTGCAGTTTCAGGGTAAAAATGGAATCCGCGTGGATACCATGCGGAAAGCTGCCGCCTGAAACAGCCGCGCGGAGCAGGCAAAAGATAGACAGGACGCGGAAAATGAGAGTAGACTTTCGCGATATTTTTTCGTAAAATAAAGAAAAGAGTATGTGCTTTCGCACCGGCAAACGTGCGGAGAAGGCGGGAAAAAATCAAAAGAAAAAATCAGGAGGGCTCAGGCTATGAAACACGCCTATATCAACGGAATTATTTTAGATGGCAGTAAGGAGATGGAGCCGCAGCAGGACAAGGTCATTCTGACGGACGGAGAGAACATTGAAGCTATCGTCGAAAAGGCGCAGATCGAGGATAAGGATCTTACAGAATACGAGATTACGGATCTAGCCGGAAACTATATCATGCCGGGACTGATCAATCTGCATCTGCATCTGCCGGCGACCGGAAAACCGAAGAAGAAGCAGCAGGATCCTGTGAAGCTGGTTAAGCTTCTGACGAGCAACGCGCTGCTTCGCAAGCTGGCGCTGAACATGTGCGCCTCCAGTGCCAAGACACAGCTTTTGAGCGGGGTCACGACGATCCGAACCGTCGGCGGGGTGCTGGACTTTGACTCCAAAATCCGCGATCAAATCAAGGCAGGCAAGCTGATCGGTCCGCGGATTCTGAGCTGCGATATGGCAGTCTCGGTCGAGGGTGGTCACATGGCGCACTCTTTGGCTTATGTGGCGAACAGCGCGGAGGAAGCAGCGGCTTATGTCCGTAAAATCGCGGAGAACAAGCCGGACTGGATCAAACTGATGATCACCGGAGGCGTGCTGGACGCCAAGGTTAAGGGAGAGCCGGGCGAGCTCAAAATGCCGCCGGAATACGTCAAAGCAGCCTGCGACGCGGCGCATGAACTGGGTCTGAAAGTGGCTGCCCATGTAGAGAGTCCGGAAGGGGTAAAATGCGCGTTGGCAAACGGTGTGGATTCAATTGAGCATGGCGCGGCTGCCGACGCGGAAATGATCGCGTTATGCAAAGAACATCATGCCTGCCTGATTGCGACGATTTCTCCGGCACTGCCGTATGCGAAATTTGACCGCGAAGTCAGCCATATCACCGAGACGGAGCAGTACAACGGACAAGTGGTTTTCAATGGGATTTTGGACTGCGCCAAGGCATGCCTCGAAAACGACATTCCGGTCGGTCTGGGAACGGATACCGGCTGCCCGTATGTCACGCACTACGATATGTGGAGGGAACTGAACTATTATCACAAGTATTGCGGCGTATCACAAAAATTTGCCTTATATACGGCAACCAAGCTGAATGCCGAGCTTGCAGGTATCGGGGACATGACAGGCAGCATTGAGCCGGGCAAGTGCGCGGATTTTGTGGTAACAAAAGAGAATCCGCTTGAAAATCTGCAGGCGCTGCGCAAGATTGAGATGGTCGTCGCGCGCGGCAAGCTTATCGAGCACCCAACCGTCAAAAAGATGCCGGAAGTCGAAAAAGAACTGGACAAGTTTCTGTAGCAAACTTGTGTATCATTTTAGAGAGAAAACTAGAAATTTGCGGGAGGTGACCGATCCAAATGAAATTGATAGAGCCAACGATGGAATATGACAGGCAGATTCAAAGGTACCGGCAAGAGTTTTTGGAGTACGACGGGTCAATGGACGGATGCGGCTCGCTTCGAAGATTCGATCAAACACAGGACTGGCTGGATCAGGTCCAAATGTTCAAACATGCGGAAACAACGCCTCCGCATTCTGTGCCGATGACACAATATATCTATCTCCGAGAAACAGACAACAAGATTGTAGGGGTCATGCAAATCCGGCATGATTGCAACACCTTTTTGGCGCAATACGGTGGACATATCGGCTATTCTGTCTGTCCGAGCGAACGCAGAAAGGGATACGCGACACAAATGCTGCGGCTTGCTTTGCCGAAGTGTAAAGAACTCGGAATCAATCAGGTTCTGATCTGCTGCGCACAGGGAAATGAAGGAAGCCGAAGAGTCATCCTGCATAACGGAGGGAAATATGAATCGACTGTGCATGACCCGGAACGTGATCAGGATTTAGAACGATACTGGATTGATTTGTCGGATAACATGTGAGAATTTCGGATTTACAGAGGGGATGACAATGAGAATAGAACCTATAACCGTCAAGGATAAGCTGGGAAGAACGGTAGTCTTCAAAGCAGCAATGCCTGAAGATGCCGCTGATATCATACAATATCTGAAAGTTACAAGCGGAGAGACCCCGTATTTGATCAGAGAACCTGATGAGATTACGATGACGTTAGAAAAAGAAGAAGCTTTTATTCGGGATAAACTCGATTCTGAACGTGAACTGATGCTTGCGGCATTTGTAGATGGAAAATATGCCGGAAATTGTTCACTGATGTGTTTGTCAACATATAGAAGATATAGACATCGTTGTGAACTGGCAATTGCCTTGTATCAAGCGTATTGTGGATGCGGAATCGGAAAAGCTATGCTGGAAACAGTATTAGAAGCTGCCTGCCGCGTGCGGAGAAATCGGCAGGCAGCCTAAGTTTGCCGCCGCTGCGCGGCGGCATATATGCGCGCTACATCGGGATGCAGAGCTCAGTGCCGACTAACATGTTGTACGGGTCGATATGCGGGTTCGCGCGCATGAGCGCGTCGAGCTTGACATTGTGCATTTTGGCGATTAAGTACAGGGTGTCTCCGGCTTTGACGGTATGTTTTTTCGCGCAGCTTTCCGGCGCGGCCGGCAGCTGATCCGCGGTTCCCGGAATGCAGAGCCTTGTGCCGATCTGCAGATTATATGGATTTTCGATACCGTTGACTTTCATCAGCAGGCTGACCGGCAGCTCGTATTTTTCGGCAATCGAGTACAGCGTATCCCCTTCACTGACTGTATAGACATCAATGCAGTACAAGCAGTTTTTCATGTATTCTCCACCTCTCTTGATTTGCGCGTCTGCCTGTGGCAAACCGCAGTCTTTTACCTTATATATATTTTGCGCTATTGAAAAATGTGCATGAATTTTGCGTGAGGCGTGGAATTTATTCCGCATATCGGGGCCAAAAGCACGTAAAAAACGGCAGATGATGAAACGAAAAAACGCTTAAATCACTGCCGTTTTTAGGATGAGCGCCATGTGCGCATAGAAATCTTAGATTTGATTTTCATTATACGCATTTTGCTTCGCGAGAAGCGACGCTCTTGTGGTTAGAAGAAGTACGCCCAGGCGAGGAAACCAAGACAGGCGATGATGCCGACATACAACGTGATGATGACCAGATAGCCCATGATGTTGCGGGCGGATAAGCCTGCGATACCCAGAGCCGGAAGCGCCCAGAACGGCTGGATCATATTCGTCCATTGGTCACCCCATGCAATCGCCATCGCTGCACGCCCATACTCGATTCCCATTTCGGTCGCCGCAGGCATGACAATCGGAGCCTGCACTGCCCACTGGCCGCCGCCGGACGGAACGAAGAAGTTAATAATACCTGCAGACAGGAACGTTAGCAGTGGGAAAGTGTATTCATTGGAAATCCTTACAGAAAAGTCCGCGATGATTGCCGCAAGCGAAATACCTGTTTCCGGATTTTTCGCGACCATCAGTCCCATAATACCCGCATAGAACGGGAACTGGAGCAGGATTCCCGCAGCACCGCTGGCTGCGCCGGTAATCGCGTCAACATATTTGCGTAGATCGCCGTGGAGCAGGATGCCAAGCGCCAAAAAAATGAGGTTGACGATGTTCAGCGACAGATTAAAACCGTTCATCGCGAAGTTATAAACGATATAGCTGAACGCGAGCAGCAGGGTGATGAACCATAAGACCTTGCTGTGCTCGATCTTCTCCGCCGGCGTATCAATCGTGTAGGTTTTTTCTTTTTCCTCCACAAGCAGGGCGGGATCAACGAGAATCGTGTGTTCAGAAGCCGGGTGCATCGCGTAGTTGACGAGGGGCATCGTGATCAGAATCAACAGACACATACCGAGGTTGACCGGATGAAAAATGGTCTCCGCGGTGCTGACTTGATAAGTAACGTCTAAAATCGTGGTTCCTTTTTCAGAACCGAGCTGCAGCGGAATGGAGCCGGAAAGACCCGCGTGCCAGATGACAAAGCCGGAGTAAGCGGACGCAATCAGCAGCGGATAGTCCACGTCTTTTGCATGCTTCGCGATTTCCTTGGCGAGCAGCGCACCCGCGATCAGACCAAAGCCCCAGTTCAGCCAGCAGCAGATGGTAGAAACGAAAGTCACGATCAGAATCGCGCGCATTTTTGTCGTGGCAGTGCGAGCAATCATACCCAGACCTTTTTTGCAGATGGATGCGGAGGCCATTGCGGAACCCAGCACCAAAACCAGTGCCATCTGCATGGAGAAAGCGAGCAGTCCCCAGATACCCGCATCGTTACCCCAGGCTGAGAGCATTTGAATCGGACCCTGTTTGGTTCCGAGCATGCCGCCGATAAAAACGATAATGGTCAGGATGATAGCGAATAAGAACGGATCCGGCAGCCACCGGTTCACAACTCTTACGCAAGCGTTTGTAAATTTCTTAAACATAAAATCACCTCGAAAAAATGATAGGAAGGGTACCTTTGTCAAGCAAAGGTATAAAAAACCGGTACACGTTAGCTTTCAATGAAAAAACCACCATGTATTCCGTATACAGTGTATTGACTTGTTAAAACGATGTCAAGCGGTCAGATAAAACCTTAGCGTGGTGTTAACAAAAAAATAACAAACTTTTTGACCGCGTAATTCCGACATGCACGCGAGCCTGTCTGCAGGGCGGAATGACTGTTTGATATCGCAGAGCATGTATCAGATCATTTATTCCATGCTCCGCAGCGAGTATGAAACCGGAGGAAATTACTAAAGTCCCAAACAGCGGGCAGATGAGATTTTCTCGAAAACTTCACACGCCCTTCGCTTTTCTTGTATAAGGAAATATGATACAATGAAAGAATCAAGCGAAAGGAAATATGAGTATGAGAGAAAAATTCTCTAATTTTTTTAGAAATGTCAATCCGGTCATCTTGATCCTGCTGATCATCATGGCTGTGGAGTCCATGATGGAAAATCATATGTCCGTCGGAGAGTGGCTTTATACCAAGCTGCTGATCCTGCCGGGCATCATCATCGGTTTGTCCTTTCACGAAGCAGCGCACGCGCTCGTTTCGTATAAGCTCGGCGATCCGACCCCCAAGCTGCAGGGCAGAGTGACCCTCAATCCGTTGGCGCATATTGACCCCATCGGGTTTATCACGCTGCTGTTTATCGGCTTCGGCTGGGGCGTCCCGGTAGAGATCGATCCGAGATATTATAAAAATCGCAGAGGCGGAGAACTGCTGGTTTCGCTGGCAGGCGTGACGACAAACCTGATTATGGCAGTTGTATTCGCGTTGCTTTTCCGCTTGGCAGCGAATACGATGAGTTATGATTTTTATCAAGGGGCAGGGCAGGTTTTACTGCAGATGATGCTTTATGTGGTCTATATCAATCTGGTTCTGATGATATTTAATCTGATCCCGGTACCGCCGCTGGACGGTTTCGGCGTTGTGACACAGATCTTCCATTTGGAGCGTTACGACTGGTATTGGAAAATCTATCAGTACGGACAACCGATCCTGCTGGTTCTGATCATTTTTAATATTCCGTCGAAGATTATTAGTCCGGCCTGTGACGCGCTGCTGAATCTGCTGCTTTGGTGAGAGACAAGGAAAAAATGAAGATTCTGATTGTAGAAGATGATAAAACCTTAAATAACGGCATTGCGATGACGCTGGGCGGTTATGAGATCGTGCAGGCCTATCATCTGGCAGAGGCACGCCGCTTGCTTGCGGACAGTCACCCTGACCTTGTGCTGCTGGATATCAATCTGCCGGATGGCAGCGGGCTGGATTTTTGCCGTGAATTAAAAAAAGACAGCGACGTACTGGTGATTTTTCTGACTGCCAACGATATGGAGATCGATGTGGTCGCGGGCTTGGAAAGCGGTGCTTCCGACTATATTACCAAGCCGTTTTCACTGGCGATCCTGCGGGCGCGCGTGGCGGCGGTTCTGCGCGACCGGGAGGTCGGAAACCATAGTGAGGATACAAGCTTGCGGGTACAGATAAGCGGCAAAGAGAATGCCGGTCAGGAATGCAGCATAGGAAACGGCAGAACAAAGAAAAACAACGCATGGCAGTACAGCGACAGCGTGTTCGATTTTGACTTCGAAGCGATGTGTTTTACAGTTGCTGGCGATCGGGTCGAGCTGTCTAAGACAGAGCAGAGACTGCTGCGAATTTTGGTCATAAACCGCGGACAGACGTTGCGGCGGGAATATCTGCTCGCGCGCATTTGGCCGGACGGTACGGAATATGTGGACGCCAATGCGTTATCGGTCACCATGCGCAGATTGCGTGAAAAGCTGCCGGGGATTCCGGTGCGGACGGTTTACGGCATCGGCTATGTCTGGGAAGAAAGGACGCAGGAACCATGACGAGCACGATTATTTTAGCGTTGATAACGGCAGCAGCTTTGTCTGCTGCTTTCTTTGTATATCATAAAGTTTCCGGGGCGCTGCAAAAGATGGATGAAATGCTGGATGCGGCAATTGACGGCAGCTTTGCGGAGCATGATTTTTCGGAGCAGCAATTATCCAAACTGGAATCGAAGATGTACCGCTATTTGTCAAAACAGGAAGCACAGAAACGCGCGCTGGAAACGGAACGGGAAAATATCAACCGCCTGATCGGCGACATTTCGCATCAGACCCAGACTCCGCTTGCAAACGTGCTGCTGTATACGCAGCTGCTCGCGGAATCGGAAACGCTCGGCGCTCACGAGCGGGAGCTGGCAGGGAAAACCGCGGTACAGGCAGAGAAACTTTCTTTTTTGATTGCTTCTTTGGTCAAGACCTCCAGACTGGAAAACCATGTGATTCAGCTGCGTCCGCAGCGCGGCGATATTGGACAGCTGCTTGCAGAGCTTTACGAAACCTATGCGGGAAAGGCGGCGGCAGCAGGCAGAACGCTCGAATTGGTGCAGCCGGAGCATGCGCTTTCTGCCCGCTTTGACCGTAAATGGACGCTGGAAGCGGTCGGGAATCTTATCGATAATGCGATCAAATATACGAAGACGGGTGGTCATATACGGCTTACAGCAACCGCTTACGAAATGTTTGTGCGTATTGATGTGACAGATAACGGCATGGGAATCGCAGAGGAAGAGCAGGCACAGATCTTCGGGAGATTTTACCGTTCGCAGACAGTTTCTGATGAAAAGGGCGTGGGTATCGGGCTCTATCTTGCCCGGGAAATCATCGAAAAAGAGGACGGCTATCTGCGTCTGCAATCGAAGCCGGGCGCGGGCAGCTGCTTTTCGGTTTTCCTGCCGAAATAACGTCTTTTGAATAAAAAGAACGATTGTTCCTTCTGGAGAAATATGTTAGAATAAAAGAGCCAAGAGAATAGAAGCCGAGCGGCTGAGCCTTTCAAAAGGGGAATGCGGAAGCGAGAACCCTGCAGAAAGGAGTTTTGCGAATGCGTATTACGATCACACTGTCAAAAGGTGTATTGCGGATTACGATTTCAAAAAATAAGAAGACCGCCACGGCTGAACCCCGGTAGCGGTCAATCGTAACCACGGCTCAGCCCTAAGGCTTCACCTCTTGGCTCTATGATATCACGTTGGCAAAAAAAATGCAAGCTGTTTTCAATTCTTTCAATCCTGTAAGAATTGAAATGCGGCGCGGAAAGTTTTGAGAAAGATTCTTCTGATAAGATAGGTGTATGAATCCGGGGGAAGGCTCCCGGTCATACATTTTTT
>OLNQ01004634.1_pt1 | contig 10164 bp, 9 predicted proteins | sample 1672821 | NCBI WGS metagenome assembly OLNQ01 (sample SAMEA3136727, study PRJEB25190) | human gut metagenome | biome: human gut; feature: human-associated habitat; material: faeces | place: Austria | collected 2013
CACCAATACAGTATTTCAACCTAAGACTTACCAAAAGACCTTTGCGGGGAGCCTCGTTGCCTCAACCGGAGAATCACCAAACTTCAACCACATATTTCACATACCCACAAAAGGCCGCCACCGCGGGAGGAGCCACGGTGACGGCCTGCCCCGGCGCCCTGTACAAGCGGCGCCGGAGACGGTGATGAAAGGAAGGAGGGGACGTGTAGTAAGTGAAGCGAACGATCGCGCGGACCGGTGCGGACAGGAGACAAACAGACTCAGCCAGTCCAGCCAGCCACAAGCCAAACCGGCCCAGCCAGACACAAGCCAGCCCACCCGGCCCGCGCGCGCCGTTTACTTCATGCCGGTCATCGCGATGCCTTCGACGAAGCGCTTCTGCACGAAGAAGAACACGATGAGCAACGGCAGGGCGGAGATCAGCGCGCCGGCCATCACCACGCCGTACGGCGTGACGGACGAACCGTGACCGGTCAGCATGGCCAGACCGGCGGTGATGGTGCGGGTCTCCGGCTTGGAGGTCATAATCAACGGCCAGAGCAGGTCGTTCCAGTTGCCCATGAAGTTGAACATGCCCACGGTCAGGATCGCCGGCACCGCGTTCGGCAGGATGATCTGCGCGAAGATGCGGAACTCGCCCGCGCCGTCGATGCGGGCCGCGTTGTCGAGGTCCTTCGGGATGGAGATGAAGAACTGACGCAGCAGGAAGATGCCGCCGACATCGGCCATACGCGGGATGATAATGCCGAGGTAGCTGTTGACGAGGCCCATGGAGCCGAGGAGCTTGTAGACCGGGATGAGCAGCGCCATGGCCGGGATCATCATGGTGGCGATGAGCACGGCGAGCAGGATGCCGCGGCCCTTGAAGTCCACGCGGGACAGGCCGTAGGCGGCGAGCGAGTCGAAGAACACGGAGATGATCGTGACCGCGCCGGCGAACACGATGGTGTTGAGCAGCTCGCGCCCGATCGGCAGGCGCTGGAACAGGCTCGTGTAGTTGTCGAGCGTCCACGCGCTCGGAATGATCTTCGGCGGCCAGGTCTGCGTGACGGCGTTCGGCGTGAACGAAACGATCACGACGATGATCAGCGGGAAGATCATGAGGAACGTCACCAGTGCCAGCGCGACGTAGCTCAGCGTCAGGCTGATGGTGCGCTTGGCGCGCGCCTGCTTGCGCAGACGTTCGTTTTCGGCGTTGATGCGAGCGTTTTCGGATTCCTGTTCCGCGGTCAGTTTCATGGAGGTTGCGGTTGCGGTGCTCATGCGATCTCCTCCTTCTCATGCTTGTTGTTGGTGTACAGCTGGATGAGGCCGACGATGAGCGTCATGATGAGCAGCACGTACGACAGCGCGGACGCGTAGCCGAGCTTGCCGTTGCCGAACGCCTCGGTGTAGATGCGGTACACGATGGTTTCAGTGGAGCGGGCCGGGCCGCCGGAGGTCAGGATGAAGACCTGATCGAAGACCTGGAAGGAGCCGATGAGGCCGAAGATGACCACGTAGTTGAAGGTCGGGCGGAGGGCCGGCAGCGTGATGTAGCGGAACTTCTGCCATGCGCTGGCGCCGTCGAGCGAGGCGGCTTCGTACAGTTCGGCGGAGATGCCCTGCAGGCCGGCGAGGAAGATGACCATGAAGTAGCCGAAGTTCTTCCACACGGTGATGAAGACGATGGTGGCCATCGACGTTTCGCGTGTACCGAGCAGGTCGAGGTGCGACGGACCGCCGAGCAGCGAGACCCAGTACGGGATGAGACCGAGGGACGGGGAGAGGATGAACTGCCATGCGATCGCGGCGACGGTCAGCGAGATGACGAACGGCAGGAACATGCAGGTGCGGAAGAAGCCGACGAACTTGAGGTCCTTGCGGTTGAGCAGCAGTGCGAACGCGAGCGCGATGATCACGACGATCGGGGCGTACAGCACCGCGTAGACGAGGGTGTTCTTGACGTCGGTCCAGAAGTCCTGGCTCTGGAACAGCGTGATGTAGTTCTGGAAGCCAATGAATTTGGCGGGTCGGCGTGCGTTGGAATTGATGCGGCCGTTGGTCAGGGACGTGATGAACGTCTGGATGGCCGGGTAGAAGACGAAGATGGCGAGGACGATGAGCGCGGGCGCGGTGAACAGGACGCCGGTGCGCAGGTTGCGCGCCTGAATGGCCTTCTTGTTCTCCTTGGCGACCTCGTGCGCTTCGCCTTGCGACGTTGCTGTGGTCATTTTGCTCCTCCAAAAGGACACATGATTGGTTGTCGGGAATGGAAACGTTCCCCTTCCCTTTCGGGAATTGGCTGGGAAGGGGAACGTCGGTCAGCTGCTGTCAGCTATGCGTGGGATTGGGTTGCGGGTTGCCGCTCACTACTCGGCGTACTCGTCGAGGTAGCCCGAGATGGAGCTCTCGGCCTGGTCGAGCAGACCCTGGATGTCGTCGCCGGTGCGGACGGTGTTCTGGGTCAGGGTGTCGAGGGAGGCGGCGATGTCGCCGAAGCCGCCCTTGAGGCCGGCGATGCCGATGTAGGAGTTGTCGGTGTACTGCGAGATCTTGGCGATCAGCGGACGGTCGGACAGCTCATCGGCGGTGACGGTCTTGTTGTTCGGCGGGTAGGCGGAGCCGAGGGACCACTTCACCTGGTTGTCGTGGTTGTTGTAGAACTTGAAGAACTCGTAGATGCCGGGCAGCTTCTCGGAGTCGCCGACCTGCGAGGTGACCCACCAGTACAGGCCGGTGGAGCCGGTGTTGGAGCCGGTCTTGCCGTCGGCGTACTTGTAGGTGCCGTCGCCGTCCGGAACGGCGAAGGTGTCGTGGTTGATGCCCTTGTCGGTGGCCGCCTGGTCCTCCCACGGGCCGACGATCACCATTGCGGACTGGCCGGACTCGAAGGATTCGCGGGCCGCGGTGTCGTCCAGACCCGGGACGGCGTAGCCGCCGTTGTAGAAGTCACGCATCTTCTGCAGGAAGGCCTTGTTCTCCTTGGAGTTGATGGAGACCTTGCCGTCGGTGGTGTACAGGCCGGTGCCGTTGCCCTTCATGTAGGCGGCCCAGCCGGAGTCGGCCATCGCGAGGCCGTACTGCGAACCGTCGGACTTGGTGAGCTTCTTGGCGACCTCGAGGAGCTGGTCCCAGGTGGTCGGAATGTCCTTGTCGGTCAGGCCGGCGGCCTTCCACATGTCGGTGTTGTACCACACGGAGGTCGGCGCGTAGCCCATCGGAACGGCGCACTTCTCTTCCTCGCCGTCGATGTTGAAGGTGATCTGCTTGACGACGTTGTCGAGGTAGTCGTCGGTGCCGTTGTTCTTGTCGGCGTAGAAATCGGAGACGCACTGGAAGGTGCCGTCGATGGACCAACCCTGGCCATTGTCGGCACCGGTGGTGACGAAGTCCGGGCCGTCGCCGGTGGTGACCTTGGTGACCATCGTCTCGCCGATGGTGCTCCATGGCTGCAGCTGGGCGTCGATCTCGTACTTGTCCTGGGACTTGTTGAAGTCGTCGACGATGGATTCCAGCGTCTTGCCGTCGGCTTCGGAGAAGCCGTGCCACATGGTGATCTTCACCTTGCCGTCGGCGGTCTTCTGGACGTCGCCGCTGCCTCCGTTGCTGGAACCGCAGCCGGCCAGCGCCATGCCGGCCGCAAGCACGGCCGCCGTGGCCGCGACGAGGTTCTTCTTGATCTTCATTGGTTTCCTCCTTGGTACTCCGGTTTCCCAGAAATCTTGGTCGTTGCATGCGGGCGACCCTGTGGTCCGCCGTCTGGCGACGGTGTTCGGTTGACGACAACATCGTTGTGCAACTTGCGTGGTTGATAAACCTTGGTTCGTGGAGCCTCAGCGCTCGTTTACAACGTTGGAATTCACTATAACACGTTTTCCATCGTTGTACAAATCGGATGCGCAACCCGTTCGACACGCCTAGAAAACCGCTGTTTTCCGTACGAGACGCCGGACTTCACATCGATGAAACCAACGTTTCGCACACGTCGAATGTTCTGTTATGGGATTGATGGACGACGGCCGTCGCGCGAACGTCGCGCACGTTACGCATGCGGTGCGCGTGACCTGCGCGACATGCCGCACCACGACCGCCGCCGCGTACGACTATGCCTCTGCGGCCAGCCCGACCGCCGGGGTGCCGGCTTTCGGACCGCCGTCGGGCGGCAGCACGTCGGTCGTGACGGGCGTCCACAGGTTGTCCGGCTCAGGCACGCCGAAGTCGGGAGTGCCGTCCTCGTTCCAACGCACCACGCCGACACGGGCGTGACGGTTCGGGTCGAACAGCGGATCGCCTTTGATTTCGGTGTAGTTGCGCGCGTGGTAGATCATCAGATCCTCGGAGTCATCCTCGGACTTGGTGAACGAGTTGTGGCCGGGGCCGTACTGGCCGTTCTCGGCGCAGGTCTTGAACACCGGCACCGGGCTCTTGGTCCAGCTCTTCGGATCCATGAGGTCGCTGCCACGGTCGGCGGTCAGCAGGCCCACCGCATACGGCACGCCGGTGCCGGACGCAGAGTACGTGATGAAGATCTTGTCGTCGTGGAACAGGAACGCCGGACCTTCGTTGACGAGGAAGTCGATGCACTCCCAGTCATACTCGGGCTTGGTGAGCATCACCGGATCAGCGGCCAGCGTCCACGGGTTCGCCATCGGAGCGATGTACAGGTTGGAGTTGCCGGGGATGTCGTAGTCCTTCTGCGCCCAGACGAGGTACTGCACGCCGTCGATCACCTCGGTGGTCGCGTCGAGCGAGAACGAGTCCATCGGCGTGACGATCTGGCCCTTCTCGACCCAGTTGTCGGTGGTCGGGTCGGCATCGGTGTTCTCCAGCACGAACATGCGGTGGGTGGGCATGCCGTTCGGCTCGAACTCGTGTTCCGCGCCGGCGAAGTAGATGTACCACGCGCCGTTCACGCGGTGCAGCTCAGGAGCCCAGATGTACTTGCTGCATACGCCGGACTCATGCTTGCGCCAGACCACGGTCTCCGGGGCCTTCTGCAGGTCGTTGATCGTCGAGGCGTGACGGATGGCAATCTTGTCGTACTCGGGATCGGATGCGGTGAACCAGTATTCGCCGTCGACCTTAAGCACCCACGGATCCGCACGCTGGAGCACGATCGGATTGTTGTAAACAGTCATTGTTTTTTTCCTTCTCCAATCCAAGTGGCTCAGTATTTACATCGATGCAATATAGCAGATGTACAACGATGTAACAACTCGGCGTTTCCCGCCCCCGCCAACGCACACTCCACCCAACCCAACCATCCCTCTCATCCTCCCCAACGGACATACAGCCGATTCCACCCACACCGCCCACATCACCCGCACCACCCACACCGAATTACAACGTTATAATGATGGTGCGCAACGATCAGCGTTCATCATTCGAAGCGAAGGAGCATCATGGACATCAAACCGTGGGAATACGCCGATTTTCCAGCCTTCAACGAGCCGGTCCCCGGAGCGACGCGTGTCCCCACCACCGGCGACGAGATCGGCGTGACATACCATCCCGACGTACCCTACGCAACCGCCGGAACCACGACCCTGCACCTGCAGATCCTCGTCCCGCAGACCCGCAACCAGACCGACGCCACCACCTATCCGTGCATGGTGCACGTGCAGGGATCCGCCTGGATGAAGCAGGACCGAACGGCACTCGTCCCCACGCTCAGCCGCATCGCGGAGCGCGGCTTCGTCGTCGCGATCGTGGAATACCGGCATTCGGGCATCGCATCGTTCCCCGCGCAGATCCAGGACGCGCGCAATGCCGTGCGGTTCATGCGCGCCAACGCCGCGCAATACCACGTCGACGCCGACAATCTGTTCCTCTCGGGCTGTTCGTCGGGCGGTCAGGTCGCGCTGCTCGCGGCGGTCGCGCATGCCGCCGACCGTACCGACATGGACGACACGTCGCTGTCGCTGGCGCCGAACGCCGCCGACGTGTCGGATGCGACGCGGGGCGTGATCGACTATTTCGGCGCGGTCAACGGTCAGATGGACGACGGCTTCCCCTCCACCGTCGACCATCATCTGGCCACCAGTCCGGAAGGCATGATGATGGGGCACGTCGACCTGCGCGATCGGCCGGATCTGCGCGCGGCGATGACCGTGGAATCCTATCTGACGCCAGAACTGGCGCTGCCGCCGGTGCTGATCCTCCACGGCACCAAGGATCGGCTGGTCAACGCGCGGCAGAGCGCGAGCCTGTATCGGCGACTGCGGGACGTCGGCAAGTCGGCCGAACTGTATCTGCTCGAAGGCGCCGATCATGGCGGCGCGGAATTCTGGACGGACGGCATGTGCCGCGTTGCCACGGACTTCATGCGCTCCAACTGCGCGCGTTGACGCTCAGCTGCCGTACGGCTGCGCGGACATTCCCGTACGAACGTACGACGACGAGACGACGGCGGCAGTGCGGTGTCGTCCAACCGGTGCCGCCGCCCCGACCGACTCGGCTCAGAGCGTGCGGGTGGAGCTGCGCACGACCAGCGTGGACGACACCTTGCGGAAGATGGGATCCGTCGAGTCGCCTTCCAGCGGCGGCTGCCCGTCGATGCGGTTCTTCAGCGCGCGCACCGACAGCCGCGCCACGGCCTCGAGCCCCGGTGCGATCGACGTCAGCGCCGGCGACAGGTACTGCGAATCGTCCGAGTTGTCGAAGCCGATCACCGAAATGTCCTCGGGAATCCGCAGGTCGTGCATCTGGATCGAGTGCATCACGCCGGAGGCGAGCATGTCGTTGAGCGCCACCACGCCGTCCGGCCGTACGCCGGAGTCGAGCAGCGTGTTCATCGCCGCCACGCCGTCGTTGCGGTGCCACATGATCGACGGCACCACGAGCGCCGGGTCGAACGGCACGCCGGCCTCCTCCAGTGCCTCGCGGTATCCGCGGAATCGCAACGCGGCCGAGCCGACCTCCTCGCCCGGGTGCACGCCGACCACGGCGACGCGCTTGCATCCGGTCTGCAGCAGGTACGAGGTGGCGCGCTTGGCGCCTTCGACATTCTCGGTGGCGATGTGGTCGACCTTGTCGGTGAAGATGCGTTCGCCGATGAGCACCAGCGGGTAGTCCACCTCGACTTCGGCCGCATCGTCCGGACCGAGTTCGAGCGGGCTGTAGATCAGGCCGTCCACCATCGCGGTCTGCGAACCGTGCAGCGCGTCCAGCTCGCCTTCGCGCGAGTACAACGTTGGTTCCACGATCACACGCAGGCCGAGCTTTTTCGCCTCGGTGATGATCAACGATGAAAGCTGCGCGAAGTACGACAGCTGCAGGTCTGGGATGGCGAGCGCGATGATGCCGGTGCTGCCGCGACGCAGGTTGCGCGCGGACACGTTGATGACATAACCGAGCTCGTCGATGGCCTTGTGCACCTTCGCACGGGTGGCATCGGAGACGAATTCGTAGTCGTTGACCACGTTCGACACGGTTTTGATGGAAACACCGGCCGCCTTGGCGACCTCGCGCATGGTGACGACGTGATCGCCGTCCTTCGCGGTTGTTTTCTTGACCATGGGTAATCCTCAGTATTCTGTTCTCGGAGAATAGCGGCTTACGCCACGTACTGCACTGCACGTTGGCGGGGCCGGAGAACCGAACCCCACCCCCGTTCGCCGCCGTATGGCGGCTTTACCGCACGGCGATTTCCATCGTTATCCCAGCATAAGCCGGATTGAGTTCCTCGTCGCGCTGCATGTCGAGGATCGGCATGCCCTCGCCCGACCAGTGGACGCGCCGTACCTGCGCGTCACGCCCGCCGTATCGCCCGTTGTCGTACTCCGCGTTGTGGAATACGTAGATCAGGTTGCCGCCCTCGTCGTGCGACCACATGCCGTGGCCGGTGCCCAGCTGCCATTCACCGTTGTACATGCCGGATTTCTGCAGCGGGTAGTCGAGTTTCGTCCACGTGGCCGGGTCGGTCAGGTCGGCGCGCACGCCGGCCGGCGCGGTGACCAGTCCGGTCGTGTAGTCGATGCCGACGAGCGATCCGGAGTAGATCAGGAAGATCTTTCCCTCGTGCACGAACGCGTTCGGTCCTTCGGCGATCATGTTGTCCCACGCGAATTCCGGCACGACGATCTGCGTCGGCTCGCCGGTCAGCCGCGTCGGCCGGTCCGGGTCGAACGGCGCGATCCATACGCTGCCAACCTGCTGCCACGCGTAGTACCAGCGGCCGGAGTCGACGATCACGGTCATGTCGAGCGAGATGCGCTGCACCGGGTTGAGGATCCGTTCGCCGGGGCCGAGGATCGGCTCGGGAACGGTCCAGTTGGCGGGGTCGCGCGGGTCGAGGTCACGGCCGTCGGCATCCTGCGTCCCGAGGCGCAGCGGACCGGCGGCGACGCCTTCTACTTCAGGATCGACATTCCGAAGATGCTCTCGCTGATGAGTTTCCGCTCGGCCGACGCGTTCGTTCCGGGCATCAACGACCTGGTCTACGGCAACGAGGAGTACGGCGTGATGCCGGCCTCGGAGAAGATCGAACGGGGGCGCGTGGCCGTCGAGGAGCTGGGCCGCTACCGCACGGCGCGCGAGAAGGGCGACACGGCGGCCATCACCGAGATCGAGGCCAAGTTCGACCGCTCGACGCCCCAGGGCGCGGAGTTCCTGCGCGAACATTTCGCCTACTTCGGCTACGGCTACCTCTCGTCGCCGGAGCAGATCGTGCCCGACGTGCCGCTGCTGTTCTACTCGTTCCGCGTGATGGTCGGCGCGGGCTGCTTCTTCATCCTGCTGCTGGGCCTCGTCTGGTGGCTCAACCGCCGCGACCGCCTCGCCTCGAAACGCTGGCTGCTGCGAACGGCCGTGTGGAGCGTCCCGCTGGCCTACCTCGCCTCGCAGGCCGGCTGGGTCGTCGCCGAGGTCGGACGCCAGCCGTGGGCCATCCAGGATCTGATGCCCGTGGGCATCGCGGCCTCGAAGATCGGCCCCGGGTCGGTATCGGCCACCTTCTTCATCTTCCTCGCGCTCTTCACGGCGCTGCTGATCGCCGAACTGAGCATTCTGTTCCGTCAGATTAAAATCGGTCCCGAACAAGAAAAAGAATAAACTACTATGGAAACTATAACACTCTTGCAACATTATTGGTGGCTGATCATCTCCCTGCTGGGAGCGCTGCTGGTCTTCCTGCTCTTCGTGCAGGGCGGACAGGGACTGCTTTACTGCCTCGGCAGGACCGAGGAGGAACGCAACATGCTGGTCAATTCGCTGGGCCGCAAATGGGAGTTCACCTTCACGACGCTCGTGACGTTCGGCGGCGCGTTCTTCGCCTCGTTCCCGCTCTTCTACTCCACCTCGTTCGGCGGCGCCTACTATGTGTGGATGACCATTCTGCTGAGTTTCGTCATACAGCCCGTCGCCTACCAGTTCCGCCGCAAGGCGGGCAACGTTTTCGGCGAAAAGACGTTCGATGTCTTCCTGACGATCAACGGCATCGCAGGTCCCCTGCTGCTGGGCACAGCCGTCGGGACGCTCTTCACGGGTGCAAACTTCACGGTGGACCGCCTCAACTTGGCCAACGGCGCAGGCAGCGGCAGCGCAACGGTTATCTCGCAGTGGACCACGCCGTGGCACGGTCTCGAAGCGCTCGGAGACATGCGCAACGTGGCGCTGGGGCTGGCCGTGATGTTCCTCGCCGGGATGCTGGCCTGCCAGTACTTCATGAACAACATCGCCGACGAGACGCTCTTCGCCCGCGCCCGCAGGCGCATGCTGACCCTCGCCGCCCCGTTCCTCGTCTTCTTCCTGACATTCTTCGTCTGGCTGCTCTTTTCCGACGGTTTGGCGGTCGATGCCGCAGGCCGCATTTCGGCCGAGCCTTACAAATACCTGCACAACATGCTCGAAATGCCCTATGTGGCCGCAGCGCTGCTGATCGGCGTGGTATCGGTGCTGTGGAGCATCTATTCGGGCTGGCGCGGAAAACGCAATGCCGTCTGGTTCGGCGGCGCGGGCACCGTGCTGACGGTACTGGCCCTGCTGCTGTGCGCCGGATGGAACAACACGGCCTACTACCCGTCGCTGGCGGAGATGCAGTCGTCGCTGACGATTTACAACTCGTCGTCGAGCGAATTCACGCTCAAAGTGATGAGCGTCGTCTCGCTGATGATCCCGTTCGTCGCAGCCTATATCTGGTACGCATGGCGGGCCATGAACCGCAAGCCGATCACCCGCGAAGAG